>PPYE01357141.1_pt1 | contig 32142 bp, 22 predicted proteins | sample 1559881 | NCBI WGS metagenome assembly PPYE01 (sample SAMN08240022, study PRJNA423297) | Human gut metagenome, whole genome shotgun sequencing project.
CTCAAGTGCACCAACCTATTAGCTTTCTAATTCAGAGGGTGCAGTTTATCAGGGGGTGCACTTGTCTCAAGTGCACCAAACTATTAGCTTTCTAATGTGGACAGTTTGCTGTGTTGGTGCAGTTGAGACAACTGCACCCCCTGACTGCACCCCCTGACTGCACCCCCTGAAGCCCCATAAAACAATAATCAAACAATACAAAAGAATGAAGCCCAAATACAAACGATATTTAAAGATTGCGGCAGCCATACTTGCCACGCCGATAGCGCTCCTGGCGTTGTTGGCTGTGCTGCTTTACATACCGCCCGTGCAGAACTGGGCAGTAAGGCAAGCGGCAGGATACGCCTCCGAGTCAACCGGCATGAACGTGTCGGTAGAACGCGTGCGCCTCAGCTTTCCGCTCGACCTAAGCGTGCAAGGGCTTCTCGCTACGCAGCCCAACGACTCGCTGCACAACAGCATTGACACTATAGCCGCTGCCGACGAACTCATCGTGGGCGTGCGACTCCTGCCGATCTTCGCCGGCAACGTAGACGTTACCGACCTCGACTTCCGCAAGGTGAACATCAACACCGCGCAACTCGTGCCCTCAGCACGTGTGAAAGGCGGCGTAGGACGACTGAAGGTGGAGCCGAGCCGCGTGGCGCTTAAGAAGGAGAAAGTGGCGCTCGGACCGGTGCTCCTCGCAGACGCCAACCTCGACATAGCGCTCAGCGACACCGTGCCAGAGGACACGACAAAAACAGAAAACAAATGGCAGATAGCTTTCAGCCGACTGGCTGTGAAGCGTTCGGCTGTAAAGATACACATGCCCGGCGACACACTCGCTATTGGCGTCGGACTGACCGATGCGTCGGCTACCGACGGCGACATCAATCTCGGTACGGGCATATACAAAGTAGGCACGTTCGACTGGCGTGACGGCTTCGTCAACTACGACAACAACTTCGCCATGCGACAGAAAGGGCTCGACGTTAATCACATTGCGCTGAAAGGCGTTTCGCTGCGCGTCGACTCGCTCTGCTTCGAGCAGGAAGCCACCAAGCTGCAACTCACTCTCAACCGCTGCGCCTTCCGCGAGCAGAGCGGACTGAGCGTGACCGACGCAAAGGGACACGTGCGGCTCGACACCGCGCACATAGCGCTGCCCGATTTCCGTCTCACTACGCCCGTGTCGTGGCTCAAGGCGAGTGCCGACATGGACTTCTCTACCTTCGCCGATACTAACCCAGGCGTGATGCGTCTGAAGATGGACGCATCCGTAGGCAAGTCGGACATGCTGCTGGTGCTCGGAATGATGCCCCTGCAGTTTGTGCTGCGACTGCCCGAACAGCCACTCGCCCTTCATGCCGACATCAACGGCAACATGAAGAACCTTAAGATTCGCGACATATCGGCTAAACTCCCCACGGCATTCAACATAAAGGCGGACGGAAAGGCGGGCAACCTGACCGACCCCGACCGCCTCACAGCTGACATCAACCTCGACGCACGTGCCGACAACATCAGTTTCCTGCAGCCAGCATTGGGTCTGGACAAGAACACGGCGGTGCGCATACCCGACGGCATAACGCTGAAAGGCAACTGCAAGGTGAACGGACCGCAGTATGCTACGGAGTTTGTGGCTACGCAGGGTGGCGGTTCGGTGCGAGGCAGAGGCGCGTTCAACATGCGTTCAATGGCATACCGTGCCAATCTGACGGCGTACGCTCTGCCCCTGCAGAACTTCATGCCGGGCAGCGGTCTACATTCGTTCAGCGGCGAACTGACAGCCGACGGCGCAGGCTTCGACTTCCTCTCGCCACGCACCCGAATGGATGCACGTGTAAGGGTCGGCAACTTCCATTATTCGGGCTACGACCTCTCGAACGTGAGTCTGCAAGCCGAGGTGAAAAACGGTGTCGGCAGAGCGTTGCTCGACAGTCGCACACCGCTGCTCAACGGCATCATCGACCTGCGCACCGTGCTCGACAACCGACGCATTGACGCAAACCTGCTCTGCAACCTGCTTTATGCCGACTTCTACAAACTCGGTATCACCAAGACACCGCTCACGACGTCGATGACCGCTCATGTAGACGTGCAGTCGGACCTTGCGTCGACACACAGCGTGAAGGGCGTGATAGGAAACATCGTAGTGCGCGACTCGGCAGCGGCTTACCGACCGGAGAACGTGGTGATGGACATCTTCACACGCCGCGACTCAACACACGCCAACGTGACGTGCGGCGACTTTGCGCTGCGACTCGACGGCAGCGGTTCGGTAGAACATATCCTCAACCGTCTTTCGTCGATAGGCGTTGAGGCTAAGAAGCAGCGCAACGAGCGATATATCGACCAGTTGCGACTGCGCGAACGCCTGCCAGAACTCTCCGTTTATCTCGATGCGGGCAAGGAGAACATCATCTCGCGCACGGCACGCCACTACGGTTACGAGTTCCAGGACGCATATATAAACATGAACACGTCGCCCGTGAAGGGCATCAACGGCACGGTGCGCATCGACTCGCTCGTGGCTTCGGGCATGCAGCTCGATACGATACGCGTAGCCGTGCGGTCGGACTCGGTGAAGACCGACTTCGAAGGCCAGATACGCAACAACCGATATAACAAGCAGTACGTCTTCAACGCTCTCTTCCGCGGCGCGTTCTACAAGCAGTCGCTCTTCTTCGGCACACGCGTGTTCGACGACCGCAACCGTCTCGGCGTGGCGCTCGGACTGAAAGCCGATATGGAGCAGCACGGCGTGCGTGTGTCGCTCGGCGGCATCGACCCGGTGTTCGGCTACAAGCAGTTCAAGGTGAACAAGGGCAACTATGTGTTCTTCGCCGACAACAAGCGCATATCGGCAGACATGAAGTTGCTGGCAGACGACGGCATGGGTGTGAAGGTGTTCAGCAACGACAGCACCGAAGCACAGCAGGACATCACAATCGGCTTGACGAAGTTCGATCTTGCCAAGGTGCTCTCCGTCATTCCGTATGCTCCGAAGGTGTCGGGCGTGATGAACGGCGACTTCCACTATATCGACGACAACGGCGTAATGTCGGTGTCTTCGTTCGTGAGTGTGGACAAGATGGCGTACGAGGGCTGCAAGATAGGCGATGTGGCGAGCGAGTTCGTATACATGCCGCGCGAAGGCGGCAACGAGCACTGCGTCGACGGCACATTCTCGGTAGACGACTACGAGGTATGCACGCTCAGCGGTACGTACGTGACAAGCGGATTCGGCCATCTCTCGGCAGATGTGCAGCTGCAGCGCACTCCGCTGTTGCTGCTCAACGGTTTCATGCCCGACAGACTGCTCAACTTCAAGGGTTATGCCGACGGACACGTGAAGGTGGACGGACAGCTCAACCGCTTGGACGTGGACGGCGAACTGATGTTCGACTCGGCTTATGTGGCGAGTGAGCCTTACGGTGTGGAGATGCGACTCTGCGACGACCCGGTGACGATAACAGACAGCAAGATGCAGTTCGAGAACTTCCAGCTCTTCGCACGCAACGGCAATCCGCTCACGCTCTACGGCAATGTAGACTTCGCCGATATGTCGAACATGACGATGTATATGCGTATGCGTGCAACCAACTATCTGCTTATCGACTCGAAGCAGAAGGCTCGCTCTGAGGCGTTCGGCAAGGCTTACGTCAACTTCCTCGGACTTGCCGACGGACCGCTCGACGCTTTGCGCTTCCGCGGTCGTCTCGACGTGCTCGGTTCGTCGGACATAACGTACATTCTGCGCGACTCGCCGCTCTCTACCGACAACCAGCTCGACGGACTCGTGAAGTTCGTGAACTTCAAGGACCCGGGAGCTACGCAGGTGGTGCGTCCGCCGCTTACGGGTCTTACGATGGACCTCACGGTGAACATCGACGAGGGCGCTCATGTGCTCTGCGCGCTGAATGCAGACAAGTCGAACTACGTGGATATCGTAGGAGGCGGCCAACTGCGAATGAAATATACCGAAGCCGACGGACTTGGTCTTTATGGCAGATACACGATAGGGCAGGGCGAGATGAAATACTCGCTGCCGGTTATCCCGCTAAAGACGTTCACCATCAAGGACGGAAGCTACGTGGAGTTCTTCGGCGACGCAATGAACCCGCGCCTGAACATCACAGCGACGGAGGAGAACAAGACTACCGTCACGAACGATGCGGGCGTAGGACGCAGCGTGACGTTCGAGTGCGGTGTGGAGCTGACAAAGACGCTCAACGACATGGGTCTGCAGTTCACTATCGACGCGCCTGACGACCAGGAGATTCACAACGAGCTGATGACACAGTCGGTTGAGAACCGCGGCAAGCTCGCCGTCACGATGCTCACCACGGGCATGTATCTCTCAGACACCAGCGCCGGCGCATTCAACATGAACAGTGCACTCAGTTCGTTCCTCAGTTCGCAGATTACAGCCATATCGGGCAACGCGCTGCGCACGCTCGACCTCTCGTTCGGCATGGACAATACGCAGTTGGGCTCGGGCGCCGTACATACCGACTACTCGTTCAAGTTCTCGAAACGCTTCCTCAACAACCGACTGCGCATCGTGATAGGCGGCAAGGTGTCGAGCGGTGCCGAGATTGAGAATCAGAACGACACGTTCTTCGATAATATTGCGATGGAGTATCGCCTCTCGCCCAACTCGAACAAGTATCTGAAGTTCTTCTACGACCGCGCTACGTACGATTGGCTCGAAGGCTACGTCGGACAGTTCGGCGGCGGTTTCGTATGGCGCCGCAAGCTGCAGAGTCTGAAAGACATCTTCCGCTTCAAGCGCAAGACAGATGACATATACACGATGCCGATGAACGGTGCGCTGGTTCAGAAGAAGAATTACACGATTGTGAATAACAACGATTCGACGGCTGCGCAGAAGAAGGACTCGACGGCGGTTAAGAAAACGAAAACGGCGCTTTCGGGCGATAAAAAGTAAAGGTTTATGAAGAATACGCTATATATAATAATATGTGTAATGGTGCTTGTAGGCTGTTCGTCGACAAGTTCTGTGCCCGAGGACGACAAGCTGTTCACGGGCTTGCGCAAGACCGGGTACGAGAACTACGAGCCTTGCGACCATTTCTACTCTACGCAGGAGGAAGTGGAGGCGGCGCTCGCCACAACGCCCAACGGCGCCCTTTTCGGCAGTCCGTACTACCGCATACCGTCGTACCGTCTGTGGATATACAACGCCTTCGAACATTCGCGCGGCGGCATAGGCAAGTGGATGCGCACAACGTTCGGCAAGGCGCCGGTGCTGCTCAGCTCGGTCAATCCGCAGCTGCATGCGCAGGTGGTGCGCGAGTTGCTGCGTGCGCGTGGCTACTTCGGCGGCTATGTCAACTACGATGTGCTGACATCCGACAGTTCGCGCACGGCGAAGGTGAAGTATAACGTCAACTTCGGCGACTTGTACACCGTAGACACGCTGACATACCACAACTTCCCCGAAGAAGCCAACGAACTTATCGAGAAGAAGGCGTCGGAGTCGCTCGTGAAAGCTGGCGATCCGTTCGACGTCTCGGTGCTTGAGGCTGAGCGAACACGCATCTCGACGCTCTTGCGCAACAACGGCTTCTTCTACTATCAGCCGAGCTACGCTACATATCTCGCCGATACCATCGCCGAGCCGGGCGAGGTGCAGGTGCGTCTGCACTACGCCGACAGTCTGCCTGCCGCGGTAGGTCGCAAGTGGTACGTCGGTCGCATCAATCTTGAGATGCGCAAGCAGTCGGTGCTGGAGCAACTGAAGGATACCATACGCCGCCGCAACTACACCATCGTCTTCAACGGCAAGCGCGAGCCGATGCGCCGCAGCGTAATCACTCGCGACATGAAGATAAAGCCCCGCAAGCTATACAGCTATCAGGACTATCAGCAGACCATCAACACGCTCACTGCGAAGGGACTCTTCTCGCGTGTCGACCTTGCGTTCGCTCCGCGCGACACTTCGGCAACGTGCGACACGCTCGACCTCACGCTCAACTGCGTGTTCGACAAGCCATACGATGTTTATCTTGAGGGCAACCTGGTAGGAAAGACGACGGGGCGTGTGGGTCCGGGACTGAACCTCGGCTTGGTGAAGCGCAACGCCTTCCGAGGCGGCGAGAAGCTCACCCTGAATCTGAAAGGCTCGTACGAATGGCAGACGGGACATCAGGCAGACGGCAGCAGCTCGAAGTTCAACTCGTACGAATATGGTGCAGATGTGTCGGTAGAGATGCCGCGCCTGCTGTTTGTGAACAATATCATGCGCCGCTTGCGCCATATACGTCGCAGAAAAGGCAAGCCGATACGTCAGCGCTATGCCACGCCGACCACGCTCATCAAGGGATCGTTCGACGTGCTCAACCGCTCGGGCTTCTTCCAGCGCCACATCGTGTCGGGCGAGCTGACATACAAGACGCAGCCGAGAGCCATCGTGCAGCACCAGTTCTCGCCGCTCATACTGCAGTACGAGTACATGAAGCACATGACGCCGGCGTTCACCGATCTTGTCAACAAGAGTCCGTACCTGCTTGTGGCGATGAGCGACCAGTTTGTGCCTAAGATGCGCTACACATTCACATACCAGTCGCCGGCGCGCCTTCACAATCCTATCTTCTGGCAGGTGTCGGTGAGCGAGGCTGCCAATCTGCTTTCGCTCGGATACATGGCGTTCGGCGAGAAGTGGAACGACAAGGAGAAGACAATGTTCAAGAATCCGTACGCTCAGTTCCTGAAAGTGGAGACCGACTACAGCAAGACGTGGCAGGTGACGGAGCACAGCACGCTCGTCGGACACGTGAACATGGGTGTTGTATGGGCGTATGGCAATGCGATAAGCGCACCGTACAGCGAGCAGTTCTATGTAGGTGGTGCCAATAGCATACGTGCGTTCAACGTGCGCAGTATCGGTCCGGGTCGCTATCATGCCCAGACTTCTTACCTCTCGTATCTCGACCAGACCGGCGACTTGAAGTTGCAGATGAACCTCGAGTATCGTCCGCGTATGTTCGGCAACCTATACGGCGCATTGTTCCTCGACGCAGGCAACGTGTGGACGCTGCGCAGCGACAGCGACCGTCCGGGTGCGGTGTTCAAACCGAAGAACATGTTTAAGGAGATGGCGGTCGGTACGGGCATCGGCATACGCTACGACCTCGACTTCTTTGTGCTTCGCCTCGATTGGGGTGTAGGTCTGCACCTGCCGTACAAGAACGGCTTCTACAACTTCGACAAATTTAAGGATAGCCAGAGCTTGCATTTCGCAATCGGTTATCCGTTCTAAAATCAATAAAGCAAAAAAGTAGCGGAGGTCTCCGGCCTCCGCAGCAAGCAACAAGACTATATTCAGTCAAGTTAACTGCTGCGGAGGCCGGAGACCTCCGCTACTATTTTTATTCCGCCGAGAAGTCGGCTACCATTTTTCTGTACATGCTATACGCTCTTGAGCGCGAGATATATCCCGTGAGATGTCCTGAGACATTCACCACGGGCATATAACGTGTGCCCTTAAGATCGAACTTGCGCATCACTTCCTCCATCGAATCACTCTCGCCAACCTGCGCCGCAATGGGCAGCATCAGTTGCTGAACGGTGAGCTTGTTATAGAGTTCGGCGCGGAACATGATGTGTCGAATCTTCGTGATGTCTATCTCGCCAAGCAGCGAACCGGCGTTGTCGAGCACCGGTATGAATGACGTGTAACTCTTCGAGATAGCGTTCACCAACTTGCCCAACGGCATGTCGGGCGTAACGGCGGTGAAGTCGCGCTCTATCACGCTGTCTATCTTCATCAGCGTCAGCACAGAGCGGTCGGTGTGGTGAGTAAGGAGCTTGCCCTCGCGAGCAAGACGCATGGCGTAGATGCTGTGCGGCTCGAAGATGCTGATAGTCATCACCGAGGCAATGCTCACAATCATCAGCGGCATGAACATATCGTAGCCGTTCGTAATCTCGGCGATGAGGAATATGCCCGTAAGCGGCGCATGCATAACGCCTGCCATAACGCCAGCCATGCCGAGCAGCGTATAGTTCTTCTCGGGAATATAGATGCCCACCTGATACATGTTCCAGAGTCGCGAGAAGAGGAAGCCGGTGAAGGCTCCGACAAAGAGCGACGGCGCAAACGTACCGCCGCAACCGCCACCGCCGTTTGTGGCTGCCGTGGCGAATGTCTTGGTCAGAATGACGAGCGCAATGAACACGATGAGCCATCTGCCGTCGCCCGAGAACATAGAGTTCTTCAGCACTTCGTTCCAGTCTGCCTCGCTCGTGCCGTTGAGCAGCACGTTGATGGCAGAATAGCCTTCGCCGTAGAGCACGGGGAATACGAAAATGAGCGAACTGAGCATCACTCCGCCCAACGCGAGCTTAGCCCAGCGATGCTGCTTCAGCTTGCCGAACATGCCCTCGCATACCGACATCGAACGTATGAAGTAGAGACTCACAAGTCCGCAGGCGATGCCGAGGATAATGCACGCCGGCACACGCTCTACGCTCCACATGCTGTCGAGGTGGAAGCTGAACAGCGACGAGCTACCCATGAAGATATACGTGAAGCACGTAGCCATGACCGCTGCCGTGAGGATAGGCAGCAGCGACGCCATGCTCAAGTCGACCATCAGCACCTCGAGTGTGAACACCAGTCCGGCTATGGGCGCCTTGAAGATGCCGGCGATGGCGGCGGCAGCACCGCAGCCAACAAGCAGAATCAGCTTCTTCTTGTCCATGCCGAACAGTCGTCCGAGGTTGGAACCGATAGCCGAACCCGTGAGCACGATAGGCGCCTCGGCACCTACCGATCCACCGAAGCCGATGGTGATAGCCGACGCCACAACCGATGTCCAGCAGTTGTGCCCTTTCAGTCTCGACTGCTTCGAGGATATAGCGTAGAGGATGCGCGTGATACCGTGCGAGATGTTGTCCTTCACCACGTAGCGCACGAAGAGCGACGTTAAGAAGATGCCCACAACCGGGAACATCAAGTAGAGCCAGTTGAACGTGTCGGCATGAAACCTCGACGTCAGCATGTGCTGTATGATGTGAATTATCGAGTGGAGCACGTAGGCAGCCACCGACGCGAAGAATCCGATGCAGAGGGCGAGGATGATAGTCGCCTGACGGTCGGAAAAATGCTTCGTGCGCCAAGCGTACAGCCTTTCTTCCAGCGTTGCGTCTTTCTTGTCAATCGCAGTCTGTTCCATTTACTTGCGTATGATGGTTACCTGTCCGTCCTTAGTGAGCTTGATGATGCTGCTCGGAGTGTGCGGCTTGTGTTCCTGGCGACGAGTCCAGCACACATAGTCGACAGCCTCCAGTATCTCCGGCGCAATGTCGCGGTAGTTCTGTGCCGTCGGTTCTCCGCTGATATTGGCGCTTGTGCTCACGATAGCCTTCTGGAAACGGTAGCAAAGCTCCTTCGAGAACGGCTCGTTGGTGACGCGCAGAGCGATGCTGCCGTCTTGGGCGATGAGGTTCGGGGCGAGGTTCACGGCGCCGTCGAGCACCACTGTTGTCGGCTTCTCGGCAAGTTCCATAAGGTCCCAAGCCACCGGCGGCACGTCGCGCACGTAGCGCTGCACGCGGTCTACCGAGTCGGTGAGGCAGATAAGCGCCTTCGAGTCGTCGCGCTGCTTTATCTTGTACACCTTTGCCACTGCCTCAGCGTTCGTTGCGTCGCAGCCTATTCCCCACACCGTGTCGGTAGGGTAGAGTATCACGCCACCCTTACGCATCACGTTCACGGCATTCTGAATGTCTTCTTTCTGTGTCATTGTTATTTCCTATTTTGTTTTTTACCTTTTACTTTTTTTACTCTTTTACTTTTACAAAGTTAATGCTTTTTCTTGTTATGCCGTAAGTTTAAAGACAATTTTCTTGCTCTTTATTACAAGCATGGATGATATTCGCCGAAAAAAACGTAACTTTGTAAAAGTAAAAAGGTAAAAGAGTAAAAAAGTAAAAAGATATATGGAAAAGAAAGACCTCCGCATAGTGTTCATGGGAACACCCGAGTTTGCCGTTGGATCGCTCCAGCGACTTGTTGAGAACGGTTATAACGTAGTGGCTGTCGTTACGCAGCCCGATAAACCCGTAGGTCGCCACGGATCGGTGCTGCGCCCTTCGCCCGTCAAGGAGTACGCTCTGGCGCACAATCTGCCCGTGCTGCAGCCCGTGAAGATGAAAGACGAGCAGTTCCTTGAGGAGCTGCGCAGTTACAGCGCCGACCTGCAGGTGGTTGTTGCGTTCCGCATGCTGCCCGAGGTGGTGTGGGCTATGCCGCGCTTCGGCACGTTCAACGTTCACGCCGCCCTGCTGCCCGACTATCGTGGCGCAGCACCAATCAACTGGGCTGTAATCAACGGCGAGACCCGCACCGGCGTCACCACATTCTTCCTCGACCACGACATTGACACCGGTCGTATCATTGCGCAGCGCGAGTTCCCCATCCCCGACGACGCCGATGTGGAGTATGTATACGACGGACTCATGGTGCTTGGCGCAGAACTTTGCACCGATACCGTCGACCTCGTGCTCTCTACCGACGGCGACGTGCCTTCGCAGCCGCAGCAGGAAAGCGAGGCTCACCACGGCGCTCCGAAGATATTCAAGGAAACCTGCGCCATCGACTTCTCGCTCTCTGCAAAGCGCATCTACGACTTCGTGCGCGGTCTGTCGCCAGTGCCCGGCGCATGGTGTATGCTCACTCCGCGCGACGCTCAGGCTAAGGCTCAGGTGCTTAAGGTGTACAAGGCAGCAAAGACTGGCGAGTCTTCTAACGGCGTAGAGGTTGGAACGCTCAAGGCAGAGAACCGCCGTCTTCTCGTTGCCACCGTCGACGAGTGGCTCGAGCTTGTAGAGCTGCAGCCTGCCGGCAAGAAGCGCATGGCAGCCCGCGACTACCTCAACGGATTCCAGCACCCCGAGGACTTCCTGCTGAAGTAATTGCTTATCTTAGGGAAAAGACCATTACCCAACATGGCATAGTCTGTTGATGTCTTCGTCGAACGTGTCGCGGTTCACTGCCCGTGCGCGAATTGCCGACTTGTAGTTGTATATTGTCTGTGTCGAGTAGAACAGAAGTGTGGCTATCTCCTGACTCTCAGTCACACCCAAACGCATTAGCGCGTAGATGCGCACTTCTGTAGTCAGGGTGTTAGGAGATGGCTGCGCAATCCTTCCTTCTGGAAGCAACAGACTGTTCAGTTCGTCAACGAAACCAGGATACAGCTCCGTGAAGGCGCGGTCGAAACGAGTGTAGAACGTAGTCGCCTCTTCCTCCGCGAGCTTATAGCTGTTTATAGTCTTAAGAAGGTCAGCCGTTTGGTTGGCCTTTATTTTTCTGCTCACCAGTTTGCGGTACTCCATCAGCTTGCGGATGTACACCGCACTAATGTCCATGAACAAACGCATGTAGGTCTCGCGGCGATGGTTGGTCGCTATGAGTCGTTCGTTCAGCTCCTTCAGCTGCCGGTTCTGTGTCTTTACCTCTCGGCGGCTACCTGCCAGCCATTTGTTCTGCTTGTAGCCGAAGATAGCCATTGCCAGCAACATCAGCGACAGAAAACTAACCACCGCAAGCACGCCTCTTAAGATGCGCTCCTTATGAGCCAACGCCTCCTGATTGGCTGTGGCGATGATAGGCAGTATGCTCGAAATCTCGAGCATACGCAGGCGGTTGTTGTAGAATCGGGCATCCTCCATAGAGCAATAGATGTAACGTGCCGCATGGTCGGCATACTTCTGGTCCTTCTCATACAGATATGTAGAGAACTCCTGCAGCGCAAGATTCTCCTTCAAAGGGCATGTTATGTCCGAGATAGCCGCTTCAATAATGTACTTTTCATATCGTTGCGTGTCGCCCAACTCGCGATAATAGCGTGCTATGCAGTAGGCTGCCGAGGCATGCACACGGCTGTCTACCCGGCTGTTCAGCAGAGCCTTTGTGTAGAATTGCAGCACAGCCTTGCTCATGGGATTGATGAGGAAAGCCAGTTCGCCGCTAAGGTAGGCATGCAGAGCCACATCCTTGCTGCTTGTGACTTCCATCGTGAGCTTCAGATTCTCGAACTTCTTTTTATTGTAATAGCCCATGAACTCCGACTTGTTGCTGAACGCCTCCCAATAGTTGTACAGCCACGTGCGTGTATAATAATAGTATTGCTTTAGCTGCTTAGGCACACCCTTCTTCTTTATATCCTCAAGCAACTCCTCCGACTGACTGTAGAAACCACCCGTAGACAACACCGCTGCACGATTTATCTTGTTGAGCGTTGTGTAGTAGGCGTTGTTCTCGCTCTCTGATAGAGCGAGGCCGCGGTTCACGTATACCATTGCCGAATCGTAATGGTATGTATAGTATTCGCGATAGATACTGTTTAGAAGTGCGAGTCGCTGCGGAATGTCTTCCGCCGTTCGCAACTTCAGCTTCAGTTGGTCAATCTTCTTTTCTTTCTGCTTGGAGTATGCGTCGCGCTTGTCGACATAGCTGTCAAGAAGGTCAAGCAGGTCTTGCTCGCCAGAGATACCGGCTGTAGCCAACTTGGTTTGGGCTGTAGCCTGCAGCGGCAAAAAGATGAACAATAGGTATAAAAAGATGCGCATAATAGTGGGTTTTTGGCTTTAATGCTGCAAATTTAGCTAATATTATTAAGATAAAACCATTTACTTTGATAAAAAAGACTAAAGCCTTAAATATTCTGATATATAATAAGTTATAAGTTTCGATACCTTAATTTATGTCTACTTTCATTTTACGCATACATACAATCAGCCGCTATAGTTTGTAACTTTGCAACCGAAAACATAAGCACAACGGATATGAACCTAAAACTTAAAACATTCTCATTCGCCCTCTTGGCTTCTGCCTCTACGGGCATGTATGCCCAGACGCATACAGAAAACAATTCAACAAACGATTCGGAACCGCAGAAGAAGGAAGAGCGCAACGTGATGCTCAACGCTTCTGACGCCAACAAACCGCGCGAGATTCAGATCGGATTGCCGAGCGAAGACGTAACGGTATACGAGAACGGACTGCCTGCCGTTTACTCGTCGTCCGTGCACAAGCTCTCTGCCCACTGGCGCAGCGACGCTTCGCTGAAAGGCACCGACCTTATGACTCCGTCGGAGAGTGCCATCAAGACCGGCAACATCGCTTATGCTGTCTCGGCGTTCAGCGAGTTGGGCGAGAAGAAGTTCAGCGGTAAGCTCAATTACAAGGCGAACCACTTCGGTATGCAGAACTTCGACCTTAACCTCTCTGGCGGCATCGGCGACAACTGGCTCTACACAGCCGGCATGTATCAGAACTTCGACCCGGGAAGCTTCAAGCTGCGCTTCACCGACTATGCCGACCGCACGCAAATCTACCATTTGGGTCTTACACGCATACTGAACGGCGGCAAAGGTCACATTTCTTTATTGTATAAGTATTCGAACAGCAAGAACCCCGGCAACTTCGCCAATGCCGCCCCGTTCATCTACGCTGGCGACGGTAGCATAAAGCAGCTTGCAGGTTTCGACCCGGGTTTGGATTCATACGTGCAGCGTAATGGTTCGTTCAGCTATCTGAACACCAAGACCGGCAAGATGGAGACCTGGAACATGACCGACGGCAGCGACAACCGTGCCAATGAGGTGGCTTTGGTGAGCAAGTACCAGTTTGACAACGGCTGGTTGTGGAAGTTGAACGCAAAGTATATGAACGCTCCGCGCGCCAACTGCGTAGACTACGGCGGCAGCACCATCTCTGAGGTTGCTGAGTCTGACGGCTACCAGCTTTCTGACGGTTCAGCATACAGCGGACTCATCGAAGGTCGCCGTACTTGGCTGCACTTCGGCAAGGTGAGCAACGCCCTCCTTACAACCGAGATGAGCAAGCAGCTGAACAATCACAAGCTGATGATTGGCTTGAACGAGTGGTACTACCACCTCAACTACTATTCGTCTTCGTTCCAGTGGGCGGGCACCGTTGAGGCTTATCCTCGTACACTGAGCCAGATGTACGTCAATCCGCTCGACCCGACACAGACTGCACACCGCTCTGAAACCTTCGGCTACAACGAGCTGAGTCCTGAATATACAAAGGGTTCGGAGAACAAGCTCGCTCTCTATTTCACCGACGAATGGCGCGTCACTCCTAAGTTCAAGTTGTTCTACGGCGGACGTCTCGAATACTATCGTATGTCGGCAGACCAGATTTCTGCGTCACGCTTCCGTGGCTTCCACCTCGGCAACTTCAATACATATTCAACAGCCGCAGACGGATCTATCGTTGCAACAGAGCATAGCATCGCGCCAGCCACTGTTACGAAGAACAAGCTCAACTATGCTGCTACATTGCAGATGACTTACAACGTAACAAACCAGTTCGGTCTTACTGCCGACGCCACCATCGCCACACGCTTCCCGCGCATCAGCGAGTATGCCGGCACCGGTCCTACCGAGGAGCAGTACAAGCGCGTGACCATTCCGTTGGTTCGCGGCGGTATCTTCTACAAGAACTCTTGGCTCGACCTCTCGTCAATGGTGACATACATCTCTAAGTCGAACAATATCGACCAGCAGAACCTCACCAAGCCTGGCACTTCTGAAGGCAAGACCGTGTTGCTCATCTACAACATCCAGACATTGGGCTGGACAACATCTGCCGAAATCAACCCGTTCAAGAACTTCCACATGCACGCTCTCTTCACCTATCAGAAGCCTGTATACAAGAACTACAACGCGAGCGTTACGTTCAGCGACGGTCAGACCATGAGCGTTAATGCCAACAACAAGATTGTGAAGGAGATTCCGCAGGTGCTCATTGAGCTTGACCCGAGATACGACATCACGAAGAACCTCAGTGCTTGGCTCAGCTTCCGCTACTTTGGCAAGACATACGCCAACCTTCAGGAGGCACTCTACTTCAACGGCCACTGGGAGACATTCGGTGGCGTCAACTGGAATGTGAACAAGAACCTGAGTCTCGGTGTTAGCGTCATTAACATCTTCAACGAGAAGGGTGCGAAGGGCACAATCAGCGGTTCGGAGCTTATCACAAAGGATGAGGCTGGCAAGTATGCCGGCAAGTACATGAGCGGTAACTATCTCCGCCCGTTCACAGTAGAGTTCAACGCAAGCATCAAGTTCTAACAAGCCAATGCAAGAATATCGATATATAAACAACCTGTAAAAACCATACGAAAATGAAGAAAACTATTATGCTAATCGCAGCAATGTGCATGACTTCTGTCATCACATTCGCTCAAGAAATCATCCGTGTGTCTACCGAAAAGACCGACCTCGTGATGAAAGTGTCGCCCAAAGGCCGACTCTATCAGGTCTATCTCGGCGACAAGTTGCAGAATCCTGCCGACTACGAGAACCTTAAGTGGGATGTATATGCAGCTTCCGACGGCGCAGTGTGCCAGCGCGGCCATGAGGTGTATGCCACTTCCGGTGCTGAAGACTTCTTCGAGCCGGCTGTTGCCGTAACGCACGCCGACGGCAACATGACTACATATCTCTATTATAAGTCGTCGGAGCAGAAGGCTGTAAAGGGCGGCACTGAGACAGTCATCACACTTCAGGACAAGGTGTATCCGCTGACAGTGAAGCTCCACTATGTGGCTTATCCGAAGGAGAATGTGATAAAGGCATGGAGCGAGATCTCTCACAAGGAGAAGTCTGCCATCACACTCTGGCGCTACAGTTCTACGATGCTCTACTTCAAATCTTCAAAGTATTATCTCACTAACTATCACAGCGACTGGGCTAAGGAAGGTCAGCCCGAGACAACCCAGTTGAGCACGGGCAAAAAGATTATCGACACAAAGCTCGGCACACGCGCCGCTATGCATGCTGAGCCTTTCTTCGAGTTGGGCTTCGACGAGCCTGCTAAGGAGAACGAGGGCAAGGTGATGCTCGGCACGATAGGCTGGCCCGGCAACTTCCGCTTCACCTTCGAGGTGGACAACGTCGGCGCGCTTCGCGTTATTCCTGCCATCAATCCTTATGCTTCCGACTATAAGCTGAAGGCAGGCGAGGTGTTCACCACTCCTGAGTTCATCTTCGCGATGAGCGACAATGGTATGGGCGAGGCTTCGCGCAACCTGCACAACTGGGCTCGTCAGTATCAGGTGAACATGGGTATGGGCGACCGCCTCACTCTCCTGAACAACTGGGAGAATACAGGCTTCGATTTCAACCAGCAGAGTCTTGCCGAACTGATGAAGGATGCCAAGGACCTTGGCGTAGATATGTTCCTGCTCGACGACGGATGGTTCGCCAATAAGTATCCGCGCAAGGACGACCACGCCGGACTGGGCGACTGGGAGGCTACAAAGAGCAAGTTGCCGGAGGGTATTCCTGGTCTTGTAAGAGATGCAAAGAAGGCTGGTGTGAAGTTCGGTATATGGATTGAGCCAGAGATGGTGAACCCGAAGAGCGAACTCTTTGAGAAGCATCCTGATTGGGTTATCTTGCAGCCGCAGCGCGACACATATTATTATCGCAACCAGCTCGTGCTCGACATCTCCAACCCTAAGGTGCAGGATTATGTGTTCGGCATCGTCGACCGCATCATGACTGAGAACCCCGACGTGGCTTACTTCAAGTGGGACTGCAACAGCGTTATAACCAATATCTATTCGCCGTATCACAAGCAGAACCAGGGCAACTTCTACATCGACCACGTTCGTGGCATCTACAATGTGCTCACACGCATCCATAACAAGTATCCTAATCTGCCTATGATGCTCTGCTCAGGCGGTGGCGGACGTATGGACTACGAGATGCTCAAGTATTTCACCGAGTTCTGGTGTTCTGATGACACCGACCCGTACGAGCGCATCTACATCCAGTGGAGTCTCTCGAAGTTCTTCCCTGCAAAGACAATGGGATCGCACGTCACCAACTGGAACAAGAACACATCCGTGAAGTTCCGCACCGACGTATGCAGCTCATGCAAGTTGGGCTTCGACATCGACCTCAAGTCGCTCTCTGCCGACGACTACAAGTTCGTGCAGCAGGCCGTTAAGAACTACGATAGCATGAAGCCGATGATTCTCGAAGGCGACCAGTATCGTCTTGTTTCGCCGTACGAAGGCAGCCACTGCGCTATCAACTACGTGAGCAAGGACAAGCAGCGTGCAGTGCTCTTCGCCTACGACCTGCATCCGCGCTATAAGGAGCCGCAGCAGAACGTGAAGCTGCAGGGTCTTGATGCTGCAAAGATGTACACCGTGAAGGAGACAAACCTCATGCCTGGTAAGCAGTCAGACTTGGAGTGCAACGGCAAGCAGTATAGTGGCGACTATCTGATGAAGATTGGTCTGAACGTCTTCACAGCGCAGGATGGCACAAGCCATGTATTAGTGCTGGAGTAATAAGATAATGTAGTAGTAATAATATGTTGTAACAAAGGTTTAAACGAAAAAGGCCATGTCGGTATTCCGGCATGGTCTTTTTTCGTTTTTATAAGTCTGTATGCTTTCTAATAGATACAGATAATTTTCAATGTTCTTAGAGCATAGTAGGCAACTTAAAAGATGCCCCATTTCTTCTTGCGCTTCGGGGCCTCCGTCTTTTCAAAGCTGCTGTTGCGCTGTTCCAATACTTCCTCCCACGTGCTGCGGTCTCTCACCATCTGGTAGATAGTACCCCAGTCGGGCAGACCGCCAATGTTGCGGTCGTCGATGAAGAGGTCTGCCTTTAGTTTGCGCGAGAAAGAGTCGTGCTCGCGGCTCTCCTCCGGATAGTCGCGGTTCACGGCGTAGAACTCCACGCCGCGTTCCCTGCACCACTCAACAGCCTCGTCGAGCAGCCGTCCCTCGCGCACGCTCCACAATATCAGCTTGTGGCGGTCGCGTATCAGCATACGCAATGTCTCTGTAGCGAAGGGCAGCTCCCTGCCGATGGCAGGGTATTTGTGCTCAACGATAGTTCCGTCGAAATCAACTGCTATAACCATTGTTACTTACGCTTGATTGAATCGTCCTCCTTGTTGCCGTAGTTGCTGTCAGCATAATTGCCGTAAGCGCCATACGAAGTGTAGTTCAGACCGTAGTTGCTGCCATTGTTGTCACCGTACTTGCTGCCGTAGCTGCCGCTCTTGCCGTAGCGTCCGTACTTGCCGTACTTGCCGTAGCCGTAGTAGTAGCCGTACTTCTTCTTCGACATATCGATGCCGTTGATAACGATGCTTACCTGCGGCAACTTCTTCTGAGCGCTGAGCGAGTTGATGAACTCGAAGCTTGACTTCGGAGTATAGTCTGCACGACACATATAAACGGTGAGGTCAGCCACACGAGCAATCATCAGCGTATCTGTAACAAGACCTACAGGAGCGGTGTCCACGATGATGTAGTCGTACTCCTTGCGCAGAGTGGCGAAGATGTTGTCGAGCGACTCGCGCGACACAAGCTCTGCAGGGTTTGGCGGGATAGGACCGGCTGGCATGATGTCCAGGTTGCGGTTCACGCCAGAGTTCAGAATGTTGGCGCAGATATCCTCATGAGTCGGGTTGTCGTGTACGAGCAGGTTGGTGATACCGATGTTCTTGTCCTTCAGTTCGAATAAGTTGGTAAGACGCGGCTTGCGGATGTCAAGACCCATTACCAACACCTTCTTGCCCAGCAGCGCGAAGCTCACAGCCAGGTTAGCCGCTGTAAAGGTCTTACCCTCACCCGATGTGGTAGAGGTGAACATTATGACCTTCTGATCCTCCTTCAGCATGAACTGGATGTTAGAACGTATAGAACGGAATACCTCCTCCATGACGTTGTTCTGGTTCTCGTGTACCACGATGTCAGCTTTCGTCTTCGCTGTCTCGCTTGCGATAGCCACGTCGCCGATGATAGGCAGAGTGGTGAGGCGAGCCACATCCTCGTGTCCTTCAATCTTGTAGCGGAAGAAGTTGATGAGGAACAGTACGATGGCCGGTATAGCCAAGCCGATAACCAGCGCGATGAGCAGGATGATCGACTTCTTCGGGCTGATCTGTCCGAACGATACGGGGTCGTCGATGAGCTTACCCTTGTCGGCTGTAGCGGCGAGCGAGATAGAGTTCTCCTCACGCTTCTGCAAGAGCATCAGGTAAAGACCCGACTTCACCTCCTGCTGTCTGCCGATCTGGTTGAGCACACGCTCCTGCTCAGGCGAAGAGTAGATCATGCTCGAGTAGCGGTTGTACTCCTGCAGTATTGAGTTGCGCTGAATCTGTGCGTTGCGCTGCACCTGAGTCATCGCGCGGCGGATACTTGACGAGAGGTCGTCGAGCTGTGCCGTGAGCGGAGTGATGGTAGGGCTGTTCTCGTTGGCGCTGCGCAGCAAGCGGTTGCGCTCCATAACGATCTTGTTGTAGTCGTTGATGAGCGTAGAAGCGGCAGCGTCGTTCAGACCCACGTTCGACGGCAGCGTCTGATACTTGTTGCTCGGCTCGTTCATGTACTGCTGCAAGCTGTGGAGCAACTCAATCTGCATGTCCATGTCAGCCAGCTTCTGTGTGAACTGGTCGGTGTTGGTGTAACCAAGCGCACCGGTAGCCTCCGGATTCACAATCTTGTACTGGCGCTTTGTTGCCTCCAGACTGCCCTCGGTAGCACCCAGCTCGGTGTTGATCTTCTCAAGACGCGAGTTGATGAACTGCTCTGTGCGCATCGCTATCTCGTTCTTGTCCTCGTTAGCCTGCATGTTGTAGCTGAACACGAGCTGCTTCAGATAGTCGTTGGCACGCTGCGGCATCTCGTCGGTCAGTGTCAAGCTGGCGATAGAAGTGTTCTTCGAAAGCTGGTCGACGGTGAGCGCACCGCTATACTTGCCTGCAATCATCTTCGGCGGATAGATTGTCACGAGCTCATTACGATCGTTGGGCATCGGCGAGAGCGTGTTGGCAGTGAATGTGATGATACCAACGCTTGTGATGATGCGAGCCGGCAGAACGTCGAATGTGCGGTTGATGGCGTAGGTCTTCGACGGTTTGTCGGGGTCTTCAGGCACGTAGGTATATGTGCCCGTTACATGCAGCTTGCCGTTCTCGTCCTTGTCGATAACGAGGCTGATAGGCATCTTCAGCGTCTCGATGTGGGCCGCATCGAGGTCTACGTTCACCGGCTGGTTCTTGTAGAGCAGGTGGTCCTTGATGTGTCCTTCGAGAGTGTAGACCGTGTAGAGCTTCAGCTGCTTCACAGCCTCTGTAGCGAGCGCTGTCGACTTCAGAATCTCCATCTCGTTGTCGATACCCTCACTGTTTGTCATTATACCCAATGTAGACGAGTTGGCGATGTTGCTTCTGCCGCCTCTGCGTCCGCCGTTGTTGTCGTCGTCTTTGATGAGCAACTTGGCGTACGACTGGTACATAGGTGTCGTGTAGCGCAGCTTGATGGCAGCTACGCTCAGACAGATGATTAATGAAAGTACGAACCACTGCCAGTTGAGGATCAGTGTCGTGTAGATGATCTTAAAGTCGAAGGAAGAACCCTCCTCGAGCTCTTGCTGTACGTTGTATAAACCTTGTTGGTTGTTGTTTCCTTCCATTTTTTTTGTTTGCGTTGTATGTTTAAAGCGTTTTATTATCCTTTATATTCTTTTCGGCTATGTTTTTCCTTGTGTCTTTTTGTGGCGCCTTCGCTTTGGTCGTCTATTGTTTGTCCTCGGCGAGGCGCATCAGATACTTGCCGTATTCGTTCTTTATCATCGGCTGTGCCACCTCTGTGAGCTTCTCCTTAGTTATCCATCCCTTCTTGTATGCAATCTCCTCCAGACAAGCCACCTTCTGTCCCTGGCGCTTCTCGATAACTTCGATGAATGTGCTTGCTTCAGAGAGCGAGTCGTGTGTGCCAGTGTCGAGCCATGCGAAACCGCGCTGCAGGGTCTGCACCTTCAGTTCGCCGCGCTTCAGATACTCCTGGTTCACGGTTGTTATCTCCAGTTCGCCGCGTGCGCTCGGCTTGATGTTCTTCGCAATCTCCACCACGCTGTTCGGGTAGAAGTAGAGGCCCACCACCGCATAGTTGCTCTTCGGGTGCTCGGGCTTCTCCTCGATGCTGAGGCAGTTGCCCTCGGCGTCGAACTCAGCCACGCCGTAGCGCTCGGGGTCGTTCACGTAGTAGCCGAAGACGGTTGACTTGCCGTCGCGCTCCACGTTCTGCACGCTCTCGCGCAGCAGCTGTGTGAAGCCGGCTCCGTAGAAGATGTTGTCGCCCAATACGAGGCAAGCGCTGTCGTCGCCGATAAACTCTTCGCCGATGATGAATGCCTGAGCCAGACCGCCTGGATAAGGCTGCTCAGCGTATTCGAAGCGTACGCCGTAGTCGCTGCCGTCGCCCAGAAGGCGCTTGAAAGCCGGCAGGTCGTTAGGGGTGGATATGATGAGGATATCCTTTATGTCAGCGAGCATGAGCACTGATATAGGATAGTATATCATTGGCTTATCGAAAATTGGTATGAGTTGCTTGCTAATACCTTTGGTGATGGGGTAGAGGCGTGTGCCCGAGCCACCTGCTAAAACGATACCTTTCATGATTCTTTGATGTTTTTATTGTTAAACAATATTCTTATAATTATATAAAGTGCACAAAGTTAATAATAATAACTTAGAAAATACACTTTTGAACGCTTAATTTTGAAACGTTAATCGGTAAAATAAGAAAAACGTTGCAACACTTGGCAGTTATCCATTTTATTTGTAATTTTGCATAATATAGTTTAAGTTGGCATAATAAATGTAAAACCCGTTTGCGTGCCAATTTGATATCATAAACAAATAAAACATATATGGGATTTTTTTCAAAACTATTCGGAAAGAAAACAGATAACGATAAGACAGGTGGTATGGAAGACTACATGCAGCTTGTGCGTGTGTATTTCCAGGCTTCGATAGCCGCAAATGTAGGCATTGCCAACCTCGGCATGCTGCCCGATTTGCGCGTGTTCAAGACCACACTCCACGTTCCGACAGTGAATAACAAGCTCGGTGTGGGCGAGAAGAGCGCTTGCCGCAAGATGCTGCGCGAGATATACGGCGTAGACGACAACTTCTTCAAGGAGGTGGATGCCAGCATCCGCAAGAACTGTCGCAAGTTGCAGGATGTGCAGGTTTATCTCATTCAGTTCCAGAACTTCACTCAGGACATCATGATGCTCATGGGCAACCTCATGAAGTTCAAGCTCCGTCTGCCGTCGTTCTTCAAGAACGCACTCTACAAGATGACGGAGAAGACCGTAGCCGGCCTCTTCACAAAGAACGACTACGACGATCCGGCTGTGCTGAAAGCCGTAATGGCGATACGTCAGTACGACCAGCGTTTGGGATTCTCTCAGAAGTGGATTACCGACTTCGTGTTCCAGGTGGTGATGCTTGCCAAGAAGGAACCGAAGGCAGGTGCCGACGCCGAGCAGAAGAAGTAATGTGGGGGTTGTGGCTGAAAATGCGTGAGACAGGTACAAAAACGTGTTCAGCCACAATAAAAACTTGCAATAGTTTTGTCACATTCGTAAAAATAATATAATTTTGTGGCGCAGAACCAATGCGCCGACAGTCATAAACGCTGTTATATGGAAGCTGAATCGAAAACGATAAACCAGTTTGCGACACGTGTCAGGCAAATGATTCTGCAGTACCAGAGTGTAACGAAGCAGAACGAGGACTTGTGTCGTCAGGTGGCGGAGCAGCAGCAACGCATCGAGAAGCTCGAAACCCGGCTACAGCAGCAGCGCAACGACTACGAAAGTCTGAAATTGGCTCGAATGGTTGAAATCACCGACGGAGACATGCAGGCGGCGCAGAAGCGTCTTGCCAAGCTCATACGCGACGTCGACAAGTGCATAACGCTCATCAACGAGAAGCAGGTGTAGACCATTCGCTGCAAGCTTTAAAACATTCACACGATGGCAGAACAATCTACAGAGAAGCTGCGCATAAGGCTTCACGTCTACGACACCGACATGCCGGTGAACATACGCCCGGAGGACGAACCGCTCTACCGCGATGCCGCCAGTCTGATTACGAAGACGATGAACACCTACGCACAGCGATATAAAGGACCAAAGAATGACAAGGAGATCCTTTATATGGCACTCATCGAGATAGCCCTGCGTTACGAGATGGAGAAGTCGCGTAACAACACGGAGCCGTATCAGGACCTCCTCACAAAGCTCACATCCGAGATAGAAGAGGTGCTGGGCGTCTGATGGTCTATGCTTAGATGACAAAGGATGCATGAAGAGCAACTGCTATATATAATAAGGTATACAGCACACAACGCTTTTTTTACCTTCTCTGCCACTCTGCACATCACGGATTGTATCTTTACCCATCGCAAACTGCGAACGAATAATTTAATTAAATAGTAACTAACAAAAAAAATAATTGAACAATGTATACACTCATTGCAGCCTTAGTGGCACTCATCGTAGGTGGCATCGTAGGCTATTCTATTTTCCGTTATGTCATTAAGGGAAAATATAATGAAATGGTAGAAGCCGCCAACAAGGAGGCTGAAGTAGTGAAGGAGAAGAAACTCCTCGAAGTGAAGGAAAAGTTCCTCAACAAGAAGTCGGAGCTGGAGAAGGAGGTGCAGCAGCGCAACCAGAAGATTCAGCAGAGCGAGAACCGCCTGAAGCAGCGCGAGATTTCGCTCAACCAGCGTCAGGAGGAGCTCGGCCGCCGCAAGCAGGAGGTGGAGCAGTGCCAGCAGCGCATCGACAACGAGAAGAAACTCCTCGCCCTCAAGCAGGAGGAACTCGACAAGATGCAGACCAAGGAGCGCGAGAAGCTCGAAGAACTCTCTGGCCTGAGCGCTGAGGAGGCTAAGAACCGCCTCGTAGAGAGCCTTAAGGACGAGGCTCGCACCGACGCCGCTTCTTACATCAACGAGATCATGGACGAGGCGAAGCTCAACGCCAACACACAGGCTAAGAAGATCGTCATCCAGACCATACAGCGCGTGGCTACAGAGACCGCCATCGAGAACTCTGTGTCGGTGTTCCATATCGACAATGACGAGGTGAAGGGCCGCATCATCGGTCGCGAGGGTCGCAACATCCGCGCTCTTGAGGCTGCTACCGGCGTCGAGATTGTTGTAGACGACACGCCTGAGGCAATCGTAATCTCAGCGTTCGACCCCGTTCGCCGCGAGGTATGCCGCCTTGCTCTCCACCAGCTCGTAGCCGACGGACGTATCCACCCGGCACGCATCGAGGAGGTTGTGGCAAAGGTGAAGAAGCAGCTCGACAACGAAATCATCGAGACCGGTAAGCGCACAGCCATCGACCTCGGTATCCACGGCTTGCACCCCGAGCTTATCTGCATCGTCGGCAAGATGAAGTATCGTTCTTCTTATGGTCAGAACCTCCTGCAGCACGCTCGCGAGACAGCCAACCTCTGCGCCGTAATGGCAGCCGAGCTGGGTCTGAACCCGAAGAAGGCAAAGCGCGCTGGCTTGCTCCACGATATCGGCAAGGTGCCCGACGAGGAGAGCGAGTTGCCGCACGCACTCTACGGCGCAAAGATCGCTGAGAAGTATAAGGAGAAGCCCGATATCTGCAACGCCATCGGTGCTCACCACGACGAGATGGAGATGAACACGCTGCTCGCTCCGATCGTTCAGGTCTGCGACGCTATCTCTGGCGCACGCCCAGGCGCACGCCGCGAGATTGTAGAGGCTTACATCAAGCGTCTCAACGACCTTGAGGCTATCGCCATGTCTTACCCTGGCGTAACAAAGACTTACGCCATCCAGGCTGGTCGCGAGCTCCGCGTAATCGTTGGCGCCGACAAGATGGACGACAAGGAGACAGAGAAGCTCTCTGGCGAGATAGCTAACAAGATTCAGACCGAGATGACATATCCGGGACAGGTGAAGATCACCGTCATCCGCGAGACTCGTTCTGTAGCTTATGCTAAGTAACAAGTGTAAAAACTTAAAATTATCAATAGACTAATGTGCAAAGCCATGGCCCAGAAGTAGGCAATACGCCCTTTTTGGGGTATGGCTTTGTTCTTAAAAAAAACTACAAATTATGGGAGAAGTTAAAACAACGGCGCTGAAGCAACGCACCAAAAGTAACATGAAAGATCTCTTTTTCATCGTTCTCGGCATCCTGTCGTATTCCGTTGGATATACGGCGTTCATCCTGCCCGAGAAGGTAGTTATGGGCGGTGCGTCTGGTATTGCAGCACTTGTTTTCTATGCAACCGAAATACCTACATGGATTTCGCTTGCCGTAATCAACTGTACGTTGTTGCTCATTGCCCTTAAGGAACTCAACCTGCAGTTCATCATCCGCACCGTCACCGGTGTGGGCGTCCTGCTTTTCTTCGTCGGCATACTACAGCCGTTCTTCGAGGCATACCCGATCATCACGGCGGGCGAGGACAAGTTCATGCACGTGCTTATAGGTGGTGCGATGGGTGGTGCCGGCTTGGGTCTGGTCTTCTCGCATAATGGTTCTACCGGTGGCACCGATATCATCACCGTACTGCTCAACAAGTACTTCAACATGAGCTTCGGTCGCGCCATGCAGTTCGTCGACTGCACCATCATCTGCTCTTCTTACCTGCTCTTCCGCAGCGTGGAGACCATCGTCTACGGTATCGCCTTCACGCTCGTAGCCACCATCGTTTGCGACTATGTCATCAACGGTGCGCGCCAGACGGTGCAGTTCCTCATCATCTCGAAGAAGTATCAGGAGATTGCCGACGCCATCAACACCGACGTGCGCCGCGGCGTAACGCTCATCGAGGGCAAGGGCTGGTACAGCAAGAACAATGTAGATGTGCTCATCGTCCTCACGCGCAAGTACGAGTCGCAGGAGGTGTTCGCCGTAATCAAGGCGATCGACCCCGACGCCGTAGTTTCGCAGACATTCTGCCAGGGCGTCTTCGGCGAGGGCTTCGATAAGATCAAGTAATGTTGAGGTGGTGAGATGTTGAGATGTTGAGGTGGTGAGATGTTGAGATGTTGATGTGGTGAGATGTTGACAATAGATAGTAGCGGAGGTCTCCGGCCTCCGCAGCAGTTGACGATACTTTCATTAGTTTTGTCGCTTGCTGCGGAGGCCGGAGACCTCCGCTACTGTTTTATTCGCACTTAGTTTTCGTATTGCATTTCCAAAAACTACCAGCCTCGCAGAAACTTTTTCGTAAAAACGCTTGACTTCGCTTGCGCAACATTGTACCTTTGCGTCGATTTAACCAACATACATAAACATAAAAACTCGGTACAATGGAAAACACAAACATCATCAACGCTGCCATCAAGGGCGGCAACATCCCACGCAACTGGCTCTACTGCTTCAACTCCGGCTGTCAGCACCACGAGGAGTGCATCCGCTTTCGCTCCACCATAGCCCTCAGCGGTTCGCGCACATGGGGCAACGCTGTCTATCCAGCCGCGCTGCACGCCGACGGTTCGTGCGAACACTTCAAGCAGCTCCGCATAGTGCGACAGGCATGGGGCTTCAACCTTCTCTTCAAGGATGTCAAGCTGCACGATGCGCCCACACTGCGTTCGCTCATGAAGGAGTACCTCGGCGGCAACACCATGTACTACCGCTACCATCATGGCGAGCGTCTGCTCTCGCCCGAACAGCAGGCGTGGATAAAGCGTCTCTTCGCCAGCTACTGCTACAGCGACGTCGACTTCGACAACTCGTGCGAAGAGCTCGACTTCCTGTAGTTTTTTTTACTCTTTAACCGTTATTCTCGCTATCCGGTAAAACTGTTACCGGATAGCAAAACTATCATTACCGCATAGATGTTATCGCATGCCCACGCTGCGGTAACGCTATAGCCATAAACACACATACACATAAAACCATGAAAAACGCAACAACAACCATCGACCTAAGTCCCATCGACCGCATGATCAGTTTTCTCACCATGCGCTACGCCTTCCGCTACAACACCGTCTTGAGCTGCACAGAGTATCGCCCCGTCGCGCTGTCTGCCGACAGTTTCACTCCGCTCGACCCGCGCATGCTCCGTCGCATCATCCTTGAGGTGCAACGCGAGGGTATCGAGGTGAGTCCAAACGACATACGCAACTATATCGAGTCCGACTACGTGCGTCAGTTCGACCCCGTCGGCGACTATCTTGCCTCGTGCGAAGGCGCTTGGGACGGGCACGACCATATCGGCGACCTCGCCCGCACCGTGCCCACCGACGCACCGCTCTGGCACAAGTGGTTCAAGACGTGGCTGCTCGCCATGGTGAGCCAATGGCAGAACCAGCCTTCGCGACTCTACGGCAACAGCGTTGCGCCGCTGCTCATCTCGCCGCAGGGCTACCACAAGAGTACGTTTTGCCGTCGCCTGCTGCCCGACGTCCTGAAGTGGGGCTACACCGACAGCCTCACCCTTTCCGACCGCCGTCAGGTGATGCTCGCCATGTCGCAGCAGCTACTCATCAACCTCGACGAGTTCAACCAGATATCGCCGCGTGTGCAGCAGGGTTTTCTGAAGAACGTTATCCAGCTGCCCTCGATAAAGGCGAAACGACCTTATGGCACGCACCTTGAGGAGCTGCCGCGCAAGGCGTCGTTCATAGCCACAAGCAACATGACCGACATCCTCTCCGATCCGTCTGGCAACCGTCGTTTCATCGGCATCGAACTCACGGCGCCCATCGACACCAGTCGTGTGCCCGACCACCATCAGCTCTTCGCGCAGGCGTTGCAGCTCCTGCGCAACGGTAGTCGCAGCTGGTTCGACAAGGCAGAGACCGAGCAGATAATGCTCTGGAACCGCCGCTACGAGATACAGGAACCCGCCGACCAATACTTCAGCCTCTGCTTCTCCGTCGCCAACGATCCGCTCGACCCTGCTGCCGAGTGGCTCTCCACCGCCGAAATCTTCGATGTCATAAAGCAGAAAGTCGGCTCCTCCCTACAAGTCAACACCCTCATCGCCTTCGGTCGCAAGCTCGCCAACATGCCAGGCATGCGCCGCCGCAAGTGCGAAACCTGCACGCGCTATCTTGTGAAGAGGGTAGGGCAGTAAGCTGGTAGATAGCCCGTTCCGGCTGGAAGATAAGCAGTTGAGGCTGGCAGATAGGCTGGCAGATATTCCCTTCTCAGCCATATCTTCCAGCCTTTACAATGTTGATAATGAGCGCCGTACAGCAATACTGGAAGATATGGCAGATTTTTTCACGTACTTGATATCTTGTAGATATTGCTTGTTATTTTCCGAATATCGAATTAAATAAATGTTAAAAAGCTGTCGCTGATTAAAGATTTACAGTGTTTTCTTTTTTCGTCTTGATTTGTTTCTTTATCTTTGTAGTAAAGACATGACAATTCTTGCAAAAGAAAGTCTATTGGTTTAATCTAACCTCTAAACAATAACATTGGAGGATAACACCGAACAGCCTTTAACGGCTGACGCTTCATTGTATAATGGGCAGCCAACCTACATAGACTCATCGTGTCTAAGTGCAAGACTTACCTCTTGTACGCCCTCCATCTCAAAGGACAAAGGAGGGGCGTCGGTAGGGAATGTATATGTCGGAATCTTCAACTTGTATTCATAAATACGTTGCCAAACCATAAAATGATAGAATATGTCTTTCTCACAAACGAATAATTGCTGAGTGCGGAGCATGAATACTGGCAGGTATTCTTCACTACGAAGAAGGGGAAGAGTATAATCATCATTTGCGAAACTTTAGTAAACGTCATAACAAAATTTTTACTATGCCAAAATCAAATATACTATCATTAGAATCGATGTTGCCTTCTGCACTTAACACGCAGTTGACAACAAAAGCAACGTTCGTTGGTATTGATTTCGGAACTTCAACAACTGTTGTTTCCATCGCCACTAAAGAGAATGGTGAAGAAAAAATTAAGGTTCTTCCAATAAAGCTGACACAAATTTTGGAAGATGGTACCATATACCAAAGCGAAAAACTTCCAAGTGTTATCGCTTGGTATAATGGAAGATTGCTCGTTGGCGAGGGTGCTTCTAACCTCAAATACACTCTTACTAAAGGTAAAAATATATGGTTCTCTTTTAAGATGGAAATAGGAGAAGACCTCGGAGCGAAATACTACAATAGCGAGGTCGGGGATATGGAAGGTGTCAAAATAAGGAATCCAAAGGACTGCGTCAGAGTATTTTTCATGTACTTGAATTTGCTGATAAAGAAGTATTGTCAAGACAATGGTTTGTCTGACAATATCATGTATGCCGTAAGTATTCCTGCATCTTTTGAGGCAAATCAGCGAAAGGAACTTATGGAAGCATTGGAATCCAACGGCATGAATGTCTCTAAGCAATCGCTTATTGATGAACCAAATGCCGCTTTCATAAGCTATATTCATGACAGCGAGGAATCTGAAAAGCCTTTGCTTATTTCCCCACATTATAATTCCAATGTTCTTGTCTTTGATTTTGGTGGAGGTACTTGCGATATATCTATTCTTGAAATTGGAAAATCTGCAAATGGCTTATATTCAAAGAACATTGCAATATCGAAATTCACAAAGCTTGGTGGCGATGACGTAGACCGCTATATCACCTTTAAGTATATATTGCCACGCTTCTTTGAAGCAAACAATATTTCTGATGATGACTTTATAACAAAAGAACGTCAATATATAGCTACGCAGCTTTATAAGGTCTCGGAGCGTCTGAAGATTCTTTTGTGCAAAAAGATTTCCAATAAAATGTATCAGTTGGAAATCCCTGACTACATCAAATCAAATTCTGATAAAGTATCCATCACGATTCCTGTTTCTGTAGAAACCAAGAAAGGACTTCTCACTCAATCAGAGTTTTTCCTCTCAACAAAAGAATTGGTAGAGGTTATGTCTGTATTCATGAAATCATCACTCATACCGTCATCTATAAAAGGACAAGAAGATTATAATAATATCTTCATGCCTATTGAAAGTGCTATCAAAAAAGCGAATGTACGCAAATCAGAAATTGACTACGTATTGCTTATTGGTGGAAGTGCTCAAAATCCTTTTATACAGGAAGCTTTGAAGAAATATTTCGATGATTCAGAAATCCTCGTTCCTCAAGATCTTCAAACTCATGTTTCTAAAGGTGCCGCCATTCATTCACTTCTAATGAATGGTATAAACAAATGTATTATCCAACCTATCACAAGCGAGCCTATTTTTGTAATTACGAAGGACACTACAAATAAGGTTTTGATTCCTGCAGGTACAACAATACCATGCGATACGGTTGTGATTGATGATTTGATGCCTACAAAAGACCAACAAGAATCGATAGAGCTTCCTATTTGTGTAGGAAACGAAAACAAAATGCTTTTCAATCTTAAGATTACACGCGATGGAGGTTTCCTCACGACAGCTCAAATCACTCTAGCTTTAGAAATCACTGCTGATAAATTGTTACTTGCCAAGGCCCATTGTATGGGGGTTAGCTGTATGGTTGAACCTCAGAATCCATTTGCTAACAAAGAGCTATCAACAGAAGAACGTATCGTCCTCCGCGCAGAAAGAGAAGCAAATATCGAAACTGAAAGAAACGGAGGAATACCTACAAAGAATTGCTTGATTTCTCTCAGAAAAGCCTACGATGATGCAGGAAACGATTTCAAAGCAGCCGAGACTCTCGAACAGCAAAACGAAATTTATCCTAATCCGGAAGAGTATAACCTTATCGGCGTTTATTACCATAATTCCGGCAATAGAGATAAGGCTATAGATTTCTTTGAACGAGCACTTGACCATAATCCTAATGACTATTGGCCAAACTTCAATCTTGGCAATACCCTTTTCTACAAGGACTTGAAAAGAGCAAGACGATATTTGAACAAGGCTTATGAACTCAACCCCTCTGAACCTTGCATCAATATTTTGTTGGGAAGGCTTGATAAACGTGAAGGTAAGGAGTCTGAGGCTAAAGAAAAATTCCAAATCGCTTATGACAGATATGAGCAAAAATGGAAGGCAAATTCTTTTAATAATTCTGACTATGGTTGGTTAGCTTCCGTTGCAGAAGAATTAGGAAAGAAAGACAAAGCTTATGAAATAAGAAGCGCAAAGCCGAAAATTAAACAAACAACCTATTACGACGAGGAAAATTTAACTCAAACAAGGACGAAATCTTTAACAACATTATAAACTAATAAGTCAGTGAAATTATGGCATGGCTAGTTCCTGAAAATATGCTGGATGACCAGCAGCGTGATTTTGTCGAAAATGTCGACATCAATCAGAGAAATGTTTGGATTAAGGGATTCCCTGGTTCAGGCAAGTCTGTTTTATTAGCATACACAATGAAGCGCATTAAGAGAAAAGACCCCAACGCAAAAGTTGCTTTTGTTGTCTTTACTCATTCCTTGATTGCGATGTTTAAGGCTGCATTTGCGGAAATGGGTGTTTCTGCCAACATTATGACGTACTATGAATTTATGGATAGCTCATCTAACTATGACTACGTACTTTGCGATGAGGTACAGGATATGACTGGTAGGGTTTTAGTTACAATGAATAGTAGAGCAAAACATGTAATTGTTGCCGGAGACGAAAACCAATCCATTTTTGAGATCGATCCTAAATACAGAGAGGCTACTGTTTCTCCTTTACAAATCACGTCGCTTTTGAATTGTCGTGATTTCGAACTTGGTATCATCCATCGTCTTTCAAGTTCTATCATCGCTGCCGTTGAAAAATTCATGCCTAATATGAATATTTTCACTGCACGTCGCGATATGACAAAGCGTACTACACAAATACGTTTGTGCTCTGCAAACTCATCTGAGCAAGAAGCCAAGTATATTATGAAGGAAGCACAAAGAGCTATTAATATCGGTGAAACCGCAGCTATTCTTATTCCCTCTCATCAAAAGGTTTTAGAATTTTTTCAATTGGCTCTTACAGCATTAGGCAAGAGCCAATGGTCTGTACAGTTGAACAGATGGGGCAAAGTTGATTACAACGCACTCAACTCTTACCTTAGAAATAATGACATAAAACTCCAATATGTAGGTAACGGATATGGTTCTTTTACAGAAGGCGGAGGTAAGATTTGTGTTATGACCTACCATAGTTCAAAGGGATTGGATTTTGATAATGTGTTTCTTCCAGGCTTAAATCGGTCTTTATACATTAACAATGGTTCGTTAAAATTTGAGATAACGGCTAAGCGGCTTTACGCTGCCAGCCAAAGAGTTCTTTGATAGTATGACT
>PPYE01559340.1_pt1 | contig 32139 bp, 9 predicted proteins | sample 1559881 | NCBI WGS metagenome assembly PPYE01 (sample SAMN08240022, study PRJNA423297) | Human gut metagenome, whole genome shotgun sequencing project.
GTCTACGGCTTCTCGCTTTTGGGTGAGCGAGGAGAGGGATGCTATTGTCATTTCAGCAATGGCAGCTGGAAAACCGATGCCAAGGATGAGGAGCAACAAGCGTGAAATGTTTGAGGAGATTTACCGAAGGTTCGTTATACTACGTGAGAAACAGCCCGACAAATCGGTGTACGAACTTGTGACGAAAATAGTAAATCAACCTGCACCGAAATTCTATCTCACGCCTCGTACAGTGGGCGAATTTATTTACCGAATAAAGAATGGATGGTATGACAACCAATATGATAGATACAGAGATTGCACGCTTACTCGCTGAAAACGACCGGCGAAATGAGGTGATGTTCGCTCACTTCGACCCGGTCACGGGTGAAGGGTCCATAGGGGAACGTGTGCGAGTGTGTATCTCTGACTTTGCCATACCCGTCCAATGGCTCCCTGTAGAGATGATGAAAATACAAATGGTGAAGAAACTTGTCAAGGCTGGGTCTATCGACAAGTTTCTTTCGTCTGTTCTCCATGTTGAGCCAAACGATGATGATTACATCAAGGTCTCGCGTAAGTTCATACGACTACGCTTCAAACACGACTTCCCTTTCTGGGCGGCTACGCTCGTCTATATCCACAACAAGAAGGCTGGTAAGGACGTGTTGTTCCGGCTTTACTATCCGCAGCGTATTTTGGTGTCTCGTTTTGAGGCGAAGAGAAAAGCTCGTCTCCCTATACGACTAATATTGTTGAAGGCTCGACAGTGGGGTGGTTCTACTACAACACAGCTCTACATGGCATGGCTTCAGTTCAACCATCGAAAGGGACTAAATTCACTTATCATTGCACATCAAGGAGCGGCTTCTGACGAAATCAAGGATATGTTCGACCTCATGATTGACAGATACCCGGTAGAGTTCCTGCACAAACTGGGTGAGGCATATTCCGAGAACGAACCGAAGTTGGTTGGTGTAGGTAAGTCTGGCTCCACTCATCGCGTACCACAACGCAATTGCAAGATTAAGGTTGGCACTGCTGAGCGTCCTAATGGATGCCGTGGCGGTGCCTATTCTCTTGTGCATTTGTCAGAGGTCGGTTTGTGGCAAAAGACAGAAGGTAAGTCACCGCAGGACATCGTGCGTTCGGCATGTTCCGGTATTCTTTTGGAACCATTCACGATGATCGTAATGGAGAGTACACCGAATGGAACAGGAAACTTCTTCCACACAGAATATACGGCTGCTGCAGACCCTACAATCAAATCACAATATGAAGCTCTTTTTATATCGTGGTTTCAGATTGAGCAGTATTCCAAGCAGTTCGCTTCTGCTGACGAAATGCGTGAATTTGCACAATGGCTGTATGAGAATAGAGAGAATGCCTATGTGCCGTCAAATCGTGAGGAGTCCGGACGCTACCTTTGGTCGTTATGGGAGAAAGGGGCTACACTGGAGGCTATCAACTGGTACATAGAGGAGCGTGCAGGTAAGGACGACTTTGCTGTAATGGCTTCCGAGTTCCCTTCTGATGATGTGGAGGCTTTCGTTCATTCTGGTTCTATGGTGTTCGACAAATACCGTGTCAAGAAGTTCGAGCGGTTCTGCAAGCAGCCTCAGTATATCGGTGAGGTATATGCTGATGGAGACGAAGGAGAGGATGCACTTTCCAATCTCCGTTTCCGTGCAGACAGGCAAGGATTGCTTTCTATATGGGCAATGCCGGAAACATTCGAAGGCTACGAAGTTGTCAACCGTTATCTTACCGTTGTCGATGTGGGTGGACGTTCCAATAAAGCTGACTGGTCTGTTATCGTGGTATTCGACAGGCTTAGTATGATTGATGGTAGCGAGCCGCCGTCTGTGGTGGCTCAGTGGTACGGACATTGCGACATAGACCAACTCGCTTGGCGTGCAGCACAGATAGCGGCGTTCTACGACAATTCTCTTCTGGTCATTGAGTCTAACACGTTGGAGACTCACGACAAGGAGCGTCAGGTGGAAGGTGGCGACCAGTCGCAATATATACTCAATCAGATTTCTGACATCTACCCGAACTTGTATGCACGCAAGCAGTCGGAGGATGAAATAAGGGAGGGCGCACCGCGTAAATATGGCTTCCATACCAATGTGTCAACAAAGCCGATGATTATCTCTACCCTCATCAAGGTGGTACGCGACCGGCTCTATATCGAGCGCGACAAACGCTGTCTGGATGAATACAACACCTATGAGCGAAAACAGAACGGTGCGTATGGTGCTATTACTGGCAAACATGACGACTTGCTTATGACACGTGCAATAGGTCTGCATATCTGCTTCCGGGAAATGGATATGCCTGAATGGGTTCCTATTGTTAACCGTACACTTAGAAAAGACAGAAGCCCCGTTTCCGAGGCTTCCATCTGATAGTTTTATTAAGACGCTTGTAGCATCTGCTGTGCCTGTTGCATGGCAGATGCGTTTGCGTTTTGCTGAACCTGCTGCGCAAGTTCCGGAGAAATGCCGTCCGGCACCTTGCCTTGTTCCAGCTGTTCCCTTTGTGACTTGATGCTCTGCAGCAACTCGTCGGCAAATGGAAAGTCGCCGTGTTCCAACAGCTGCTCCACGCTGATAGCGTTCTTTTCCCACAACTGCATAAGCATGTCGTTGGTTAGAGCGCGGTATGCTGGGGTTGCTGTGCTCTCCACAATCGAAAGGTCAAACTCTACGTCGCGTATCTTCTTCGGGTCGTACTCCACAATGGTAGAGTTCTTTCCTGCAATGTTGAATACACGTGGCGTGTCGTAGAACTGCTGAATGTTCTTCACGTCCTTATACGCACCTTCTTTTACGAAAGAAGAGAACGTGTCGAGCAAGTCAAGCAGAGACGTTGAGGCGTTCTGTGCCTGTTGATTGTACAGACTGGCCGACATACCCGAATAACCGGGCTTGCCTTGCAATGCGCCGTTAACGCCGGATATGTCTTCGAAGAACTTCAACTGCATGTTCAGCAACTCTGAGATACCTATCTGTGTGCAGTTGTTGGCTATCTGCTTAGGCAATGGCGTTCCGGCCTTCGGTGTCCTAATCATGATGATGCCGTTGAAGCGTGCCCATTCGTCGGCAACGTCGTCCATTGACATTCCCTTCGGTAAGCAGTCTTCCGGGAACAACAGCACACCTTTTGCCGAAGCTCGCATAATCCAGTCGTACATCGTAATCAAACGGTTTGTGTATCGCTGCTGGTCTATTACATTGCTGACAAAGCTATGTATCTCACCGTCGATGAACGGATATGCTTTGAACACATACGGATGGCTCTTGTGCTCGTATGGGGTTTCGCCTTCTTCCAGAATGTCACCAAACGGAGTGAGCATGTAATAATACCAGTAGCTATCCATAAACCACTCCCAACGGATAAGCGGCACATCGCTCTCGTCCATACCAAGCTCACGGGCCTCTTGTAAACGCTTGTTGTTTTCGTCTGTTACAAGGGCTTGGAAATCCTCAATGTCTATCTTGAACACATCGCCGTTGTTTACGTCATGGCAGCGGACACGTGGTTTGCTTTCCTTCCTCCACACTTCTATTACACGACAACGTGTCACATCATACGGAACAAAAAAATCAAAGTTGCCCTGCAAAGGATGGCCAAAATGATTAAACGTAGCACTGAGATACGATTTGTCTTTGGCAAACTTGTATATCTCGGCCAGACGGTTGTAATCGTTTCCGTCCTTGGCAAAGCGTCCGCACAATTCCTCAAACGATATGTCATGCACCTCGCCCACACAACTGCAATCCCAACCTCGGAAATCCCTCATGTTGTTATCGATGAAGAAGTTGTTGGGCTGTACATAGTCGGTCCAACAGTCCAGTTTGTTTTCTCGCCAGCCATACCACTTACGCTGCACGACAAAGCCCGATATAAGGAACTCCTCCATACATCGTGCGTTTATTTCTGTCATGCGGTTCAGCTGCATGTTGCATTGCAACACGGTACTCATCGTCTCGCCATAACGCTGCTCGTCGCGGTCTCGTGCCGTACAAGTTGGTTCCTTGGTTTGACTGCGGTATATACCAAGTACAGCTTGTACCATACGACGAATGAGGTTGTTCTTCAAGGGTACATTACCTTGCTTCTTGATGAGTTCCTCTTCGCGTATTTTCCGACCATTCACACAAACGTAGTCATCCCACTGCCGTCCGTAGGTGTAGTTCTTGTTACGTTCACGGTCTCTGCGGAACGTATCCATAGCAAGCCAATACTGCTGGGCTTGCCACAATACCTCAAATGCACGGTTACCGCCCAACGTGTGCTTGGCTGTAGCTACGCTGTCCATTCCTTCATGAGGCATGACAGCACTCGCCTTATGTAATTTTCTTCTTGCCATAATTTTATAATTTGGGACGGTGCAAAGGTAATTCCTTGCACCGTCCTTTGTTGTTTAACTATTGTTGCTTCAATCTGTCGATGTCTTCAAGCATCTTCGCACGTGTACTGAACATCGTGCTGACAATCGAGTCTCGTTCCTCTGCACTCTTGCAGCGTAGATACTTCGACGTGAGTTCATTCATGTCATGCTTGTATCGCTTCAAGCGCATGTGCTGGCGCATGTCGTTCGACTGGCGTAGCTGCTTCATTCCCTCGCGGTAGGCTACACGGTCCGTCTTCTTTATCTTCGACAATGCGGTCTCTTGCTTGGCAACAGCATCGTAATCACTGAGCAACTGTTTGGTTTCCTCAGTCTCCATTCTGCTGTTCAACTTCTCCTTGGCTTTCGTAAGCACTCGGTTCTGCTGGGCAGTCATTACGGAGTCGCGAGCTTCATCAGTGTACGCCCATCCGGTCAACGGTGCGCCTCTGTGCATCTTATATCGGGCATATCGCTCGGCTATCTCTGCCGGGGTCATGCCTTGCGCCTCTGCTGCCGTTGCGTTAAGCTCGTCAAAGTAAATCTTGTCGATCTGACTTTGTGGGCAGTTGATGATGCGCATGATAAGCAGGGCACACTCGCGAGAGGTGTTTGCGTCGTCACCACAGTAGTCCATGATGGCAACCACTGCATCTGTCAGCGATTGGGGATTGACACCTATACCAGACTGAACCATCAAGTTGGTCACGTCGTTCATGGCGGCAACCTTGTCTTTGTTCCATTTGTTTACAATGTTCTGCAAGTCTGAACTAAGAGGCATATCCTTTGAAGCGGAGAATAGGTTCAAACCTTCGCCTTTAGCAAAGCCATTACCTACAGCACTCATCACGTCACCTCCAGTCAAGCCTTCTATACTGCCGAACATGGTATGGCAGAAGATGTCATGCCACATGTCGCTCTTCTCGTCCTTGTCGTCACCTAAGAGGAGATAGGGCAGATAGGCTCCCAAGTTCCAAGCAAACTGCAACAGATAGCCGAATACGCCTACGCGGACTATATCACGCATCAGACTTCTTCGATACTCGCTCTTGGCGTTCTGGTCTGCCTTGTCGGGGTCTATGCCGTCTCTGCGCATCTGCTTGGCAAGATACTCCTCAGTGAGTCCTTTGTAACCGGGTTCAAAGCGGTGTTTGAGGTTACGGAGTGCATCATACAGCTGACGTGTGTACGACATTGACGAGTTCCTGAACACTGTGAAAAGAACGCTCAGCCATGAACGGTCGGTCTGCATCGTAGATAGGAACGCACTTTCACTCGACTGCTGCGTCTGGTTGAACAGAATAGTAGCGTCTTGCTTGGCTCGCTTCTCTGCGGTCTCTTCATCATAGCCGTAACGAAGATATTTCTTCTTCTTGGTCTGATACATAGAGTGTGCACCAATGGCAACAGTCAGTGCATCGACAAAGGCATTAGGAGACATACCGATACGCGAGGCTATTTCAACAGCGCGGTTCTGCCACATCTTCCAGTCCATTTCGCTCTACATCAGTCTTGGGTCTCCTGCCATACGGCTCTTCCAACGCTTCTCGAAGAGTGGAAGGTTTTCCATCGACCACTTCCAAGCTCCTATTGGATTGGCAATGTTTCCTGCAAGATATACAGGGCTGCTGTCAGAAAGATAAGCTGGCATAGAGAGGAACTGCTTCAATGCGGTGAACACTCTGAAACTAACCTTGGCTGCCGTTACACCCTTCGCCACATTCACAGCGGCCTTGTCAAGGGCTGCAATGGGTGGGCGGTAGGCTCCTGCGGCCATACTACACACATTGCGGAAGTTCTTCCACAGTGTCTTTCCACCACCATAAACACTTGTCATGTTCATAACTTGGTTACGGAAACGCTTGTATGACAGTAAGGTGTTCAAGTCGCGGTTGAACTCTGCAAAGGATGCCCAACGTTCCATCTGCTGAATGTGGTCGAGTATAACGCTGAATGCGTCTGCACCCATCACGTCAAGGGCAAGATTGTTGCGTCTGCGCTTGATGATACTACCGGTTGAGGTCGCCGGTAATGCGGTGTCGGTTGTATCGTCGGCTACGTCCACTTCTTCAATTCTCGCATTGGCAAGTATCTTCAAAGGGAAGTAGTTCTCAATCGCTGCCATTGAAGCACCGAACATGCGTTTATGCACCTCGTTGTACTCGTTACGTTTTTCCACAAGGAACTCGTCCTGCATCCAATCGGCAAGTTCCAAGAAACGAGGATCAACAAATTCTTTTATGTTCTCCACGTCTTCCTCTGTGATACCCATACGGCGCAACTTCATGCGGCCGTCTGCCATCTTGTCAACCATGTAGATATACAGAAGGTTGCCTTGTGTCAGTTCGTGTGCCTTCTGCTCGCCACCGTCCCAGAAGGTAACGGTCGCTTTTGGAAGGTTGCGCTCCAAAGAGAATAGGTCGCCCCATTTCATCTTCTTGTCGAATACTTCGCTAACCTTCTCGTCGAGCGTCTTCAAAGCGTTTTGATAACCGGTGTACTCCTTTTCGGTAGCCTCAACCCATCCACGCATATAGCGGTTCCACAAGTAGCCCTCACCGTTCACGCTTTTCTTACCGAACATTCTCAGCATTTGGTCGAACGTGCCTAAAGGTGCAAGAACAAAGCGCACTATACTGTTATTGGCTATCTTCTGTGCCTTGCTTTCCTTGTGATGCTCATCGTTAGGTCTGCCGGTCATGTCGGAGTTGGCATTGTGATGGATGGTCTCAACGCGCTGCTTCTCTGCCTCACGCCATGCCTTGGCTCGCTCAACGCTGCCACCAAGAACACCGCCTACTTGCTCCACTATGCTGCGGTAGGCTTCGGCTCGCTCTATCTTATTCTGACGGATGGCATCGTTGGTTGACTCCACGTATTCACGGTAAGCATCGGCTTCCATCGTTCCGGCATCCAAGTCGGCCTTGGCTTCCTTAATGCTTTCACGAAGAGCCTTTTCCTCTGCCTTGCTTTCGGTGATGTCCTCTACAAACTGATGGGCAAGCAACAGACCGCTGTACTCGATAGCTGCTTCCTCGGCTACGGCATTGTCGTCACTACTCATACGATTGGTGCAGTCTGCAATACGCTCCTCTATGTTCTCCTTTGGTAAGGAAGTAGCTTTCCTAACCACCTGCGCTATACGCTGGCCTTCTGGGTTAAGCTGTCCTTGCACCTCAATACCTCGCGCGTCAACGCGGCTTCCACGGATGGAAAGTAGTTTGCCCAGCTGGTTTGCTCCCATGCGTAGCTGGTTGTCAACCATGATGTCCATAACCTTCTGAACGTAATCACTTACGTCCTGCTTGCCATGTACATTGTTCACGGCTGAGAGGATGCGCTTTGTCTCGTACTTACTCAGATCATCGAGCAATCCGTTTTCAAGCAACACCTTTGCAAGGTCTGTTATGCTCTTGACAGTTGATAGGTCATACTCTCTCTGACGTGCCATTGCCTGACGCAACTTGTTAAGATTGCCTCCTATGGCTCTCATTGCATCCTGCTTGGCTTGCCAGTTGTCAGCGTTGGCTTGGCTCGCCTCAACCTTCATCTTAGTGATGGTTTCTTCAAGTCCCATATCACCGTCGCGGAACATAATGCCCTCATCTGCAACATTATTGTCTGAAAATTCGTTAATCTCAGACTTTGTTGCTAACTTTGCATCCGAAGATGTACCGGGAGCGACAGCCGTGCTCCCATAAGTGCCATCAACGGGAGCCTTGGTGGTGGCAGGTGCATCTTTATTATAAGCCGTCAGAACCCAGTTCTTGTCGGCTATTTTTATGCCCTTTTCTCTTACGTTACGACGTATCGTAACAAGGTAACCATCCTTCACCAATACAAGTTTGTCGGCATTAGAATGTCGTTCGTCAACCTCTCCTTTGTTTATGATGTCTTCTATGCGAGATACCAAATCCTTAACAGTAGGAAAGTCCTTGTCGTTGATATGCTTGTTCAGAATATGGCAGAGTCCGCCACCTTCATTACCCCAAACCATATCAATATCTCCTACATCATTTCTATGGAAAACACCAAGCAAATCTCCGCTTTCGTGATTGACCAAGAATTTCACGGCTTGAAGAACTTTGCCCTTGAACTGGTTGTACACGCTTCCGAATGTACTGTGTCCTATTGGCTTTGGCTCACTGGTTTTATTCTTACCATCACTGAACTTAGTATCACCGAAACCTGTCTTCCTGCGCATAACCTCAGTATCAGCGGCATCGAACACGGTAGGCTTACCACCATTCTTCTTACGCTTGTATGCCTCATGCAGAACAAACGCCCAGTCCTTATCACCCCACTTCCTCTTGCCGGGGATTTTCAATCCGTCCAACAATTTTTGTAGAGCCTTTTGGAGCATGGCTTTCAGTTTGCCCCAGAACGTAAGTTCTTCGGCACTCATCTTCTCGAAGCCTTTCTCACCGATACGTCCGGCAAGGTCGGCACCATATTCCTCTGTTGCATCACGCTTGAACTGCTCACGTTTCTTTCCAGCCTCGGCATGTGCTGCTGCCATATCTGCATAGTATGAAGCGTTGGCATCCTCACCATTGGCTACATGCTCCTTGCGTTTCTTCTCGCGTATGCGGTCCACCTCGACATCGTACATCTTCTGCGCCATGCGGTCAATGGTACCGCATATCTCGTCCTTAGACACACGATAGAGTTCATCAAGGGCATTGTTCAGCTTAGCTTCATCAGGGAACAGCACGCGCAAACCATCGTGACCCACAACCTCATGCACAAACGTATTCTCAACGTCTGCCATGTTAGCATTGTTGGGAACAACAATAGTCACCTCGCCGGTCATAGGATTGAAGCTACCCTTCATTCTGCGCTGGCGCACGGAAGGTAATGCAGCCACTTCTTCCTCTGTACGGATGATGCGCACTGGAGTATGCAGACGTTCGGACAGTTCGGTCACTCTCTCGCTCATCGCACTTTCCATTGCTTCCTTCGGTTCGCCTACCCACTTGCCGGCCATCTTCGCATTGATGCGTGCTATGTCTTCGTTGCTGACGAATGGCGTGTGTCCTTCGCATCCGGGGATAATATCGCGGCTCTCCCAGTTCTGCTTGTCGAGTGCAAGACTCTCCTCCGGTGTCAACTCCTTGCCGTCAAGTTCAAAGCGGTAACCCATCTTCTCCAACTCTCTGCGCACTTGTGGCACAAAGCGGTTGTAGTCACGGTGGGTCTTCAGCTCCTCACGCTTTCCCGGATGCTTCTTCCAGTACTCGTCAATGAGCTTAGCTTCCTCCTCACGAGTGAGCACTTTGTCTATCTTGCTCCAGCGTGAAAGATACAGCGTGCGGCCATTGTTCCACTGATGGGCACCGGTAGGCAACAGAGCATAGTCTGCGTGGAACGGCTCATCTATCTCCGATTTCGGGATGAGGCTGCGTACCACAACAAGGTTAGGCCTCTTGTATGCCTCGCCAAACTGCGTGTTCAAAGGTGTTTCGATGGCATGGTCGTATGGGTCGTATGCTGCCCACAAGCCCTTGTCTTCGGGGTTCTTCTTCAGGAAGTACTGCAACTGTGCCTCCTTGGTCTTAGGCTTCACGAATTTCAAACCGTCATTAATCTGCAACTCTGTACTCTTTTTGCCGTCAACCATGATGTAGCCAGACTTGTTGAGTTCGTCCAGCTTGCGCTGCTGCTCCTCGGTGAGTTCCACCTTTGGAGGTGCAGAATAGTTCCAACGTCTGCCTTCCAATGTTCTGCGCTCGCCTGTCTCTGCATCGGTAAATGCCATAGGTGAACCCAGTGCATCATCCTCAAAGGCTTGCACATTACGGTAAACAGGAACCAACTCACTCTCCGGCAAAGACTCCAGCTCCATTGCCTTAGGGTCGTCAGCATCAAGCAAACGAAACTTGGTCTTGTCTTCTGCGGCCTCATCCTCATCGTCTGCAACGACATCAGTAGCTGCGTCAACACTTGCGTCCATTTCGGCATACTTCTTCTCCTTTTCTGCCATTTCTACTTTCATGGCCTCGGAATATTCCTCAAACTGATGCTTGGCTTCTTCGAGTTCCTTTCCAAACTCAAACGGCTTACCTTCACGCTGCTTTAGTTGTTCTAACTCTGATTTGCCGTGCTGTACCATACGTGTAGCAATGTCGAACCGCTCGGCAAAGTCCCTACCTGTGATTACATTCTCGGTGATGTCATCAACGGCATTGCGCAATAGCGACTGCTTTACAGGAACATTATTCAGACCAAGTTCAGGGCATGAGTAGCTCATTCTACGATGTATCTCGGCAAACAACAGTCCGCCATTGTTCACAGTCTCTCGCGACATCTCTGTCTTGACAACAAAGTCGTAACCTCCCAATGACAAAGTAAGAGCATTTGTCTGGACGTTATTGCCGGGGTTCTCTTTCATCGCCTTTACTGCATCGAGGATTTTCTTGTTGTGTTCCTTGATGAAGTCAGCCATGGCATCAACCGAAGCAAATTTCAGTTTGCCAACAGTTATCTCTGTGAACTTACCATCGGGGAATGCTTTTTTCACTGCAAGCAGCTGGGCGTTAGCTTCCTCTGCTCGTTGCTCTGCAGCCTTTATCTGTCCCTCCAACTTTGGCTTGGCATTGTGAATATAGGTTTGGTCGGCTTCCCACTGCTTTTTGCGGCTTTCGTACTTGCGCACATTCTTCTCCGCATTGTTTTTCAGCAGGGCGTATTCACTACCTGAGAGTTGAGCAACAGTGTCGCCGAACACATCTTCTTCCTCTTCAAGCACACGGTTATTCATGCTGTCCTGCATCAGTCGGTCACCCTCCATAACACTATCAGCAATCGCACCTTTGGTCTTCAATCGCTGATATGCAGTTACGTCAAGACTATCTTCCACGCCAAAACGAAGCACACGGACTGGTTTATTCCATTGCTTGTGCAGATTGCCCTGTCGCAAGATGCGGCCGTTGCGTTGCGTGTAGTCCATCGGACGGTTTGGCGCATCAAGGTGTATAAGGGTATGCAGACGTTCCTGTATGTTTACACCAGTACCAAGGGTTGCAGTACTACCGAGAATAACACGCACCTCGCCTCGGTTAACCTTGTCGAAGATTTCCAACTTCTTCTTGATGGTCATGCCGGGCTTCATTACGATAACCTCGCTTTCGGGAACACCCTGCTGGATGAGTTTCTTCTTGATGTCTTCGTACAAGTTGAAACCGCTGCGCTTATTCTGGTAGTGGTCGGCAAAGATGGCTACAGTACCCTTGTAGTCGTCAGTCTCTTTCAACGAACGCAAGGTTTGGCGTACGGCCTCGTTAGTCTTACTCCTCGGATCATCCTCTGCGTGCATTTCCACAAGTCGGGCATCAACAGCTGCTCCTTGAGCAATACCATACATAGTGAGAGGTATGCTGCTGTTTTCCTTCTTCTCCTTGCCGCTCATTTGGTCAAAGCGTTCAAGTTCTTCACGCACATATTTCATCACACTGCGAAGAGCGCGTGTCTGTGGTAGATAGATGTCCTGCGCCTTGCCGCCCTCCATTTCTGGTATCTTCTTCACAAGTTCCGTTTGGTCTTTGGTCAGCACGGTGTCTGCTACCCCTGACCATATACGAACCAATTCGGGCAGGTTCACATATCCGGCAAAGCGGTACACTTCCTTGAACTTGCCGCTTGTGTTGAACTCTGGCATCTGCTGTATATTGCCGAAGTTGCGCACAAAGTCGTCAAAGTAGTAGATACCATATTCCTTCATGGTGTCCTTTGGCATGAGATAACGCATGAAAGTCCAAATCTCTGCTGCTGTATTACTGATAGGCGTACCAGTGGCGAAGATAACATTGCGACCGTTATTCTTCTCCAATATGGCTTGCGTCTTCAAGTACACTCCTTGCGACTTCTTACTGTATGATGGGTCAACGCCTTTCACACCGCGCTGCATGGCTGTTGCAAAACCGAGGTGTTTGTATTCGTGCGCCTCGTCAATGAGCAGGGCATCAATTCCCATATCATCAAAGTTCTCCACATCATCCGTGCGGCGATCGAGCATTTCCTGCGCCTTGACAGCTGCGTTCTGCTTGGCAACGGCTTTCTTCTTTTCATTGTTGGCTGTGCGCTTCTTTGAGATACCTTCTGACAATGCTGCCATTTCTGCTTGGAGGTCGGCCAATTCCTTTTCAGCACGCCTTGTTATAGGGTCTCTGCCGCTGGAGTCTGCCTCACGCATCTGTTCAAGAACAAGCATCTTTTCGTCTATCTTGTCCTGTACGAACTGCATCTGACGCTCGTCACTGTCGGGGATAAACTCAAAGGTACTCTGAGGTACAACTATCATATCCCAATCGTTGTACTTGATTTTTGCATAGAAATTCTTTCTACCTTCCGCATTGCGGTCATTATCTTCAAGCGTAAGTATCTTGGCATTTGGATAGAGTTCCTTAGCTGAAGCTGCAAATTGTCCTACGGTGGCATTCTGTACCACGATCATAGGCTTGCGTGCCGTACCGAGTCTGCGCATCTCCATTGCGGTGGAGATAAGGGTGAATGTCTTGCCGGTACCAACCTCATGGGCAAGCAACAACGGCTGCATTGTACCTCGTACAATGGCCTTACCTTGGTGTGAGCGCATCTTGAACTTGTGTGTTGCGCCACCGAAGTATTCAGGTACAAAGTCGTCAGGTATGCTCATAGGAACATAGTTGTTGAAGCGGTCGTTATACTCTTGCTCCATGCGTGCTGACAAGTCCGCGTCACTCTGCATCTTTCCTCGCGCCCAGTCCTTGAAGTCCTGACGTATCTCGTCTATCTTGGCTGCACATGCTGCCGTAGCCTCACGGTCTGTGATGGTTTCCGTTGTGCCGTCATAATGCTTTTCCGTACGTGACACGATAATGCTTTTGTTCTGGATTGCGGCCGAAATGAGTTCATGGCCCATTATTGTTTTCTTAAGCATTTCGCTCACAATACCCATTGCGCGGTTCTTCTCAACGTTCACACCATAGGTCGGGGCTTTCATAAACCATGTTCCACCAGCTGCTGTGAAATGCACGTCTATGTCGGTACGCTCTTTCACATACTCGTCATATAGTTTTGGGTCAAGCCATGACGAACCGAGCGTGAAGTCTATCAAGTGTGCAGGAATATTCATAGGAACCACATCCTGCAATGCCTTGATATTCTTGCTGTATTCGCCATTATCATTGTTGGCCTCAGCTTGTTTCAGCTTCTCTCTCACGTTACCGCTCAGATACTGGTATGACACTTCCATCTGTCGTGTCGTAGGGTCTTCAAAGCCGAGTCCGCTGTCAATGATTTCACGCTTTACTTCCGTCTCACTCTTTCCGAGCTGGCTTGCAATGTAAGGAACATCAATGCGTCCGTTCTTGAACATGCTCACCACAACACCGTCCTTGACATTCTCAGGGTGCGGCTCGCTTTCCTTTTCCACGACACGGCCTTTCATCACATCGGCCTTATCGTAGGTCTTGACAACGCCTCCCTTGCCGTCTCCTTGCTCCTTATATGTCTCCAATGAGAACACATTAGGATAGTCCACATCATTGCGCAACCATGCTAATTGGTTGTTTTTGTTGAAATGGCCGTAGGTATTGACAAAGGCATCGTATGCCTTGTTGAGTTTGGCAATCAATGGTTTCAGTCCTGCATCACTCTCGTTCTCTGTCTGGTACTGCATAACATCGGCCAATGCACTTTTGATGGCAGCATAAGCAGTGAAACACTCCTGCTTGGTGTGTCCCTTTATCTTCTTGTCGTTCACTTCAAGAGGATAGTAACCGCCAAAGCTGGCCAAAACAATCTGGCCGTCTTTCATATACATTTCACCAAGTTTCTTGCCGTCCGCTGACGCATCAAGCACAAGTGAAACATCGTGGTGATCTGTAGTGGTCGCTTTGTTGCTATCTTCTTCAGTGAACGATTTAACGAAATCAACCAGCATCTTGCCTTGGTCTTTGCCGCTTACCGGGTAGAGTCCCTTGCTCGTAGGTCTGAATGTATCACCTTCCTCAAAGGCAAAGCGCATTTCACCAGCCATGTGGTCTGGGTGCTCGATGAAATACTTGTTGTAGTCCATGGAGAGTTGTTTGGCCTTGCGTGCGCCTGGTTCTTCATATTCGGCCGTGCGCTCACCGCTGATGCTGCTCACGTCAATAGCTTGTGCCGACTTCTGACCATTCACTCGCTTGCGGATAACGATGATGTCCGACGTGACGGTTGTACCGCCAAAGGTCTTATTGTTCATGCGGAATGCTCCGATGAAGTCCGAACCTCCCTCGTTCACACACCAGTCGCGCAAAGCCTTGCTGTTATCGAGTGTGCCGTTTGAAGAAATGAAGATACCCAATCCACCCTCACGCAACTTACGCACATTCTTGGCTATACAGAAGTCGTGGATATTGTGGAACTTCTTAGAAAGGTCACTGTCGCCTGTGGTGTCATTCACACGCAATCCAGTAACGAAAGGTACATTGGTAATAGCCAAATCCACACTGCCATTAGGTATGCGTGTCTGCTCAAAACCTTGTATCTCCACCTTGGCATCGGGATAGAGCAATGAGAGAATGCCGCCAGATGTGCCGTCTATCTCAATGGCGTGAATGTTACTGCGCTCGCTTACCATTGTTGGCATCTGACCCAAAATATTGCCAATACCTGCAGAACCCTCCAAGATGTTGCCACCCTTGAAACCAAGCTGATTTGCAATGTCCCAAAGTGTATCAACAACGTATGCAGGGGTGTAGTAGGCACTGTTAGCACTCATAACGGCTTGCTCGTAGGCTTCTTCTCCAAGCAACTCACGGATTTTCTTGTTGCGCTCACGCTGTTTCCAGTCATAGCCTCCGTCGCTGAAAGCGGCTCCAAGACCACCCCATCCACTGAACTGTCTAAGCACACTCATCTGCTCGGGAGTGGCTGTCTCACCGCTCTCAAGTAATTCATGCGCCAACTCAATAGCCTTGATGTTAGCCTCAATTCTTCCATTCACCGAAGTAGGGGCATGGTCTGCGCCACGCTCTGAATGGTTGTTGCGTGTGTTCTTCGGCTCGGTCAATCCATGAAGTCCAGCGGACACAGCCCTATCTTTGCCAGTGCTTTGTCCTCCTCGTCCTCCGTCAGGTCTTCCACTTTTTTGTGCAGCTGCTTTGCGAGGTGCTCTTTCGCCTCCTCGTAGTCCTTGCTGTTGTCCACTATTGTCGGTCGGCACTGTTTCGGTGCGTACCGCATCATCATTTCGTTGTAATCCATTTTCTTTCTGTTCATCAAACAGCCCAGCAAACAAATCACCTACAGGCTGCTCTGGTTTAACTTTTGATGTCTTCACTTCTGAAGCTTTCATTCGTTTGTTTACATAATCAAGCATGGCTTGATATGCGTCTCGCATGTTTATGAGTTCATGTACGGCCTTTTCATGACGTTTCAAATCTTCATCATTCTTAATACCAACAGCTGCACCCTTTTCAAGAACACCCAATCTGCGTTTGGCTTTAGTAACCATATTCTTCAAAGCCTTGACATTCGGAAGCATACCCTTGTGTTCTATTCCGTCTATAAAATCATCATAGGCTTTTTGGTATATTCCGAAGCCATTATTATCTATAGGCGTTTTCTCGCGCTCCGTCTTGGCTTCCTTGGCAATGCGCTCCGCTTTTTTGAAGATACCCTCGTTTTCACGTCTCGCCACCTCTGCCTTGATATGGGTGCCCATATCCTTGTCGTCGCCATACTCCTTGTCGAGTTCCGACAATTTCTTGTCTGAAATTTTAGGGAGCAACGTGTTGAGGCTCTCGATCTTCGACTTCATCGAATGGTCGGTCATGCCTGGATTGAGAATGTCAACGACATGGAGCTGTATGGCAGTGTCTTCTGGCAATGCCGCAACGGCATTCTCGTTAATACCATCCTCGTAGAAGTCGCCAACGGCTTCATGCTTCGGCTCGGCTGACTCGCTTGACTTATGGCGCAACCGGTCCGGGTGAGCATTAACCCACATGACAGGAGCAAGGCCGGTGTCAATGCGGATGCCGCCCTCATCGTTAGGCTGCACTACAACTGCATCAGTCCATGTGCGGCCACCATCGGTTGAATACTGCACCTTGTCACCTGCTGCATACTCTCCTTCATTGGTCACGCCACTACCTATAAGATATTTGTAGGCTTCACGCTGCACCTGCTTCAGAAGGTCAGAATATGTAACATTGCTGTCAACGAAGACATTTCTACCATAGCGGTCATTGCCGGTGCCTTCAGGATGGTCAACACGGAACATGATGTGAGTAACTTCAAGGTCGCTACCTCCAAAGCCATCTACACCCTTGGCTGCTCTTGGCTCAACGCCTATTGTCAGATACAGCTCGCGTCCTTCTTCTAATGGCAGGTGTATAGACACATCACCTCCAATAGGGGAAATGTTGGAAACTGCAAGTGGCTTTTTCTTACGATTGCCTTTCTTATCCGTCTGCTTTGAGTGAGAAGCCTCATAGTGGCTAAGGTTCAAATCAGAAATCAACTGGCTTGCAAGGTTGGCTGCATCCTTGACGGCCTTCTTCTCGGCATTACGCATGTAGCCGTATGCCTCGTTGTAGTCCTTCTCCACCTCGTCAGCCTCATAGTAGCCAAGCAGGGCAAGCTGCTCATTTACCTTGTCGAGGGTTTCATCTACTCGCTCTGCTGCTCCGGTGATGGCTTGCTCGTCGCTTGAAGTTTCTGCGAGAGCCGTTGCTTCGCTTGCAACAGACTTTGCTTCTGCTGCAACAGCATCTGTATTTGCTGCTGTCTGCTTTTCGGTTTCTTTTCGTTGCTCATTTCTTGTTGCCTTTAATTCATTGTTTGCTTTTTCTGCGGCCACTTGTGCCTTGCCTTCCTCAACTATCATGTTGGCTTGTGCCATTATGTCCTTGGTAGGCTTGTCGAAATTCTCCACGTCAAAGGCTTTCACCTCTTCGTATGGAGTGAGGGCATATTTGTCATAGCCGGGAACATACTCCAGTCCTCCATAGAAAGCCTTTAACCAAGGGCGTACCTTGTCGCCCAATGCCTTAACCATCATGGAGGCATAGTTGCCAAACGACTCATTGCCACGCTCAACCATGGCCATGGCCAGACGCTGACCGACTGACATGAGCTTCTGACGCTGCTCTGCAGTCAGTTCGTCCGGATCACGGAACTTAAACCCGGCATCGCCCTCGTCGTCACCAATACCGAGAATATCACGAATGTCATTCATCAATCCGTTCATTTCCTCGTCACTGACCTCATACTTAGGCTTCTCCGGCTCTATTGGTTCTTCTGTTGGCACGCTCTCTACGCGGTTTGCAGGTTTCTTGCTTGCGGTCTTCTTACTTGTCGTTGGCTTCTTCGGCTCCACGGCATCGCGAAGTTCCTGCGCTGTCATTGGCTGGTTGTCTGCAACAGCTTCCTCATTACCAACCATTTCAGCGGCCTTGCGTGCGTCCTCTTCACTACGGAACATCCAGCCACCGCTCTCACGATCCTTCCAACCGCGTGCAGGGGCAAAGCGTCCCTCACCTGTCCGTTCTTTGGCAAACTCCTTGATGGCACGTTCTTGGTCGGCTGTCAAGTCATGGTCAAAGGTAAGTAGAGAAACATCGCTCGTCTTGCCCTTCTTATTGGTGTAGGTTGAAGGAGTGATGGAATAGCCAGCTTCTTCCGGTGCGTTGATTTCCACAACATCCTTCTTCACCGACGAGTACTCACCAAAAGGCTTTGTCTTCCTCTTGCTCGACTCTATCCACTTTTCAAAGTCTTCAAGGTTCACGCCGGTAATGTCAATTCTGCGGCCATTCTCCCAGCCCTGCTCGTAATTGGCAAGGTAGTCGCCCTTAGCCTCGTCTTGATCATTGAAGCCAAGCATAACCTTGTGCTCGTCAAAGCTGCCGTCGGGATTGTACTGGTCCACTACGAATACCTTGCGTCCGTTCCAACCGTCAATATCATTGGAGAGGAACACGTCAATGTGGTCGCCGTCAACACCCACGGCACCACGAATGTAGCCGTAAGTGTTGTTCATCTTGCTTTCCCATTGCTTGCCGTTAGCATCAGTGCCCTTACGCACGCTGCCCTGCGGTTGCTCAATGGTAATGTCGAACGTACCTACTTGCACATGCCCCTTCTTGTAGTTGCCTGCCTCCTTCTGAGCCTCGGTAGGCTCAGTGTTCACTTTGGCTGAGGCTGCTTCAATCTGGGCAGAAAGTGACGTTTCTCCCTCTCCACCAACACTTTTCTCCGCATATCCTTGCAAAGTCGATTGATTATTTATAACTTTGCCATCAGAAGAAACGGTTGACTCACCGTTGGGTTCTGATGGCATAATGCCATTATACTTGCCATCAGAAAGCGAAGAGTCACTTGAAATGGCATTATTCGGTTGCTGAGGTTCGGTCTTGGCAACCGTTTCCTTTTTATTGGAATATCCTTTTCGGAATATTCCTGCACTGTTTACATTCCAATACGAATTGTCACGAGACATTTCTATGAACAACGTGTTGTCTTGTTCGTCTGAAACCTGTATAAGATAAGTCGTATTTCCGTTTGCCCTACGTTTTCCAACTCTAATGTTGTCTTCATCGTAGTTCTGTGCAATGAACGACACAAAATCCTCAACTGATTTGAATCCAGCATTTCTAATTTGGCTTCCGTGGCCAGCTTCAATGTGGACAAGTCCATAACCTTTACCATTCTCATCCTGGAAACCCTCGCTTAGTTTTATGGGAGCAGGTGTTAGACCGCTATCATCCCTTATCTCGCCAAATATTGTTGTGCCATTACTTGACTTTACAAATGGAATGCCGTTGTCGTCTAATTCCGAACTTTCTTCGGTCTTCTCCAAATCACCTTGCCGTTCTCCAATGCGTCCTTTATCTCCTCGTCCGTCATTGACTGATAGCTTTCCAACTTCTGTTTCTTCACTGCCCCTAACAGCATTCTCAGTTTGTTTACTTCCATGGCTTCCTCCGACTGGTTCGGCTTCCGCTCTACGCTTTCGTTCCGCAACTGCTGCATCAACGATTGCTTGTTGTTCTCTTGGTGTTGCATTTCTAAAATGGTTTAATACGTTATTCAATATTTCTTCCTTAGAGGTCACGTCTCCGCTAAACATGTCTATCAGACCTGCAGCAGGAGATGCAGCCTCGTTGTTATATGTAGAGAGTACCTTGCGCAAGTCGCTCGGCTTTCCGCTGTTCAGCAGATCGGCAAGGAGCAACGTAACGCCATCAGTTACACGACTGTCTCCGTATTCGTCGTCAAACAGACCCTGCTGTCTGCCGTAAGGAGATACCGGCATACCTTCCTTATAGATCTCGGGCGAGTCAGACTTGGCACGACTCACAAGATCAACGGCTGCTGCCAATTCCTTGCTAAGGTCATAGCCGCTCTTGGCAAGTGTGCGGTTGTTGGCAATCTCGTTCAAGCCCATAACAACGGACTGACGAAGTGTCGGTGTGCTGATAATCTGGCGCACGGCATCGGGCGAAGTCTGGAAGACCTTGCCTATAAGTGTATTCTCGATAAGTTCCTTGCCGACAGCCGACAAAGCATTGCCAGTGCGAAGCTCTGGTAACTGCATTTCGTTAATAACTCCTGCATCCAACAACTGACTGATGGCAGAAGCCACTGATTTGTCGTCGGCATAGTAGTCAGACATGCGGTCAAAGCGGCTGATGTCATTGGTGATGCTTGTGAACACATTGTCAGGAACAATCTTGCCAAGTTTTACGGCATGCTCCGGCTTGCTCTGCTTCTTCTGCTGTTCAGCATTGAAGCGTGCAAACGTATTAGCATCGTAAGGCAATTCCTCATCGGGGACGAAGACAACGCGCGGATACTGCATGCCGTCTATCTGCTCGGGAGTGAAACCGAACATGGCTCCAAACTCGCGCAAGTGGTCCACATACGCCTTGTCTGTGCCGTTCTTTGCTGCAATCTCGCCCGACATAGTGCGGTTGTTGCCCGAAAGCACAACGCCGTCCTTGCTGACAATGACTGGTGTCTGCAAAGCTCTGCTGTCGTAGTTGTCTGCCATATCCCTTACAATGCGCTGCGCGTCTCTGTCACGCTTGTAGTCGCGGTCATTCACGCTCTCGCCGTTCTCGTCAACCGGGAAACCTTCAGTAGGCTCGTAGGCATTGTTCACGTCATGGCTGGCTGTGGCTGCTCCTGCCTCAGTGAGGACGTAGTGACCACGGATTGTAGAACCATCTGCAAGGGTGATAGCATTAGGATTGCCCTCAACCTTGGTGGCTCCGTCCCACTTTGCCTTAATCTTCGGGTTCACGGCATGGGTACCGACTTCGGCTTGCTCGGCTGCTTTCTTTGCGGCAATGCGCTTGTCTTCCTCCAGACGTGCAACGGCTTCGGCGTGTAGCTTTTCCTCGCGAACCTTGCGCTCTGCCTCCTGCTGCTCACGGATAGCACGCTTTCTGTCATTCATAAGGGAGTTGATGCGCGACCATGCGTTCAAGTTCTCTTCGGCTGCGGCTACTTGGGCGTTATACTCTTCCATGGCGGTGTTGTAGTTGGCCTCTGCTTCCTGCTGCGCCTTTACCATTGCCATTGGTGAACCTTTCAGAGAAGGAGCTTTCTTTGTGGGTTCCTTCTTCTTCAACGCTTCAAGTGCCTTGGTAGCCTGTTCTACTTGCGCTCTCACGATGGCGGTAGTATTTTCATCGTTACCTCCGGTAACCTCATTGAGGGCATCAAGGGCAGTTTCACGGTCTGCCTTCTCAAACATAGGTTCACCGGTTTCCTCGTTGATGGGTACACGCTCCAATGCGGTAGGCTGGCGGTTTGCCTCCTCTTCCTTGCGCTGTTGTTCCTGCTCCAACATCTGTTGGTTGTGCTGCTGCAACTGCTCGGCTTGCTCTTGCGGAATAGTGATACCGTTGCTCTGTGTAGCTTCATTGAAGGCACTGTGGGCGTACTGTTGCAACTGCTCATCGGTAAGCTGTGGTACGTTTTCAGCCGAATTTGGTACGTTTTCACCGTTTCCCTGTACGTTTTCACCGTTTTCTGGTACACCAAGCACGGCTTCGTGCTCGGCTTGAATATTTGCGTATGCCTCATCGAGTTCTGTCTGTGGGTCGATGGCCTCACCAAGAGAGAACAGTTGGTCCGGGCTGGCAAACTTATACTCGCCAGTCTCTGCATCACAGATAACAATACTCTGATCCGAATTGCGCACGTCAATGCCGGAACCATCGGGGAGCATCACGACATTGCCCTTGACAACGTACACCGGCTTGTCGTCAACCTTCATGGTTGCAGGCTGGACAACGCCCATATCCTTATGGGTGTGTCGCTCCACATTGGCTTCAACCTCCTTGCGCTTGCCGTCGGCGGCTTCATTGAAAGCGTCCATAACGCCCTCCATTGCTGCCTTGGCATTGACATAGTAGAGTACAGCGTCCTGCTGGTCTTCGCTTAGTTCCGGATTGTTGACAAGCGGCCAAGGGTCTTCGTTTATTTCTGCAATGCGCATTTCAGCGTCAGCACCGAAGGCATCCTCACACATCTGGTAAGCCTCCTGCATACGCAAAGTAATGGCATCTACCTCGGCCTTAGCGTCGGCATCGCCTTTCTCCACCTTATCCCAAAGCAGACGTGCTTGGTCGTATGCGGCTGCGGCGGCTGACTCTTCCTCCGACATAGGCTGCTCGTTCTCGGCTTTCTGTTCGGGAAACAGACGCTCGATGTAGTCCTGCACCGCTGCCTTTTCGGGTTCAGTACGCTTGCTCGGCTCTTTCTTGATAGCCTCGTCCACATCTACGCCAGTCTCCTCCTTGATGGCTGCACGGATTGCCTCCGGGCGTTCCGTGTCTGCCATACCCTTGTTTTCTTCCATGAACTTGTCAATGGCATCGACCATCTGCCCATAGTTGGCGATTGCGTCCTTGTCTCCCTGCTTTGCAGCTTGGTAGTTGCGCTTGACGGTTTCGGGGTCTGCACCGGGCGCAACTGCTTCAACGGCTGCTTCAAATACCTTATTGTCGGCTTTCGCCTCGGTGTAACGCTCACCGACATCTACTGAGTTGAGTTCGGCTTGGCGCATGATTTTGTCCTGCTCCTTCTTGGCTAAAGTCTCGTCTGCAAAGCGTCTGCTCGTCACTACCTCACCATTGGCAGTGACGGACTTAACGAAGATATTGCCGTTCTCGTCCTGCTCCGTGGTGTACCCGGTAACACTGCCCATAGGCAACTGACGACCAGTGAGGATATAATAAGCCTTGGCTCTCGCACTTTGGCTCACATTCGGGTCTTGCATGAGGCGTTCCATAGCCTCATAGCCATCAAACTCGGGGTGCTGCTTGAGCCACTGCTTGCCCAAATCCTCAACCTCGGCTTCGGGAATGTCAAGATACATAACCTTTCCGTCCTTAGTTGTCGGCTTTGACTTGGGCTTGGGCTGCTGTTTTGGTGTGCGAGTGAAAAGAGTAGCAAGGTCGCCATAACCATACTTCTGCAACTCCTCACGCTCCTCCTTGGTGAAAGCCATGTCACGCGGACTTGCGTCCACCTGCTTGCGCAACCTCTCAACGAAACTCATGCGGTTGTGGTTGCGCTCCCGCATGGTCTGTGGGTTCTCGATAGGTCGCAGCCCTGCAATGACACGAGGGGCGGACTTTATCATGTGCTGCCCCTTGAAACCTATCATCATAGCCATGTTGTCCGTCCACACGTCCATCGCATCGCCATCACCGCTAATCCATTCTGGCATGGAGAATATCGTACCTTCGGCAACAGTGGAGGTCGCGAGTTCTCCTGCACGGATACCTACCTTTCCTGCCGTGTTCGAGGTAGCCTTGACCCACTTATCCGCTACATTACCCAACAATGGCGATACTGTGCCTGTAACTGAACCGAGCAAAGTGCCATGCAGGGACGATTTCAGCACATCACCTGCCGAATATCCCTCGTTCTCGCCTGTCTGTGGGTTGATGTGTCCGCCATGCAGCCACTGGCTTTCGCCCTCCTTGATGCCCTCGTATGTGCCAAGGTTGCCAGCACCACCTGCCATGCCAGCCACGACACGTCCAGTCAGCGTATTGCCAGACAATCGTGCGCCTACATTGGTGGCTGTTTTTTTCGCCACGATGCGACCGCCTATATTGAGTGCTGTCTTACCTGTAAACGAGCCGACACCGCCAGATATATAAGTAGTGGGGTCAAACAACATACCCGTCACCGTACCGCCTATCTGCGCCCAACGGTGATTCTTGCCGTATTCGCCCATTGCAGCCTCGTATGCCGCCAAGTCGCCAGTCGTACCAGCCTCGCTCCGAGCCAATCCCTTGCTGATTGTACGCAAGAGGTTCATGTCAGCTGCTGTCTTGGCGAAGAACTCCAACGTACTCTTAGGAGTATTCTTTGCCACAGCATACTTATATACGGCATTATCCGACAACTGGCGAGCCATAGCGGAAGCCGAGTTCTGCAACTGCTGTTCGGTTGCGGTGGGGTACTGCTTTTTCAGTTGTGCATAGCATGATGCGGTCATCTGCTTGCCCACACGTCCCCACGCATTATCCATCATCTTTTGCAAGTCAAAGCGTGTGAGGTGTGACACCTCATTCTTGTGTGAGTTGGTGGCAGCATCGACAATGTGCATCTCACGCCCTGCATGAAGCCATGGATTGCCGCCATACACCTCCTCCGCATTCTTGTTGCGGTCAGCTGCATACTTTGCCTCTGCCTCTTTCCATAAGGCTGCAACGGCTGCATTGGCTGGCTTCTGTGCCGCATCAACCTGTTGGTCATTCATATTAAGACCAAGAGGTTTGCTTGCCTCCTGCCGATAGTGGAAACTCTCTGCATCAGCCAACGCCTTGTTGTTGTATCGGTTGCCAGTCGGTGTGATGTAGGTCTGTTCCAACTTGCCTGTGCGTGGATTGACCTTGTAACCGCTTTTCTTTGTCTGACCAAAGCCAAGACCAACGCCATACTCCTTCATGTTATTCATGCGCTCGTTGGTGTCGGCTATCATGGCTTGCGTCTGCTGTTGCATCTGCTGCACTTGGTCAATCATCGCCTGACGTTGTGCAGGGGTAAGCGGTTGGTCTTTCTTCGGCTGTTGCTTGGCAGGTGCCGAACTTGCCGCAGGTGTTACTGCTGGCTTCTGCTGTCCAGAAGATGGGGTTCCCTTCTTGGGTGCCGGTGCCGCCTTTGGCGCATACATACTCTCGAAGTCGTCCATGCTGCCCATGTCAAGCCCCATGCCCTTGGCCTTCTCGTAATACCACTTGCGGTCTTCACCGTTGGCAAGCGAAGACTTAAACTCTGCTTCACTGCCAATATTGTAGCCCTTGGCTTTCAGTTTGCCGTAGAGCCACTTGATGTCGTCATTATCGTTTACTTGTGCCATTATCTTCTTCTGCTTGGTGGTGTATTATCGTTATTGCCTCCGCGTCTTCTGCTTGGGGGCGTATTATCGGGGACTACGCGCTTGGCATAGCCACTTTTCTTCTTGTAGGTAGTAGTGGACTTGCCGTTGGTCTCGCTGTCAGTCGTGCTTGTAGAGGTAACATCAGTTTCCTCAAACGTACCATGTTGCTTGGCAAATGCCTCCGCAGCTGCTGCCGTTCTGAACTTGTGTTCGCGTCCATTCTCGTCCCATGCACTGAACTCGTCGTTGTTGGAGCGGTCGTGCGCTCTTGCCGAAGCATAATGGTCTGTAGCCGCTGCCCGGCTTGATGCAGCCGACGCTCTCTGTGCCTCACCTCGTGCCTTTTCGGTATCAACCTTTGCCTTGTAGAGATCAGGAGCATTGTCCGCTTCTGCCTTGGCGGTAACAGCCTCCTGCTCGGCTTTAGTAGCCTTACCAGCTTGCTCACGCTGCTTGTCGGGCTGCAATGCCGCGAGCCATCCGTGCTCTTCTTGCTCACGCTGTGCTTTCTCCCTCGCCAGTTTAGAACGTTCCTGCTGCGCTTCCATTTCTCGCAAGGTCTTGGCACGCTCATTCTGTGCGTCACCGATTTTGAGTGAATACTGGAGGTATTTGTCCGCGTTGGCTTGTCGTTCAGCTTTCAGCTTCTCCAGTTTCTCCTGCAATGGCGTGAGCTGGCTTGCCTCCTTGTGGTCATACATGTTAGGAGCACCGCGAGTAGTGAAGAAAAGGTTGCTCAACGCTTGCAGACCATCGCTGACGGCTGAAACAATCTTCGCCGACTTCTCTCTGCGTTCTCTCTTCTTGCGTTCCTCCTCGGTTTCCGGCTTCACGCGGTTAGCGGCTTCCTGCAAGGCTGCTATCTGCTGATCGTAACCCATTGTGTCGTTGTGTGGCGACACACCGGCTGGCTTGTCGGCAGGTGGTGCCACGTCAGTCTTTGGTGGTTCCTTCGACTCCGACGGCTCCGGCGCATTGCCTCCGCTGTTCTGCTCGGTCCATGCCTCCGTCCCTTTCGGTGCTGGCTCTGGCTGTGCAGGCTGCTCGGCCCAGTCAAGCGAACCTTTAGGTGGGGTATATCCACCATCATTGCCCTGCTCGTACTGTTCCTGCTGTTCTTCTGTCCAATTGCTCATGTCGAATGTTTTTAGAAGGCTCCAGCAATCCCTGCACCTGCTTTGGCAACGCCCTGCACGGCTTGACTGATGGCTTGTGCCTTGTTAATCTCCAAATTGTTCAACGCTTCGTTGATCTGCGAGTCGCGCTGCTGATAGGTCTGCTCAATCTGGTCTTTGCGGTTCTCCGCATTGACAGCTATCTGCGACGTTGCATCGGCCAATGCTTGTGCGTTCGCGGCCTTGGCTGCTGCTGTGCTCTCGTCAGTACCACCCATCACGGCTTGGGCACCTGCCGCCTGTCGGTTGCGGTTCCTGATGCTCTCCTCCGTCTGGGTGAGTATGCGCTGAGCGTCCGCCCTCTGCGTCGCATCCTCGTTATAACGACGGTCATACCAGTTCTGGTTGGCCTCCTTCTGTGCTTGGAGGTTCTTCTTCACTCGTCTCATCGCCTTGCTTGCGCTGATGCCGCCAAAGATGCTGCCGGCTGCTCCGAGTGCGCCTCCTGCTATGCTACCAATTAGTCCCATATCGTTTTATGTTTCAAAAGTTATAATTCGTGCGCTAAATTAGTAATGTATCTTTGCCCAGTACTTTTAACTTTTGCGCCAACGGCGCAACACAAAACATATTCAATATGAAGGGAATGAAGACCGGTGGCCGGAAAAAGGGCACACCAAACAAGGAGAACCCGATAAAAGGGTTCATCAAAACACATTCCTTGGCATACTTCGAACCCAAGGAAATAGTTGGCGACGACGGTAAGAAGCGCACAATGTCAGACTTCGATTGCGACATGATGATGCTTGCGCCTGACGATCGCGTAAACGCCGAGCTTCGCTTGCTGGAGTTCCACACACCAAAGATGAAGGCTATCGATGTTGACATGAACGCACACGTCAGCGTACGCACCATCGAAGACAAGCTGCGCGTCCTTTGTGGCGAGGACGAAGAAGAAGATGACGACGAAGAGGACGATTAAGCCAGTCTCTATTTCATCTACTTTTAGACCGACTCATTTTGTTTACTCATAGTTTTTTTTAGGCTTCGACCTGTCCGTGAGGATGGGTCGTTTTTGTTTTCATGCTCTTCAATAATAACCCCTTAGGGGTTATCTTAGAAACCCCTATGGGGTTATTAAAAACGCAAAACAAAAACCCCTATGGGGTTATTTATAAAACCCCTTACCCGTTTTTGAAACTGCATGAAAATCAACCGTAAGTAAACCCCTCAACAACTACATAAATTTCCACGTTATCAACGACTTAAAACAGAAAACTCTACTGAAACGAATTGTAGTGAACATGCTTAAACCCTAATGAACGACGACAAAAGGCGAAAAACTTAAAAAGCTGTTATCCGTTGATATTCAAGCCGTTGCAACTAATAAAAACCCCTATGGGGTTATTTTAGAAACCCCTTAGGGGTTTTTCAAAAGAAGAAAACTCGACACAAATAATATCCCCTATGGGGTTTTCCTCGCGCGCGCGTATAGATATAACGAATGTTATATAAACATAAAGGATAAAGGAATATAGATATATATTATACTCCTTACGTCGTATAATATAAGTCGACGACAACGACAAAAATGACTTCGGATTTTGATTTTCTTTTTTTTGTTTGAAGAAAAGTAGAGAAGAAAAGTTGGGGCGAAAAGAAAGCCCGACCTTACGAAGTTGCAAAGCCGGGCGTGTCGCAAAAGATAAAGGGTAGTTGAAGTTCTTGTTTGATACCTTTGCCGTGAATTCAAAAACGCATCATGATGAAAACAAATTACGAAAACATTGCCATGCTTTTGCAGAATGGCACGTCTGTGAAGATTTATGCGGACAATTTCTCCGTTTCAAACATTAGACTGCTGGCACAAACTGCTGTCAAGCATGGAGCAGTTTTGCATCTTGTTGTCAATCCCGACAACATTCTTGCAGACAACCTCAAGCTCATTTCGCAGGATGGACGCAAAAACATCTTTGTTGAGTTTGTCTAAAACCCTTTGCCTTTAGTCCTCTCGTACACCGCCTCTCTGTCGGTGTCCACGTTCTTGATGCGGAACTGCACGGCACACCTATCCGGGATAGTGTCGGGCAGTTTCGCTGCAAGCCGGGCTATAACCTCGTCAATGTTGCTGAAACCAATGTCGCTTACTTCGGCCAGTACCTCGCCACGGTAGTACGCCCTTGCATAAATCATGTACTTTGGCGCAATGCGGAACATCGTGTCCTTGCGTTCTTCCACATCGTGCGCCAAGCCCTGCTTGCTCTTTGCCGTGCTGAAGAAGATGAAGTCAATCACTTTTGCGTTCAGTTCCCATGCAGGGCAGAAGTCCAGCTTGATGTAGCCGCGCGTGATGGTGCGTCCGTGCGAGTGGTTCATGGCAAAAGCCACCTCGTCAATGGTCGCTCCGCAATCGTTCTGCGCCACCGTTCCCCAAGTGTGGCGGAATGTGTACGCCCTGTATTGTTTTTCCTTGGGGATGCCCAGACTCCTGCAAATCTGCTTGATGCCGTTGTTCACACCTGCACAGAAAGAGTCGCTGTCGCAAAACCGCTTGTGGAAACGGAACAGGTAAGGGTCGTTAGGCTCTGCCAAGTATTTCTCCATCAACGGCTGTATCACCGGCTCAACCCTCATTTCGATGTACGCATCATCGGTGCGCGTCTTTTTCGTCTTGGCTCTGTTGTAGCACAAGCAGCCGTTTCGGTAGTTCTCTTTCTTCATCTCGAAGAGGTCAACCGTGTTGATACCTGCAAGGCAAAGTATCATCTTCGACACGTCACGCCCAATCTCGGGCAATGGATCAATCATTTTCGTCTCGGGCAATGGGGCAGCGAAGAACACGCGGCACTCCTCCGGGCTGATGGCAATCTTTGCCGTGCGGTCAGCCTGTGGTATCTTCACCTTGCCCCAAGGGTTCGTCTTGATGCGGATAACTCCGTTGTCGTAGTCGTTGTATTCCGCCACGGCAGCACGGAACACCTGCCTCATGCATACCGGGTACATCTCCTTTGCCCTGTGCGTCTGTTCCAACGACTGCACCCACAGGTTCACGAAAGTGGAGGTGAGCTGCCCGAACATCACCCTCGTTGTCCCTGCAAACCGCTCCATGTGCTGGAGTGCCAGCTTGTAGTTCTTCGCATTCCTCAACTGTCCGTTGTCAATCATGCGGTTTATGTGCAGGTGCGCATAGTCCGAAAAGCACAAGTCCTCGTCCTCCTTGGTCACATACTCGATTATCTGCTTGACCGTCCACTTTGAACTATCCACACGGTTGAGCAGTTCTGTGAAACGGAGTATGCGCCTCATGCAATACTCGTTCACGAAAGGGTCGGTGATGTCATTGTTCTTGTCGAGATAGTCTTTCGTAACAACCTTGTCGGTCTTGATGTATCCGGGCTTGCGGTTCTGCATCACCCGAATGTACACTTGGAAGAAACCGTCTTTGCGCGGTCTCCTGATTACTGGTTTAAACATTGCCATTGTCTCTGTATTTTTTTGTTATTCAAAAATCATGTGTAAGCATTGGTAAGCGCATCATGTCGATTTGGTGTAAGTTTTGGTAAGCAAACCCTGCACATTCTGCACGATAATCATGCAGAATGTGCAGACCTACCAAAAACAATTTAGGCGGCAAGTCTCTTTATTATCAGAGACTTACCGCCTAACTCGTTAGTTACGAGGGGCTTATCTTATTATCCTTCTACAGCAGCTTGCGCCGCAGCTAATCTCGCGATAGGTACTCTAAATGGTGAGCAACTTACGTAATTTAAGCCCACTTTATGGCAGAACTTAACGCTTGAAGGTTCACCACCATGTTCACCACAAATACCACATTTCAGTTCCTTACGTACAGAACGTCCCTTATTTACAGCCATTTCAATAAGCTGACCTACACCATTGGTATCAAGAACCTGGAAGGGGTCTACCTTAAGAATCTTCTTGTCAAGGTAAACGGGAAGGAAACTTGCGATATCGTCACGTGAATAACCAAATGTCATCTGAGTCAAGTCGTTCGTACCAAAGCTAAAGTACTCTGCACGTGATGCAATACGGTCAGCAGTAAGTGCAGCACGAGGAATTTCAATCATCGTACCGACCTTGAATGGAATCTCTAATCCTTCTTCTGCAAACAATGCTGCAGCCTCATCACGGATTACCTTCTCCTGAGCTTCAAACTCATAAAGAATACCAGTCAGAGGAACCATGATTTCTGGATGAGGATCTAATCCTTCACGCTTCAAGTCAATGGCAGCTGAAAGAATGGCACGAGTTTGCATTTGCGTGATTTCAGGATATGTATTACCCAAACGGCAACCACGATGACCTAACATAGGATTATGCTCGCAAAGACTTTCTACGCGTTGCTTGATATATTCAACAGTTACACCCATTGCAGCAGCCATTTCTTCCTGACCCTTTGCATCATGGGGAACAAATTCGTGAAGAGGAGGATCCAAAAGACGAACATTTACAGGATATCCGTCCATTGCACGGAAAATACCCTTGAAGTCTTCCTTTTGATAGGGAAGGAGTTTTGCCAATGCTTTCTTACGACCTTCAACATTCTCAGAGAGAATCATTTCGCGCATAGCTACGATCTTTTCATTGTCGAAGAACATGTGTTCTGTTCTGCAAAGACCGATACCTACAGCTCCGAAATTACGGGCAACTTCAGCATCATGCGGCGTATCTGCATTAGTACGAACCTGCAAATGCGTATATTTAGCACAAAGATCCATCAAGGCAGCAAAATCACCTGATAATTCTGCAGCTTGGGTGGGTATTGCACCTTTATATACACAACCGTTTGTACCATTGAGTGAGATATAATCGCCTTCACGGAGAATTTCGCCATCAATTTCTACAATACGTTTTTTGTAGTCAACGTTGATAGCACCTGCTCCACTTACACAGCACTTACCCATACCACGAGCAACAACTGCTGCGTGTGAAGTCATACCACCACGAGCTGTCAGAATACCTTCTGCTACGGCCATACCTGCCAAATCCTCAGGAGATGTTTCGATACGAACCATCACTACCTTATGTCCATCTTCATGCCATTTAGCAGCATCTTCAGCAAAGAATACAATCTGACCACATGCAGCACCAGGACTTGCAGGCAAACCGCGCGTTAATTCTTTAGCCTTACTAAGAGCTTCCTTGCTAAATACCGGATGGAGGAGTTCATCCAATTTCTGAGGCTCACAACGATTGATTGCAGTCTTTTCATCAATCATGCCCTGACGAAGAAGGTCCATTGCAATTTTTACCATTGCAGCACCAGTTCTCTTACCATTACGAGTTTGCAAGAACCAAAGTTTACCTTCTTGTACAGTAAACTCCATATCCTGCATATCATGGTAATGCTCTTCAAGTTTCGTTTGAATTGCATCCAACTGGCGATAAATTTCAGGCATTGCCTCTTCCATTGAAGGATACTTAGCCTTACGGTCCTCTTCGCTAATACCTTGAAGTTCAGCCCAACGACGTGAACCTTCCAAAGTAATCTGTTGAGGAGTACGAATACCCGCTACAACATCTTCGCCTTGAGCATTAACAAGCCACTCACCGTTAAATAAATCTTCACCAGTAGCTGCGTCACGGCTGAAGCATACACCAGTTGCAGATGTATCACCCATGTTACCGAACACCATAGCCATTACGGTTACAGCCGTTCCCCATTCAGCAGGAATACCTTCCATCTTTCTGTAGAGAATAGCACGTTCGTTCATCCATGAATCAAATACAGCACAGATTGCACCCCACAATTGTTCCATAGGATTTGTAGGGAATTCGCGGTGAGTTTGTTCAAAAATAGCTTTCTTAAAACGAACTACAAGTTCCTTGAGGTCTTCAACTTCAAGTTCATTGTCAAGTTCTACGCCCTTGGCTTTTTTAACATCCTCGATGATAGCCTCAAACGGATCGACATCCTCTTTGTTTACAGGCTTCATACCCAATACTACGTCACCATACATCTGTACGAAACGACGATATGCATCGTAAGCGAAACGAGGATTATTTGTTTTGCGAGCCAATCCCTCAACAACTTCATCATTCAAACCAAGGTTCAAGATAGTATCCATCATACCTGGCATTGAAGCGCGTGCACCAGAACGTACTGAAAGTAAAAGGGGATTTTCGATATCACCAAATTTACTATTCATCAGTTCCTCTACGAGGTGAAGGCTTTTTTCTACTTCTTCTTTTAATAATGCAACAACATTATCTTTGCCAATTTCGTAATATTCATTACAAACGTC
>PPYE01343244.1_pt1 | contig 32082 bp, 20 predicted proteins | sample 1559881 | NCBI WGS metagenome assembly PPYE01 (sample SAMN08240022, study PRJNA423297) | Human gut metagenome, whole genome shotgun sequencing project.
GTTATACGCTGGTGACGGACCCCGCTATGCGGCGCGAAATCGTCGAATATACGCTGGGCGTCTTCGGCCGGATCGTGAAGCGTCTGTCTAACCCGCTCGTGCGGCCTTGGCTGAGCCGGCTGCTGCCGGGCGTTTACCGCTACATTCCGGCGTTCAGACGGATGCGCCGCGAATATGCGGAGCAGGGCGTCGACCGCATTTTGCGGGGTGCGACGCCTGTGCTGTTCATCCATGCGCCCAAGGAGAGCCGCTTCGGCGCCGAGGACGCGAACCTCGCTTATCAGAACGCCTCGCTGACGGCTGAATCGCTCGGTGTGAGTCAGGTCTACATGGGATTCGTGCTGACCGCTGTGCGGCAGGACGGGAAAGGCGGGCTGAACCGGATGCTGGGACTTCGAGACCGCCGTATCTGCGCCGTCATGGCGCTCGGCATGCCGCAGTTCCGCTATCCGAACTACATCGACCGCAAAGAACCTGAAGTCCGGAAAATTTAGCTCCGCAGGGGCAGTCCCGATTGTGCGGACACCCTATTATATATGGAAACGCCCTGCCGAGGCAGGGCGTTTCCATTTTCCGGACGGCGGCGGCTTTTGTACGTTTAGTACATATTGTCGTACATACTCTGACTCTTGTCGTATTTGAGGTCGGAGAGCGACGCCGCCTTGACGCCGATGTTGAAACTCCAGCTGCGGTGGTAGCCGAACGGAATCCATGAAAAGGACATCTGCCAGCAGTGCAGGTCGCGCGAAATGGAGACCGACGAGGTCGTCAGCTTGTTTTGCTTGATGTCGTAACCGCCTTGGAACGTGACGCCCGTCTTCGGCGTCAGATTGACGCTGCCGTTGAAGCCGATCGTCTGCGTAATGTTCTTTTTATAGCCTTTGGGCGGATAATTTCCCCGCGATATGGAGTAGTTGACCGTGTAGTTGAAACCGAAGTTCCACGGCAGCGAGAAGTCGTAATAGGTTTGGGCCATGTACTGCCTTCGCAGTACGGGGTCCATGTTGCCGTAGGGGTCGTAGAACGGGTTCATGTATTCGGGCGGAATGCTCGTGATGTCGTTGATGGCGCGTTCCGTACGGTCCTGACGCGATTTGAAGGTGTAGCCGAACGACCAGCCCGTCGATTCGATACGTCCCGGAAGGAAGAGCTTGTCGTACAGTTTTCCGTCGGGGGTCAGCTTGTAGAGGTTGAGCGTCGCCGAGAGGTTGATGCCGAAGTTGCCGAACAGCGTGGTGCGGAACGAGATGGGGATGGTCGAGAGTCCCATCGAGTCGGCCAGAAAGTTATACGAACCGCTGAGCCGCAGCTCGTCGATCAGTTTGATCTTCTTGACGCCTGAGGTGTCGCGCTTGCTCAGCACCTTCATTTCGAGGTTCTGCGACAGCGAGAAGTTCATCGACATCGAACGTCCCGAACTGGGGACGCCGTAGGCATTGACCGAATAGGGCGAATAGGGGCGGAACGTACCGGTCGAATCGGACTGGTAGTTGCTCTGATAGCCGTATTTGGGATCGCCGAAGTCCGGGGCGTACGAGAATCCGATCGACGGCGTGATCGTATGGCGGATTGCCTGAATCTTGCGGTCGCGGCGTTTTTTGGTGAAGTCGTACATGCCGTACACGGTCGTCGATGTCGAGACGCTGAAGTTGTAGTTGTATAGACGGTAGAAGCCGTACTGTGCCGGCAGCGTGTCGACGCTGTTGGTGACGGGATTCCATTCCAGCTCGACCTTTTTGAAATACCACTTCTCGTTGTAGTTGGCCGACGGCGAGATGTTGATGTAGTTGAAGAGGTTGAACGACGCCGAAACCGGGATGTTGTGTTCGATGCCGTTCTTCATGTTGTCGAGCGTCTCCTTCGAGAATATTTTGTCCTCGGTGGTGCTCACCGAGTTGGTCATTTTACCCGTGTACTGCATCGAAATCTTCTCGTACCAGCGGTCCTTGCCGGTTTTCTCCTTGCGTTTGAAGGGGTAGAAGCGCGAGACGTTGAAGACCAGCGTGGGCAGGGTTACCGAAATGGTCTTGTTCTGCGAGTTCTGCGAAATGGACATGTTCGCCGAGAGCGAGAACGGTGTGCCGGCCCAGTTCTTCGAATAGGCGATCGACGAGTTGGTCTGCGTGGCGAGAATGTCGTTGAGGTTGGTCGCCGAATACTTGCTGTAACCGCTGGTAGCGAAGTTCACCGACGCCGAGAAGGTCGAACCGGGGTTGGCCTTGGGGTCCTGCGAATGGGTCCACTGGATGCGGAAGTTGCTCTGCTTGATATAGTCGGGTTCGCCTTTCTCTCCCGTCTTGATGTTCGAGTACTGCATGTTGAAACTGCCGCTGTACTTGTAGCGCTTGATGTAGCGCGATGCGGCCGACGCCTCCCACGAACCGAGCGTGTAGATACCGCCGCGGACGGCCAGATCGGCGTAATCGCTCAGCGTGAAGTAGTAGCCCAGATCGCGCAGGAAGAATCCCTTGGTGTACTCTTCGCCGTAGGTGGGCATCAGCAGACCCGACTTGGGACCCGAACTGATCGGGAAGAAGCCTTCGGGAATGCCCAGAAAATAGATCGGCACGTCCTCCATGACCAGATAGGCCGGCCCCGTGACGACCTTCTTGCCCGGAATGACCTTGGCCTTGGTCATCGCCAGATAGAAGTGCGGATGGTCCGTTTCGTCGCAGGTCGTATATTTTCCGTTCTCGATGTTGATCGTGTTGTCGGGCATCTTCTTGACGCTGCCGCCCACCAGCCAGCCGTCGCCCTGCTGCGTCGCCACGCCCTTGATCTTGGCCTTCTTCGATTCGAGGTTGTAGGTGATCGTGTCCATCTTGTAGGGGGCTTCGCCGCCGTCGGAGAATTCGGGTTTGGTGACGATGGCCTTGCCTTCGAGCGAGTCGGGTTTGCCGTATGCGTGGATCAGCTTGGAGTTCATGTCGATCTGCATGTAGTCGGCCTTGAGGTTGCTGTTCTGATAGGTGACGTCGCCTTCGTTGTAGATGTAGACCATCTTGTTGCGGACGTCGTACACCAGCGAGTCCTTGTTCTTGCCCGAAATCGGATCGTCGAGGAAGGCGCCGGGCTTGCGCGGCCGCTTGACCGAGTCGCGGGCCACGGTGTCGGCCTGCCTGCCGGCCAGCGAGTCGGCCCGGCGGGCGATGAGCGAATCGACCTGTGAACTGAACATCGAGTCGCGCTCCTCCTGCGACATGGCTTCGAATTCGGCGTGGCGGCGGGCTTTCTCGCGGGCGGCCCGTGCCTGCGCGCGACGTTCGCTGCGTGTGCGGACGGCTTCGGGAACTTCGGCCGCGGCTTCCGGAAGGGTATATGCCGGAATGGAATCGTGGGTGCGGGTGCTGTCCGGGGCGGCTGCGGCGAACACGCTCCGGGGTGCGGACGCGCCGAACACCAGCTGGGCGAAGAGCAGGATCAGCGCCGCCGAAAACAGATATTTTACCCTAAGTTTATCCAAAATTCCAATAATTTTTCGTACCTTTGCCGACATGTCGGCAAAAACGCCTGAATCAGGTCTCCGGCGACCTCCCGCGGGGTTTTCAGGCGCGACAAAGATAGGTAAAAAATTACAGAAAGCTTACACTTGATCTCTTAAATATGCGCACACGACTGTTCCTGTTATTCGCATTTGCGGCCGTAACCGTTCTTACGAACGCGGCATCGGCCGGGAATATTGCGCACGGAGTCGAAGTTGTGGTGATCGACCCCGGTCACGGCGGCAACGATCCCGGTGCGCACTACGGCGGAACCAGCGAAAAGGACCTGACGCTGAAGGTGGCTCTCAAGCTCGGCAAAATGATCGAGGAGGGCATGCCCGGCGTGAAGGTGGTCTATACGCGCAAGACGGACAAGGCGCTGGGACCCGACAAGGCGAAAGACCTGCAGGCGCGCGCCGACATCGCCAACAAGGCCGGCGGCGACCTCTTCATTTCGATCCATGTCAATGCGGCCAAGTCCACGGCCGCGCGCGGCGTCGAGACGCTGATCATGGGCGAAAGCCCCAAGGAGCAGCGTTACAACGAAAACGCGCTGTTCGAGAACAACCGCGAGGACCTGGTCGACATGTCCGACGAACGTACGGCGGCCATCGTGCGGGCCTATATCCAGAACCTGCAGTTCACCTACGGCGAATACAGCATGGCCATCGCGCGCTGCATTCAGAACAACTACCTGAAGGCGGGCCGCCATTCGCGGGGCATCAAACCCCAGCTGCTGCGCGTGCTCTATGCGACCGACATGCCGGGCGTGCTGACCGAGATCGGATTCCTCTCCAACTCGCAGGAGGCGGCCTACATGAAGTCGGAGAAGGGCCAGACCGAGATCGCCCGTTCGATTTACGAGGGCGTGAAGAGCTATTCGGCCTATGTGCTCGAAACGCGCAACGCCGAAGAGGAGGCCGCTGCGGCGCCTAAGCCGGAGCAGAAACCGGAGCAAGTGGTCGTCGGCAAGGAGCCCGTGCGCGGGGCCGGCGGAAAGGCGGGGGCGAAGGACTCCGCCGCCAAATCCGAATCCGTGACTGCGCCGGCGGAGCGGGAGACGTCCAAAACGCAGACGCCGAAAACGGAGACTCCCAAGGCCGGCGCCCCGAAGCGGGAGACGCCGAAAGCCGAAACCCCGAAGCTGCCGGCTCCCAAACAGGACGCGCAGCCGCTGCGCTATACCGTGCAGGTGCTGGCCAGCCCCCAGACCGTACCGACTTCGTCCGCGCGGTTCAAGAGCTACCGCGGCAAGGTGAAACAATATACGGCCGACGGCAAATACCGTTATAAGTATTGCGTCGGCGAATACGAGACCCGCGCTGCGGCGCAGAAACAACTGGCGGCGGTGCGCAAGGTCTTCCCCGACGCCTTTGTGGTGAGCTGCCGGGGAACTCGGATCGTGAAATAAAAACATACGAGATATGAAAAGGGAAGTTAAGATCGGAATTTTCGCCGTGGCGATGATCGGCGTCGCATGGGCGGGTATTCGCTTTCTGAAAGGATTCGATATTTTCAGCCGCAATGTCGAATATTATGCGGCTTACGACCAGATCAACGGCGTGCAGAACGCTTCGCCGATCATGATGAAGGGCGTCAAGATCGGTTCGGTGACGGGTCTGTCGTTCGACCCCGCCCGCAGCGACAAAGTCGTGCTGCGGTTCACCATCAAGCGCGAATACCGCATTCCGACCGATTCGGAAGCCAAGATTTTCAGCAACGGGCTGATGGGCGCCAAGGCGATCGAAATAACCTACGGCAGGGCCGACACCTACCTGCACAAGGGGGATACGCTGCGGGCGAGCCGCGACCGCGACCTGATGGACATGGCCGGTTCGGAGCTGGATTTCTTCAAGCAGAAAGTCTCGCAGCTCACCGGCGATCTGTCGCGTGCGCTCGACAACCTCAACAGGCTGATGGAGGACAACGCCGGCAATATCGCCGGGACGCTCGGCAACCTCAACTCCGTGACGGGCGACATGGCGCAGATACTTTCCGCCGAGAAAAACAACCTGAAAAGCGCGCTGGAGAACCTTTCGAAGTTCTCCGACATGCTCGGCGACAACGCCCAGCGCGTGGACAGCATCATCGGCAATGTAGACCGGGTCGTCGCGCAGTTCTCCGAAGAGGAGTTCGCCGTCAAACTTTCGCAGACCGTCGGGCATCTCGACGATCTGGTGGCCCGCATCGCGCAGGGCGAGGGCACGGTGGGCAAGCTGATGAACGATCCCGAACTTTACGATTCGCTCAACCGGGCCAGCGAGAATCTCTCCGCACTGCTGGCCGACGTCAAACAGTATCCGGGCCGTTACGTCCATCTTTCGCTCTTCGGGCGCAACCCTGAGAAGATGAAGGAGCGGGCCGACCGGAAGGCCGCGAAGGCCGCCGAGAAAGCCGAGCGCGATTCGCTCAGGCGGCTGCGGTAGCCCTCTACCCGACATAGCACCATGATTTATCCTGCAAACTTCGAGCAGAAGATCGGCTTCGACCGGCTTCGTGAACAGATTGCGGCGCGCTGTACCATGCGTGCCGCCTGTGCGCGGCTGGCCGGCGAGACCTTTTCGACCTCGGCGCGCGAGATCGCCCGGCGGCTGACGCTTGCCGACGAGATGCGTCTGCTGCTTGATATGGAACACGAATTTCCCGGCGGGGAGTATCCCGACGTCGATCATATCGTCGCCAAGTTGCGCGTCGAAGGCTCATTCCTCGACGTCGAGGAAGTGGTGACGCTGCATCGTGCGCTGACGGTCGTCGGCGGCATCGTCGCGTTCATTCTCAACCGCGAAGAACAATATCCGGCGCTTCACGCCCGCAGCCGCGGCGTCGCGGCCTTTCCCGAAATCGTGCAGCGGATCGACGCCATCGTCGATCGTTTCGGCAACGTGAAGGACAACGCTTCGCCCGGTCTGCTGGAGATCCGGCGCGCCGTCCGCGAACGCGAGGGACAGGCCGCCAAGCGTCTGCAGGCCGTGCTGTCGGCCGCCAAGAACGCCGGCATCGTCGATGCCGACGCCCAGATTTCGATCCGCGAAGGCAAAGCCGTGATTCCGGTCGCCGCGGCCAACAAGCGCAAACTGCAGGGCTTCATCCACGACGAGTCGGCTACCGGACGCACGTTCTACGTCGAGCCGGTCGAGGTGGTGGAGATCAACAACGAACTGCGCGAACTGGAATACGCTGAGCGGCGCGAGATTGTCCGCATCCTCTCGGAGTTCACCGATTCGGTGCGTCCCGATGCGGAGCTGATCGCCGATTCGGGTGATTACCTCGCCGAGATCGACATGCTGCGCGCCAAAGGGCGCTGGGCCTCGGAGAACGGCTGCGTGAAGCCGATCGTCTCGACCGACGACCGGCTGATGCTGAAAAACGCCCGCCATCCCTTGCTGCAGCAGACGCTCCGGGCGCAGGGCCGCGAGGTCGTGCCGCTCGACATGCAGCTGGACCGTCGCAAGCATATCCTCGTCATTTCGGGGCCCAACGCGGGCGGCAAGTCGGTCTGCCTGAAAACCACGGGCATCGTGCAGTATATGTTCCAGTGCGGATTCCTCGTGCCGGCGTCGGAAGTCTCCGAACTGCCCGTGTTCCGGTCGATCTTCATCGACATCGGCGACGAGCAGTCGATCGACGACGATCTTTCGACCTATTCGTCGCACCTGCTCAACATGAAGAACATGCTGGCCGGGGCCTCTTCCGCGACGCTGGTGCTGATCGACGAATTCGGGTCGGGTACCGAGCCGGTCATCGGCGGCGCCATCGCCGAAGCCATCCTCGAACGCCTGCTGGCCAAGGGGTGCTACGGCGTTATCACGACCCATTACGCCAACATCAAGTATTATGCGTCGAACATCGAAGGCATCGCCAACGGCGCCATGATGTTCGACGTGCAGCATATCCGGCCGCTGTTCCGGCTCGAAACGGGCAAGCCCGGCAGTTCGTTCGCCGTGGAGATAGCCCGCAAGATCGGCCTGCCGGAAGATATTATCCGCATTGCGGGCGAGAAGGCCGGCAGCGACCATATCAACATCGAAAAGCAGCTGCGCGAAATCGCCCGTGACAAACATTATTGGGAGCAGAAACGCGACCGCATCCGCCTGACGGACCGCAAGGTCGAAGAGCTGGAGCAGACTTACGCCGAGCAGTTGGCGAAGATCAAGTCCGAGCGGCAGGAGATTCTGACAAAGGCCAAGCAGGAGGCCCAGCGGCTGATCGCCGACGCCAACAAGCAGATCGAGAATACGATCAGGACCATCCGCGAAGCGCAGGCCGAAAAAGAGCTGACGCGGCTGGCGCGCCGCGAGCTGGACGACTTCCGCGATGCGGTCGAGCAGGCCGATACGGCCGAGAAGGACGCGCAGGTGGCCCGTGAGATCGAGCGCATCGAACGCCGCCGCCAGCGGCGCATCGAGCGCAAAACCCAGCGCGGCGAAGCGCAGGCCGCGGCCGCTGCCCCCGAACCGCCCAAACCCCGCGAGGTCGAAACCGGTTCCAAGGTCCGCATGGTCGGGCAGGATATGGTCGGCGTGGTGCAGTCGGTCAAGGGGAAGAAAGCGCAGGTCGCCTTCGGGCAGATACTTACTACGGTAGACAAGAAACTGCTGACCGTGGTGTCGAACAGCGAGTTCCGCGAAGCGACGCGCCCGCAGACGGCCCGTACGGTGGTCTCGGTCGATATTTCGGCCCGCAAACTCAATTTCAGGGACCATATCGATGTGCGGGGCATGCGCGCCGCCGAAGCGCTGGACGCCGTGCAGGATTTCGTCGATGACGCCTTGATGGTCGGCGTGGGTTCGGTTTCGATCCTTCACGGCAAGGGTACGGGGGCCCTGAAGGAGGAGATCCGCCGCTATCTGCGCACTGTCCCTGAGGTCGAAAGCGCCAAGGACGAGCATGCCGACCGCGGCGGGGCGGGCATTACGATCGTGACTTTTAAGATGGACTGACGATTTTTCGCGGCGTTCCGGCCGAGTGCGGGGCAGATGCCTACAGACCGCAGGGCGGATGGAACGGAAAAATGATAAGAGGATGAATTACAGACTTTCACGTATTGCCGCCATTTGCGGCGGAAAGTTTTCGGGTTGCGATTCCGAGGTGCGGTCGGTCGTTACCGACAGCCGGTCGCTTTCGTGCGAGCTGGGGTGTCGCCCGATGTTCGTCGCCATGCGCGGCGCGAACCACGATTCGCATGATTTCATCGCCGACATGCAGAGCCGGGGCGTGCGTGCGTTCCTCGTCGAGCGGGGCGTCGAAGCCTCCTCGTGCACCGGGGAGTGCGGTTTCGTGCAGGTGGACAACGCCATCGAAGCCCTTCAGCGGCTGGCGGCCTATCACCGGGCGCAGTTCCGGGGTACGGTGGTCGGCATCACAGGCTCGAACGGCAAGACCGTCATCAAGGAGTGGATCGCCGAGGAGCTGCCCGAAGGCATGAAATATTACCGTTCGCCGAAGAGTTACAATTCGCAGCTGGGCGTACCGCTTTCGGTGCTGATGCTGGAGGGCGACGAGGAGCTGGCGATTTTCGAAGCGGGCATCTCGAAGCCCGGCGAGATGGAGCGGCTCGAACGCATCATCCGCCCCGACGCGGTGATCTTCACTTCGATCGGCGACGCCCATCAGGAGAATTTCATCAATCTGGAACAGAAATGCGACGAGAAGATGATTCTCGCCCGCAGCGCTTCCAAAATCATCTACCACAGCTATTACGAGCCGCTGGGCCGTATGGTCGCGGCGCATTTCGCCGACCGCCGTCCCGTCGATGCCGCCTCATATCCCGAAGTGCCCGAATCGGTCATAGGCAATGCCGCTTCGCGCCGCAATGCCCAGATCGTCGAGGCGTTCTGCGATGTGATGCATTATCCCGCCCCTTCGTTCGCCGCAGCTCCCTCCGTGGCGATGCGTCTCGAAGTCAAAGAGGGCATCAACGACTCGATACTTATCAACGACGCCTACAACCTCGACCTCAATTCGCTGGCGCTGGCGCTGGACTACCTGCACAGCGTGGCGCTGAGCCGCCGCCGTACGCTCGTGCTGTCGGACATTTCGCAGAGCGGTCTCTCGGACGACGAGCTTTACAGCCGCGTGGCGGGCATGGTCGCACGCGCCGGAATCGACTTCCTGATCGGTATCGGTCCCCGCCTGAAACGCTATGCCGCGCTGTTCGCCTGCGACAAGGAGTTCTTTACGGCTACCGACGAATGCGTCGCGCGCATCAACCGCGACGCCGTGGCCGGGCGTGCGATCCTGCTGAAAGGCGCACGCGATTTCCGTTTCGAAAAACTGGTGCACCTGCTCTCCCGCAAAAGCCATACGACGGTGCTGGAGGTCGATCTCGACGCCATGATCCATAATCTCAACTATTTCCGGTCGAAGCTGAGCTTCGGGACCCGGCTCGTGGCGATGGTCAAGGCCGGTTCGTACGGCGCGGGCGATTTCGAAGTCGCGCAGATGCTCCAGCATCAGGGCGTGGACTATCTCGCCGTGGCGTTCGCCGACGAGGGCGTACTGCTGCGCGAGCGGGGGATTTCGATGCCGATCGTGGTGCTCAACGCCGACGCCGACAGCTTCGACGTGATGATCGCCAACCGGCTCGAACCCGAAATCTACAGTTTCCACTCGCTCGGCGCTTTCGCCGATGCCGTGACGCACGCGGGCGAGAGCCGTTATCCGATTCACGTCAAGCTGGATACGGGCATGCACCGGCTGGGGTTCGTGGAGCAGGAGATCGCGCAGTTGTGCGCGACGCTCGCCGCGACGCCGCAGGTCAAGGCGGCTTCGGTCTTCTCGCACCTCAACTGCGCCGACATGCCCGAAGAGGATGCCTATACGCGGGCGCAGATCGCCCTCTACGACCGCATGAGCGCGCAGCTCGCCGCCTCGCTGCCTTATCCGGTCATCCGCCATACGGCCAATTCGGCTGCCATCGAGCGCTTCCCCGAAGCGCAGTTCGACATGTGCCGTCTGGGGCTGGGGCTTTACGGCTTCGGGTTCCGGCACAACGACGCCCTGCGTCCCGTCTCGACGCTCAAAACCCGCATCGTGCAGATCAAACGCCTGCCTGCGGGCGATGCGGTGGGGTATGGCCGCGCCGGAAAGCTCACGCGGCCGACCACCACGGCCACGATACCGATCGGCTATGCCGACGGGCTGGACCGGCATCTGGGCTGCGGCCGCTGGTCGGTGCTCGTGGCCGGACAGCCTGCGCCGATCATCGGCCGGGTCTGCATGGACAGCTGCATGATCGACATTACGGACATTCCCGGCGTGAAGGAGGGCGACGAAGTGTCGGTCTTCTCGCCCGTGCCGGGCAACGACCTCGAAACGATGGCCCGTGTGCTCGATACGATCTCGTATGAAATCATGACCTCGGTTTCGGGACGTGTGAAACGCATCTATCTCAAGGAATAACGGGATGAAGTGCTACGACTGCGGCGGCCTGATCGCGCCCGGAGCGGACAAATGTCCCGCCTGCAACTGTCCGGCGGAGAGGATGCAGGCCGTGAAGTGTCTCGAAACCCGCCTGCTGACGGCCCGCGTCGAAGCGGAGTCGGCCCTCGACCAGCTGGGCCGGGCGAAGGTCGCGATGCTCTGCGCCGCGTTTTTCGCGCTTGTCGGCGGCGTGGTCGTGCTGGTGCATGCCGGGGGCGACGCGACGATGCGGGCCGTCGGGATTTTCATGGCTGCGCTGGCATGCGTCTACGCGGCACTGGCCTTTCTTGTCCGGAAAGCTCCGCTGACGCTTTCGATCGCGGGATTTCTGCTCAGCTGGCTCTGTCTCGGCGGGTTTCCCGGTCTGGTGATCGTCGGGGCCATGGCGCTGAGTCTCTGGTTCGCCGTGCAGTATGTCCGCATTGCGAACCGTGTCGGATTGTTGGAACGAAAAATCGCTGAACTGAAAAAATGTACGGAACACTCTATCTGATCCCGTGTCCGATCTCGGACGAAACGGCGCCGTGGGACGTGCTGCCCGCAGCAAACCGCGCCGTTATGGATTCGCTCGACTATTTCATCGTCGAGAATACCCGCACGGCGCGGCGGTTTCTGTCGAAAGCGGGCGCGGCGCGCCCGATCGACACGCTCTGCTTCCGCGAACTGAACGAACATACCGTCGCCGGGCGTGAGGTCGAAGAGCTGGTGAAACCGCTCGTCGAGGGGCGTTCGGCGGGCGTGATTTCCGAAGCGGGCGTGCCGGGCGTCGCCGATCCGGGGGCGCTGGTGGTCGAAGCCTGCCACCGCCGCGGAATCCGTGTCGTGCCGCTCGTCGGACCTTCGTCGATCGTCATGGCGGTCATGGCGTCGGGGCTCAACGGACAGTCGTTCGCCTTCAACGGCTACCTGCCCGTCAAACCGCCCGAACGGGTGCAGGCGATCCGCCGTTTCGAACGCCGCGCGCACGCCGAAGGCCAGTCCCAGCTCTTCATCGAGGCCCCGTACCGCAACGTCAAGCTGATGGAGCAGCTGTTGCAGACCCTTGCGCCCGAAACGCGGCTGACGGTGGCCATGGACATCACGGCTCCCGGCGAATTCATCCGCACGCTCCGCGTCCGCGAATGGCGTGCCGCCGAACTGCCCGCGATGAACAAACGCCCTGCTATTTTCATCATCGGATAGGCCCTTCCGGAGGTTGGTATACAATTTGATCGACTATAAGACGGAAAATCTGAAAAACAACTATATATGAAAAAGGAAAAAGCTTATAATGAAGCCATTAACGGCGACGAAGGGTTCGAGCCGGGCGACGGTTATCCCTCGTGCGACGGCGAACCCTGTGCCAATGTGTCAGACGAGCCGCAGGAGGAGACTGACACAATGGCAGACGCGACCGACAGCGGCGCCACGCCCGATTTAGCGGCGGCAGTCGCCGAATGGCAGGATAAATACATCCGTCTGCAGGCCGAGTTCGACAACTACCGCAAGCGTACGCTCAAGGAGAAGATGGATCTGGTGCAGACCGGAGGCCGCGACGTCTTGCTGGCGATGCTTCCCGTGCGCGACGACGTGCAGCGGGCGGTCGATGCCATGCAGAAGAGCGACGATATCGAAGCGCTGCGCGCCGGCGTAAACCTGATATCGCAGAAATTTACCGAAACCCTGCGTCAGAAGGGCGTGACCGAGATCGACGTCAAGGGCCGGGAGTTCGACGCCGACCTATGCGAGGCCGTGGCCAAGTTCGCCGCCGGAGAGGATATGCAGGGCAAGGTCGTAGACGTCGTCCAGACCGGTTACATGTTGGGCGACAAGGTGCTGCGTTTTGCAAAAGTCGTTGTAGGAGAGTAAGAAGATGGCTGAAAAGAGGGATTACTACGAAGTGTTGGGCGTCCAGAAGAACGCTAACGCCGACGAAATAAAGAAGGCCTACCGCAAGGCTGCCATTCAGTATCACCCGGACAAGAATCCGGGCGACAAGCAGGCCGAGGAGAAGTTCAAGGAGGCAGCAGAAGCCTACGACGTGTTGTCGAACCCCGACAAGCGTGCCCGTTACGACCAGTTCGGCCATGCCGGCATGAGCGGCGCGGCGGGCGGCGGAGGCGGTTTCGGCGGATTCAGCGGCGGCGGCTTCTCGATGGAGGATATTTTCTCGCAGTTCGGCGACATTTTCGGCGGACATTTCAGCGGGGGCGGGTTCCGCTCGTCGTCGTCCGGCGGCCGCCGCGTGAACCGCGGCTCCGATATCCGCATCAAGGTCAGGCTGACGCTGGCCGAAATCGCCAACGGCGTCACCAAGAAGCTCAAGATCAACAAGACCGTCGCCTGCGACAAGTGCGGCGGTACGGGAGCCAAGGACGCCGATTCCTATTCGACCTGCTCGACGTGCAACGGCACGGGCCATGTGACGCGTGTCGAAAACACCTTTTTCGGCCGCATGCAGACCCAGAGCGTGTGCCCGACCTGCGGCGGTACGGGCAAGGTCATCACTTCGCCCTGCGACAAGTGCAAGGGTGAAGGCACCGTCCGCGGTTCGGAGGTCGTGGAGATTAAGATTCCGGCCGGCGTGGGCGAGGGCATGATGCTCACCGTCACGGGCAAGGGCAACGCCGCGCGCCACGGCGGCGTCAACGGCGACTTGCAAGTGCTGATCGAAGAGGAGCCGCATCCCGAACTGATGCGCGACGGCAACGACCTGATTCACAACCTCAATATCACCGTGACGCTGGCTCTGCTGGGCGGTACGGTCGAGGTGCCGACGGTAGATGGCCGCGCCAAGATCAAGATCGCTCCGGGAACGCATGCCGGCAAGGTGCTGCGTCTGGGCGGCAAGGGTTTGCCCGACGTGAACGGTTACGGCCGCGGCGACGAGCTGGTCGTGGTGGACATCACCATTCCGTCGAAACTCAATGCCGAGGAGAAGCGGCTGGTCGAGGAGTTGTCCCGGCAGCCCGGTTTCCAGAAGGCCGACTCGGTCAAAAACCAGAATATTTTCGAGCGGATGAAGAGTTTCTTCCGTTAGGAAACGATACGGTTTCGTCTCTACGGCGGAGTGCTGAATACCCCTGCGGGTTCCGGCATTCCGCCGTATTGGCAGATCGGGAGCCGCCCCGGCCGCAACCCGCTTCCCGCGCGCGGCGGACGCATGCGTCCGTGCCGGAAAAAGGAATTCGCAGACAATAAAATTGCGGAAAAATTCGTATCTTTACAAAAAAATAGGAGGACACGCCATGTTAGGTTTCACCCCGTTCAAGAAGCACGCGAACAAGTTCAACTACATACCGCGTTATTACGACCCCGAAAAGGAGGCGCGCGAACAGCGCCGCGCCGAGCTTCGGGGCGAAAGAGCCGAAGACGCCGGCGGTGAATACCGCCCCGGACAATATATCCGCACCCAGCGCGATGCGCGCGCCGCACGCCGTTCCAAGGAGGAGAAGACGGGCCGCGACCGGATTTGGAAGATGGCCGTAGGCGCGGTTCTGGTGCTGCTTTTCATCTATATTCTCTATCCGAGGCTTGCCGACGTTTTCCTGCGGGCGCGTACCTCGGCCCCGGCGCAGACCGAAGCGGCGGGTGCCGAAGAGACGGTGCGGCGCAACGGGCTTGATCAGTCGGGCATTTCCGACGTCGAGTGGCAGGAGCAGCCTATCACGGTGGTACCCAACGATTATCAGGAGTAGATGGCAGATAAGATCAGATTATTACCGGAGGTCGTAGCCAATCAGATCGCGGCGGGCGAGGTCGTCAACCGTCCCGCCTCGGTGGTCAAGGAGATGATGGAGAATGCGATCGACGCAGGCGCACGCACCGTAAAGGTCAATTTCCGCGACGGCGGCAAGGACCTGATCCAGATCGTGGACGACGGCTGCGGCATGTCGCCCATTGACGCGCGCATGGCTTTCGACCGCCACGCCACGAGTAAGATAACCTCCGTGGACGATATTTACGCACTCAATACTTTCGGCTTCCGCGGCGAAGCGCTGGCTTCGATCGCCGCCGTGGCGCAGGTCGAACTGCGGACGCGGCAGGAGGGCGACGAAGTCGGTACGCAGACCGAGATCAACGGCGGCCAGTTTGCCGGACAGACCCCGGTGATGTGTCCCGTAGGGTCGCAGTTTTTCGTGCGCAACCTTTTCTACAATGTCCCGGCCCGCCGCCGTTTTCTGGACAAGAGCACCACGTCGGCGGCGCAGATCAAGTCGGAATTCCAGCGTGTGGCGTTGTGCAATCCGCAGATCGCCTTCGAGCTATACGCCAACGACGCCCCGGTCTATACGCTGGGTGCGGCGTCGCTCGCAGGACGTATCGTCGATGTGGTGGGACGCCATATCAAGCAGAATCTGCTGGAGGTCGAGGCCGACACTTCGATCGCCCGCATCGAAGGCTACATCGGTCGTCCCGCCGCCGCCAAACGGCGCAACGGCGAACAGTACCTCTTCGTAAACGGCCGCTATTTCAAGAGTTCGTACCTCACGAGCGCCATCATGAAGGCGTACGAGAAGCTGATTCCTGAGAGCAGCTCGCCGTCGTATTTCCTCTACCTGACGATCGACCCGTCGCGCATCGACGTCAATGTCCACCCGCAGAAAACCGAGGTGAAATTCGCCGACGAGGAGGCCGTGTGGCAGATCGTGAACGCCGCCGTGCGCGAAACGCTCGCCAAGACGGGCGCCGTGCCGCTGATGGATTTCGACCGCGAAGGCATCGTCGAGATTCCGGTGCTGACCAAAGGGGCGGTCTACAGCGAGCCGCGGGCCATGTCCAACAGCGAATACAATCCTTTCCGCGAAGAGTACATCGACCCGTCGGCGCCCGATCCGAACGTCGATTTCGCCGGATTCGACGTGCCGTTCAGCGACAACGGCCAAACTCTCTCCGACAATGCCGGCGCGGGCTTCGCTCCGCGCGGCGGAGGACGCGGTTCGGGTGTCGCTTTGCCGGGCGGCCTGCGCAGCGCCGGGGGCGGGGGATTTCCTGCGGCCGGCAGCGGCGCCGACGAATTTTCGATTCCCTCTGCGGCGGACGACGCCTTCGAGGATTTCGTGTCGGGCGGGGGCTTCGAAGTGACTTCGGAGAGCGGTTTCGATGCCAGCGAGCTGGAATTCATCCCCTCCGAAGCGACGGTCGAGCAACAGCGTCTCGACGTTGACGGGCGGCCCGAATTTACCGATCCGCTGCCGCTCGGAGGCGGCTATGTCGCCGCCCTGCTGGGCGGACGGTTCGTGGTGGTGGACGTGCGCCGCGCCCGTGAACGGATACTTTACGAAGACTACCTGAAGATGCTCGGCAGCGGTTCGTCGGTGAGTCAGCAGTTGCTGTTTCCCGAACGGCTGGTGCTTTCGGACAGCGAATACGCCCTGCTCGAAGAGAATGCCGTCGAATTCGCATCGCTGGGCTTCGATCTCGATTTTCAGGGCGACTGCGCCGTCGAGGTGAAGGGCACGCCGGCCGACATGCCTGCCGACTCGGTGGACCAGCTGCTTTACGAACTGCTGCAGGCCTTCTCGACGCCCGTGTCGCTGGCCGACGTGCGGCGCGAGAAGATCGCCGCCGTGATGGCGCGCGGAGCCGCGAAGCAGACTGCGCGCCTCATGTCGCGCGACGAAGCCGCCGCACTGCTCGCGCGGCTGGCCGCTTCGGGCAATTTCAGCTTTTCGCCATCGGGCAAAGCCATAACCGCCGAGATAACCGTCGAAGATATCCGGGCCAAGTTGGGATAATCCGGCGGAAAAACGTACATTTGCATAAATTTTCGGCGCCCTGATCCGGCCGGCTCCATGCGGCTTGTTTTCGGGGCGGAAAATTGAAAACCGCTCCCCGCATGATCGGGTTTGCGAATGCAGGCCGGGCCGCGTTTGCAGCCCTGAGAGACGGGACGGGGAGAAAACCGCAACAAAACTGAAAAAAGATAATTTATGAACAGGAATTATTTCCAGACGCCCCCGGTGGTGTTGAATCTGATAATCATCAACGTCCTGATCTTCATGGCCACGGCGTTGCTGCCGAAGGCGGGCAATACGATCATGGAGTACTGCGCCCTGTCGCTCGGTACGCCGTTTTTCCATGTCTATCAGTTCATCACCTACATGTTCCTGCATGTCAATTTCGAACATATCTTCTTCAACATGTTCGCTCTCTGGATGTTCGGGCGTACGCTGGAGTATGAATTGGGGCAGAAACGCTTTCTGACCTATTACATGGTCTGCGGCATCGGCGCGGCGCTTATCCAATACCTGACGGCACTGGCCTTCGGCGAATTCCCGCTGGTGCTGGTCGGCGCTTCGGGCGCCGTGATGGGACTGCTGCTGGCCTTCGGTGTCCTGCACCCCAATGCGGTCATCATGCTGCTGATTCCCCCGATTCCGATGAAGGCCAAATGGTTCGTTGTCATCTACGGTGTGATCGAACTGTTCTTGGGCTGGCGCGGCGTGGGCAATGTGGCGCATTTCGCCCATGTGGGAGGCATGTTGTGGGGCTTCCTGCTGCTTCAATGGTGGAAACAGCGGGGCATAATCCGTTTCTGACCCTATGTCCGAGACCTATTACAGCGGTTATGACAGCGACCGCGGCCGTAAGCCGCGGCGCAGTCTGTTGCTGCGGCTGCTCGATCTGCTGATGACGCTCCTGACGGCCGTAACGGCCGTTACGATGGTCGTCACCTTTTTCGTCCCCTACGTCGATCCGGGCCGGGTGTGGTTCTTCCCCGTGCTGGGGCTGGCCGCACCGGCGGTCTATGTCGTCACGGTTGTGCTGGCGCTCTATTGGATCATCCGCTGGCGGCTGGTGCGGGCCGGAATCATGGTCGCGCTGGTGGTCGTCGGGCTTTTCAAGGTGTCGCTTTTCTACAGACCTGAGTTCCGCCGTAATTACGGCGACGAGAGGTACGACCGCCGCGCCTTCAAGGTGATGACCTATAACGTGCGGGGATTCTACGGCGAGAACGGACTCAGCAGCGTGGGAGACGTGCTGCAGCTGATCGGCGACCATAATCCCGATATCATCTGCCTGCAGGAGTTCAACGCGCGGCTGGCCGGGCAGTCCGACGAGTTCGCATTGCTGGACGAGAAGTACGAAAGCGCCGTTTTCGGACGTACGCAGGCGCCCGATTCGCTTTACGGCGCGCCGCTGGTGATCCTGAGCAAATACCGCATCCTGCGCTCCGGCGTCGTGCTGCCCCCCGGCACCTCGGTCTGGGCCGATCTGCTGATCGGCGACGATACGATCCGGGTGTTCAACAACCACCTGCGTTCGACGGCGATCAAGGCGGCCGACAACGACTACCTCACCAGCCGCGGATTTCTCTCCGATACGGCGCGCGAGGACAAACTGCGGAGCATGGCGGGCCGTTTCCGCGAGAACAGCGTGCTGCGTGCCGCGCAGGTGGACAGCATCGCGGTGGTGGTGGAGGCGTGGCGTTCGCGGTGCATCGTCTGCGGCGACTTCAACGATACGCCCATGTCGTACGTTTACCGCACCATGGCCAAGGGCCTGAACGACGCTTTCAGCCAGTGCGGTTCGGGCTATTCGCATACGTTTCGCGGATTTTTCAATACCCTGCGGATCGACTACGTGCTCAGCTCGGAGGGTTTCGATGCGCTCTCGTACGAGGTGCCCACGGTCGATTACTCGGACCACCATCCCGTCGTCGTCCGGCTGCGGAAAAATGCAATGAACAACTAATCCGATATAATTATGATTTTCGACTCTTTGAAAAACAGTGCGCTCTATTATTCGTTGAATCCGCGTCTGGAAAAAGCTTTCGGTTTCATCGCCTCGACCGACTGGGAGAAGATGGAACCCGGTATCCACGAACTCGACGGCAAGGATATTTATGTGAATGTCATGGATACCGAATTGAAGAAGCCCGCCGACGCCAAGCTGGAAATCCACAACGCCTATCTCGACATTCAGGTGCTTGTCCGCGGCGAGCGCGAGACCTTCGGCTGGAGCGAACGTGCCGTCCTGAGCAAACCGCTGGGCGGGTTCGATGCCGAGAAGGATATTCAGCTCTTCGACGACGAGCCGCAGACCTGCTACACGATCCGTCCCGGTCAGTTTACGATCCTCATGCCTGAGGACGGCCATGCGCCGATGGTGGGCGAGGGAAGCATACGCAAGATCATCGTCAAGGTCCGCATGTAGGATCGCCGAGACGATAACACGAAGGCCGGAGTGTATGCTCCGGCCTTCGTGTTATATACGGTTACCGCTTCCTGCAGCCTGCCGGATTGCATTCCGGATGCCGCTGCACCTGTTATTTCCCGATGCCGTAATAGCGGAATCCGGCGTTCAGCGCCTCCTCCTTGTCGAGGATATTGCGGCCGTCCACGATGATGTTGTCGCGCATGGCCGAACGCAGGAGCGTCCAGTCGGGCATGCGGAACTGCTTCCACTCGGTGATCAGCGCGACGGCGTCGGCTCCTTCGGCGGCTTCGTACATCGACGCGGCATGATAAACGCGCTCTTCGCCGAGCCTGCGGCGGGATTCGTTGGCTGCGACCGGATCGTATGCGCGGACCGTCGCTCCCGCTTCGAGCAGCCGGTCGATCACGACCAATGCCGGTGCTTCGCGTATGTCGTCCGTTTCGGGTTTGAAGGCGAGTCCCCAGACGGCTACGGTCTTGCCGCGCAGGTCGCCCAGCGCCAGCTGCAATTTGTCGAAAACGATCGACTTCTGGCGTTCGTTGACCCGCTCCACGGCTTCGATCACCTGCATCGTGTAGCCGTGTTCGTGTGCCGTGTGGGCCAGCGCCTTCACGTCCTTCGGAAAGCACGAGCCGCCGTAACCGCAGCCCGGATAGAGGAATTTGCTGCCGATGCGGGCGTCGGAACCGATTCCTTTGCGGACCATCTCGACGTCGGCGCCTACCAGATCGCACAGGTTGGCGATCTCGTTCATGAACGAAATTCGCGTCGCCAGCATGGCGTTGGCGGCGTATTTGGTCATCTCGGCCGAGGGAATGTCCATGAACAGCACGCGGAAATTGTTGATCAGGAACGGCCGGTAGAGCTTGGTCATCAGCTTGCGCGCCCGTTCGCTTTCGACGCCCACGACCACGCGGTCGGGCGACATGAAGTCCTTGACAGCCGCGCCCTCCTTCAGAAATTCGGGGTTCGAAGCGACGTCGAACGGCACCTTGCACTTCCGCCGGGCAAGCTCTTCGCGGATTACGGCCTTGACTTTCTGCGCAGTACCTACCGGAACGGTGCTTTTGGTCACCAGCACCGTATATTTCTTGATATTCCGCCCGAACGTGCGGGCCACTTCCAGCACGTATTTCAGGTCGGCCGAGCCGTCCTCGTCGGGCGGCGTGCCTACGGCCGAGAAGACCACCTCCACGTTGTCAAGACAATCCGTGAGTTCGGTCGTGAAGTGCAGACGGCCCTCTTCGACATTGCGCCGGACGACCTCTTCCAGCCCCGGTTCATAGATCGGGATGACGCCGTTGTTCAGCCCGTCGATCTTCTTTTTGTCTATATCGACGCACGTGATGTCGAGGCCCATTTCGGCGAAACAAGCCCCCGAAACCAGACCGACGTACCCCGTTCCTACGACTGCGATTTTCATATTGTGAGTTTTTGGTGTGTGTATGTTCAGCGGCGGAAGCGCTCGGCGACGCCGTCGGCGAACCGGCTGCAGAAGTCGTGGCAGCCGGACGAGAAGCCCTGCTTCATCTCCACGGGATCGCAGATCGGCTCCCACTTCATGCGCTGCGCGAATTCGCCCATGCCGCGCACGGCGGCCCCGGCCCAGCAGAACGATCCGAACCACCCGAAGTTGCGCTGCGGGACGCAGCGAGCGGCGATCAGGTCGAGCAGGCGCGCCGCGGGCGGGTAGATGCCTCCGTTGTAGGTCGGCGCGCCGACGATCAGCGTGTCGTAGCGGAACACGTCGCGCAGCACGACCGATTCGTCGGCGAACGAAAGGTTGTACATGACGATCGGGCCGACGCCCCGGCTCGCAAGCTCGCGGGCGATGCGTTCGGCCATCTGCTCCGTGTTGCCGTACATCGAACCGTAGGCGAGCACTACGCCGGGTTCTCCCTCGTAGCGGCTCAGACGGTCGTAAATATCCATTACCTGCGGAATCTGCCGCTGCCATACGGGACCGTGGGTCGAACAGATGGTCGTGGGGTTCAGTCCGCGGACCTTTGCCAGCGCTTTCTGCACGGGGCCGCCGTATTTGCCCACGATGCAGGCGTAGTAGCGGCGCATCTCGTCCCAGTAGCGCGACGGGTCGAGCTGCGAATCGGTGATGCCGCCGTCGATAGCCCCGAACGTGCCGAAAGCGTCGCCAGAGAAGAGCGTCCCGGCTTCGGCGCACCACGTGACCATCGTTTCGGGCCAGTGTACCATCGGCGCCATGTAGAACGAGAGCGTCTTCGCGCCGAGCGAAATCGTGTCGCCCTCCTTGACTTCGAGCGTCCCGGTGTCGATGCCGTAGAAGCCTTGGATCATTTGCAGCGTCTTGGCATTGCCGACGATCCGGATGTCGGGGTAGAGCAGGCGCAGGGCGCGGATGGACGACGAGTGGTCCGGCTCCATGTGATTGACCACGAGGTAGTCGATCGGGCGGTCGCCGATCGTCTCGCGGATATTTTCGAACAAACGGCTTCCGAAAGCCTCTTCGACGGTGTCGATCAGGGCGACCTTCTCGTCTGCGACCAGATATGCGTTGTATGAAACTCCGTGGGGAAGCGACCAGAGGCCTTCGAAACGGGTTGTCGTGCGATCATTGACCCCGACGTAATGAATGCCGGGCAGAATTTCGGTGATGTTCATAATATGTAACGTATTTTGTCCAAAGATAGTGAAAAATGTGCCAAAACGGAAATCGGGAGCTATCCGGCTGTCCGTCTGATGTTTCTGTAAATATAATTTCTCTTCCGGAGGGCAAATATAACAGTTTTTCGGACATGAACGGCGTTTGCGTCCGGAAATCGGCCGCCGGTGGGGTGTGAATGACTCCGGCATGAAAAAATCTCCGGTCGTAAGACCGGAGATTCTCTGTTTTGACCTTTGCGGCGGACGGCCTACAGCGCCAGCCGTACCGCCGAACGGGTGGATTTCATCACGGCGGCGCCCTCCTTGACCGAATTCGGAATCGTGCTGCGCTCGTATACGCTCACTTCCGTAACGTTCGTGGCGCTGGTCAGCGTCAGCGTGCTGCCCGATTCGTTGAATGAAATGTCGTAGGTGCTTCCGAAGTTCTTGCCGCCGCTGTATTTTCCGCTGAGCACGTCGTTCTGCACCTGATAACTGCCGGTGAATTTCTGGTATTTTACCTCGGCGAGCCTTTGGTATATCTCGAAAGTATTGTCCGCTCCGAACGAGAGGTAAATATCGAAATCCTGCGGAGTCTCGCCCGTCCATGTCTTGAGCTGCCACTCGCCGACGAGCTGTTTTGCCGTGGGCGACACCTTCTCCTTGTCCGACGATCCGCAGCCGGCGAACAGACACAGGCCCAATGCGGCCAGTACGATATAGATAGTCTTTCTCATAGTTTTCATACGTTTATATTATAACCAACCCCCGTTGCCGGCTTGTACCGCGCGGGCGATGATCGCGAACTCCTTGGTGATCTCCATGCCGCTCATCTCTCCGTTTGCCGAGGAACTTCCGGCCATGGCCTTGATTTTGATCTTGGCGACGCCCGGTTTGGTGCATTTGATCTGCAGTTTTCCGTACGAGAACGCAGGCGCGGCGGTGATCCCCAGCTTGTCCATGTCGGCCTGCGACATTTCGGCGCTCTTGTAGGTCAGGTTCGCCGAAGCCTGCCCGAAGAACTTGTCGAGCGAGAGCACCTGCTGTACGCCGACTTTAGCCGGCAGGCAGGGCGTGCCTTCGATCTGCATCAGCAGCTGGTAGGCATCGATCGATCCGGTGCCCATATTCTTGCGGTAGTTGCGGAGTACCATGCCGTTTTTGGTGCCGCCGATGATATAGGAGTCGATGTCGTTTACGGCGGTCAGGAGCATCGATTTGAACTCGTCCACCGTGTAATGCCTGCCTTTGGCCAGCGCGTAGGAGAGTCCCAGCGCAGCGACGCCCGATACGTGGGGGCAGGCCATCGAGGTGCCCTGCATGTAGCCGTAGTCGGCTCCGTCGGTGCCGAGTTCTGCGGGCAGCTCGGAAGGCAGTGTCGAAAGCACCTGCGCGGCGCTGGTTCCTGCGGGCGAGATGCTGGCGTCGCCGCCCGGAGCCGCGACGTTGCAGCCGGGACCGTAATTCGTGTAGTAGGCCGGCAGGTAGTCCGGGCCGAACGAGGTGACCGAAACGTAGCTGCGGTAGCCGCCCGGATAACTTGCGAAGTTGGTGGCGTCGTTGCCTGCGGCGAAGATCGCAAGGCCTCCGTCGAGTACGTCGTTGTTCTTTTTCGAAACGAAGTAGTCGATCGCCTCTTTTTCCGCAGCGTAATTCCTTTCATAAAAGCTGTCCGACGTGAACGGCGACTGAGTGGGGTAGCCCCACGAACACTGGATGATCGAGGCGCCGTTGTCGGCGGCGTATTTGATCGCGCGGACCGAAGTCGAGATGGTGCCGCCGTTTCCGCCCGAAAAAATCTGGCACGACATGAGTTTCACGCCGTCGTTGCTGCCCGTGCCGCCCGCTACGCCGCAGACGCCTTTGCCGTTGTTGTTTACGGCGGCTACCGTACCTGCGACGTGGGTGCCGTGGCCCGAATCGCCGTCGTATTTGCCTTTATTGTCATAATGCGATACACTCCATGTCAGATCGGAGGAGTTTGTAGCGAAGTTGTAGCCATGTACGTCGTTCTTATAGCCGTTCCCATCATTGTCGGTGTCTGCCGCACCGTTCAGTTCGGCCTTATTTACCCACATGTTGTCGGCCAGATCGGGATGGGTGTATTTGACGCCTTCATCGACGATGGCGACGATGATCGAAGGGCTGCCGCCGGTCAGTTTCCATGCCTCCGGAACATTGATGTCGGCGCCTGCGGCCGTCGTAGCCGCGAACATTTTGTCGCCGTTGTTGCTGTAGTGCCATTGGTTCGGAAGTCCGGGATCATTGAAGCCGCTGCCGGAGAAATCGGCGCGGGTCGTCCCCGTCTCGTCGATTCTGAAAGGCATGGGATTGCCGACCGATGCCTTTTGCAGTTTCGTGTCGAATTGTATGCGGCTCACTTCAGCCACTCCGGCCAGCTCCCTTGCGGCTTTCTCCAGATCCGCGCCTTGGCCGAAAGTGAGTATGTACCATTTATGCAGCCCTGCGGCGCGGGTCTGCTCTTCGCTCCGGGCGTCGTAAGTGAAAAGGCGTTCCAGCGAAACGATCTCCAGACGGCTCAGAACGTCGTCTACAGAGGCGACTCCCGAACGGGTCGCCGCAGTGCGGGTTGCGGCAGCGGTGCTTTCGATGGTTTCGACCGCACGGTCGTTGAAATAGACCAGAAGCGTTTCGGCCGCCGCATCGGCGGAGGTGTTGACGATCTTGGCCGACGGAGTCTGCGCGGAAGTACCCCCCCCCGCGTTATTATCCGTATCCGGATCGGTCGTACAGCCCGCCAACAGCAGGAATGACGCAAAAATGAGTAGTTTTCTGTTGTTCATAAACTATGATTTTGGATAGATGACAAAAGATAGGCTCTGCAAATCTTCCGGAGCGGATTTACAGGGAGTATATGCCGCCGGGGTATGGTTCAAAAAAGATTCCATAAATGGTTCGTAACGGAAGATTAAGATACAAATATGCGATTTTGTGCGGATTTATGCAAATTATTATTCTATTTATTATTTTATGGTGACAAACCGCCTTGCCTGCATCCCGATCGCAGACCTCTCCGGCAATCGGCTGCGCTTCGGCAGCAAGCGGATGAAGAGTATATTGACGACATGAGTCCGGTGCAATACCGAACTCATGCAGATGAAACGATGGTAATCCCTCTAAAATTTGGGAGGAGTCATTCGATAATGACTCCTCCCACCCCTATTGATCAATAATGCAAGCGCTCCTTATTCGAGCTTTGCAGCTTTTACATTGACGTCGATCTGAAACGACTGCGGAGTATCCGATAATTTATGGTACCGGATTACAGTATTGACGTTCGTCAGAGCAGCGGCTTTGGCGGGAGCGCCGGCAGCCGATTTCTTAACCATCTTGAACGGTCCGACCGGATGATCTCCCGATGTAAATCCTGCTGCGGGACCATAAGATCCGTAGCTGCCTCCGGTATCTATGAAATATCCTACCGTACCTACGGTAAACTCCTCGCCGTCCGAGAACTTGCCCTTATAGCAGGAAACGGAAGCTGTTCCGTCGGAATTCATAACGCCGGTCAGAGCCGGGTAGCTGCCAGAGACGATATAGGTGCCCGATGCTGCGATTCCGCGGGCGATAAGATACGGCGTACCGTTGGGATCCGAATACGGGAGTTCTTGCCCGTTTATGATCTCGAACGAATTGTTGGTTGCTTTGAAGTCGGCAGTTCCCGCCCAAGTCAGTCGGCGGACCGAAATATCCCAGCCGGTCAGCGAATAAGAGGTGTTGGCGACCTTCTTGGCAAGCGTGATGTCGAATGTAATCGGCTGCTTGCTCTTTTCGGACGACGTACTGGTGACGGTCCATGTACCGAGCCATGCTTGGTATTCCGGCGACATCGGATCGCCCTGACCGCTCATGAAAGCGGTGCCCTTTGCCAGTTCCGTGATCGGATAGATCCAGCCGTTTACGATTTTAAGACCGAATGCGCAGGGTATGTACTCCGTGTCAGAATCTACCGTCAGCGTTTTCATCATTTTGCCGAGCGACAATTGGTTCATCGACGTGATTCCGTCCATCAGTTCGTACAGAATCTCCTCATCCGATGCACTTGCGAATGCACTCGACGGCACGACGTCGAAATAGTAGTACTCGTTTGCAACAGTCGGCGTCGTTTCTACGTTGACCGAAGTAGCCTTGATGTCCGATACGGCGAAGGTGAACTTATTGTTGGATACCGTTTCCTGAATCCGGGCGCCGCTCATCTCGTCGGTGAACATGCCGCCGCTCCAAGTCATCTCCTCGATCGACACTCCGTCGACAACCAGCGGCTCATAGAACTTGAGTCCGGTATCCTGCGTGTAGATGAAGCTTGCGGGAATCGTTCCGTTTTCAGTCACAACCGAAAAATAACGGGAGTTATAACCGGCCGCCACCTCGCGCGAAATGTCGTAGGTCTTGCCGTTGAGAACGAGTTCGTAGGACCGGAAATTGTCCATCTTGGTCACATCCGCAGAATATTTGCCGAACATCGTGTTCCATGCGGTTTCCGGCAGGGGAGTCAGCACGATGGTGTTCTGGGTCTTCTTGCCGCGCAGAACGACTTTGTCGGCCGCGTAGCTCATGATGATGAACTCGCTGTCGCCTCCCATACCCGTATTGGTCGGGCCGACACCGGAGTTCGGCTCCGAATAGATATGGAAGTACGGATTGTAAGTGTCGAAATTGATCGTGGGACCGTAATCCTGATCGTACGAGTAGAGACTCTCGGCGGTCTTGCCGGCGCCTCCCGCTTCGGAAGTTACGGTAACCGTTCCGTTCTGGAACTTCATGTAGATCGCAATGCCTCCGTACTCCTGCGTCGCACTGGGATAGTACTCCATCAGCCAGCCGTTGGCAGCTCCGGTCAGCGCCTTTTCGGTGCCCTCCTGCACCTCGCGGATTCGCTCACTGGCCGTTTTGCCGAAAGCGTCCTTGTCGTCTTTGAGGCACGAAGAGAGGACAAGCGGCAAAACCGCTAATAATATGATAAGTTTTTTCATCTCTTTTACGAATTAAATGTTATAATCGAGCGACCAAATCTCATTCTGCCGACGTAATACCACTTTTCGCAGTTCATCGATATTGATATCCCATGTGCTGAGCATGTAGGCACGCATGATATCGTTCTTCTGTTCGAGAAGCGGACGTCCGGCGCTGCCGCCTTGTGCGAGAATGGCTTCCCATTCGGCAGCCGTCGAGGTTACGTAGAGCGAGAGCTGTTCCACGAAATCCTCATCGGGAGCCTTCGACGAATAACGCGTGATAAACCCGGCCTGACGAGCCGCTGCATCCGTCCGATAGGTGTCGAAGCATGCGTCGCCGACGTAGCTCGAAGGCGTCACGGCGTTGAAGTCGGTCGAATAGGGCCGCGTCTGGTGGAGGATGTGACCGAACTCATGGTGCATGGTCTTGAAGAAGAGCTCGTTGAGCTGGTCGATATTCTTCGTCTCCAGCAGATAGTCGATGATGTTTACCTGATAAAGGGTCATCATCTTACCGCCTTCGGCCACACCGAGTACGATGTTGTTGTTTTCGTTATAGGCCGGCGAACCGATAACATGGACGATCTTCGGGAAGTTCTCGCTGATGAACTGCCTGTTGCCCGTCACTTCGTCGTAAACCTGCAGCGTCAGGTGCAGCGTCAGCTTGGCCAGTTTGATCGCCTGTCCGTAATCCGCGGGAGTCAGGTTGTAGTCCATGTCGCCCAGAACATCTTTGAAACGATATTTGAAATCGATGTTGTAGGGTTCCATATAGTTCTTGGCAAGCCATCTGTCGAAATCGTTCTCGACGGTAGGCGAGTCGAGGACAGCACTCGTCTTTTTCAGGTCGTCCTCGGAGCAGCCCGCCAAAACGAACACTCCGAACACTGCCGTCATAAGTAATATAATATTCTTTTTCATCGTATATCCTGTTTTATCGTTAGCATCTGATTATCTCGGGTTAGGAGTCAGGCCTGCGGCAACGACATCCATCGGCAGCTGCATCGCGCAGCGCGGGTCGCGGGCGTGCAGTTCGTCGGTAACGCTTCCGAGCGTGTTGTAGCTGGCCAGCTTGCGACGATAGATCGTAATGCCGTAACGTTTTACGTCGAACCAGCGCAAACCGAGGTGTACGGTCTCCACACGGCGCAGATGCAGCAGCGCATAGCACATGTTGGTCTGCGTGCCGGCTTCGAGCGGGAAAGCCGTCTCGCCGAAAGGTTTCTTCACCGTGGGGTTGGCCGGGGTATACTCCTTCGTGTTCTGCGCCCACTGGTTGACACTGGCTTCGGTGAGCGTCTGGGCGCCGGATTTCACATATTTGCTGATCCAGAGGTTCATGTCGTTCAGAGCCGGTCCGTATTCCTTCTTCATGATGTAAGCCTCGGCGCGGCAGAGCAGCGTCTCTTCGGCCGTAAATGCGGGGAAAACCGTATGCGCGAGTCCCGTCTGCATCACCGGGTCCTTGATCTCGAAGAGATAGGGCGCACGCCATGCGAAACACTTGTCGGCTTTACCGGTATTCATTGAATACGGCGCAGAGTAGAGCGTATAGCTGCTGCCCCATGGAGCCGTCGGAGCGCGGAAGGTTTCGGTCTGATCCAGCCAGTTACCGTGGGAGAACCCGGTGTAGGCATTGTAAGGACCGAACGAAATGCCGGGAGCATCGGTTATCGAGGTCTGCAGCAGCAGATTGCACTTGTGCGAGTAGTCGATATAGTCCATCGTGCGGAGCAGGGTCTGTCCGTCGGCCGACTGCAGTCCCAGCTTGCCGTTCGCTTCGAGGTCGCGCATCATCGTTTCGGGAGCGCTTCCCAGCACTACCTTCGCGGCGGCGATACACTCGTCCCACTTCTGATAGAAGAGGTAGAAACGGGCTGCAAAGGCATAGGCGGCCTTCTGGTTGAAATGGTACTTCGGCACCGAGTAGAACTCGTCGGTGATCAGCGGCAGACCCTCGATCAGGTCGGCGTCGATCTTGGAATAGACATCGGCCAGCGTACCGCGGGTGTATTTGGGGTTGAGTATCGTTTCGGCCTTCTCCATGTAGGGGATGCCAAGGTCTTCCGACGCATACTGCGGATTGTAAGCCTGACAGAACATATTGGCCAGACAGAAATGAGCGTATGCACGGCAAATGAGCGCTTCGCCCTTGGCGGCCTTCAGCTGCGGGGTGTCGGCGCCGCCCAGCTCCTTGATGGCGTCGAGCGCTTGGTTGGCAGCGGCAATCGCCATGTAATACTGACTCCATACGGCCTGAGGCGCTTCGTTGGTAACGGCCGCCGTAACGTCCTGCCAGCGGTAGTACTCTTCCTGTTCGGGTTCGAAGTTCGGTGAAACCAATGCCGTTTCATCGACATTGTCCGATGCGTATTCGCAGGTTACGGGGTAGGTATGTTCGGAATATGCCGAAACCAGCAGACTGGTGATCTTGTCGCTCGAATCGAGTTCGGTTCGGTTGTCCGGCATCTCATCCAGAAAGTCGTTACAAGCGGGAAGCGCCACGAGGGCAGCCGCGAGTACGATTAGCGTGGTTATTTTTTTCGTATTCATATTTTTCATCTTTAGCGTCTGTTATAAACCGATTTTCAGCGTCAGCGTAAATTGCTTGGGCACCGGAACCGCAACACCGCCGGTATTGAAGAATTCAGGATCCTGACCGTTGAGCTTCTTGTCGGCATAGATCAGGAAGAGGTTCGTAGCCTGAAGTTTAAGCGACATGTTCGAGAAACGGAGTTTCTTGATCCAGCGCTTCGGGAAGTCGTAGGTCAGCGAAATCTCCTTCATGCGGATGAAGTCGCCCTTGGCGATACGTGCCGTCGAATAGTTGTAGGCATTGTAAGCGCGCGAAAGGTAGTTGTCCTTCTTGACCTGACGCTTGTTGGCGATAACCGGAATATCCGTATGGTTCTCATCGCCCGGACGCATCCAGCGGTTGCGGAACTCGCGCGGCATGGAGAGCAGGTCGCTGTAGGATTCGGAGAAGACCGGATCCAGACGGATCACATTGCCGAACGAGTAGGTGATGAAGACATTGAGCTTGAAGCCGTAGAGACGGAACATGTTGCCGAAGCTACCGAAATCCGTCGGATCGGCCGTACCCGAATACTTCAGATGTCCGAGGTTGTTACGCTCTTGGAAGTTGATCGAGGTGGTCGTGAGCTGGCCTTTCTCGTTGATGAACTGCGGGATACCCTCGTCGTTCAGGCCTTGGAAGTCGAACGAGAAGATCGAACGCGAAGGATAGCCTTCCATACCGAAACCGGTGCCCGATACGAGGTCGATGGCACGCTTGTACGACATCAGGTCGGTCACCTCCTCTTTCAGGTGCGAATAGATGAAGTCCGTAGACCAGCTGAAATTCTTGGTTTCGATGTTGCGGGTCGAAAGAGTCAGCTCGACACCCGAAGATTTCAGACCGGCGACGTTACCGTATTTCATCACCTGACCGCCGATACCCTGCGTGTTGATCACACCGATCAGGTCGTGGTTGTCACGCTTGTACCAGTCGGCTGCGAGGCTGATGCGGTTGTTCAGGAAGCCCATGTCGATACCGACGTTCACCTCGTTCTTCTTCTCGTAAGTCAGCTCGCTGTTCTCCAAGTCGTAAATCGTCAGACCCGACTCGGTAACACCGGCCGAAGGACGCCACGGGGTATTGCTCGTAATGACGACGCGCGAGTTGGTCACGAAGCTGGGGCCGCGGTCTGCGGTCAGCGAGTAGGAAGCCTTCAGCGACAAGTGCGACAGTGCGGGACGCAGCGCCTCGAAGAAATTCTCTTCGTGTACGTTCCATGCACCGGCGACGTTCCATGTCGGCAGCCAGCGGGCGCTGCGGCTCTTACCCATGCGGTTCGTTCCTTCGTAACGGAAGGTTCCGTTGAGGGTGTAGCGGCCGTTCCACGAATAGGTGCCGTTGAAGAAGAAAGCGACGTTGCGGTAATGGGTGTCGGCCAGACCGAAGTAGTCGGTGTTCTCCTCCTTGCCTTTCTTGAATACCTCGTAGGCGTAGAAGGGGATCAGGCCCATCGAGTACTGCATACCCCAGCCGTTGAACCAAGATTCGTGACGGTCGCTCTGGTTGACCTCCATACCTCCGTAGAGGTTGATAATGTGCTGGTTGTTGATCTCCGTATTGTACGAAGCGGCAAAACGGAAGTCGTACGACAGCATGTTGTTGTCGCGGCGCTTGTAGATACCGCCCTTGGGCAGGATCGAAATAGGCACTGCATACGCATTGTCGGGATCGGTATACAGGAACGGGTTGTTGTCACGGATCACCGTAGTAGCCATTGCACGGTAGGCGCGGGCCTGATTCGAATAGTCCGTAATGTTGTGCTCCTGCGTCGTAGCCGAATATTTGATGGCGGCCAGTGCGCTCAGTTCGAGACCCGTGACGGGTTTGTAACGCAGTTCTGCTTGGAACTTCGTATCCACGACGTTGAGATCGATGTAGTTCTTCCCAAGTTCGTCGAGAATGTTGAACGGAGCGTAGTTGCGCGTGTAGAATTCATCGGGATCGAGCGTCCGGGACGAATTCATCGCATACGAGTAGGGGTTGATGTCGAAATCGCGCTTTACCTCGCCGAATACCACGTCGGTCGTCGCGGCCAACGTACCCGGAGCCGTTTGCTTACGGTAAGAGCCGCTCGAAATGAGGTTCAGCGTCAGATTGTCGAAAATATTGTAGGTAGCGTTGAGGTTCGCCGTATAACGCTCCACCTCGCTGGCCTTGGTCCATCCCGGATCGAACATGGCGCTCATCGAAGCGTAGTACTGCGACTTCTCGGTACCGGAGCTGAGGCTGATCGAGTGCGTGTGCATCAGCGAACTCCGGAAAAGTTCCTTGAACCAGTCCGTGTTGCGGTACTCGGCCTTACGCAGGTAGCGGTTGCGCGCAGCCTCCGTATTTTCGAGTTTGCCCGTATTTACCAGCTCCCACATTTTGCCGTAAACACCGCTCGAAGAGGCGTTTGCGATAGTCGAGTTGTTGAGCCAGCCCTTAGCGGCCATTTCCTGATATACCGACATCTGATCCTGAGAATTCATGATGTTGAAATCGGCATAGCGCGGCGTCATGCGGAACGTATAGTCGCCGGTATAGCTGATGCGGCTTTCGCCTGCGCGGCCTTTCTTGGTCGTAACGACGATCACGCCGGCCATAGCGCGCGCACCGTATATGGAAGTTGCGGAACCGTCTTTCAGAATGCTGAAGCTCTCGATGTCGTCGGCGTTGAGACCTGCGATGGCGGAGCTGATCAGCGTCGTGGCGTCACCCGAAGAGAGTGCGTCGGCGTCGATGTCGATCACATCCTCCATAATGACGCCGTCCACAACCCAGAGGGGCTTCGAGCTGCCGAAGATCGACGTCGCACCGCGGACGCGGATCTTGGGAGCGGTACCGAACGTACCCGATACGTTCTGCACCGAGACACCGGCCG
>PPYE01661887.1_pt1 | contig 32078 bp, 23 predicted proteins | sample 1559881 | NCBI WGS metagenome assembly PPYE01 (sample SAMN08240022, study PRJNA423297) | Human gut metagenome, whole genome shotgun sequencing project.
CTCCCTCCGCAAAGGCGGGCAGGGCGGCCCCGGCGGTCAGGGTCAGGGCCAGCAGCAGGGCGGCGGTTTGGCGGGCAAACAACATGGAGCATCCTCCTTTTATCTTATGGGCGGCGCCGGGTCTCGTCGCTGACGATCTCCCCGTCAATGAGCCGCACGATGCGGTCGGCGTAGGCAGCCATCTCCGGGTCGTGGGTGACCAGGATGATGGTCTGGTGATAGCGGCGGGCAAAGGTGCAGATCATCTCCATGATCTCCACGGTGGTCTTGGAATCCAGGTTGCCGGTGGGTTCGTCCGCAAAGACCACGTCCGGTCGGGCGATGAAAGCCCGGGCAATGCCGGCGCGCTGCTGCTGGCCGCCGGACATCTGGCGGGGAAAGTGGTCCAGCCGGTGGGAAAGCCCCACCCGGCAGAGCATCTGGCGGGCGGCCTCCTCCCGCTCCTTGCGGGGCACCCCCCGGAACATCAGGGGCAGGGCCACGTTCTCGGTGGCGGTGAGGTTGGGCAGCAGGTTGTAGGACTGGAACACAAAGCCGATGTGCCGCTGGCGGAAAGCCGCCAGCTGGTTTTCGTTCAGGCGGGAGATGGGCACCCCGCCGATGGACACCAGGCCCCGGGTGGGCTTTTCCATCCCGGCCAGCTGGTTCAGAAAGGTGCTCTTGCCCGAACCGGAGGTGCCGAAGATGCAGCAGATCTCCCCCCGCATGATGTTCAGGTCGATGTTTTTCAAAGCCACCACCGTCTCATCCCCCAAAGGGTACTCCTTGCGGATGGAGCGCACCTCGATGAGGGGGCGCTTTCGGGGGCAGGGATTGTTCATATGGTTCACCTCCGTCTGTCTTTCTGGGACTGAGTATACAGGGGTAACCTTGGTTCTTCCTCAAGGCAACCTTAAGATTTCTAAAGAAAGACAAAAAGCCGGGGCGGAAAAGCCATGGCTTTTCCGCCCCGGCAGGGCAGGCAGCAGAAAGATCAGGAAGGCAGGGGCAGCCGGATGAGAAAGGCGGCGCCCTCGCCGGGGTGGTTGTCCAGGGTGATGGTGCCTCCGTGGAGCTCCACCAGGCGGCGGGTGATGGAAAGCCCCAGCCCGCTGCCGCCCTCGGTGCGGGCGTCGCTGCCCACCACAAAGGGCTCAAAGATGGCGGCGGTCCGGTCGGGAGGGATGCCCTCCCCGTTGTCCGCCACCGTCAGCACCGCCCACCCGGGTTCCACGGCCAGGGTCACGGTGAGCAGGGTGCCCAGACGGTTGTACCGCAGGGCGTTGCCGATCAGGTTGTCCAGCGCCCTGCCGAACTGGAAGGGGTCCAGGGAGCAGGGGCAGGGCGTTTCGGGGATGGACACTTCCAGGGTGAAGCCCGCCAGCTGGATGGTGTCGTACTGGTTGGCCAGGTATTCCCGCAGGTACTCGCACAGGTCCAGCTCCCGCCGCTGCAGCCCGAACTGGGGATGGTCCACCTTGCTGTATTCATGGAAGGCGTTGATCAGGCGGGTCAGGGCCTCGGTGCGGGTGCGGATGGCGGCCAGATACCGCTCCTGCTCCGCCGGGGGCACCTTGCCGTCGGCCAGGGCGTCCACATACCCCGCAATGACGGTCACCGGGGTCTTCAGGTCGTGGGAGATGTTGGCGATCATCCGCTGCCGTTCCCGGTCCAGATGTTCCCGCTCCCGCTCGCTCTCGGCCAGTCGGGCGGAGAGCTCGTCCAGACTGCGGCCGATGCGCTGCAGCTCCTGTACCCCGCCGCAGTCGCCCACCGGCTGGGGGGTGCCCCGGGCCTGGGCGTCCAGGGCGGCCCGCAGCCGTTCCAGGGGCGGGCGGATCCGCCGCCCCAGCCGCCCGATGAAGAAGGCCAGGGCCAGGGCGTACAGGGGCAGGGCCGCCAGCCAGATGACCCAGCCCCGGTCGGACACCCGGGCCAGGGCTTCCTCGTTCAGGGGGGCCATGCAGAGCAGCACCACCCGCCCGTCGGCCAGGTCTGCCCGGTAGAGGGTGCCGTGGGCGGGGTAGGCCCCGGACAAAATGGCATACTCCCGGGGTGTGTAGGCGGTCTTGCCGGGGTCCAGCGCCCCGGACAGCACCTTGTAGTCGGCGTCCAGGGCCATATCCCCGGTGATCTCGGCGGTGCCGTCCTCCCGCAGGCGGGCGCGCAGCACCCGGTACCGCACCGGACCGCCCTCCGCCTCGGGAAAGGCTTCCAGGTATTCCCCGCCGTGGTAGTCGGCCACGCAGGCCAGCTCCCCGGCGGTCAGGGGGGCGGGGGCATCCCCGGCCCGGTAGAGCTCGGCGCCGGCGGCATCCAGCACCGCAAAGCCGTTGCCCGTACCGTGGAGGTATCCGTCCAGCTCTTCGTACCGCCCCTGCTCCAGGGCAGGGTCCCACAGCAGGGCGTCCCAGTCCACCGGGGTCAGCAGCCGCTCGAACTGCCGGTCCCACACCCAGTAGATGCCGCCGGCCAACAGCAGAAGGACCAGGGTGAAGAGCAGATAATTCTTCACCAGCAGGGAGAACAGCCGGTCTTCCTTACGCTTCAATCTTGTACCCCAATCCCCGGATGGTCACAATGTACCGCGGGTTCCTGGGGTCGTCCTCGATCTTTTCCCGCAGTTTGGAGATGTGCACCATCATGGTGTTGTCGTTGCTCTCAAAAAATTCCCCCGCAATGCCCTCGTACAGCTGGACCTTGGTAAAGATGCGCCCCGGCGCCCGCATGAGCTGGGCCAGGATCTTGTATTCGGTGGGGGTCAGGGCAATGGGCTGCCCCGCCTTGTACAGCTGCATGGCGGCGGTGTCCAGGGTCAGCTCGCCCACGGTCAGGGCCTCCCGGCGGGTGCCCCCCGCCCGACGCAGATGGGCCTTCAGCCGGGCCACCACCTCCATGGGGTTGAAGGGCTTGGCAATGTAATCGTCCGCCCCCAGGTTCAGCCCCAGGATCTTGTCGTTGTCCTGGCTCTTGGCGGACAGGATCAGGATGGGGATGTCGCTGGTGCGGCGCAGGGCCCGGGTCAGCTCGTACCCGTTCATCCGGGGCATCATCACGTCCAGGATGGCGGCGTCGGGGCACTGGGTCAGGGCGGCGGACAACGCTGCCTCCCCGTCGGCGGCTTCCAGCACGGTGTAGCCCTCGCTTTCCAGGTACAGCCGCAGCAGGTTGCGGATGTCGGCGTCGTCCTCGGCAATCAGGATGGTGGTAGCCATGGTTTGGGCCTCCTCTCGTCATTTTTTTCAGCATACAACAGGGCGGTGGGCCCTGTCAAGGCAGGGTCACAGGGGGCGGAAGGAGGCCAGGACCAGGTAGACGGTGTCAAAGGCCAGCAGGACCCACAGCAGGGGCTGGCGCCATACCTGCAGGCGGCCGGCGGCCGTCTGTGGTTCCCGGTCAGGGGCCCGCCGCCGCAGCCGGCGCAGGCCGCCCGCCGCTGCCAGGACCAGGGGCACCCCCACCAGCAGCAGGGAGGCCAGGGCCCCCGCCGTGCCGGCGCCCTGCAGCAGCTGCAGGACCACGGCCACCGTGTTGCCCGCCATATGCAGCCCCACCGAGACCCCCAGCCCGTACCGCAGGGCGGCCCAGCCGTAGACCAGCCCGCACCAGAACGCCGAAAGGCCCTGGTACAGGTCGTGGTGGACCAGACCGAAGCAGAGGGCGGAGACCAGCACCGCCGTCCGGGCCCCGGCGGGACCCAGGCGGCGCATCAGGACGCCCCGGAAGACCAGCTCTTCCAGCAGCGGTCCCACCGCGCAGATGTACAGTGCCACCGGCAGGGTCAGGGACTCATCGCCGCCGGGGGCGGGCAGGGCGGTCAGGCCCAGCGGCTTCCAGAGCAGTTCCAGCCGGGGCGACAGCAGGGAGAGCACCAGGTTGCCGGCAATGGCCAGACTCAGGAGAAACACCAGACTCTCCGCCCGGGGGCGCACCGCAGGCCGTGGCGGCGAGGGCATGCCGTCGGCGGCGGCCCAGACCAGGGGCACCGCCGAGGCCAGGACCCCGCACAGGAGCAGCACGGCGCCTTCCGGCAGCCCCAGCCGGGGCAGGACCCAGCGGTGGAGCAGGCCGAAGAGGATGCTGTAGCCCAGCAGGCTCAGCCACAGGTGGTTCAGGGCGGGGGATGAAGTACGCATGAAAGCCTCCTTGCGCGGACCGGCCGGCCCGCGTTGATTTTGGGCCATTGTACCATGGGCGACCCGGCGGGTTTGTGAATAAACTGGAAATTTTGTTATTTTTTTGTAATATATCACGGAACAGGTCCGAAAAAAGGCGGGGTATCCCGCCGCGCAGGATCCCCGCCCTGTATCACATATCCAGCACCGACTGCCAGATCTCCTCAATGACCGGCACGCCCAGTTCCCGGTTTTCCCGGATGCTCTTCAGGGCCAGCTCCCCGGGATAAAAGACCTCGCCGCCTTCCCGCACCGGTTCGCTGCTCTTCACATCCGCCAGGATGGCATCCACCAGGGCGTCGGTCTGCTCCCGGGTGTTGAAGCGGCCGGGGTCAATGGCGATCATCACCTGGGACAGGCCCACCTCATCCCCGAAGGTGCCGATCTGCTGCACCGAGTTGCCGTTGGTCAGCACGGTGGCGATAAGGTCCAGGGCGATGGAAAGGCCGCTGCCTTTCCAGTAGCCCATGGGCAGCACCCGCCAGGTCTTTTCGATCTCGGCGGGGTCGTTGGTCAGCTCTCCGGCCTCGTTGTAGCCGCCGGGAACCGGCAGCTTGACCCCCCGCAGGCGGCAGTCCTCGATCTTGCCGTAGCTGAACTGGCTCACGGCGCAGTCCAGCACGGCGTGCTCCCCGTTGGAGCGGGGAATGGCCATGACCAGGGGATTGTTGCCGATCTTCCGGTCCTTGCCGCCCCAGGCGGGCATGTTGGGCATGGTGTTGGACCAGCAGATGCCCACACAGCCCTGGTCCGCCGCCAGCCAGCCGTAGGTGCCGCCCCGCATCCAGTGGTTGTTGTTGCCCAGGGCCACCACCCCCACGCCGTTGGCCTTGGCCAGGGCACAGGCGCGGTCCATGGCACGTTTGGCGTTCAGCGGCCCGAAGCCCCGGTGCCCGTCCCAGCGCTCCATGGAACCGAACGCGGCCACACAGGTGGCCCGGGCGGCGGGGTCGATCTCACCCTTGTCCAGGTAGCTCACCACCCGGGGAAACCGGTTCAGGCCATGGCTGTACACCCCGGCCAGACTGTTCTGGGCAAAGATGACAGCGGCATCCCGGGCGTCATCGGGGGTGAATCCTTTCTTTTCCAGCACGCGGGCAAACTGGGACACCATGGTTTCATAGGGCACACGTTTCATGGGGGCATCTCCTTTTTTCAGCGAAAATTCTTATGGGAAATTGTAAGCGCTTTCTTACAACCCGATTATAGCACCTGCGCCGCATAAGTCAAGCCGCGGCAGGGGAAAGAAGGAAAATTCGGAGATTTTCACAAAAACCAGGGACCGGTCTTGTGGGGGCGGAACGGCAGGGAAAAGAAACCGCTTACATTCCGCCGCCGGAAAAACGGCGCCGGCAGCGGCGCCGCAGGAAGGCGGTCTGTTCAGCTGGTGCGGCCCGGTACCAGCTCGGGCTGCACCGTCACCGAGGTGCCGGGGCCGCCCTGTTCCATGCTGCTTTCCAGCAGCTGCACGCAGAGCAGGGCCACCTGGTCCCCCTTGTTGTCCACCGTGGTCAGCACCGGCTCACACAGGCGGGCGTAGTCGGAATGGTTGTAGCCGGTCACGGCGATGCGCTCCGGCACCGGGATGCGGGCCCGCAGCAGGGTCTTCAGCACCCCGGCGGCGATCAGGTCCTCCCCGCAGACGATGCCGTCGCAGGGCTGGCCGCTTTCCAGGATGTGGCGGGCCGCGGCCATGCCGTCCTCCAGCGTGTCCCCGATCTCCAGGACGCGGCCGGCCGGGTCCAGGCCGGCCTGTTCCAGGGCCTGCACAAAACCGTCCCGCTTCCGGTCGGCGCTGTCGGTGGATTTGTCCTTGAGGTAAAACAGGGCGCGGCGGCCCCGGGCAAGCAGATGCTCCACCGCCAGCCCGATGCCCCGGCCATCGTCCACCAGCACCGAGCAGGCGTTGGGCAGCGGCAGGGCCCCGTTGGCCAGCACCACCGGGACCTTGCCCAGCAGGGCGGTCATCTCGGCGCCGCGGCAGATGGTGTTGAACACCGACCCCACCAGCACGATGCCGTCCACCTGTTTCCGGGCCACGGCGCGCAGATACCGCAGGGCTTCCTCCCGGTCGCCGCCGGTGTTGCACAGGATGACCTCATACCCCCGGCGGCTGAATTCCCGCTCGATGGTATAGGCCGTGCGGGCATAGTGGGGAACCCGGATGTCCACGGTGAGCACCGCCACCGTCCGCAGGGATTTGCTCACCATGCCCCGGGCAATGGCGCTGGGGGTGTAATGGTTGGCCGCCAGCACCTGTTCCACCCGGGCCCGGGTGGCGGGGCTGACCGTACCTTTGTTGTTGAGCACCCGGGAAACGGTGGCAATGGACACACCGGCCTCCCGGGCAATGTCGTAGATATTCATGAAGCAACACTCCGCCGCACAGATGGGGACGGCGCCGCCGTCCCGGAATGAGGATGTAAGGCCTTACAGCTGCCTCAAGCATACCCTGCAAAGGGGATATTTGTCAACCGCGGGGCCGGTTCTGTCGGTGTTTCCTGTTATACGGCCCGGGTCCCGGCAATGGCGGAGCCCCCCGGCCACCGCCGGAAGGCGGCGGGACCGGGGGGCTCCTTTTCTTTTTATCGGCGGGGAGAGAGGGGAGCCGGGGCGAACCGGCTCTGCACCACGATGCGGTCCACCGTGACCCCCGGGGCGCTGACCGACACCTGCACATACAGGCAGACGCCCGGGGCGTCCCAGCCCAGATGGCAGGGACGCAGGACAAACCAGAAGCGGGGACGGACCTGCTGCTTGCTCCGGGCAAACCGGAGACGATAACTCAGGGGAACCAGCTGCGCCGTCAGGCGGGGACTCTTGCTGATGCAGCGGCAGACGCCGTACACCAGGGATTCGGACAGGAACGGACAGGGAACATGCAGTTCCGGGGTCAGGGGAGGACGGCCTTTGCGTCCCTTTTTGGCCTTGATCTCGGGACGGGGGGAGAGCTGGCAGGCCAGCTGACGGCTGTCATATTCGGTTTTCAGCACAAACACCATAGGGCAAAACCTCCTTGAAGAACGAAAAAAGACGAATGGTTACACCTGTCCCGTGGACAGAGTAAGCAACATTCGTCTCAATGAATCACAATTACATTGTCAGCGCACAACTCGTTCTTCAAGCTGGCTGCATTATTATTATATCACAGACCCGGTGCGGTGTAAAGAACGAAAGAAAAAATTCCCCCCGAAAAAGGCGGTCAGCGGCGCCGGGGGCCGGCGGCCAGGGCCAGCACCAGACTCAGGGTCAGCACGGCGGCGGCCAGCAGGGTGCAGGCAATGGAACCGGCGATCTCCCCTTCGCCGAACCGCACCCACAGGCCACCGCCGCAGACCAGCGCCGTCAGGATCGCCCCCCACGCAAGATACCGTCCTTTCCGGGCAGGGGTTTTCAGGTCGGTTTGCGTACGGTTCATATCGGTCATACTCCCTTCGGTCATTTCGGTCCCTTCCGGGGAACCATCTGTATTGTAGCGCGCCGCGGTTTTTCCCTCCACCACAAAACCGTAAAAGCCAGGTGAATTTTCGGTAAAGCCGCTCCGCCGCGCCGCAGAACGAAAAAATCCCCCGGATAGGCTGCACATCTTGTCCGATGGGAAAGGCGGCAGTATAATAGGCATAAATCATCACACCAGAAAGGGGTCATGGATTATGGAACAGGATCTTCCGGAAAACCGCCTGGAAGAACAGCTGCAGGCATCGCTGGAAATGAGCGCTGCCGAGTTCCGGGACTCCCTGCGCACCAACGCCTCCGTCCTGGTCCTGGGCCAGAAATACCAGACGGCCTGCTTCGGCAAGGAGTACTTCCTGCAGGCGGCCGGACGGGAACTGGCACCCGGAGCGGATTCGGCCGCGCAGGACTATACCCAGCTGTGGAAGCAGATCGCAGCCAAAAAGAAGCTGCTGTACGGGGAAACGGAGTTTGCCCCTCTCTCTCCCGAACAGTGCAAGGCCTGGGAGCCCATCACGGACCAGGCCTGCGAGGCCCTGAAGCGGGAAGCCGCGCCGGCCATGGAACGCACCAACCGGATGCTGCGCGCCGGCTGGCGGCTGGTGGCCACCACCGCCCCGGAGACCATGCTGCGGACCATCCCCAACAGCCCCTTCTCACCTAAAAAGACGGTGCTGCACACCAACGTGCCCCTGCCCCAGACCTTCCGGGCCACCTCCCTGTCCCTGCTGCAGATGTTCACCCCCGGCGAAGGGCTGAACCTGAGCTTTGAGGAGCCGGATCTGGTGTGGGAATCGGAGGGCAGGGCCACCACCACCCTGGCCGAAGCCCTGCGTCGGGCCATCCCGTACAGCGGGTATCTGGTGCTGGATGGCTGGGACCCTGCCGGGGACTGGTTCGGCGCCGAGGACCTGATCCGCATCATGCAGGGACTGATGTACGACGACGGCCGGGACCAGATCCGGGTGCTCTGCTTCGGCATGGATGAGGCGGCGGCCGGACGGGCCTTTGCCAGCATCGACCGGACCAAGCGCCGGCTGCTCTCCCGGATCCTCTTCCTGGACGGCCACCTGGCCGACCTGTTCCCGGAGGAGGCCGAACCGGCCGAACTCCCCCAGCTGGGCGAGGATTTCTATCATCTCCATCTGATGCCGGTGCAGGGACGGGAACACCCGCTGGACATCACCATTCCGGTGAAGGAATGGGAAAAAATGCCCTTTGCCAGCAAGGCCAGCCTGCTTCCCCTGGAGCCCACGCCCCAGAGCAGCGCCTTGCCCATGGACCGGGAGACCCAGATGACCGCCTTCCTGGCGCAGGACGGCAATGTTCCGGTGTGGGATGATTTCGACAACTGCTACTTTGAGCGGGACCAGTACGCCCTTTTGCGGGACAAGGTCCAGAAATCCCTGCGGGTCAGCGGACAGCGCACGGATTTCCTGCTGCTCAAGGGTCCGGCCTGCAGCGGCAAGACGGTGATGCTGGGCCGGCTGGCCCTGGACGTTTCGGTGAACTATCCCACCATCTACCTGGGGCCGTCCGCCCTTCCCCGGGACGAGGAGGGGGACGACGGCGTCTACGCCCGTCTGGCCACCTTCATCCTGGAATGGCTGACCAAGGCCATGAGCGCCCGACGGTTCAACCGCAAGCGGGTGCTGGTGATCTGGGACGGCGGCTTCTATGAGTCCGAAGCCCGGGGCATCTACTATCGCCTGCGCCGTCAGCTGCAGCGCTCGGTGGAGTTCCTGCTGGTGGGCAGCGCCTACGCCAAACCCCGCAGCAGCAACAGCGCCTTTGAGGATGAGGTCGTCCTGGCGCCGGAACTTTCCACCACCGAGCAGGAAAATCTGTTTGCAAAGCTGCACCAGAACCTGGGGCTGGACATCGTCCAGTTCCGCAAGGCCCTGCTGCCGGAGGGCAGCGCCGGCGGCCGCCGGCAGCGGAACACCACGGAGGAAAACACCCTGCTGAGTGTTCTGAGCCACCTGTTCCACGGCGTCAACGAGGACATTTCCCAGCGTCTGGCCCAGGGCCCAATCCGGGAGAACCAGGCTGCCCGGATCGCCCTGCAGAAAGCGCTGGACCACAACCTGGAAGAACTGGAGGAGGCCCGCCATGACGGCGCCCTGGTCACAGCCCTGAAAGCCTACGACTGCGACTGGGACTCGGACGCCATGCGGGAACGCATCACCCGCTGCGCCGGCCTGCTGGACGACATCCTGGCGGTGGCCGGTTCCTGGCGGCAGTCCCTGCATTTCGAGCTGGTCTTCCGGGTCATGGAAGACCTGTACCGGGAGCGGTTCCATGAGCCTCTGGGCAATCTGGGCCGCTGGCAGGACCTGCTCAACGCCCTGCTGGATTACAGCCCCATGATCCACTGGGACGGCGAGGATTCCTCCACCTGGGTGCTGCGGTACCGCTCCGCCCTGGAAGCCCGCATGTTCCTGAAATCCAAATACCCCCGCCAGCTGGAGACCGAGGAGGACGCCCGACAGGCGGCGGTGGTGTCCGAAGGCACTGTCCTGGGCATGGCCAAACGCACCATCTACTGCTACCGCGGTCAGGGCGGTGCGGCGCTGCGGGACCAGGTGGCCGTGGAGATCCTGTGCAGTGTGCTGAAGAACGGGCGGCTGAACGAGGGCAACAACGAGTTTGCCTACGAGGCCCTGCACCTGGCCGACTGTTTCGGCCCCAATGCCGAGGGGGAGACGGTGGCCGCCTGGTGGCATCCCTACATCGCCCAGAACCTGATCCGGCACGGGTCGGAAAATGTGGCGGCCCTGCAGAAGGCGGCCTTCCTGCTGCGCCACTATGACTGGGACGAGAGCTGCGAGACCGCCATGCGGGAAGGCCGGCCCATGGACGCCGAACATTATGACAGACAGCTGGAGGTCTACCAGATCCTGGAAAAGGCCATCCGGCTCATCGAAAAGGACCATGTGCAGGTGAGCCCGCGGCAGCAGATCCAGCTGTATACCGAATGGTGCTGCAACCGCCGCTTCATCTACTGCCCCCATGCGCCCTTTGTGGGAAACCTGCCGGAGGAGGAGCGCCTTCTGGTGGAGCAGCGCCTGGAATATGGCGAACAGCTCATGCAGGAAGTGGAGGATGTGATCCGCAGCAAGCTGTTCCCCCTGGCGGCCATCACCGACGAATACTGCAACCGGCATATCGTCAACATCTATAATGACATGCTGGTGGCCACCGCGCGGGTCTACTGGCAGCAGAAGCCGCAGGATCTGCGCCCGCTGGCCGATCATATGAACTTCTACTGGCAGTATATCCTCTTCGGCCTGATGGACCTGGGCGCCCTCATCGACGACCAGAAGAACAGCCAGCTGAGCAAGATCAACGAGATCCTGGACACCTGGCGCAAACTCAGCCAGGGGACCCAGTGGGAGGCCGGCGCCAACCAGTATTACAAACAGCAGGACCTGAACCTGTACCAGACGGACCCGGGCAGCTGGTGGACCAACCGGATCACCTCCCTGTGGCATGAGCCCCTGCCGGATCAGGCACCGGCGGCGGACCGGACCAACTGGCTCAAGGACAACCTGTACCTGCGCTCGCTGGAATTCCGCAAGGAAGAGGATTCCAGCACCCTGTCCCCCCAGGAGCAGCAGCTTGTCCGGCACATCGTGGATGTGATGGAAGGCCGGCAGCCCGACGGGAAGGAACCCCTCCTGCGCCTGCCGGACGGCAGGCCGGCCACGGGCTGCCAGGATATCTTCACCGGCTATATGGACAACCACCTGCGGCTGCAGGAATACTATGTGCGGGCCAAGTGGATGGCCGAGACCAACTTCTTCCCCTACACCGACACCGCACCGGTCTGCCTGAACCAGCCCTACTGGAAAACCATTGAGCAGGTCTGCAACAACTACTGTGAGCAGGGGGCCGGCTATGCCAACGACTTCTTCCTGTATTATCTGCGGGCGGTGCTCCGGTGGGTGAACAGCCGGGACAGCTGGGACGTGCAGCGGCGCCGCCAGCCGGAAATGTTCCGCGCCTGCGCCGGTCACCTGCGGATGCCCCGCAACGGCCGCTACAGCACCAGCTACCTGCTGCTGTGCTGGTCCAACGGCAAGCCCGTCCGGGTGCGCTGCACCGTGGACCTGGACGAAAAATCCGGCAAGATCAACGACGTGCTGGAACCCAACCTTTCCCAGGTGACCAAACAGGAACACCTGCAGGTGTCCCAGCAGCTGATCCACAAATACATCTATGTGGCGGAAGCCGTTCTGGACGTGGGCCAGACCAGCGGCAACAACTACGTTTTCGGCATCCGCTTCAACCGGGAAGGTCCCCTGGCCGCTCCTGTCACAAGGGAGGGCTGAGCAATGGAAACAAAAGTCAAAAAAGGCCGGAACCATAAACAGCAGCGGGAAGAACGGATGCAGCAGCGGCAGCAGAACCTGGCCCGTCCCCAGCCGCCGGCAGGAACGATGTTCCCGGTGCCCCGGCTCTGCCGGCGGGAATCTCTGCTGGACCTGTGCCGGATCTTTTACCAGAAGACCGGCGTGGACCTGTTCATCGACATACCGGGCAATGTGGAGATCGGCCCCCGGGATGACCAGGTCCTCGTCCTCTCCGGCCAGGAGGCACAGTTCCTGGGCAGTCAGCTGAACCAGCTGTACGCGGTCTGTTTCAACGCGACCATGAAAAACACGTCCCGGACGGGACGGGACGAGAGCGGCAGCACCCCGGGCACCCTGGATATCCTGCTGGAACTGGCCGATGCGGAAAAGCGGAAAGAGCTGGCCGGATTCCTGGCTTTCATCAACTATGCCCGCCAGTTCTTCTGTCACTATTCCTATCTCTGGCCCATGGCGGTGTCCGGGAAGGACATCTCCCTGCTGCGCAACTACCTGGAGATCCACTGCGACCCGGAACTGAAGGCGGATGGGGTGCTCAAGGGAATGGAAGAGTACACCGACGAAAATGTCTGGCTGCGGTTCCAGAAATCCATCCTCCGCAGCGCCGAGGACCTGTACGACTGGCTGGCCGATCTGGCTGAAGCCCACGGGGAGGACCCGGAGCAAGCGCCCTGGAAGGCGGAGATCTCCCTGCTGTACCTGCCCCGCACCATGAACGACCAGATGCGCCGGAACTGGAACGCCCCCATCAACTGGTGGTGGAAAAAGACGCTGCTCAGCCTGCGCCGGAGCGACAAGGAAACCTTTGATTACATGAAGCTCGTGGATGACATCACCGAGAGAATCCAGCACCGGGAGAACGGCAAACCCCATTACAGTGTGGCGTTCGTCCCGCTGCAGACCCAGATCTACCAGTGGGCGGAGCAGAAACTGCGTTCGTGGCTCCACAACACCTCCCAGTGCAATAATGCCGCCGGCAAGGGCTTCCGCCGCAAGAGCTATCTGTGAATACAGATGCGGGTTCCCGGATATGACCAAAAATCCAAAAGAGCAGTCCCCCGCGGGGGGGGGCTGCTCTTTTTTTACCTGTCTCGCCGGTTTCCCTTGGGTGGGGCGGGTGATTCCCTCTGGGTCCGGCGGCAGGACAAAAATCAGATATTGATACTGAAATTAAAATAAGATAATGCGAGCCCCCTGTACACAGGTGTACAATGTAACAAAAAAATTGGGACGAAAACAATCCATATTGTATTTCCTGTGCAAAACGAGGAGAGCGGCAGACGCTCTGCCGGCGACATTCTTCACACGGGCGATGTAAATGCTGGTTTCGGGTGCCGATTCACAAGGAGGTAAAAAGATGGCTTTTTTTGACAGCATCAGCAAAAAGATCACGGAGGGAAGCCAGGAAGCTGTAAAACAGACCAAGGCCTTCGCCGAAGTCACCCGACTCAACGGGCAGATCAGCGATCTGGAACATACCATTGAGCAGCAGTACACCGAATTGGGCAAGCAGTATTATGCGGCGCACGGGACGGACCCGGAGGAAGGTCTGGCCGCCGTGGTGGAAAAAATCCGGGATTGCAGCGCCCAGATCGCCCAGATCCAGAGCAAGATCTACCAGATCAAGGGCACCGTCCTGTGCCCCAAGTGCGGTCAGGAAGTGCCTTCCACGGCGGCGTTCTGTCCGGTCTGCGGGGAAAAGATCGTGCACAGCGCCCCGGCAGAACCCGCGGCGCAGGCGGAAAACCCGGCTGTGTGCCCGCAGTGCGGCCAGCCGGTGGAAACGGGCACCCGCTTCTGCAGAATTTGCGGGTTCAAGCTGGGAGAATAACCGCCTTTTTTGTCCGGACCATCAACATTGCGGTCGTTCCGGTCCGGACAGGGGACAAAGGATGCCCCGGAAGACGGAACCTTTGGGGATCGATAAACCAACCCCGGCCGGACGGCGGATTCCGCAGCCGGCAGGATAGATTATGAAGAAAAAGGAGAAAGAACTATGTTTTGTCCACATTGCGGCACAGAACTGCCGGACGGCAGCAAATTCTGCACGTCCTGCGGTACCAATCTGGAAACGGCTTCGGCCAAGCCGGAGCAGACCCCTTCGCCCGCCCCGGCGGCAGACTCTGCACCCGCCCCGGCACCGGAACCGGCCCCTGCTCCCGCTCCGGCGGCGCCTGCGGGCCCCGGCGCTGCCGCCAGCAAAAAGGTGAATATGAAGATGCCCAAGTTCCTGGCAGCGGGCATCGTCGTGCTGGTGCTGATCGTGGCGGCTCTGATCTTCAGCTCCATGTCCGGCAGCGCCAACGCCATCCGGTTCGCCTATCTGTCTGGCGGGGAACTCCGCCTCTCCAAGAATGCGGATGCCAACAAGAGCCTTACGTTTGCCAACAGCAACAACACCATGCTGTCCCAGGACTTTGTGCAGTTCAGCGCTGACGGCAAATATGTGTATTTCTTCACCAAATACGACAGCGACAACCAGACGGGTACCCTGTGCCGCGCCCAGGTCTCCAAACTGAAGGACGGCGCGGACAAGAACACTAAGGTCATCCAGACCATTGATACCTATGTGGACATCACCTCCCTGACCCTCACGGCCAATGGTGCCGTGTACCAGAACGGGGATGGCGACCTGTACAGCTATGACGGCAAGGAATCCACCCGGCTGGCCCGGGAAGTGGACTGGTACAGGTGCGGCGAAGGGGAGGACACCCGCCTGATCTACGCCACCGTCGGCGGGGCGGACGGTTCGGCCCTGTACGGGGTGGATCTGGCCGCGCCCGCAGACCCGGTCAAAGTGGCCACCAACTATGCCTATATCGTGGATGCCCAGAATTTCGATAATGTGCTGTACACCAAACCCGATGACAACTACCAGTATGTGCTGTACTCGGGCGGGTTCGGCAAAGAGAGCGAAAAGATTGGCAACATCGGCCGCTACTACACCGTGGGCGATACCACATACTACCTGGTGGAAAACGGCAGCAAGGCTGTCATGTACGACTATCTGCAGGATAAAAACGCCGAGGCGGATGCCGCCCTCAGCGAGCCGGACATGGAAAACTACGTGATCCCCAGCTATTACTATAACCGGATCCCCAGTGACGCCAACTCTGCGGATTACCCGGCGCTGTACACCTCCACCTCCATTGCCCTGGATGCCCTGCAGTACGGCTTCGGTTACCGGGACATGCAGGACGGCAGCGAGCTGACCTGGTCCGATGACAGCGAAAACGACCCCTTCGCGGAGGCCCTGGGCACCTTTGTGGAAAAATACCAGTCGACGGAAGATGAAGACGGGGCCATCCCTGTCACCGACGAGATCGTCAGCGAACTGCAGCACCTGGCGGAAGTCTCTCCCAACGAATCCGATACTTGGCTGGGCTTCTGCCTGGACAAGATCGAATCCGGCACCACCTATGACTACGATGCCTACTCTGCCGACGAGGACGCATACAACCAGGCAGAAAACCGCATCCAGATGCGGGAACAGGCCAAGGATGAGGAAAATGCCCTGAAATTGTATACGCTGTACAGCCTGACGGACGGCGCGGCAACGGTGGTGGCGGATAACGTCTTCGGCTTTGCGGAGGCGGGCGGCGCCATCGTATACAATACCACCGACACCATTGCCCTGAACAAGGACCTGGCGGACGTCTATTCCCTGGGCGCACTGAACCAGCTGTTCACCACCGAGGAGGGCAATATGCGCCTGTGCATGGCGCCGGGTCTGGCCGCGCCCATCACCCTGACGGACGAAGTCAGCGAGAAGCTGGCTTCCACAAGCTCCAGCTGGATGGAATTCTATGTGGTCGGCAGCGAGTTCGGCGCCCTGGACCGGAATGACTCCACCTTTGAAGTGGCCGCCATCACCGACAACACGCTGGGAGCTTTCAGCGTTGTGGCGGAGGATGTGAGCTCAGTACTGACCGATATCCCGGCAGGCAAATACTATTACACCGCCGGCGCCTATGAGAGCGGGGACCTGAAGTACGGGGAACTGTATCAGTATCAGCAGGGCACTTCCACCCGTCTGGTCGGGGATGCCATTCTGGACGGCCGGAGCATCCAGCTGTTTGAGGACGGCAGCCTGCTGTGCTATACGGATTGCCGTGACTCCCGCTACTATGAGCTGACCAGCATTACGGCCGGCGGCGAAAGCACCCTGGTGGGCCAGGATGTGACCCAGTATGTGCGGGTGGACGACAAGAACGTGCTGTACATCACCGACTCCGGCCTGTACAAGTACGACGGCAAGAAGAGCCGGCTGCTGCTCAATGATGTGGATTACCTCTGGTATCCCACCCCGGTGGAGGCCGTGCATACCTTCTGAGCGGGACAGAACAGACAATAAGCGACAACGACTGACTTTTCTGGTGCGTTGACTTAACAGGAAAAGGGAAACAGCCCACGCACAACCATGTGTGCGTGGGCTGTTTCCATCATTTTGGGGGATGTTATGAGAAGAAGGCGCTGGATCATTGCGGTGGGACTGCTGCTGTTGGCAGCTATTGCGGCATTGCCGGTTTTCCTCTGGTACAAGGGGGCACCGCGGGTCATTGACAATACGACGGCCGGACGGATGTCGGGAGACGCCACGCCGGAAACGGCGGAAACGGCAGGCGGTACACAAGGCGGTGCGGCGGGAGAAAACGAGATCGTACTGAATCCGTCGGTGAATCTTCTGCTGGAAGAAGAGGCGCAGGCCATCAACGACAGTATCACGCAGATCTACTGCAACGAGGAGGAAAAGCTGGAGATCTCGCTGGATACCCCGGTGCAGGAAAGCTTCGGCGGGCTGGGCAGCGGCGACCTGTTTTACCTGGACGGGGACGAGAACTCCCCGCTGGGCGGGCCCTACATCGGCCGGATCGACTCGGTCACCCAGACGGATGAGGGAAGCCTGGTGGTGGTGGATACCCCGTATATGGATGAGGTATTCGACCAGGTGAATCTGGATATCAGCGAGGACATCACCCAGGAAAACATGACATCCATCTCCGCTCTGGACGGCGTCCAGGTATACTATGCGGACGATGCCCTGGCCGGCGCCGCCGACAGCCAGACGCCGCAGGCGTCTGCCGGAACCGTGGGCTTTGCCGGTGCGGAGACCGGCAGCACCCAGATCACCTACCTGGGCAAGAGCAGCGCCTCCCGGACGGCCTTTGAGGAACTGGGGGTGGATGTGGGCGCGCAGGAGGAGGAAAAGGGTGCCAAGGGGTCGCTGCAGGTGGGCAAGGACCTGGTGGTGGAGTACGATGTGGATATCCTGAATTTTGCCCAGAAGGTGCAAAAGAAACCCGAAGCCGATGTGACGCCGGTGCAGGACGAAAAGCTGGCAGAAGGCCGGGATTACTGGAACGAGAGCACCGCCGAGCGGGTGAAGAACGACCTGATCGACTCCATCAATTCTGATAAGAACGTGATCCGGGTCCACGGCAAGAGCGTACTCTCCGATGTGCACCTGGATCTGCAGCAGGACTTTGATATTTCCAAGGTGCTGGACAGCGACCGCTTCCTGGGAATGAAAAACTTTTCCTATGATCTGAGCTATCAGTCGTACATGGAGCATGGGATCACCATCAACATCAGCAATCTGGAAGTGGGCGGGACCAAGAATGAGCTGGACATCAAGGGCATAGCCAAACTGCAGGGCCTGCGGGACAAGCTGTGGCCCCTGGCCTGCATCCAGTATTCCGTGGGCACGCCCGTGACCTTCACGGTGGCCACCATGTCCACCGCCCAGATCAACAATGCCATCCATTTTTCCAGCAGCGTCACCCCCCTGTCGGCGGCGCTCATCCTGTACGCGGACGCCACCGGCGCGGTCACCGCAAAAGTGGAGCTGGGATTTACCGCGCAGCAGAACTTCGCCAACACGCATGTGTACGTCCGGGACGGCAAATGGGTCAACCAGGACGAGAACGTGACCAATGAAAAGGAATACACCTGGATGGTGGATGCCGGCATTGCCGCCGATATGGACATCAATGCCGGCGTGGCCGTTGACGTGTATGTCTTCAACGTGAGCATTGTGGACGTGAATATGCTGAAGCTGGGCCTGGATTGCTCCGGCCTGGGCGGTTTCCGGGCGGATTCCGCCAACCCCGTCAACGGGAGTGACCTGGAGTCGGTCAAATCCCATCTGTACGGGGACATGTATGCCAGGTTGTATCTGAAGATCCTGGATGTGAACCTCAGGATGAGCCTTACCGTGGGCAGCGATGCCTTCCTGGGATGGGACACTGAAAAGCACTGGACCATAGAGGATCTTACCCTGTGGCAGTTCGGAACGGCACGCGGCACCACCTATGATGCCCAGACCATGTCCATGGGCCAGGTGACGGCGCAGGACGAGAACTATCTCTATTATCTGGACGAGCGGGGCAGCATCCGCAAGCAGAACAAGGAGACCGGAATGTCCACCGTGATCTATTCCGGCACCATGTCCATCTTCTGCGGCATCGACGACTCCTACCTGTATATCCTGCGCCCTTCCACTCTGGCCTATGAGATCTGCCGGGTGGACAAGGTGGGCAGCGCGGCCCGCGTCATGCAGAACGATGTGGCGGCGGTCCTGAACCAGGACAAAAACTATCTTTACTACCTGTCCAGCCAGGACCAGAGCAAGATCATGGCCCTGAACCGCAGCACAGGCAACTCGGTGGAATTTGCCGATTTTGACGACAGCGTTCAGGTGATGATCTCTTACGGGTCCTACTACTATGTCACCACCCGGAGCGACAGCCCCTTTGCGGCCTTCCTGTCCGATCCCAGCCGGTATTATCTGCTGGACTCCGAAGGCACCGTCCTGTCGGAACTGGGCGGAAACCCGGATCCTCTGAACCTGCCGCGGGGCATCATGCAGAACTACTACTATGCCTCCAAATACGTCACAAGACAGCTGCTGCGGTTCGCCTCGTCCCAGACGGTGTACTGGATCTCCGCCGACCAGAGCAACGTTGTGGAGACCGAGCAGGTCAGCGGATGGAATACCCTGGAAGCGGGCATCTTTGTGACCCTGGCCAACGAAGAGGGGGCGGAAAAACCGTTTTCCATCTGTCTGTACGACGGGGTGACCGGCACCCGCACCAAAGTGGTGGACGTGGACAGCGACCAGGCCTTTTTCACCCTGTGTCAGGACGCGGCGGGCGGCTGGTATTTCTTCGATGAGGATCTCACCCACCTGACGCTGTACCACATGAACGGAGATTTTTCCGGCCTTACGGTGATCAAGCAGTATGAAAAGTCGGATCTGGGCGTGAGTCTGGACGAGTGCGCCATGGAGATTATAGGCAACAAGCTGGTTTTCTACTCCATCAGCGAGCATGAAAATTCCCAAACGGCCAAAACACTGTATCGCTATGACGTTCTGTGACGGAGGAAAGCCCATGAAAAAGCTGTATTGTTTTCTGGCGGTGATACTTCTGGCATTGGTGCTGTCCATCAGTGCCGCGGCGGAGCCGGCCCTTGACCCGGAAAGCCGTTTCGAGGGCAGCCGGACCGTGTGTTATGTGATGGACCGTTCGGAACTGGAAAACTATGTGACCGGCGGCCGCAAGACCCTGGAAACCTGTTTCCGGGTAAGCCGGCCTTCGTGGCTTTCGGTGTCCTACCGCACGCAGGAAACGGAGGTATACCTCACCCTCTCCTTCCCGTTTGAATCCTTTGTGGATTATCAGGCAAAACTGGGCGAACTGATGGGGCGTGAGCCGGTGATCTACTTCCGGCAGGAGGAGGGCCGGTCCGTCTATACCGAGGCTTTCTCCGCCATGGACCTGCTGGGGTTCGTCCGGAATACCCTGGAACAGCAGGGACTTCTGCAGGAGTATGCCTTTGACCGGCTGGTCCGCTTCTCCTCGGGAGAGATGGTCCTCAATGACCAGACCTACGACACCGGCCGCCGGTTCGGCATCAACAACGACGCCCTGGACCTGCAGGCCTCGGCGGTGTCGGTCTCCACCCTGTGGGATGGCAGCGGGTTTTCCCGCACGATCCGGATGATCGTTGCGGATGACCAGCTGGGGGCGGACACCAAGGACCGCCTGTATGCGCGCTTTGAATCCGGCCTGGGAGAACTCTCCTCCGCTTCCGCCGGCAGCAGTACCACCTATACCGCCCACTTTACCGCGGATACGATGGAGCAGCTGATGGAAAAGAGCATCCTGCTTCTGGATGTGGAGGATTCCATGGACCAGACGGCCGCCTATCTGGACGATGACAACGTGACGGTCCGCTTTCAGGAAAACCTGGACGTGTCCAGCCTGATGGACCCGGATACCGGCCGCTATACCTACGTCCTGATCCTGCCGGATGAGTTCCGCAATGTCAGCCTGCCGGAAAAAACGCCATGCACGGCGGAAGGGCAGCAGATCTCCTGTGCCGTACCGGGCGAGACGGTGGAATTTTCCTATGAGCGCCTCTTTGCGCCCCGGGATGTCTCCCTGACCCTGGATCTTTCCAGCCAGACGGGGCGGATGGAGGCGGTGCTGCGCTGTACGGTGGATCTGAGCGTGGCGGACGCATACCACCAGCAGGTGAAAAACGACCTGCAGCAGACGCTGTGCAACGGGCAGGTCCTGAACATCTATGACCAGGAGGACTGCCGCGTCTATGAGATCCGGACCGATTCCTGGTTCCTCTGGCAGTTCCGGAAGATGTTGGGCAGTCAGCTGGACGGGGCGGATATCACCCTGCAGCGGAGTTTCGGACCCTGGAAGGACACCAGCCTGGACTTCACCTGGCAGCAGCTGACCGATGTATTCTGCCAGCGCGCCGGACGGGTGCAGGTTCAGGTGCTGCTGCCCAAAACCATCCTGTCCCTGCATGGCGGGAGCGATGAGGTACAGATAGCTGACAACCGGGCGGAATATACCTGGAAGACAGGCCTGACCTCCCTGACCCTGGCATACCGGGACTTCAGCCTGCGCACCTGCCTGCCGCTCCTGCTTGTGGTCCTGCTGGGGCTGGTCCTTGTGCTGCTGGCGGTGCGGGCGCTGAAAAAACACCGGCGCCGCCGGAAAAACCGGACTTCCGGCAAGAAAACCCAGCCTGCTGCCGCCGTAGAAGACAAAAAGCCGGTGCCCCAGGGCGCGAATTTCTGCCCCAACTGCGGTCGGGCCGTACAGCCGGACAGCCAGTTCTGCCCGTTCTGCGGCACATCCCTTTAAGCGTGAGTCCGGCAGGCCGTTGCAAAAGGCGGGCCTGGATAGTATGATTGACAGAAGAAGGTCTTGTTATTGGAAGTGAACAGGCCGGGGAGCTTGTGGAAAGAGCGGGAAAGAGGAAGAGAAACATGGAAGAGAAGGACAAGGAGATACAGCTGACAGAATTTTTTCGCAAGGAGGTGGGGGTCCCCCGCAGCGTTCCCATGGAAGAAATCCTGGCCGCGGTGCAGGTGAAGCGGTATGAGGTAGGCGAAAACCTGTACGAATACGGGAAAACACCCAATGAACTCTATTTCATGCTGCATGGCGTGATGCGGGGGGTGGAACCTGATTTTGAAGGAAAGGATATCACGGACTGTTTTGTTTTCCGGCGGGGGGAGCTGATCGTGCCGGATAATGAGCTGGGGGTCCCGTCGTCCCTGAATATTGAGGCCCTGGAAGTCTGTGAGGTCGCCGCCCTGCCGCTGGAAACGGTATGGGACCTGCTCCAACGGTACCCGGCGCTGATCTTGCTGTACCTGTAGTTTTTCAAAGTCGGGGCGGACCGGCATCGGGAGATCAAGCGGGTCCGCTACAAATACAGTGCGTCACAGCGGTATGAATGGTTCCTTTCCCGGTATCCCACCCTGATCGACCGGATCCCCCACCGGTATATCGCCTCTTTCCTGGACATGACGCCCGTGACCCTGAGCAAAGTGCGAAAAAATACCAGATAACCCGAAGGCGGCTGCCCTGCGAAAGGGCGACCGCCTTTATCTCTGTCCTTTTCCTGCAAGAATGAAAAAAATCTACTATTCAGGCTTGAAAATCCTGACTATGGGACTTGTTATTTGGTATAATGAACAAAAAACACAGATACCCCGATCATGCCGGAATGGGAGGGAGCAGGATGAACCTTTTTGATTTGCTCAATCCGAGAATGTTCCGACCTCTTGCGGGCGGAAACCAGCGGATTTATGCCGATCTTCTTATGCTGATTTGGGACCGGTGCGCCACCTCCCAGGACTACAGCATGGAAAAGAGCGCCATGACGGAGATGGCCCAGCGGTATGTGGAAGGCCTGGGCGATGCCCTGATGCCGGAAGAAGAGGGGACGGAAGAAGTTTCCGACGCCCGGAGTCAGGCTTTGCTGTTTGTGCGTCGACTGCGGGAGGCCGGCTGGCTGGAAGACCTGGAGGGTGGATATGAGGAGGAGCCTCGCACTGCTCTGTGTGCTCCGGCCGTCCTGCTGCTGCAGCTCTTTGACGGGATGCTCCACCCAAAAACCATCACATACAGCGGAAAACTGTTCAAGGCTTATCGCTTGCTGCAGGGTATGGAAACTGAAAAGAGTCCATACGAAAATGTACTCAAGGAAGTCTGCGCCGACATGATGGAGCTAAACACCTCTCTGCGCCAGCTGAACGCCTCCATCGGGGGGTACATTGACCAACTGACCCGGAACCGTACGCCCCAGGAAGTTCTGGACCTGTTTCAGAGGTACGAAGACGAGATTGTGGTTGCGGCATACCACCGATTTAAGACCAGCGACAATCTGTTTCAGTACCGCACCGAGATTCTGGACGGGCTGGATGCCTGCAACGGTCCGTATGCCGGGGCACTGGCCGCAGATTACTGCCGGGTAGAGCGTGTCGATGAAGAGGAAGGTCGGGTGGCCGTGCGTTGGCTGGTCCAGAAGGTGCGGGACGAGCTGGACATCATGCGGGAATTGCTTGGGGAGATCGACCGCAACCATGTGACCTATAGGAAGCGGGCCGTGCAGCGGGCCCAGTTCATGCTGCTTTCCGACGGTTCCGCCCAGGGCAGGATCAGTGATCTTCTGCGCTATTATGTGCAGACCGTGCAGCAGAACCCGGAATCTCTTTTTGAGCCGGATGAGAGCCCGTTGAGCCGTCGGTGGAAATTCTATCCCGCAGAGGTTCTGGACCGGAACTTCCTCAAACCTGCGGTCCGGAGCCGCAAACCTACCCCCATTGAGCAGGTACCGCCGGAACCGCCTCTTTCGGAGGAGGAACTGCGGCGACAGCAGGAACGGCTGCTGGAATACGTACGGCAGGCAATCACCCAGGAAAATGTGAACCTCTTTGCCCAAAAGGTGCTGGAGCAGCGGGAGACAGTCTCTGCCCTGGAACTGGCCGGCCGACAGGACAGGGAGCTCATCAAGATCATAGGCCTGCATACCTATTCCCGGTCCCCCGACCGCAATTATGAGATTGAGCTGCAGAATGAATGGGTCAGCCGTGACGGATTCCGGTTCCAGCAGTTCTGGGTGCGCAGGCGCGGATGACAGGAGGGTATACATGGATGTGAGAGAAGTGGCAAACTATCTGCTCAATCACTGCTTTCTTCCATCCCAGGCGGAAGAACTGCGGGAAAAGCACTATTACGCGGTCAATCATCTGGAAGAGCTGCGGAGAATTTTCAAACCTCTGGGTTATACGGTGGTCTATCACGCCGCACCGCTGAAAGTTGTCGCCCTGGTCAGCGAATATGAGGGCAATCAGGCGCAGCTGAAAAAGTACGAAAGCATCCTTTTGCTGATTTTCCGTCTGCTGTACCTGCAAAAGCGGGAAAAACTTTCGGTGGATGGAGAACATGTGGTTGTCACTGTCCGGGAGGTGCAGGAGGAGTACCAGAAGCTGGGGCTGCCCCGTAAGCTGGACCGCGCGGCGCTGGAAGCGATCCTGCGCACCTTGCGTACATACAATCTGGCCCGCCCTCTGGACCGCCTTACCGAGGAAGAAGCCCGGATCGAGCTTTACCCCACTGTCATCCTGGCCCTGCCGGACAATGTACTCAAGGCGTCCCGGGACGAAACCGCCGCAGTACTGGGGACCTACCACAGATCCGACGAGGAGGAAGAAGCATGATCGCACTGAACCGCCTGCGGCTGATCAACTGGCACAATTTTGCGGATGATCTGCTGGATATCCGTCAGATCACCTATCTTATCGGGGTTAACGGGGTGGGCAAGACCACCATCCTGGATGCGCTGCGCTATTGTCTGACCACCAGCAAAAACTTCAACGCCCTGGGCAACCGCAAGAGCAAGCGGACGCTGCTGGGGTCGGTACACGGAAAACAGAGGGCCCAGGAAGGCAATGATCCCCGTTACAGCCGCAAGGGGCATACGGTATCCTATATTGGTGCGGAGTTTCTGGATGATGCTGGAGCACCGGACCGCCGGTCCTTTGCCATTGTCGTCCGGGTGGAGTCGGAAAAGCCGGACGAAGAGATGCGGCATGTGCAGCAGCGCTGGTACATCACTCCCCGGGGCATCGCCCTGGAAGACCTTCCCTTCCTTGGCCCGGACCGAACCCCCACAAAGCGAGAACAGTTCTGCCTGCGGAATGGCAAAATGCGGGATACCGACAATCAGAAGACGGCCCGGGATATGATCTGTCGGGCCCTGGGGATCGGTGCGGCGGACTCGCCCCTGGGCAAAAAGTTCTGCGCTGTATTTCCCATGGGTACCAGCATGGACGATATCGAGGATTTCCGGCAATTTATCTTCCAGTACATTCTTCCTCAGCCGGAGATAGACCCTCAGGCGCTGCAGCAGGAGCAGATCGAGCTGGATCACCTGAATGATGTACTTCTCCAGGCCAAGGCCCGGGCGCAGCTGCTGACAGAGATCGGCGACCTGGGCCAGACCGCCCGGGGAAAGCAGCGGGATTGTACGGTGAACCGGGGATTCATCCTGTATGCCGCACAGCAGGCGGCCGCCGGACGGGAGGAGCACATCCTTGCCGGGATCAGCAGCGGCAACCGGGAAGCGGAATCCCTGCAGGTGGAGGTGGAAGAACAGCAGGAGCGGGTAGACCGGGCCCAGCAGCGCTGGGTGGAAGCACAGCTGAAAATGCGGAACAGCGAAGAACAGCAGCAGCTGCAGGTTTTGGAAGATTTGGTCAAGGCCAAACAGCAGGACTATTCCCAGGCCAACAGGGCACTTTCTGCGCTGGACAAGGCCGAGCGGGTTCTGGGAGAGCTCAACCGGAGACTGGCTGACTGCCAGATGGCGATTCCCGAACAACAGATGCCCCAGGCCATTGAGCAGCTGCCGGAAAAGAGGCAGGCGGAACAGCTGGATGTACTGGAATCCCTTCTCAGAAAACGGGAGGAAACTCTGGATCGACAGGTGTTCCGGCTACGCAGCCGCCTGGAACAGCTGAAAGAACGGCAGGCGGAACTGAAAACCCAGATCGAAAAACTGGAGAGCGGTCAGCTGGTCTACCCGGACAATGACCGGGCGAACCGGGTGTGTCAGGCCGTGAACCGGGAGCTGAGCCGGCAGGGCATGGAACCCGATGCCTGCATCCTCTGCGAGATCCTGACCGTCCGGGAGCCAGAGTGGCAGGCATGTGTGGAAGCCTGTCTGGGAAACCGGCGCTTTGATGTGCTGGTTTCCCCGGGCCATTACCGCACAGCCAAGTGGGTGTTTGAACACCTGAAAGGGGAGGTGGGGCAGGTCAGTCTCCTGGACAGCGGTGCGCTGGAGAGGGACGCTGGAAGGGGAGAGTCCGGGCCTGACCCCGACACGCTTGCCGCCAAAGTTGCCAGCGAAAGCTGGCTGGCCCGCTTCTATGTGCGGAGCCTGTTGGGGCAGATCGTGTGCTGCGATACCTCCGAGACGCTGGAAGCCTATCCCAACAGTGCCACAAGGGATCTGCTGCGGCATTATCCCTACCGTCTGGCCCGCTTGCGGACGCCGGTACTGTTTGTGGGCCTGGAGGCCCGCAGAAGGCAGCTGGACAATGCCAGAAAGGAATACCAGGACCGGCAGAAGCAGCTGGAGGAGGTTGCTGTCCAAAAAGGTAGGCTGGCAGGGGTATTAAAGGACTGTCGGGATGTCCTGCATGGAACCACCCTGGCGGACCTGCGCAGCAACTGGGGCAGCAGAGAGCGCCAGCAGGCATGCTGGGAAATCTTGGAGAAGACGCGCAAGGAATATGAGCACTGGAAGAACAATCCCATCCTTCGGGCACGGAACACCGCGGAGCAGCGCTGCCGGGAAGAATGGGAACAGCAGAACAAGGAACTGACCAAACGGATGGCAGCTCTCGACAGGACGAACGACAAGATCAAGGACCTGCAGGAACAGCAGGAGGATGCGCTGCAGGAAGCGGAATCGGCCCGGGAACAGTGGCAGGCATTCTGCAATCAGGAACCCCTGCTGCAGGCTGATGTGGAGAAAAAATACCAGGATGCCGCGCGCAGTCGGCAACCGGAAAAAATCGTGGAATATCAGACTAACTACCAAAATCAGGTGGACAAGGCTCTGGCAGACTGGGTGCAGAACCAGCTGATCCCCAAACAGCGGGAGTACAACACTGCCTACACTTGTGATTACCCCCTGGGACTGGAAGGAATCGATGTCTTCCGGGAACAGCAGGAACGGCTGATCCATGTGGACCTGGAACGGTATTCCACCAGCCTGCACCAAGCGCAGGAGCGCTGCCGCCAACGTTTCCGGGAAGATATCCTGTACCGGATGAAGGATGATATCTTTAACGCCAAACGGCAATTCCGGGAGCTGAACCGTGCCATGGAGAATCTGCGGTACGGGGAGGAGGTTTATCAGTTTGTGGTCCAGCCCGCCTCCGACCCGGAACGCAGGGCTTTTTATGATGTGATCATGCAGGACAACAACCGCCATATCCAGGGGGACGGCGGATTGGAAGACCTGATGGCCCGCAGCAATCCGGTCTATGAAGCACAGGTGAATGAACTGATGGAGCGCATCCTGGCCGACCTGAAAGCCAATGCCCAGCGCCGCCAGGAGGGCAGACCTCTGACCACTGACCTGTCCCGTTATGTGGATTACCGATCTTACCTGGAATATGATATCGAGTGCCACAACCAGGTCACCGGCGGTGTGATTCGGCTGTCCAGTGTCAGCCAGGACAGCAGCGGCGGTGAAAATCAGGCGCCGTTCTATATTGCCATCTGTGCCTCCCTGCTGCAGATCTATGACAAGTGCGAAAACAGCATCCGGCTGGTGCTGCTGGACGAGGCGTTCAGCCGCATGACCAGTGACCGTATCCGACCCATGATGCAGATGCTGCGCAAAATGCGGCTGCAGGTGGTTCTGATCACCACGGTGGAAAAGGCCTCCGCCATCCAGCCGTACTGTGATGTCACCTGCTCCATCATCAAAAGCGGCACTCGGAACGCGGTGAGCGAATTTTATCAGGATGTGATGTGATGGAATATATCCATGAGATTTTATCGGCGCTGCTGGACCGCTATGAGCGGCGGACCGGGGGAAGCACAGGAGAGGAAAAACCCCGACGGGCTGTGACGATGGATCTTTGCAAACAGTATCCGGCCTACCGGGATCATCTCAGCGCGGAAGAGCAGGCCATTGATGATGCGGTGACCCGTCTGGCAGCCTGGGAACTGGTAGAAGCACCCCGCAGTCCCCAGGGATACTACGTCAGGATCACCCTGCGGCTGGACCACGTGGCAGAGAGTTATGCCTTGCTGAACCGCAGACCGCTGTGGGAGATCCGCCAGGAACAGCGGGAAATCCTGCTGACCGTCTGTGGACGCAGCCCGGAAAGCCTCGCTGGCCGCTTTGCCGCCCGGATGCTCGATGCCCTGCAGGCCGGCTGTACTCCTGGGTATGGCCTGCAGGAAAATACACAAAAATTGAAGGATGTGCTCTTGGCACTGGAAAAGATGGGAGATCTGGAAAAAGAAACCTACGTACGGAACTTTTCCGAGGCGGTTTTTCACGATTCCAAACACTTCCAGTCCATTGCAGGAGTTGTGCGCAGCATACTGGCGAATCTGACGGACCAACCAGTAGAAAAGAAGGAAATCCTGGCGTACTACAATCTGCTGGAAAATCCCACCTATCTGTATCTGAAGGGCGGATGGGTTCTGGAATTCCCCGGGGCAAGGGTACGGGTAGCTGACCTCCCGGGTGGGATCGGCCTGACGTCCGATGGGTTGGGTGCGGTGCAATCCGTCGCGCTGGAAACTCATACGGTCATCACGGTGGAAAATCTCACCACCTACCACGACATGGCGGCAGAGGAACAGGCGGTCCTGTACCTGGGCGGTTTCCCCAATTCGGTACGGGCAAACTTCCTCCGTATGGCCTATGCTGCCAACCCTGCCGCCGAATACCTGCACTATGGAGACCTGGACCCGTACGGATTCCTGATTCTGGAAAACCTGAAGCAGAAAACCGGCATCCCTTTTGCCTCCGCCGGGATGGATCTGGCCACATTGCAGGCCTGTTTCCTGGCGGGACATTACCGGCCCCTGACATCAGAGGACCGGAAGATTATGGACTCGCCGCTGCTGCAGGACTATACGGAGTTGTTTGCCTTTATGCGGGAACACAACTGCAAGGCGGAACAGGAATCTCTCGCGGCTATGGCGCTGTGACCGGCCGGCAGACAAAAAATTATCCATCTTAGCTGAAAAAGTAAAAGCAAAAGAGCCGACTCTCGCAGGGAGGCGGCTCTTTTGTTTGCTTTGTTAGCTTAAGCGTAAGGACAACCCCCGGCTATGCCGGGGAGTGTAAAGAAATTATATAGTGAAAAAAGACCTTCTGGTAGAATAAAGTTGCGGTCGGCCAACTGCAACAATAAAACCAGGAGGTCTTTTAACATGAAAGAGATTATAGAAGCACAAGCATGCCCAGACCACATTCATATGTTGTTGAGTATCCCTCCAAAATACAGTGTAGCACAAATCATGGGATATCTCAAAGGAAAAAGCAGCCTGATGATTTTCGACAGGCATGCAAATCTCAAATACAAATATGGAGATCGGCATTTCTGGGCCAGGGGATATTACGTTGATACGGTGGGAAGAAACAAAAAGCAAATACAAGAGTACATCAAGCACCAACTGGAGGAAGATAAAATAGCGGATCAAATGAGTCTGAAAGAGTTTGTGGACCCGTTTACGGGTAGCAAGAATTCCAAGGCATAAAAATAAGCCCCTTAAGGGGCCGCCATGAGTCAGCAATGCAGTTGGCCGACCCCATTCGTGGCCCCTTGAGGGGCGTTGTCTGTATTATGCCCTTCTAGGGCTTACACAAGCCCCCGGCTTAGCCGGGGGTCCTGACTCGGCAAAAAAACGGGGCGGGATGCGGCAGCCTTCCTCCTGATACAGGGCGGCGCCCCTGTCGGGTCAGCCTTTCCCGTTTTTCCGCAGGGACAGTGCCTGACTGATGCGGGCGTTTTCTTCCTCGGTCAGGCGGTACTTTTTCATGAAATAGAAGATGGAAAACACCAGCCCCGCCACAGGCAGCGCGACCATCAGCAGGCGCAGCCCCAGCAGGGTGCCCGCCGACTGGACCGGGGCCGAATCGTCCAGACCGATCAGGTCGATCCCCACCCCGGCAATGAGCACGCTGAAAGCGCTTGCCAGTTTGACCACAAAGGTCTGCATACTGAAGATCACACTCTCGTTGCGCTGGCCGGTCTTGTATTCGCCGTAATCCACCGTATCCGCCAGGAATACGGTGGTGAGCACGGTGGCCAGACCGAACCCAATGTAGATCACAAAGGCCGTGGCTGCCAGGGGGGCAATCGCCCGCATCCCGGCCATGCTCAGGGCAAACAGGGCGAGGTATCCCAGGATGGTGATGCCCAGCGCACCGGTCAGTATCTGCTTGCTGCCCCACCGCTTGCGCAGCAGCGGCAGACTCATCATGCTGAGCACCTGCCCGATGCCGCCCACCGTTCCGAACAAGCTGAACAAATCACTGTTGCCGATGTCGTACTTGAAGAAATAGACGCCCAGCTGGGTGGTGAGATAGAGCGAGGCATTGAAAACAATGATGCCGACCACCACGACCATCGCCTGGTCGTTGTGGACCAGCGCGGAAAACATCTCTCTGACAGAGGGCGATTGGCGGCGCTCCACCTGTTTTTCCTTCACCAGCAACACGCAGGCCAGTTCCGCAGCCACAAAAAAGACCGCAACGCCGGTGGCAAAAAGGGAGAAGCCCTCCCGCTCACTGTGCCCCAGGCGCACCACCAGCAGCATGGTGAGGATGGTGGGGACCGCATACCCCACGGCGGCGCAGCTCCGGCCGATGACAGAAAGATTCTCCCGTTCCTTTCCCGGTGCGGTGATGGCCGGGATCATACTCCAGAAGGGAATATCCATCAGGGTGTAGGTCACGCCCCACAGCACATAGGCAACGGAGGCGTATATCAGCATCCGGGTACCGGTTACGGACGCCGGCATGGCAAACATCCCGTACAGCACCAGCGCGTTGGTCAGGGTGCCGGTCAGAATCCAGGGGCGGAACTTGCCAAACCGGGTGTTGGTCTTTTCGACCACCACCCCCATCAGGGGATCGTTGAAGGCATCAAATACCCGGGCGGCCATCATCATCACACCGGTAAAGGTGCCGCTGATGCCCAGAATGTCGTTGTAGTAGTACAGAATAAAGCCGGAGACAAAGGCGTACACCATGTCCTTGCCCACAGCGCCGAGCCCGAAGCCCAGAGACCGCTTTGCTGTATTCTTCATGGGGATTCCTCCTCTGTTTTGTTACCGGACGGGAAGTTCTGCGGATTCCGGCGTGCTTCCTTCGGTGTCTTTGTCATCAGTGCTGTATAACTGCATGGATTGGGTATCTTCCATGGAAACAGGGCAGAGCTCCAGGGTGGAAACGATCTCCCCGTTGAACAGCAGGGCCAGAGGGGAGATGGAGGGGGTGACCGTCCATTCCGGCAGGCCCTTGTCATTGCACAGGACAATGCCCAGACCGTCAAAATCTTCCCATTGCCGGTATACGCTTTCCTTGCCGGAAGCGAGCAGGTGATAGCACCGATCGCCCTCGTCCCAACGCAGGGTCACGAGAGCACCGGAGACAAGATCCTCCCCGGTCCACTCTCCCACGGGCGGGTCCGGGTCCAGACGGGGGGCATCTCCCCGCAGGGACTCCAGCAGCTGGACCTGGATGCTGCCGTCGGCAGAAGGGTAGGTCACGGCACAGCACCGGCTGCTGAACCATTGGAATTTGGGTTCCCCCACGGCAGGATACGCAAAGTCCTGCGGGTCGGACCCGATCAGGCGGTTCTGATTCTGTGCATATCCCACAAGCACATAGTCGGAGGTACTGCCGCGGCTCAGGAAAATACGCAGACCGAGGGCCCGCTCCAGCAGCATCAGACTGGCGGTGATCGCCACCAGAAGAAGCAGGACGCACACGACCGGGTGACGCTTGCGTTTCGGCGGTCCCCAGCTGTGCTGGAACCGGGTACCGGGCACCGCTTCCCGCAGGCGGGCATACGGCAGTTCCTGGCGGGGTCGCATCCACTGTCGGGAATGGGGACGATCAACGGGTGCAGGCCGTCCTGCCAGACCAGAACGGTCCAGCCGTCAAACCGCTGCACAAGAGCGAGATCGGCCAGGGGAAGATCCTGCTCACCGGTATCCAGTACCAGATGCAGATGATCCGGGAACAGCGTCGCGCTCCCGATCCGGTTCAGTGTCCGGTGCAGCTGCCGGCGCAGCGGGATGTCTTTCAGGGCAAGCAGAAAGAGAAGGGCGAACAATGGCGGCAGCAAGCACTGCCATAGTGCCACGGGCGTGCCGTCCAGCAGGGCGTGCAGGGCCCAGGGCACGGAGCTCAGCAATACAGCCAGAGCGGCCAGACCGACGGCAAGGCGAGCGGTGAGCCGGCGGCGCAGGGCGCGCCCCGCCATCCACGCGGCCAGGAATGCCTGCCGGTTCTGCGCCAGGGCCCCGGGAATAAGCCGGCCCCATATCTCCGGCTCTTCCATCTGTGGTGCGTTGTGATCTGCCTCTTCCATGGGAATTCCTCCTTTTTTCCCAATTGTACATCCTGTACCCACAACTTGCAATCGTGGAAAGGAGATGTATGCTCTAAGTGACTTCTTAATCATGGTTTTTGTCATGGTTAGTGAAGCAGTCACTTAGAGCATTTTCAT
>PPYE01357227.1_pt1 | contig 32063 bp, 29 predicted proteins | sample 1559881 | NCBI WGS metagenome assembly PPYE01 (sample SAMN08240022, study PRJNA423297) | Human gut metagenome, whole genome shotgun sequencing project.
AAGCGACTAAGGAGGTGCGCAGGTGCCGGACATGGACATGGTGCGGCGATTCGCCGGGTGCGACGACGACGCGGACAGCGCGGTGCTGGAAGCCTGCGTGAATGCCGCAGAGGCATGGTACGAAGCGGCAGGCGTTCCAAAGCCCAGCGCGCCGGATCCCCTCTATGATTTTTGGTTGGCGAATCTGGCGGCGTGGATGTACGACATGCGCGGCGCAGGCGGCGACAGCACGACGGTGCCGCCCTACATCGTCACCAGCGTGCATCAGCTGCGGCCGATAAAGGCAAGGGAGGCGGGCGCATGAAAGCGGGCGACCTGCGGCACAGGATCACGTTGCAACGCGCAGAAACCCACACGGACGAGCGCGGCAGACGTATCACCGCGTGGCGGGACGTGGTGACGGTGATGGCAGCCATGGCGGACGTATCGCAAAAGAATCTGTACGTTGCGCAGGCATACCACGCCGAGGACATCCTGACCTTCACCATCCGCTACCGCCGGAGCATCCGGCAGGAGCAGCGGGACAGCTGGCGGGTGCTGCATCAGGGCATCTACTACGAAATCGTGCAGGTGAACGCGCTGAGCTATCAGGGCGATTACATGCGGCTGCAATGCCGAGCGATACAGGGCAAGGGAGTGTAAAGCATGGGAGCCTTTGCAGCGGGCGGCATTGCCGCCGAAATGGCGAAGTTTGAGAAGCTGGCGCGCGGGAGCGAAGCAAGCTGCAAGAAGGCCGTAAAGGCAGGCGGGCAGCTGCTGGCGGAGAAGCTGAGCGCCGCCGCGCCGGTTCGGACGGGCGCACTGGCGGCGAGCATCAAGGCCGGGGCAGTTAAGTACAGCGCGGCGGACGGCTACTATTGCGAGGTTGCGCCCACGGGTACGAACGCCGAGGGCGAGAACCTTGCGAAAATCGGCAATATTCTGGAATACGGGCGGAGCAACATGCCCGCCCGACCGTGGTTTGTGCCGACGGTGGACAGTGCTGTGGAAGAAGTGAACAGCACTATCCGCGAGACATTTCAGGCGGCGCAGGGAAAGGAATGAGCGGCATGGAGGATAAGCTGGAGACTTTTCTGATGACGGCGCTGCATTCCCTGCCCTGTCCGGTCAGCCAGCCGCCGGGCGGCGCGGAGAACGAAACCTATGTGACCTTCAACGAAGCGAGCGGCGCGCCTGCCGAACACGCCAGCAACGCGCCAACGCGGACAAAGCATCTGGTGCAGCTGCACGCTTTCAGCCACCGGGAGGACGGCGCACACCGGCGTGCTTTTTTCGCCGCGCTGACACTGCTGGAAAAGGCAGGCGCACGGGTGCAGAGCTGGGGACCGGACGACTATGAGAAGGACACAGGCATCCACCACATGGCGGCAACCTTCGCCGTGTGGATGATGTGGAACGATGAAAAGGAGGACTAAGCACATGGAAGGATACTATACCGGCGTACTGGACATTTACTATGCCCTGATTACCAAGCCCGAAACGGCCACGACCAAGCCAGTCTATGCTGCGCCCGCAGTGATGGGTAAGACCATCGAAGTGACGATTACGCCCAACTACAAGGAGGGCAGCGTCTACGCCAGCAACGTGGCGACGCGCAATGAAAAGCGCGTGGACAGCTACACGGTGAGCGTGAATGTGGACAAGTTGCCCTATGCGGTGCGCAAGGCGCTGCTGGGGCGCACGCAGGACAGCAAGGGCGTGCAGATTATCAAGGGCGGCCAGAAAGCGCCGGAAGTAGCCATCGGCTTCGCCATGACGCTGGACGACGGCAGCAAGGAGCTGTGGTGGATGTACAAGGGAACCTTTGCGGAACCCACCAGCACGGCGCACACGGACAGCAGCAACACGACCTACCAGCACCCGACGATTGAGGGCAAGTTCGTCCGCCGGGAGTGCGACGACGCGCTGGCGGCGGTTGTGGACACGGCGGACAGCAGCGTGGCGGACAACGTTAAAACCGACTGGCTGCAAAGCGTCTACGAAGAGGCAGTCTGAGCAAGCAACAGGGGCAGCGTTCAAGGTTGAGCGCTGCCCCATACTTTTCAGCATCGGAGGGGACAAAAATGGCAGAAGAAAAGCAGGTGCGCGGGCGCGACATTGCCGCGCCGCTGGACACGCTGGAAGTCAGCGGGAAGCAGTACAAGCTGGCATTCACGAACGAGACTTTCCGGCTGGCGGAGGACGTGTACGAATACCGCTATGGCAGGGCGAAGAACTTCGCGGAAATCGCCATGGACTTGACGCGCAGCAAGATCGGCGCAATCATGGCGATTCTGTACGGCGCGATTGTGGCAGCCGCGCCGGAAACGGAAATGACGTGGGAGGATTTCACGCGAGATTTCCGCATTACGGCAATTCCAGGCGTGGCGGATAAGCTGATGGCGGGCGTAACGGACGCGCTGCCGGAGGCAGACAAGCAGGACGATGCAAACCCCTGAACCGCGCTGGGCAAGCGCCCCGGTATCCGTGGGAATGGCTATACTACCGGGCGCTGGCCTGCGGCATGGGCGCGGAAACCTTCTGGAAAAGCAGCCCGCGTGCCGTGCTGCTGATATATGATGTATACAGGGAAGCGCACGGCGGGAAGCCGAAAGCGCAGCAGCCGGTGAGGCTGAACAGGATACCGAGATAAAAATGAACCTGCATCTGTACGGCATGGCGCAGGATGGCGAAAGCGCACACGTGGACGCTTTTCAAGAAGAGTTGGAGAAATCCAGCTCTTTTTTCTTTATCGCTTAACTTAAAAACGGAGGGAAAAGTATGCCGGACGAGGGCATCCAAACAAAAGTCAGCGTTTTAGGCGACAAAGAGTACAAGGCCGCGCTGTCCGACATCACCCGGCAGCTGACTGTGCTGAACACGGACATGACTGCCAGCCAGAGCGCCTTCGCCGGGCAAGCGGACAGCATGGAGGCCGTGCGGAGCAAGCTGCAAAGCCTGCAAGCTATCTATGCCGCGCATCAGCAAAAGGTCGAGCTGATTGCCGCTCAGCTGGAAAAAGCGAAGCAGGAGTATGGCGAGAACTCCAAGCAAGCCGACAACCTGAAAATCGCGCTAAACCGGGCGACCACTGCCATGAACAAGGTGGGCAGTGAAATCAGCACGACGGAAAACGCACTGAACAACATGCAGAGCGCCAGCGAAACCGCAGAGGGCAGCATGGGCGACCTGACCGCCCAGACCGAGGAGCAAACCAACGCCAGCGGCGAGTTGGCGGACGCTGCGGACAAGGCCGGGGATGCCGTCAAGGGCGAGGGCAGCGAAGCCGACGACGCGGAGAAGAAGAACAGCAAGCTAAAGGAAGCGCTTCAGAGCGCTGGCAGCGCCGCGGGCGGGGCGCTGGTGGCAGGGTGCAAGGCGGCCGCGGCGGCAATGGCTGCCATGGGCGCCGCGGCGGCGGCTGCGCTGAAGGCATCCTTTGACATGGCGAAGGGCGCGGGCACCTATGCGGACAATGTGGCAACGCTGTCCGTGCAGACGGGGGTCAGCACCCAGCGGCTGCAAGAATGGAGCTACGCCAGCAATTTCATCGATACGTCCGTCGAGCGTGTCAGCGACAGCATGAAAGACCTGTCCAAGCACATGGCGGAAGGCTTCGCTGACAGCAGTGGCGCAGCATACCAGAATTTCGTTCAGCTGGGTGTGTCCATCAAGGGCTTCGACGGCAACATGCGCGGAACGGAAGACGTATTCTGGGACGCTATCGACGCGCTGCACAACATGGAGGCTGGCGCTGAGCGCGATGCGCTGGCAATGCAGCTGTTTGGCGATAGCGCACGCGAACTGAACCCGCTGATTGAGGCGGGCAGCGCGGCATGGCGGGAAATGGGCAAAGAAGCGCAAGCCATGGGCACAGTTTTCAGTGATGAGAACATTGCCAAAATGGGCGCGTTTGACGACAGTATGCAGCGCTTCAGCGCTACGGGGACGGCGCTGAAAAACAGCATCGGGCTTGTGATGATCCCGGCGTTTCAGCCGCTGATTGAAACCGCCACCAGCGCCATGGGGCAAGTGGCGGTCGCCTTGCAGGACGGGCTGGAGCCGGACGAACTGCCGGGCATCCTGGACGGGCTGCTGAACATGGTGAGCGGCGCGCTGGACGATGTGGCGGGGTTAATTGAGGAAGCGCTGCCCATTGTATCGGCGGCGGTGACGCAGGTGGTGGGCGCGCTGGCAGAGCGGCTGCCGGGGCTGCTGACAAAGCTGCTGCCCGCTGCCATGCAGCTGCTGAACAGCGTGGTGAGCGCCATTACCGCCAACATCGGGCCAATTACGGCACTGGCATCGACGCTGGTGCAGAGCCTTGCCAGCTTGCTGAGTGAGAACGCGGGCGCATTGGCAGACAGCGCACTGACACTGATGAATGGGCTGCTGGACGGCATTTTGGGCGTACTGCCGGAGCTGCTGAGCGCGGGCATCACCATCGTGGTGAAGCTGGCGGCGGGGCTGATTAAGGGCATCCCGAAGCTGGTGGCGAAACTGCCGGAAATCGTGCAGGCCATTTGGAGCGGGTTGACATCTACCGACTGGGGGCAGGTGGGCAGCGACATCCTGCAAGGTGTGCTGGACGGGCTGGCTGGCATCGGCGAGTTCATCCTTGACCTGCTGGGCATTCCGTCAGACAGCGGACTGGCGAGCGCATGGGCGAGCTTTTCCGGGGGTATCAAGGATGCCATCACGGGCATTCTGGGCGGCATTGGCGGATTCCTGGGCAGTTTGCTCAACCCGCCCGACGAAGGCGAGCAGGGCAGTATCAGCGGACTATGGAGCAGCTTCGCGGGCACGGTTGGCACTGCGATTCAAGGCGTACTGTCCAGCGTGACGGCATTTTTCAGCACGCTGTTCAACCCGCCAGCAGACGGCGAGCAAACACAGCAGACGCAGGAATGGGGCAGCTTCGCGGAAACGGTGGTGGATACCATCGGCACAGCGCTGCAAGGCAGTGCGGAGCTTGTCAGCGGCATTTTTACCGGGGGCAAGGCTGCCATCGAAGCGTTCCCGTGGGAGGATACCGGCACGAAGCTGGGCACGCTGGCAGGTAAGATTGCCGGGTTTGCGCTGGACGGTCTCAGCGGCGTGTTTGACGCTGGCAGCGCTGCCATCACGACATTCCCGTGGACGGACGTGGGCGAAAAGCTGGGCGAAGTTGCGGGCAAGTTGGCGCTGCTTGAACTGAATGCCATTGGCGGCGTGTTCGACACGGGCAGTGCTGCTATCAAGGCATTCCCGTGGGAAGATACCGGCACGAAGCTGGGCACGCTGGCAGGGCAAGCGACGGCGATTCCGCTGGATGCGCTCAGCGGCGTATTTACGGCGGCGGATTCCGCTATTACCAGCATCGACTGGGCAAAGCTGGGCGAGAGCGTCGGCATTCTGGTAGATGGGGTCACGGGTATCCAGCAGGACGCGCTCAGCGGCATATTTACCGCCACCGAAACAGCTATCAAGAGCATTAACTGGGCGGAACTGGGCGACACAGTGGCGGACGGATTGAGCCGCGCGTGGGGCATTGTATCGGGCATTGGCGACGTGGCGCTGGGGCTGGGCGAATCGGTTGTGGGCGCTGGACAGCAGGGCGTTACAGCGCTGAAAGGCTGGATCGCCAGCTGGAACACCGGCGACGCAGAAAGCGCGGCGGAGGCCGCAGGCAAGCAGATCGTCACGGACTTCAATGCGGGCGTGACCGGCACAAAGGCCGACCTTGTTAAGACAGCGGACGAAGCAGCGCAAGCGTTCCTGGACGCAATCAAGACCAAGCTGAGTTTTCAGGCGTTTCAGGGCATTGGACTGGACGCGATGGGCGGCATCGTGCATGGGTTCACCATGCTGGAGGCAGAAGCCGCCACGCTGAGCGGCAACGCAGCGCAGGGGTTATGCGATGCCGTCACGGTAATTCTGTCCGTGGATGCGGGAACAAGCACGGGCGGCGATTGGGCGGCAGCCATTGGCGCAGGGGTAAGCGCGAAGCAGGGGCAGCTTGTCAGCGGTGCGCAGGTATTCGCACGGGCGGGCGCAAAGGCTGCGGAAAGCGTACTGAGCGCGGGCGCAGGCAGAACGACCGGCACGGAGTATGCCAGCAGCGTAGCGCAGGGCATCCAGAGCGGACGCGGCAGCGCCAGCAACGCCGCCAGCACGCTGGCGAGGGCGGTTGCGGCTGTCATCAATGGCATGAGCGGCATCTTTGAGAGCGTGGGACGGAACATTGCCGAAGGCGTGGCGCGAGGCATCGAGCGCGGCAGCAGCCGCATTCGAGCGGCGGCAAAATCGGCGGCACAGACCGCCTATCGCACAGCGTGTGACACGCTGGATATTCGCAGCCCCAGCCGCGTGATGGCGCAGGTGGGGCAATTCTATTCGGAGGGCTTCGCGGGCGGCATTACGGACGGCATGGAGCGCGTGAGCCGGGCGGTGCAGCAGCTGAGCGCGGCGGCCATTGGCGAGAGTGCGCAGGGCGTACCGGCGCAGCCGGTGAGCGTCACCGGGCCGGTGGTAGACTACGACGCGCTGGCAGAGGCGACGGTGCTGGCGATGCAGCGCGCAGGCGTTGGCGAAGCGGCACTCTATGTCAACGGGCGCAAGATGAGCGACGAACTTGAGCCGGACGTGAGCCGGGCGACCTACAACCGGGCGGGGCGCAGCGCAAAAGGGCGCACCAGCCGGATGGTGCTGGCGTAAGGAGGGCGCAGCATGAAGCTAAACGAAAGCGGATTTACCTTTAACGGGCGGCACTGCCGCCGGGACATGGGCTGCTGGTGGATTGAGAAGGACGGGCACCCAATCAGCCCGGAGGTCCAGCGGAACGAGTACGAAATCGCGGGCGTATCGGGCAGCATCCTGATGGACGGCGCGACGCGGAAGGGGCTGACCTTTTCCGGGACGCTGGTGATGGCGCAGGAGCCAGAGACGCAGACCGAGGCACAGGAGAAGCTGCGGGCGCTGATGGCGTGGCTGGACTGCGGACGGCAGCGGCTCATCATGGACTACGAGCCAGGGCGCTACTATTTGGCGCAGGTGGACAAAAGCACGACGTGGAGCCTGAAAAACTGGTTTGGGGGCGAGCTAAGCGTGGCCTTCACCGCACAGCCCTTCGCCTATGCGGTGGCGGCGCAGACCGGTACGACCATCACAGACGGGACGGCGGGCGACGTGACGGTGCAGGTGGACACGTTTCACCCTGCGCCGCTGGTGCTGACCATCCAAAACACGGGCAGCGCACCGATTACCGGCATCAACGTCATGGGCGGAAAGGTGAAGCTGGACGGGATGAATCTGGCGGCGGGAAAGCAGCTGACCATCAGCATGGAAGCGCCTATCGACGCACAGGATGGCACAGGAACAAGCTATCTACCGTATGCGGAGAGCTTCACGCCGATCCTGCTGAATGCTGGCTTGCAGCGCATCCCAATCGCGCTGACCTACGGCAGCGGCAGCGCAGGGGCGAAGATCACCGCCAGCGTGCGCGGAAGGTGGTAAGCTATGGACGAAGTGACAGTCTACGACCAAAGCGGGAAGCTGCTGGCGGTGCTGGACAACGCGGATGCGGTGAGCTATGAGCTGAAGCACAACGATTTGTGGACGGGCAGCTTTTCCCTGCCGACGGGCGACCCGAAAAACGTCTACTGTCAGGCGCACAATCTGGTCAGGCTGCCAGACGGGAGCCGGGACACGGGCATTTACCGCATCATCGGAATGCCCAGCGCGGAGGAAACGGCAGCGGGTGGAATGCGAGAGTACAGCGTGGAGCATGTGATGGCGACGCTGCTGGACGACGTGCTTTTTGGCTACCATGAAATCGGCGGCGAGGGCATCACGACCAGGCAGGTGATGCAATACATCCTTGACCAGCAGGCGGTGAAGCGCTGGGCGCTGGGCACGGTGGCGTTCAGCGACGAATATCAATACAAATTCGAGAATGTGTCGCTGCTCAGCGCGCTGCTGAGCCTGGGCGAGGTGCTGACGGAGGAATACACATGGGATTTTGACACCAGCGCCACGCCGTGGGTGGTAAGTCTACGGAAGGCGGACGCAAGCGACGGCTGTGGCATCCACTACGCCCGGAATCTGGTGGGCATTGAAAAGACCATGGATGCCAGCGCGCTGGTGACGCGGCTGTATCCGTTGGGATACGGCGAGGGCGTGAACCAGCTGAACATTCGCAGCGTCAACGGGGGCGTGCCCTATCTGGACGCGGACACGGCAAGCACATGGGGCATCAAATGCAGCGTATACGCGGACACGCGCATCGAGGACGCGGCGGTGCTGAAAGCGCGGGCGGCGGCCGTGCTGGAAGGGTACAAAAACCCCTACATCACCTATACCGCGAAGGCGATTGACCTGCACCGCATGACGGGACAGAGCTGGGACAACTACATGCCGGGGAAGCGCGTGCGGGTGATGGACGGTGAGCACGGCATCAGCCTTGCGGCGCGTATTGTGTCCATCAGCAAGAAGAATCTGCGGGGTGATCCGGGCAGCGTGAAAATCACCATCGCCAACGCGGTGCGGGACGTGGCAGACAGCATCAACACGCTGGCCGACCGGGTAGGCATCGGCGAGCTTTACAGCCAAGGGGCGACGCAAATCTTCGCCATCCCCTTTGCGGACAACGCTGACCCGGAGCATCCGGCGAAAATGCGGTTTTATATCCCCAGCGGATTGGTGCGCATCAATCGGATGCAGCTAAGCTGGGAGCTGAGCGCCTTTCGCGCCTATGAGACCGGCGCGGCGGCGGGTGGCAGTACCACGCAGACCAGCTCCAGCGGCGGCGGCAGCACGGCGACCTCCAGCAACAGCGAGGACGTAGCCTGCACCAGCGAATCCGGCGGCGAAACGACAGTTTCTCAACCGGTGCGCGTGCTATCCTCTAACGGCGGCGGCACAGCAACAGCTATCGGGAATTTCGCAAACATTGATGGCGCGGGCTATTCTACAGCGGCAAACACAGCGGGGTTGACAACAGATGATGCGGGAGAACACAAACACACAATAGGGCACACGCACGACATCGCGGCGCATAAGCATACATGCTTCAAGCACGCGCACACCATCAACAGCCATTCGCATGATTTTTCCGGCAGTCAGAGCCTGGCATGGGGACACCAGCACAGCTATGGCAGCATCGGCGACAAGGGAAACACGGGCGGCGTAGTCGGCTACAAACCCAAAGGCATCAGCATCAGCGGGACGACGGGGGGGCGAACATTGACGGCGAATGAAGCGGGCGACGGAGACAGCAGCAGCGTGGCGCTGATGACAGGCGGAGCAAGCAACCAGAACAGCGGTGAAAGTGGCAGCCATAACCACGCGATCCCAGCGCATACGCACAAATTCCAGCACGCACACAAGGTGGAGTTTTCCATCAATGTGCCGGGGTTTACGGTGGACATCCCGGCGCACGCGCACAACGTCAAGATACCGGGACACAATCACCGCGTGAGCATCCCGGCGCACACCCATGAGCTGACGCTGCCGGATCACACCCACGACATCACCTACGGCATTTTCGAGGGAACGACAGCGCGAGGCGTGCGGCTGCTGGTGGACGGGGCAGAGGTGCCGAGCGAAGCCATCAGCAAGCGGGAGCTGGACATTTCCGCCTATCTGGAAAAGGATGAGGACGGGAAAATCACACGCAGCGCATGGCACACGGTGGAGCTGGTGCCGGACAAATTGACGCGCATCGAGGCGAATCTTTTCGCGCAAACGTTCATTCAATCCACGGGCGGGGGTGATTACTGATGCAGGAGCGTGCACGGATGCCTCCCTTGTGAGGCACAAGAACAAAACAACCAGATTGGAGGGAAAGCAATGAGCGAAAACACCGAAGCAATGAACATGCTGGAAGACCTGCCGGAAAGCGCGCAGGACGGGCAGCAGGAAGCCGACGAAGCAGCAGCGACGACCTTGCAGGAGGAAGCGGCAGAGACGGCGCAAGAAGCCACGGAAAGCGAAAGCAAGGCTTCGCTTCCCTTCCACCGTTATGCGGTGGGAGCGCTGAGCATGGTGGAGCTGGGGCGACAAGGTGAAGGAAAGGCGCGGCGCATCGAAATCGACGTGAGCAGCTGGCTGGCAACGCTGCCGGGTGCGCACTTTGAAATTGTAGCGGTGCGGCCCGGCGAGACCGAAAGCTATCTGCCGGAGGGCGTAACGCTGGAAGGCAGCGTGCTGTACTGGATGCCGACGCGGGACGACACGGCAAAGGACGGCTATGGACGCGGCGAAGTGCGCGCCACGCTGGGCGACAGCTGCTACAAAAGCCCAGTATTCCGCACACGCATCGAAGCTGCGCTGGAGGACACGCCAGCCGTAGCGATGACGCAGGCAGCAGAGACAAAACCTGTAGCAATGAACGTGACCACCGATGAAGAAGCCCCCAAGCCTACCGATGAGGACAAGGGGGAAATTTATCACGTCGAGGGGTTGGACGTGGTAAAGCTGGGGCGACAGGGCGAGAACCTGACGCAAGAGGTGCAAATCGACGTAAGCGCGTGGACAGAGGACAACATGGAAGGAGCCACGTTCCTGATTGCGGCGGTGCGACCCGGCGAAACCGAAAGCTATCTGCCGGAGATCACCCAGAGCGGGAACACCCTGACATGGAAGCCCACGGCGGCGGACACCGCCAAGGGCGGATACGGCAGGGCGGAGGTACAAGCCGTCAAGGGCGCGCTGATCCGCAAAAGCCCAGTATTCCGCACACGCATCGAGGCTGCCATTGAAAGCAGCGGCAGCACGCCCACGGAGCCGCCTGCATGGGTGCAGCAGATTCTGGGCAGCGTCAGCGCGGCGCAGGAAGCCGCGCAGACGGCGCAGCAGCAGGCCACGGAGGCAAGCTCTTCCGCGCAGGAGGCCGCCGCAAGCGTGAGCGGGCTGCGTGGGTGGAGTCTGACGGAAGAAACGGACGGCACCGTGACCATCGACCATGCGGCAGCGCAAAGCACCGCAGAAACGACCGACTAAGGAGGGACAAGCATGGGCTTGAACATTGCAAGCAATGAGAACGCGGAACGTCAGGCGCAGGCGCTGGAACTGATTGCAAAGCACCTGATGCAGACGGGCAGCGTGGTAGCGTGGCCGGACGTGCAGGAGATCATCCGGCACGGCATGGGCAGCAGCGACTTTCCGGCGGGCAGCCAGCTGGCGGTGAGCTACGGCGAAAAAACGATGCTGCTGGACGTGCTGGGGCATGACATCGACCTTGATCCGCACGGGAGATTCCAGCACTCCACGACCTTCGCGCTGCACACGCTTCTGGATGCCAGCCAGTTTGACGCGGCGGAAGCGCTGTACTATGCCGCGGACGGGCTGGCGGCTGGAACCTATCATTTCACGCTGCTGGCGGGCTACGACGTGGAGTACGGCGGCGGCGCTACGCTGCAATTCACGCTGGCGCAGGCGGTGCCTGCGGGCGGCGTTATCATGTTTCCGTGGGCCTACCAGCAGCAGGCGCTGGCGACGAAAATCAGCACCTACGCCAGCCGCGAGGCAGCTGCCGCCATCGAGACGGTGAGCGTCAGCGCGGGAAGCGACGGCACCGACCTGGGCACGGCGGACGGGCACACGGAGCACATGAACCACGTGCACCGCTTGCGCTACGGCAGCAACCGCTACAAGGAAAGCGCGATCCGGCAGTGGTTGAACAGCGACAAGGCTGGTGGGGCGTGGTGGCAGCCGCAGAGCGAGTTCGACCGCGCACCAAGCTACGCAGCGCGTGACGGCTTTTTGAAAAAGCTGGACGAAGGACTGGTCGCCGCCATTGGCGAGGTGGATAAGACCGTAGCGCTGAACCCCGTGACGGATGGCGGCGGCAGCGAGGTGGTGCGCGACCGGGTGTGGCTGCTGAGCCGGGACGAGATGGGATACGGCCATGAAAACAACGTTACCGAGGGGCAGACCTATCCCTTCTTCGCCGGAGCGACCAACGCCGACCGCATCTACCTACTGAACGGCGCACCGCGCTGGTACTGGTTGCGCACCCCGCACACTGGGTACGGCACCAACGTGCGCTACGTGGACACGGACGGCAGCCTCAGCGGCGGCTATGCGAGCAGCAGTGTTGGCGTGCTGGCAGTTTTTACCATCTATTAAATCAAAATCATCCTGCGCCGGTAGGCGCACAGGCATGGAGGAGCGAACCCCATGGCAGTGATTGCACCCTTCCGGGAAGCCAATGAGCTGGACGCGCTGATGGGCTGCGCCGACCTTGCCTATACGGTGCTGCACCTGAGCGGCGACCGTGCGGAATACTGGACGGGGCTGATGGTGGAAGAGATAGCGCTGCTGGAAGGCCAACGCGCAGCGCGAGAACACGCGCAACCTGCTGAAGCAGATGGATCGAACCTATACCGACATCATGAAGGAGGAACCACCGTGAACACAATCATTAACCCGAACGACAAAATCAAGGAAGCACGCCGGGAAAAGGCGGCAGAGATTCAGGCTGCGCAACAGCTGGAAAACATGCGCACGGCGCTTGCATCTGCGGTTGAGCTGGGCGACATGGACGGGGCGCAGGGCATTGCCAGAGGCATCCGCAACAAGCTGCTGGAAGAAGTGGACGCGCACGGCAGCATTTTCCGCGCCGGACTGGATGTGCCGGAGGGCGCAACCTTTTCCGCGTGGCTGGGCTTTTTCAAGCAGCTGGGGCAGTATCTGCGCGGCGACTGGGCGAAGTATCGGCAGGCGCTGCTGGACGTGCCGCAGCAGGAGGGCTTCCCGGCAAGCATCGTCTGGCCGGAGATGCCGAAGGATGAAAACGACGAACAGGGGGCGCAGGCATGAATCCGCTGCACCTGATTTGGATACTGCCCAGCACGTTTCTGCTGGGCTATTTCTTTGGCTGCGCGATGGCGGGAGGCGGCAGGACATGAGCCACTTGCAGATCATCGAGCGGCTGTGCCGGATGCTGGACGGGGCGCAGGAGGTCATCCGCAAGCAAGCGGAGCTGCTGGCCATGCACGGCATCGAGACGGACAGCGGCGAACTGGAACGGCAGCGGCGCGAGCTGCTGGCGGACATTGAAAGGAGCACATGACGATGGCAAAGCCGGCAGGGGCGCAGGTGGCAGCACAGGCGCTCCAGTATGCGCAGGAGAAGCGCAGCTATCAGGAAATGGACTGTCAAGCCATGATTGAGGCGGCTGTGCGTGCCTGCGGCGGAAAGATGGACTACGCGGGAAGCAACGCCATGGCGCGGGCCGTGACGGGGCTGATGCCCCTCAGCGAGGCGAAGAAGGCGGGGCTTCAGGTGGGCATGGCGTTGTTCATTCACGAAGACGTGGGCAGCTATCCGGCGAAGTATCACGCGGATGGGCTGGGAAATTTCAGCCATGTCGGGCTTTATGCGGGTGAAAACGCCCTGACGGATGTGGACAAGAAGGGGCGGGAACGCGCCTGCAACGTCGTGCATTCTTCCGCTTCCATGGGCAGGGTGGCAGGGTCTACGCTGGCCAACGGCTGGACGCACGCGGGCTACTTCAAGGAAATCGACTACGGCACTGCTGACACGTCCGCCGAAGCGGCAGCGGGTGAGCAGCAGACGCAGGAGACCGGGACGAAGCGGATCACGCTGCGGAGGGGCAGCAAAGGTGCAGAGGTGCGCGCCTTGCAGGAGATGCTGAACGCGTTGGCCTATGGGCTGGATGCGGACGGCATTTTCGGCAAGGCAACCGAAGCGGCGGTGCGCGACTTCCAGAAAATCAACGGGCTGAGCGTGGACGGCATTGTCGGCGCACAGACGTGGGCAGCGCTGGAAGGCGCGAAGAAAAGCACGGACAGCGACACCTACACGGTGACGATCCGCGGGCTGGACGCTGCAACGGCGGCGTATCTGCTGGAATGCTATCCGGGTGCGGCCAGTGCGGAGGGCGGACGGGGATGAACGGCGGCGAGCTGGTGAACATGCTGACGGACGGATGGGTAGCCATTCAAGGGGACGCTCTGATAGAGCTGCGGAAGCTGGAAGGCGCTGAACTGTCCGCCGTCATCAGCGACCCACCCTATGCCAGCAGCGGATTGAGCTGCCCGACGGGGGGGTACAGGGCAGTTTCTTTTCTTGATACCAGCTTGCAAAAGCAAGAAGGTAAATAAAGCCAAAGGAAGGAGCTGGACACATGGAAACAGGGGCTATCATTGCGTTGGGCAGCCTACTGGTGGCGTTCATTGCGCTGCTGGTTGGCGCACGACGTGACACACGCGGCGAGGCTGCAAGCCAAGCGCAGGTACACGCAAAGCTGGACAGCATTGCGGGCGGCGTGGATGACATCCGCGTAGAACAGCGCGCCATGCGTGAGCGGCTGGACGGCTATGCGGAGCGGCTTGCCAGAGTGGAGAGCAGCGTCAAGAGCGCGCACCATCGGCTGGATCAGATGGCTGCGCCATATCATCCGCCTGACAGCACGGCGGGCTGATGAGAGCGACGCAAAGGCGAAGGAGGTGAACGAGATGAAAATCAACTGGCTTGTGCGAGTTAAGAACAAGGCGTTCTGGGTGGCGCTCATTCCGGCGGTGCTGCTGCTGGTTCAGGCGGTGGCCGCGCTGATTGGCGTAAGCATTGACCTGGGGGAAATCGGCGACAAGCTGCTTCAGGTGGTCAACGCCATTTTCACGGTGCTGGCGATTCTGGGCATCGTCACCGACCCGACGACCACCGGCACCGGCGACAGCGAGCGGGCACTGACCTACACGCAGCCATGGACGGACAGCGACGGGATTCAATAACTTCATACAGCAAGGCGGCAGCGGCTACCCAGATTGGGCGGCGGCTGCCGCTTTTTTCGTTGGCTTTCCAGCCTTCGGAGAAAAGAGTGCGATAAATAAGGGTGCGGGCGACGCGGTTTTTGAGAAAGCACACAATTTTTGAACGTTTCAGGCGCAGCTATACGCACCAAAACGGTTTTGATTTCACTCGACTGCGAGAAATTCAGCCCATCCCCCCCGGCGGGAAAAGCATTCAAAGGGGAACGCTACACCGGGAGAGGCTCAAGCGTTTACAGCGTGGGTCTTGAAAAATTAGGGGGTGGGCTTATTCTGTGTGACAGTTTTCTTTGAATGTGACAGAAAATAATTATAATGTGCCAGTTTCATAAGAAGGGCGCATATATAGAAGAAAAAATCGCATCACAGTTGTGACGGTTGTGACAGATAGCGCAGGACGCTGAAATACATCACGGAAGAATGCGGAGCGTGCGGGGTAGAACGTGCGATAGTAAACGCAAGCGCCGCGCTGCGAAAGAATGCAAGCAATAAAAAAATAAATGTTGACAGCAAAGAACAACGCATGATAAAATGCAGACACGTTAGCGGTGACGAGCGCACAGGCACTCATGAATGCGCCAACTGCGCGTCAGAGACGCTGAGGCGCTTCGGGACCAAAAGGCCGCGGGTTCGAATCCCGCCACTTCGACACTTTTTACCATCTGCATTGCAAAATGCAGATGGTTTTTTCTTTTTATCCACAAGATATTGACCATATCCACATGTCACGCACCTTTTTTCTTCGCGGAAGCCGCCTCCTTGACCACATCATCCCACGGCATTGTTGAGCGGCTGATAGCTGCCGTCCTCGCGGAGGTGGGTGACGTATTCCATACAGAAAACCCTCCCGATATAATCAATTTGTGTGTATCTAATGTTAATAATAGTATAGCATCATAATAATCTGTTGTCAAGAAAAATAAAACTATCGAGCACTTGTTGTCAAGCACTTCCGGGAAAAACAATGCGCAAAGCGGGAATATATTTGTGCGCTGCTGCCCTTGCAATGCCGCCGCCAAAATGGTATGATGAAAATGAACAAAAAAATACAGAAAAGGAGTCTTCCACATGGCAAAGAAAACGAAAACCCAGCCGAAAGCGCGTAAAACAATCACCTCCAATAATCTCGCTGATTTATCAAAACTCATTCAAGCACTTGAAATAGACGATGAGAATCCGGAAAATCAGCAAAAGCCATCGGCGCTTGACAAAAAAATCATCTACAATGAGTTCCAGAATTCAACGTACACGCTGGTGTCGCCGATGGCGTACCTCATTGGCATCGACAAAGAAAACTTTGGCGAAGAAAATGCAAGGCCATTTCTGCTGAAAAGCTACGAAGAGCTGGATGCGCACAAAGAGGCGCGCATTATCCGCAATCTGTGCCGCATTCGCACGGCGATGGAACGCAATTATCCAGCCATTGTGAATGAATTTCGCATGAGCTTCCGCAATATCGGCAGCGTACCGAATCTCATTCCATCAGAAGCGGTGGCGCAGCTGGAACAGGACGGCGTCAGAATTTACAAAGCAAAGCCGGATATTGACGAATACATTATCAGCATCAATTGTGAAATCAGCAACCGAATCAATCAAGTGGCGCGCTTTTTCCCGGAATGGGTGAAGTGGGACTATGTGAAACCCATTTTCCTGATGCCGAACGGGACGAAAAAAGATGGTATCAAAAAAGCAGGGGAATATTACAAAAGCGACAACCGACGCTACCCGTTCCACTGCTGGATTAACTGGGATGCCGTTTCCACAAGCCCGGAGAGCAAGGGCAATATCCTCTATAATGATGAAAAATTCGTAACGATTCTCTATGAGCGCCACGAAGACCGCTTTGAAAACCTGTCGCTGGTGCGTGATGCGGGCAACCACACGATGCGCAATCTGGGCAGGCTGCTGGGGCAGTGCAAAAAATGCTTGATTGCGGTGGACTGCGAAAATTCGGATGCCGTGAAGCTCGCGGCGGCGCTGAGCAGCCTCCCGACCGAGCAGCTGGGCAAAATATCCAAGGTGATTCTGTTTGACAGCGAGTATACAACGGCACAATGGAAAACGCTGGTTGACCGCACGCTCTCTACGGCGGTGGATGAAAAAGCGAACCTTGAGCTGGAACATATTAAGGTCGAGCGGCTGAACCAGAACAAATCGCAGTGCGATATGGCGCTGGCGGTGCGGACAAGCCGCGAAGTGTATACCTCCGGCGTGGATGCGGTCATCCTTGTGTCGTCGGACAGCGACTACTGGGCGATGATTCGCCAGCTAGACAGCGTCCGCTTCCTTGTTATGCTGGAGAAGGGCAAAACGGGCATGGCCATCATGGACACCTTGGCGCGGCATGAAATCCCGTTCTGCTTCATTGACGACTTCTGTACGGCGGCGTCGTACAACATCAAAACCAGTACGCTGATCAATGCAATTCAGGAGCAAATCAATCAGCAGCTGGCGGGAGAAAGCGCGAAACCATTCAACGTTCGCGAGATGATGGAGACGGCGCTGCAAAACTCGTGGATCATGATGACGGACAAGGAGAAGGAAGCGTTTTACAAGCGATACTTGCTGTGTATGAAACTGAATGTCAGCCCGGATGGCGCGGTCAGCATCACACTGGGATAAAGGGCAGCGCCTCTGAACGGTGGAGCGAAGGAGAACTTTGCTTGATGACTTGCCATTTCTGAACCTGCATGCGCCCTTTTAAACAGCATCGGCACAGCGCCAAGTTTTCATTTGGCGCTGTGCCGATGATTTTGTATGATACTATTTCCGAATTGGTTCATCACGGAATCGACAAAGAAGGAAAGATGCGTGTTTATCCTCTTTTCCTTCTTTATCCGTTTATATTCCTCACGCTGCCTCTTTCCACAAGGTGCACCGGCAAAATAACCTTCTTTTGCGCAATTTCTTCCTTCCGCAGCTGCGCCAAAATCATCTCCGTCGCCAAAGTGCCTTTCTTCTCCGAATCCTGATGAATCGTCGTCAGCCCCGGAATCGCCAGCTGCGAAATATAATGATCATCAAAGCCCACAATCGACTTATCGCGCGGCACACTTACCCCGCACTCATGCAGCCCGGACATGATGCCCGCCGCCAGAATATCCGCCGAGGCGAAAATCCCCGTGATTTCGGGACGTGTGCTGAGCTGATGCCCCAGCTTCTTGCCCTCCTGCACGGAAATTTCCTGCGTAAAGACAAGCGCCGGGTCGTACGGCACGCCGTATTCCGCCAAGGCGCGACGATAGCCCTGCAGGCGCAGTTCGATAACGCCCGCGGGGGAAATCGGCGGCGACGCGAACGCAATCACGCGGTGGCCGTTCTCCAGCAGGTGCTTCGTGGCGAGGTAGCCGCCTTTTTCATCCTCCAAGCCGACGCAGCAGATGTTCGGGTCGTCCACATAGCTGTCGATGAGGACGACGGGAATGCCCAGTTTTGCTACGGCATCGAAGAACGAATCCTGAAACAGCCCCGTCATAATCAGCCCGGAGAGCCGCCAGCTGTGAATCAGCCCTTCCAGCGCGGCGACGCTTTCGGCGGAGCGCAGCATCAGGTAGTAGCCGGCTTCGCGGGTGCGCTGCTCGACGCTGGCGGCGACGCTGCTCATGAAGGGGTCGCTGACGGTGCTGCCGGTGGTGCGCGGCGTGATGTAAGTGACCATGGCGATGATGGCGGACTGGTCGTTCGCCAGCGAGCGCGCGGACATGCTGGGAACGTAGTGTTCGCGCTCGATAATCTCCCAGATTTTTGCAACCTTCTTTTCGGAAACGCGGCTTTTGCGGTTATGCACCACGTTGGAAACGGTTGTAATGCTTACGCCTGCTTCGGCGGCAATGTCTTTGAGTGTGACCATGCGATGCTCCATTTTATGCAGTGTTTTAGGCGTGGTAATCTGCGCGGATCAAAGAGAACGGACGAAGTCCGCGAAGTCCGTGCGCATCATAAAAAGTATACCAGTCTTTGAAGTTGTTCGCAAGCGGTTTCTGGGAAAAAATCCGTAAAAGAAGGGGGAGACAGCCGAAACTGTCCCCCTTTTTGAACGTTTTGGAATTATTCCAGTTCAGCCAGATAGTCCTTAATCGGCAGGTCGCCGGGCTTGCCGGTTTCCGGCGCGGTCAGACCAGCCTGAATGGTTTCGGAGCTGGTAGCGTCGATGGGCGCAACGGCTTCAGAGAAGGTGATTTCGTCCAGGTAGATGACGCACTTGGCGAACGCGCGGATGTGCAGGGCGTTGGTCATGCCCGGGAAGCCGGACGCTTCGAGGTCGATGACGAGATCCTGCCATTCGGTGGTGATGACCGGGTGCGTGCCGTCCGCCAGCACAAGGTCAGAGAAGCGCGCCGCGTAGAACTTGGCGTCTTCCGGATGCCAGTCCATGATCAGCTTGTTCTCTTCGCCGCCTTCCGCGCCCTTGATGCGGATGGTCAGATACTTGCAGTAGGAAACGCCGTCCAGACCCCACATGTCAACGGCTTCGCCCCAGTTCGCCATCCAGTCGGCGGCATGGGCGTAGTAGTCGTCTTCGCTGTCGTAGTCTTCCGGGTCATACGCCTTGGGGCGCATGTCGAGCTTCAACGCGCCGTCCTCATTCTTTGCGCGCAGGTTCGCCCAGTTGTCCCACCAGAGGTGCACGCCGTTGGGCGCAAGCTCTGGTTTGGCATTCGGGTCACGGTCGTCAAAGTTGTCCCACAGGTAGGTTTCGCCTTCAGCAAACGCAACGGCTGCCATCGCGAACACCATCGTCAGGGAAAGCAGGAAAGCAAGGAACTTCTTCATGGGGATACCTCCTTTATGATGTTGACGGGTGGATAGGTTTAACGCTCAACCTATCGTTGACATGATTATAACATACCATTTGCCACATGTCAAGAGGGGAGAAGAGGCTTTTTCTGAAAATTTTTATCTTCAGGCACATTGCACATTTCCAAATTTCCTGCTATAATCATGGCATGGGTTTAGCGCTTAACCAAATGCGGACAATTTCCACACACTGGAAACGCCGCGGCGAACAAGGAGGACATGAACGATGAAGAGAACCACCCACATCCTGATGCTTGCGCTGATGCTTCTGCTGACCGCGTGGATGATGCACGCGACTGCCGAAGAGAATCCGACGCTGCTGACCCTCTACGAAGGCCCGAAGACGATGACGACCTCCGCGACGGCGAAAGTTACCGCGAACGGCAACGACCTGTTCGTCTATGACGTGATGGTCAACCACGAACACATCTGGAACGCCAACACCCAGCCGACGACCACGCCTATGACCTATTTCGACTTCGAGGGCAAAGTGCGCATCGAGGTTGAAATGCCCGGTCTGCCGGACAAAGTGGAGAGCGCCGCCGTCATTCCGCAGTCGTGGGGGATTACGCCCGAAGTCAAGGACGGCAAAGTTTCCTTCATGATTACGGAGCCGGGGCAGTACACCGTTGTCTTCAACGATAACGTCAACAAGGCGCTGCACATCTTCGCCAATCCACTGGAAACGGACGTCCCTGATCCCGACGACCCGAACGTCTACTATATCCCCTCCGGCGAGTGGGTCATGGACGCCATCGCGCTGGAAGACGGTCAGACGCTCTACATCTCCGGCGGCGCGGTGCTGCATTCCATTATCTCCGTCAATAACGCCAAGAACGTCCGCATCTGCGGGCGCGGCATCATCGACGGCAGCGACTACGACGCGTGGAATCAGCCCGGCTCGTATGCGCGCGTCCCGATTGATCTCAATCACGCGAAGGACGTTACCATCGACGGCATTATCGTCGCCAATTCCAACTGCTGGAACGTCAATTCTTACTCCTCCAAGCATGTGGAAATCAACAACGTCAAGGTCATTTCCGGCCGTCAAAATGGCGACGGCTTCACCTTCCAGTCCTGCACCGACCACACCGTGATGAACAGCTTCGCCCGCACATGGGATGACAGCCTTGTCATCAAGAACTACTCCGGCTCCACCAAGGGCATCACCTTCCGCAATATGCAGGTGTGGACGGACCTCGCCCAGTCCATGGAAATCGGCTACGAAACCGACAAGGGCTGGACGCTTGACCCCGAAATCAGCGATGTGCTGTTTGAGAACATCACTGTGCTGTACAACTTCCACAAGCCCGTTATCAGCATCCATAACAGCGACGATGCGTATGTGCACGCCATCGTCTACCGCAATATCGTCGTCGAAAACGCCTTCATGCAGGGTGATAATGGCAATAATAAGGAATTGATTGAGATGACGCTGCAAAATTCGGCGTGGTCGACGGTCAAGGATGAGTTTGGGTCGATTGATGATGTGCTGATTGATGGCCTGACGGTGCTTCGGACGCTGGATGGGAAAGTGCCGGCGTCGAGATTGTCGGGGTATGGGGAGGAGAATCGGATTACGAATGTGACCTTGCGGAATGTGACGATTCTGGGGGAGAAGATGACGAATTTGAAGCAGATGAAGCTGCGGTATGATGATTATTGTGAGGGAATAGTGGTGGAGTAAGAAAAAAAGAGGATAAACACGCGGAAGAATTAAGGGAGTGTCACCAACTCAATCGCGCGAAGGGGTCAAGGGGGAAATTCCCCCTTGCAGGGTCAAGGGACAGCGTCCCTTGTGGGGTTTGGGGCAACGCCCCAACCGTTCCACGTCCGACCAATCCCAAAGGACAAGTCAGCAAGGCGCAGGCAGCGAAGCGTCCCTGCCAGTAACTTTGCGCGTCCTCAGACGCGCCCCCCAACTTGCTCTTTCGACCACTTGCACATTGTCGCGCCAAATGGGCGCGACCGACCACCCGCATCACCACACCCACCATCATTATAGAAAGGAAATTTCGCTCATGAAAATGCGTTCTGTCGTATCCGCCATGCTCGCCCTGTCGCTGGCGTGCCTGCCCCTTCTGACGCAGGCGGAAGAAGAAATTCCCACCATCGTGACCGTTGTCCCCGCGCCCGACCAGACCAAGGCGGAGCGCCCGGCGTGCTTCCCTGACCCCGCTGACCAGTACATCGCCCTCCCCGAAACGGAGAATTTCGCGCTCAATAAGGAAGTCATTTCCGGCGCGCATACCGACGTGTACGTCAGCCGAAACGTCAACGACGGCAAAACCGATACCTACTGGGAAAGCAAAGGATTCCCGGCGGAAATGCTCATCGTGCTGGGCGAGACGCATACCATCTCGACCGTCGCGGTCTGCCTGAATCCATCCGCCATCTGGGAGGCGCGCATTCAGGAAATCACCGTTCTCGTCAGCCAGGACGGCGAAAACTTTACCGAAGTTGCACCCGCCACGCAGTACCAATTCGACCCTGCGACGGGCAATCGCATCCGCATTGATTTCGATAGTGTGGAAGCCAGTTTTGTCAAGGTTGTGTTCACAATGAATTCCGCATCCCGCACCGACGGCGCGCAGGCAGCGGAAATTTGCGTTTATTGATAGGAGAAAATCACGATGCAATATCAAGGCATTATCTTCGATTTGGATGGCGTTCTCTGCTCGACCGACGAGTACCACTACCGCGCGTGGAAGGCGCTCGCGGATCGGCTCGGCATCCCCTTTGACCGCGAACGCAACGGGCTTTTGCGCGGGGTCAGCCGCATGGACAGCTTGAACATCATCCTCGAAAAAAGCGACAAGGCGTACTCGCAGGACGAGAAAAACGCGATGGCGGAGGAGAAAAACACGCGCTATCGGCAGTTGCTGAACCAAATGTCACCCGCTGATTTGTCCGGCGACGTGAAGCGCACGCTGGATACCCTGCGCGCACGCGGCTTGAAGCTGGCGATTGGCTCGTCGAGCAAGAACACGCCGTTCATTCTGGAGCGGATGGGGCTGGATGGGTTTTTCGACGCGGTGGCGGATGGAAACTGCATCACGCACTCGAAGCCGAACCCGGAGGTGTTTTTGAAGGCAGCGGAGATGCTGGGCTTGAAGCCGGAGCAGTGCGTGGTGGTGGAGGACGCCCATGCAGGGGTGGAAGCCGCGAAAGCGGGCGGGTTTGCCTGCGCCGCCATGGGGGACGCCAAGGAGGATGCGCGCGCGACGTATCATCTGGGGAAATTGTCGGACTTGCTGGAGTATGTAGGATAAAAAAGCAATTAGGCAGGAGACGACTTCAGCCGACTTCGCTTTCCCCAAGGGGAAGGTGCCGGCCGCAGTCGGCGGATGAGGTCGTTCCCACGAAGCAAATTGCGCAGAACCGAAATTTCCGCACCCGAAAACCTGCAATCCGTAGCAGGAAAAGCGCAGTGCAGCCGCGAATTTCCCTCCATGAATACCGCATGGAGGGAAGTTTTGAACATGAGGAGGAATACACGGATGAATACGGTGATTGAGCGGACAGGGTTTGACCCGGCACAGGACGCGGATAACGGCAACCGCTTCCTGACGGGCAATGGGTATATGGGCGTTCGCGGGACGATTGGCGAAGCGGGCGTACAGCAGATGACCGCCGTCAACCTCGCGGGCATCCACCATCAAAAGGGGCAGGGCTGGGAAGAGCCGCTGAATGCCCCGAATCCGCTGTATGTCGCCGTGAAAGGCGTGTCGCTGCCGGAAAATGCCGATCGGCTTACATCGCACCGCCTCGCACTCGATATTGCCGATGGTGTGTTCACCCGCGAAAGCACGTTCAAGGCGGATGCAGGCGAAATCACCATTCGGCAGGAACGGTTCTGCGCGATGGAGCGGGTGCATTTGCTCGCACAGCGCGTGACCATCACGGCGACACATGACAGCGTCGTCACCATTGCGTTCGGCGTGGACGAAAACGTCTGGGACATCCACGGCCCGCATTATGAGACGCTGACGCTGACAGAATCGGACGGCGTCGTCGCCCTGACCGGCGAAACGGATGATCACCAGCGCGTCTGCACGGCGCTCCGGTGCAGCTGCACGGACGGCAAAATCACGCACGGCGGCGTTCGGACGGCGCAAATCGCGCTTCGAGCAGGTCAGCCGTGGCAGCTGGATGAGGTCGCCGCGGTGTACACCACCAGCGACGGCGACGCACCGGAAGCATCCGCCATTGAAGCGGCAGAAAATGCCCCGGCGTATGATGCTTTGCGCGAAGAACAGCGGGCGGCGTGGGCGGCGCTCTGGCAGAAAGCGTGGGTGACGATTGAAGGCGACGAGCGCGCGGAGTTCGCGGTCAATTATTCGATGTACCACCTGATGAGCATCGCGCCGCGGCATCGGGCGGCGCTGTCGGTGGCGGCGCGCGGGCTGTCCGGGCAGACGTATAAGGGCGCGATTTTCTGGGATACAGAGATGTTCATGCTGGATTTCTATCTGGCGTGTATGCCGGAGGTGGCGCGGCACTGCCTGGAATACCGCGTGCAGACGCTGCCGGGCGCGCTGGACAAGGCGAAATCCTACGGCGATGCGGGCGCGTTCTATGCGTGGGAGAGCGTCGAGGGCGGCAAGGACGCTTGCACGGACTACAACGTCACCGACGTGTTCACGGGCCGACCGATGCGCACGTTCTTCCGCGATACGCAGGTGCACATCAGCGCCGCCGTCGTGTATGGGCTGCGGAAATATACGCAGTACACGGGGGATGATTCGCTGCTGCAAAGCGGCGGCGCGCGCGTCGTGCTGGAATGCGCAAGGTTCTATATGAGCCTAATTTCCAAGCGCATCCTCAGCGACACCTATGATTTGCTGGATGTGATGGGCCCGGACGAGTACCACGAGCATGTGAAGAACAACGCCTACACCAACGAAATGGCGCGGATGACGCTGAATTACGCGGTGGAGGTCTGCCGGAAGTACCTGCCGGAGACGGACGAAGCGGAACTGATGCACTTTGCGGATGCCGCGAAGCAATTGAAGCATCAAACACCTGACCCGAAAACCGGGCTGATTGAGCAGTTCGACGGCTACTTCAAGCTGGAAAACGTACTCGTGCCGGAGGTGCGCAGCCGCCTGATTGACCCGCGCGAATACTGGGGCGGCGCGTATGGCGTGGCGGCACAGACGCAGGTCATCAAGCAGGCGGACGTGATTGCCCTGCTGTACATGCTGGGGCAGTACCCGGCGGGCATCATCGCCGCGAATTATGATTACTATGAGCCGCGAACCGAGCATGGCAGCAGTCTGTCCGCGTGTATGTACGCCCTGTGCGCGTGCGCAATCGGGCGTCCGGCGGCAGCGTATCCGCTGTTCCTGAAATCCGCCGAGGCGGATATTGTCGGCGGCGGCAAGCAGTGGGCGGGGCTGGTGTACATTGGCGGCACGCACCCGGCGGCAGCGGGCGGCGCGTATATGGTGCTGCTCTATGGCTTCTTGGGTCTGCGCTTCGAGGACGGCAAGCCGACGCTGCATCCGCGCCTGCCGGCGGGGTGGAAGAAAGTGCAGATGCAAGTGCATTGGCAGGGCAAAGACTGGCTGCTGACGGCGGAAGAAGGGCAGCAGACATGACAATCGCCCACTATCACCTGCCCGGTCTGTTCGAGTTTTACGAACTGTATTGCCGATTTTTGCCGCTCTACCGAAACCATCCGGAATATTTCTATGATTGGTGCGACATCGGCTCGATTTACGGCGCACCGGCGGATTGCCTGTGGGGCGGTGGGCGCGTTGGGTCGGGGGAGGCGAGCGCGCGGGATGTGCTGGCGCTGATGCGTGATTACGGCATTTCGCCGCGCCTGACATTTAGCAACTCCCTCCTGCGCGCGGAGCATCTGCGTGATGCGCGCTGCAATGCGCTCTGCCAGATGCTGAACGACGGCGGGAATGGCGGCGTGATTCTCCATTCGGATTTGCTTCTGCGCTATTTGCAGAAAATGTATCCGAACTTGTATTTCGTGTCCTCAACGACGAAGGTGCTGACATCGTTTCCCGACTTGCAGGCGGAACTGGAACGAGCGGAATTCCGCTATGTCGTGCCGGATTTCCGCCTGAATCACGCGCTGGAGAAGCTGAATGCCCTGCCGCAGGGTCAAAAGGACAAGGTGGAGTTCCTCTGCAACGAGTGCTGCTATTTCGGCTGCCGCGACCGCCGCGCGTGCTACGAAGCCGTCAGCCGGAAGAACCTCGGCGAAGGCGGCGACGAGCACCGCTGCCACGCACCGGACGCAGCGGGCGGCTACCGATTCTCCAAGGCGATGGAGAATCCGGGCTTTATCGGGGTGGAGGATATTCAGCGGACGTACCTGCCGATGGGCTTTGAGAACTTCAAGATTGAGGGGCGCGAGTTAGGCAGCGCGCTGGTGCTGGAATTTCTGCTGTACTACCTGACGAAGCCGGAATGCCAGCTGAAAGTGCGGGAGGAAATCTATCTGGATAACATGCTGGACTTGTTCTGATTGCAATCAAAAACAGCCTGCGGAATTCGTCCACAGGCTGTTTTTATCCTTTTTTCGGATTTTGCTGCGCGAACTATTGTGCCTTTGCGCAGTTTTCCATTACTGAATCTTGAGAATCCATCCTTCGGGCGCTTCGATTTCGCACTGCTGGATGCCGCGCAGGGTCGTGTACAGCTTCGTCAGCACGGGACCCATTTCGTCCATGCCGGAGGGGAAGCGAATCTCCTTGCCGTGGTCGTTAATCAGACCGACCGGGCTGATGACCGCCGCCGTGCCGCACAGGCCGCATTCCGCGAAATCCGGCACTTCCGAGAAGTACACCTCGCGCTCTTCCACCGGCATGTGCAGGTACTTTTCCGCCACGACGAGCAGACTGCGGCGGGTGACAGAGGGCAGGATGGAGTCGCTCTTGGGCGTGACCAGCTTGCCGTCCTTGGTGACGAAAATGAAGTTCGCGCCGCCGGTTTCCTCGACCTTCGTGCGGGTTGCCGCGTCAAGATACATGTTCTCCGCGAAGCCCTCGCGGTGCGCTTCCATAATTGCGTGGAGGCTCATGGCGTAGTTCAGACCCGCCTTGATGTTGCCCGTGCCGTGCGGGGCCGCGCGGTCGTAATCGCTCACCTTGATGGCAATCGGCTTTGCGCCGCCCTTGAAGTACGGGCCGACAGGCGTGCAGAAAATGCGGAATTCAAACTCCGTCGCGGGCTTCACGCCGATGACGCTGTTCGTGCCAATCATGAACGGGCGGATGTACAGGCTCGCGCCCGTGCCATACGGCGGCACAAAATCCGCATTCGCCGCGACGACCTGCTTCACCGCGTCCACGAACTTGTCCACCGGGAAGGGCGGCATTTCCAGCCGCGCGGCGCTGTCCGCCATGCGCTTGGCGTTCATGTCCGGGCGGAAGCAAACGATATGCCCGTCCTTGGTATAATACGCCTTCATGCCCTCAAAGCACGCCTGGCAATACTGGAAGACGCAGGCGCACTCATTCAGGGTGATGTTTGCGTCGGTTTCCAGCCCACCTTCGTCCCACTGACCGTCCTTGTAGCGGCAAACGTAGCGATAATCCGTCTTGATATAGCCGAAGCCGAGATTGCTCCAGTCGATGTTCTGCTTGCTCATTGCTCATACACTCCTTTGGGTGGATTTCGCCTTTATTATAGGACGAAATGCGGCTGATTGCAAGCGAATGACTGTACTGCTGGTGTTTTTACGACGGAACGTGTCATTCACGGCGGAAAATCATTCGACAGAAGTTGTACAAGTGCGGCTTGACGCTGGTATGGTCATGCTGTGTATTTGTCAGCTGATGCCAAACGAGCTCTTCACCATTGAGCTGAAGAACTTGTCGATAGCCCGAAGGTGCGGACGTAACAACACCGTCAGCGCGGGAAGCGCTGATGAGCAGCAGCTCCGGCTTTGTGTCTCCGAAGGTCAGCTCCGATTCCTGAAGCTGCCCCGGATGATCAGCAGAGCCGGGAATCGGTGTCAAACCGGGGGCTGGTGCGACTGCACCTACCCACGCGAACAACTCTGGATGCGTCAGGGCGATGAACAGAGACTCACGCCCGCCCATGGAAAAGCCGGTAATAGCGGTCTGCTCGCGCCCCGTCGCGGCGGCAAAATTCTGCTGGATGAAGGGCATCAAATCTGCTGTCAAGTCGTTGACGAAATTGTCATAGCAAAGCGAATTGCGCAGGTTCATGCCTGTGCAGGAACGAAGCTCCTGGTCACAGAAGATGTAGGGGAGAACGACGATCATTTCTTCTGCCTCGCCGGATGCCCAGAGATTGCCCAGCATGACATTCAGTCCGACTGCATCGCGCGCCATCCAGTCCTGTGTGTCCCAGTAGCCGTGGAGAATGTACAGGACGGGATAAGTACGCTGCTCATCGTAATCCGTCGGCAGCAGCACGTTGACCGGGGTATCCCGATGCGCCGTATGTGAATAGTAGGTGTACTTCTGAAACGTCGGGTAGGAAACGCCCTCCTGCCGCGCAAAAACAGCATCCGGTGCAAGCTCTGTGAGCATCTGACGGTACGTCTGCATGGTGTGAGCCTCCTCCTGAACAATTGTGTTTGGCTCTTCTGCAAAAGCAGCAGGAACGCTGTTCATCAGCAGGAAAGCGCCGGACAGCAGGGCAGCACAGCGGCTGACAATGGAACGCATTCTTACAGTACCTCGATTCATGGCTTTTCTGTTATCTTACCATGCCTTTGAGGAAATTACAATGGAAAAAGCGGGAAAATGCACAAAAAAAGAGGTTCATCACGGAATCTTGGGGGAAGAGCAGCTTGGGGGAGCGCGTCTGCGGACGCGCAAAGTTACTGGCAGGGACGCTTCGCTGCCTGCGCCTTTTGTTGACTTCTTCCTTTGAGGTGAGCACTCGACCAACAGTTGGGGCATTGCCCCAAACCCCACAAGGGACGCTGTCCCTTGACCCTGCAAGGGGCAATTGCCCCTTGACCCCTTTTCGCGATTGAGAAGACGACCGTGTCGGTCAGTGCGTTGCCGCCCAGACGGTTCGCGCCGTGGATGCCGCCGGTCACTTCGCCCGCAGCATACAGGCCAGGAATCACGTTGCCGTTTTCATCCAGCACCTGCGCATTTACGTTGATGCGCACGCCGCCCATCGTGTGATGCACGGTGGGAACGCGGGCAGCCGCGTAGAAGGGCGCGGTGTCGATGGGGGTCTTGTAGAGGGTACGGCCGAATTCGTCCGGCGTGCCCGCAAGGTCGCCGCCTTCTGCGTGACGGTTGAATTCCGTGACCGCCGCAATCAGCGTGTCCGCCGGAACGTTCATCTTTTCCGCCAGTTCTTCCAGCGTGTCCGCCTTCACCGCGCGGCCGGCTTCCACCAGCTGGTTCGCGGTTTCGCCGAAGTTGTTGCGTTCGTCGCCCGTGGGATAGGTGTCGGAGTCCATGACGACCCACATGTACGCATCGGTCTGCGCGAACAGGGCGTTGGTCATGTCGTCGCGGCGGCCGCCCTCGTTGACGAAGCGGTTGCCTTCCTTGTTGATGAAGATACGGGTTTCCACGTCATGCTCGATGTTGCCGGACAGGGAGCCAGTCACCGGGTCGCCCAGCGGCAGCAGCTGAATGTTGCCCATCTGCACAAAGTCAGCACCCAGCTTCTGCATCAGCTTGATGCCGTCGCCGGTCGCGCCCGCGTGGTTGGTGGTCTTGATGCTGTCGCCCAGATCCGCCCACTGCGTGTTGTACGCGCTGCGCAGTTCGACGTTCGCCGCGAAGCCGCCCGTCGCCACAACGACGCCCTTGGACGCCTTGACGGTCACGGTGTTGCCCGTTTCGCCCGTCGCCACGACGCCGCAAGCCTTGCCGTTTTCGTCCACAAGGATTTCGGTCGCGCAGGTGTTCAGCATCACGTCCACGTTGTCGTGGCTGTCGATGTAGTTCATGTAGGTCTTGAAGAAGCCAGTGCCCAGCGGTTCAACCGGCTTGTGGGCGCGCGGCCACAGACCGCCGGTCACGGTGAACAGACCAGCCGTTTCGTCCTGGAACTCCATGCCCAGATCCATCAGCCACTGCACGCCGTCCCACGCATTGCTCACCAGCGTGTGCACCAGCAGGGGGTCGCCCTGATAGTCACCGCCAGACAGCGTCTGGGTGTAGTGCCATTCGACAGAGTCGTTGTAGGCAATCGCCTGCTCAGAGCGGTCGTTGACTGCATTCAGCGCGCCGCCAGCGAGGATGGTATTGCCGCCGACCTTGCCCATCTTTTCCAGCACCAGCACCTTGGAGCCGAGCTGATTCGCCTGCACAGCCGCCGCCAGACCAGCGCCGCCGCCGCCGATGACCACGATTTCCGTCTCGATGGTGACGTCCTCCGCCTTTTCGACGACAGTCTCCACCTTCGTAGACCACTTCACGGTGTCCAGACCCGCCTTGGTCACAGCGTCCAGCACAGCCGCCATGATGGCATCGGAGGTCTTGGTCGCGCCCGCAACCGCGTCAACGTTCGCGGTCTGCTGCTCGACGATGAGACCCGGAATCTGCGCCACAGCCGGATCAGAAATGCCGGCGGTGTCGCCATTCTTGGTCACTTCGATGGCGGTCACTGCGCCGTTTTCATCCACGGTCACAGCCACTTCAATGGCGCCCTTGCCGCCGATTTCGCTGTCGCCCACGCCCGTAAAGACGCCGGCCTCCGCACTCGCAGCGCCGCACAGCGTCAGCAGCATCGTCAGCGCCAGCAGGAGAGAAAGGAACTTCTTCATGGTTCTCCTCCTTATTCGTTTGGTCGAAATGGCAGAAGAAGCATCTGCCGTATATTTTATTATACAATACCCCAACGATGGTTGGCAAGGGGGAATGACGCTTTTTTCACAAGCAAAATAGGCGATTTTTGCAAAAAGAAAGGTTTTCGGCAGGAATTTCGCGGTTTGAGGGCGAATTGTGTTCTTGGAAAAAGCAAATCCGGCATCGCGCCGGGTGGAAAAGAGGAACTATCGGATGGATGAAACGCAATGTCTGCGGATGATCAGGGCTTCGCTTGCCCCCTCAACCGGCTGTACGGAACCGGCGGCAATTGCCCTCAACGCGGCGACGGCGCGCAAGGCGGCGCGGGGGACTGTCACGCAGGTGACGGCGCGGCTGGATGCGTACCTGTTCAAAAACGCCATGGGCGTGGGTATTCCGGGCGCGGATGAGCGCGGCGTGGACTTGTGTGTGGCGCTGGGCATCACGGCGGGCGACGCGGACGCGGGCATGAACGCGCTGCACACGGTGACGGCGGAGCAGCTGGCGGCAGCAAAGGCATTGCGCGGCTGCGTGAAAGTCGAAATCGTCGACGGCGTGAGCGGATTATATATTGAAACGATTTTGCGAACGGACTGCGACGCGGTTCGTGTGGTCACGGTGGGTGCGCACGATCATATCGCCCTTGTCGAACATGCGCCGTTTACCGAAGCGCCTGCCGAGCAGGAATCGGTGGAGGAAGGCGGCGCGCACTGCGGGTCGCTGGCGGAATTTATCGCCTTTGCGGACACGGTTGCGCTGGATAAATTGGCGTTCCTCCGCGACGCGCTGACCATGAACCGAACCATCTACGACCGCGCGATGTCGGATGAGCTGGCGCACTGCGTTCTGCCGAAAATCACGCTGGATGACCCGTCCCTCTGCGCGTCGGCGAAGCGGATGGCGGGCGCGGCGTCCTACGCGCGGATGCACGGTGTTCCGCTCCCGGTGATGACCGCGACGGGCAGCGGCAATCAGGGCATCACGCTCTTTTTGACGGTGGATGCGGCGGCGCGCTATTTCAGCATCCCGGAGGAAAAGGAACTGCGTGCGATTGCGCTGGCGGCGCTGGCGAACGTGTACATCAAAAGCTTCATCGGCCCCCTGTCGAGTGTGTGCGCGTGCGGCGTGGCGTCAGGCTTGAGCGCGTCGCTGGGGGTCGTGTACCTGCTGGGCGGCGGCGAAGGCGAGATGGTGCAGGCTGCGCGGAATATCTTGGGCTCTGTCAGCGGCATGATTTGCGACGGCGCGAAGGAGGGCTGCGCGAGCAAGGTGGCGCTGAGCGCGGGGCTTGCGGTGGAAGCCGCGTGTCTGGCGCTGGAAGGCGGCGGCATCCACGCCCAGGATGGCATTCTGGATGACAGCTTTGACCGCCTGATTGCGCACCTCGGCGAGCTGGTCTGCGTCGGCATGGGCAGCACGAACAGCACGATTGTGCACATCATGAAGGACGAGAAGGGGTATGCGGCATCGTGCTGACATCCCGAACATGATAAAGGGCTTTGGAAGAGCGGACGATGCTTTTCCAAGCCCTTTTCTGGTTCTTTACGGAAAGTTGGGGAAGCAAACAAGGGCTTAGGCGAAGCACCAAAAAGCTGCACGCGGAAGGAGGATGAAAGCGCGACCAACTCAATCGCGAAAAGGGGTCAAGGGGCAATTGCCCCTTGCAGGGTCAAGGGACAGCCTTAGATTATCATATCAAGTGCAACACCGCGCCAAAAAAGGAAAGACATTGCGTGCGCTTTGTGTTAAAATGAAG
>PPYE01384563.1_pt1 | contig 32063 bp, 42 predicted proteins | sample 1559881 | NCBI WGS metagenome assembly PPYE01 (sample SAMN08240022, study PRJNA423297) | Human gut metagenome, whole genome shotgun sequencing project.
AAATCACTGTTTAATTGCGATATCTGATTTGCCATGGTTCCCTCGATGGTCGGATTTGCCTGTCGTGCATCGAGGGCACTTCCGGCTTCTGTTGCAGTGTTATTGTTCACTATTGCTGGCTTGCCATCCAGATCACTATATTTTCCGGAAAATGCGACCGTCTTTAAATCCGTAAAGAATTTAGCAATCTTCCCCAAGATCTTCGGCATTTTTTCCTTGGATGCAATGTTTTCTCTCTTATCTGCCACTGTAAACTCCGGCTCCTGTAATGCATCCGTTGCATTTTCTCTTGTTTTCATCTGCTCATCAATCTTTTTCAGATTGGCATTCACGACTTCCACATCATAATCATCCTGCGGATCATCCATCTGCAGATCATAATACTTTGTCTTTGTCATGGCAGAACCTCCTCTCTCAGCTGTCTGTGTGTATAGTTATGTAACTGTGCATGCGTAAATTTGTGTAAAACTGCATGCGTATTATAAATAAGAAGAACTTTGTAGCATATATCCTCTGGTGACATACGCCGGATCAGTTCTTCAACAACTCCGACACGATCCGCTACATTCAATTTCAGATGCACGAGTATGTAATAATGCTCCTCATCTGAATACAGATCATAATTGTTTTCTCCTAGGCTGGCATTTAAACATTTTACAAGTGTCGGATGCGTATACGGTATCCGTTCATTCCACCGCATTGACACACGCGACCGACGGAGTTCTAAATTTTCACCAGCACCTGGAATGATATGTAAGATTCTTTCGAACCGCTCGATGCCTTCTGCATCTGAAGTCTCTATGAATGCATTTCGTAATATTTTAGTAGTATCCATGTTAAGAGCCGCCACTTGCTTATCCTCGCTCTGCATCAATTGCTTCATTTCTTCAAACTGTTGCATAAACGGTGGCAGATAATCAATCATTTTTTTAGCCACTTACATCACCCCTTACCGGAATTGCATCTTCATCCAATGTTACATTTTCAGATGCACCATTCAGTTTCACATCTGTAATATCCAATATCCCATCAATCAGAAGCAACCGGGATTCAATCTGGCTCTTACGCACCACCAGGTTATCCTCATTACTCCAATCAACAGAAAGTTCTGTAAAATACCCATCTATTGCCGACTGCATATCGGATTTCAAGGATTCAAAAGTATATCCGTTCTTATAAACCGCAGTAACTGTCACAGAAACAGGAATTTCTTTCACTCCCATAACCTTTACCACATGTCCGATAGGTGCCAGTCCATATCCCTCCCCGGTCTTATCATCCGGGTCAACATCATTCTGCACTTTTTGTACCAACGTGGCGGATGGTGCTTTGTATTCCGATGATATGATATACACCCGAACAGTGCCACCCACTGTCAGTAATTTGTCCTTTGCTACATCATGTACCGCTTTCAGCCATGCAAATACTTCCGCCCCAACGGTTTCCACAGACTGCTTTCCAATCCACTCCGTAACTGCAGCAACAGGAATAAACTTTACCGGATCATATCCTTTTTCCCACATCCGGATAACTTTGCATGCGCCAACTCCATCAATAGCCGATACACGCTCCTTATAATCCGGATTATTGCCACAGAAGCTTATATTGGAAAATCCCTCGTAATAACGTTCACGGAAATCTTCCACATCTTCCTCATCCTCGCCGGGGATCAAGACTTCGGTCAATTCCGCTGTTTCCATATCATTCAGATCATTCTTTGTTTCAATCGTAAGCAATGATCCCAACTGCTGATTTCCAACAATACCGGCAGTCTCACATGTTACCTGATACTCTCCGGTTGCTGCATCCATTACAGATGTTACCTCATAGTTCAGATCACCAAGGTTAAACCGGTCCCCGATCGCTATGGCTGTATCGGACGGACTTACAACCATCTTGCATACCGCATTGGTCTCTTCTTTGGGATATACTCCGTTTTCAGCTGCACGCTTGATCAAATAATAGTAGGAGGCTGTATCTGCATATACCTCATTCACAATCATATCCATATCGATATACGTCTGCGCCAATTCCATAGCAATCGGTGCTATTGCATCATAAATTATCGATCCCTCGCGCTTGTCCAGCTTATCGCTTACGGATGCAAGCATTTCTTCCATGATAGAGTCGAAGTCTTTGTTTTCAAACACTAATATTCCACCTCCGTTTCCAATCCACTTACTTTATCACCTTCTGCCGTAATTACAGAGAACGTAACGTGCAGAGCTTTCTTTCCCACCGGTTCCATCTCAAAATCTTCACAAGATTCAAAACGATCATCTGCAGTAATTGCATCCGTAATCCGATTTGGCACTTCTGACATAACATAAGATAGAGACTTTCCCCTCAGATCTTGAAGCTCCACTCCATAATCCCATGAATAAATTACATTTTCATATCGCTCTGTGTTCAAGATTTTCAATATTGCCTGCCGGTTTGCCTCTTCTCCGTCTGCTTTGCCAAGAAAAATGCTTGAATCGTTCTCAATGGTTCCTATCTGCATTGCATATGTAAGAGACGGGTCACTTTCCAACTCGAAATCTGTATCCTGTTCTTCTTCATCTTCATAGTTAATTGGAACCATCAGTTCACCACCCTGTCTATAATTATGTATTCCTGCCCACCGCTTTTTCGAAGCATAAGCACCTTTTCTCCAACCTTAAGACTATTCAGTACTGTTCTACTTTGAATAACATCTCCAATTTTTATTTCAACTTCATAATCTGTGACATTTCTACTCAAATGCAAAAAATCTTCATCAATTTCCAAAGTATTTGACATTTTAATTATAAGCGGAGACACGCCTGAAACTGTACCAATCTTATAATCACTCATTTTCGCTGATCTTACGGCATCCATCGCAATTTTCTTAATTAACTGTACCAAACTATCACTCACTAAAATCTCCTCCAGACACAACTAAGTCCATTGTGTACTCGCAATTTTTAAATGTATGCGTAACTTTATCTACCAGCATATAGTTTGCCACTGTGATATCACCCAAATCTAACATGACCGGAACCAGAGAACCACCACGTACATTTATATTTCCAATCACACCAGATATGGTCAATGTACGTTTCTTCTTATCATACAGTTTTAACAATGCCTTTGATTTAAGCTTTCCAATATCCGGATTGTCAATTTTATCCATATACTGCAAAGTTCCCCATTTACCTATGTTTTTTGAGTCTTTTGTTACATATAAATCGAATGTTCCTTTTTTCTTGTTTTCATATACAAGCTTTATTTGGTTATACACATCACTGTCAATGGTTGTTTTATAGGAATAATCTTGTCCGGTCTCAGCATCCACCAAGCATGTATTGACTTTCATTTTTGCTACATCTGTAAGCTGAAGTTTTCCTACCTTATCGTAGAGCACATAGGTCTTCCCCTTTGTTATCAGAGTATCATCAAGCGCATTTTGGATAATATCAAATAATGTAGTATTATCTTCTATGGCTGATCTGCGCCATCCAGTGTCAGCAAGCGTACCATATTGCAAATTAAATCTCTTAGCCAAAATCTTTATCAACTCACCGGCTGTTTTCTTTTTGTACACAATTGTTTCTTTATTTTTTAAATATCTGAGCTGATCATATACTATATACGATGCCATCCCATCTTTCTTACCTTCTTTTGTAAATACAAAACCATAGAAAAACTTCTTGCTGTCCACAGTAACAAGAACTTCATTTCCCATTCCTATGGAAAATCCTTTTTCAACTTTTGCTGTGAAAGTAAATTTGCCAGGTGTGCTGTCTCTTTCCCATACAACCTTTGCTCCCTCTTCCGCCGGTACTGTAAATTTCTTTTTTCCATTATTTACAGTAATCATTACATTGCCAGCCGGTATTTTTCCCGTTTCTGCTTCATCGGCTTTTATGGTTTCCGCTTTTGCCTCATGACGCGATAATATTTTCTGCAAATATTGCAGTTCCTTTTTCGAATCCTTTTTTCCACTACCAGATGAACCATTTGGGGTGCTTGTATATTTTGGCGTACCATAGCCTGTAATTGTGGCATTATTCAGAGAATATGATCGCCGTGCTACCTTATCAGATGTATTTCCTTCAATAGTATGTAACTGTCCACCGCTTACGCTCTCAACAATGCCTACATGGCTTCGGCCAGTTTTAAAATAAACAATGTCACATCTCTTCGGGGTATATTTGCCTTTATATTTGAACTGCCCACGCTTTTTAAACCACTGCATCCCATAGGTTGTAGATGCTGTTTTCGGAACAACCGAAGTCGATACTCCAGCCTCGTGCGCACACCAGGAAACAAACGAATGGCACCATGCAGCACCATTCGCTCCTGTATATTCTCCGTATTTTGTTCTGTTGTTGCCCTGCTCCCGGTATCCGATCTCACTAATAGCTACATCAACAATATCCTTCATCAGCTACCACCTCCCGGAAGCTTTAAAACTGTGCCAGCATAAATATAGGTTCCATTTGATGAAGATTTGCGTCCATGCTTACGCGCTGCATTTTCAATCGTTTTCTGATTTAACTGATAGATTTTCTTCCATGCAGATGCATTATTCATCTGTTTCTTTGCAATTTTCATAAGCGTATCACCAGATTTTATCTTGTAACTTTTGGCTATAGCTTTCGTTTTCTTCCGTTGTTTTTTAACCGTAGCAACCGTTTTCTTTTTTCCGGATTTTGTCTTTTTGCTTTTAAGTACAAGCTTCTTTGCTCCCCAATGTCGATATTGCTTCATGTTAAGCTTTACGCACACATCTGATCCGTATTTATCTGCATCTTCCATGATTTCATAATCTTCGATGGTCACGTCTGTTGTAATATCTTCAATGAGATGTTTTTGAGAAACTTCATAGCGTAGGAGTTTAAATACAACTGGTTTCTTCTGATTTTTCCATTTTTCTAATTTGGAAAGATAATATGCAGCTCCCACTTTTGCTTTTTCTTGTGAAAAAGGATATTTATGGATTGGCAATAAAAGCTCCGGGATTGTAATATCAGACAACCCTGGAGACTTAATATAATTAACCTCTCCCTCATTTATGAGAGTTATAGTCTTATTTTTGTTATTGATCTTGATGTTAAGAGATCCTGGGGTCACCGGAAAAAGAACCCCATCAATATATAATTCATACATCTTTAGTGTTCTCCTTCCGCTGCTGCATTCATTTCTTCTTCAATTTTGCTACGCAAATGCTCTGCCATTCCATCTAAATCTATATCATTGTTTACGTTGTTATGGTTGATCATCTCAACCTTGATCTGTGCTGTTGTAAATTTATTCACGTACTCTCGATCCGCAATATCTCTTAAATACTTCAGATCCTCACTGGATGCAGATAATGTATTTGCCGTTTTTGCGGTATTCTTGGCAGTGTCTGCTGTATTTGCCGCTGTTGCTGCGTTACTGGACGCAAGCGCATTTGGATAATTATTCGCATTTGGAATATTGGTAGCCTTTGAAGATAAGGTATTCTTTATTTTACTGGTTACACCATCTCCCCATGCCGCCCCTGCAGTATATGCATCGTTGACCCATCCTTTCTGGTAAGTGTCATACGTTTTTACTCCTTTACTAAATGCAGCCGGCACGCTGGCATAATCTTTTGTATTCCCGGCAGCTGCTGCCGCTTTTGATGCATAATTATCTGCTGCCCCCGTAATTCCAGAATAGTCAAAGTCTACAAAAGGAAGTTTATTCAATGCCGAACAAATGCCAGATACTACCGTAAGTGCTGTAGACAGCATGTTGTACCAGAGTGCCTGTACATGACTGATCGCATTGTGAAAAGCAATTTCAACATTGGTTGCACATGCTCCCCCTGCGTTCCATATTCCAATGAAAATATCTGCAACTGTTAATCCCCAATTTTTAAAATACTGGATAACAACATTGATTCCACCAGTTATCATTCCGAAAACTGACTGCGCAATATGCCCGGTTCCGGTAAATTTATTTGCCAGTATTCCAATTAGAACTATAAGTGCACCTATTGATATGGCCACTATCGCTGCAGGGTTTGCATTCATTGCAGCATTATATATCCATTGTGCTGCAGCAGCTGCTTTTGTTGCACTTGTGGAAAGCAATTGCCATCCATAATAAACAGTAAGCGCCGCTGCCACGCCTTCAACAATAGGGCCTATAATTTGCCAGTTGTCTGATACAAAAGTTCCTACTGATCCAATTCCTTCAAATATATCAAGAACCACACCGGCTACCACTGCAAGATCATTTATTGCATTCGTTGTAAACGTTTGGAAGCCATCTGTATTTGCGAGATCATTAAGTCTCTGTAGAACCGGCTGAAATGCCATAGTGGCATTATTTTGAAATACCGTCCACATTTGCCCCCATGTCATAGGCATAGATTCAAAATTAGCATTTATCTCATCTGTTGCCGCAAATACTGCTTGTTTCACAACATCTGCCGACAGTTCCCCATCTTGTGCCATACTTCGAATCTTACCTATCGGGACATCAAGATAATCTGCAATATTCTGAATCAGATTCGGTGCCTGTTCAAAAATACTGTTCAACTCATCTCCACGCAGCACACCAGATCCTAACGCCTGTGATAACTGCAATTCTGCATTTGCTGCTTCCTGCGTAGACGCTCCCGCAATTGTCATCTGCTTTTGGACTAAATTTGCGAACTGGACAACTTCTGCACTGGAACTAAATGCATCTTTCGCATTGTTACCAAATCGGGCAACCACACTTGCCATACCTCCTAATGATCCTCTGGCATCGTTTGCAGCCACATAAACCATGTTGTACAAATCGGCCGTACTTTGCAATCCGTCATTCATCATATTTAATCTGGATGTGGTCTGTGTGATCTCATCCGACATCTCCAAAATTTTTCCAGCCGTCTGAATGCTCAGGTACGCCCCTGCCATTCGTTTAATTGCCGAAACTAAATTCGATGATTCACTTGCACCGTTTTGCAATGACTGATTAAATTGTTCCTGTCTTCGAATATTATCATTGATCGGACTACTCGCCTGTTGCATTGTTTGATTGAATTCTTCTGCCGCTACAGTTGCCTGTGCAATTTCATTCCGGGCAGCGGATAATGATGCTGTATTAACCCCAGCATTCATGGACTGATTCATATCATTCATAGCAGATATGGTCATATTTACAGCACTTACAATATGCATAAGAGGGGCGCTAAAATTGTCTGCCAACTGTATTCCCGTTGTAATTGTAGCCATATCATCACCGCCCTTCTGCTTCTTTCGCTATTTTCTTTGCCTCTTCCTTTTCCGCTTCAATTCTTATATCTATACAGGCAATAATAAAAGCCTTTTCCTCCTCTTCTAAAGCAACCCATTGGGAAGGGAGAATGTGGAGCTTGTGCAATGCATAATATGCATAGTTTGCCTCCGCATCCCCTTCCTCAATTAGTTTTTTGCCTGCTCTGTCTTATCCTCTAAAGTATCAAATCCCTGGAACTTCTGAACCCATGCAGAAAGGTCCTGGTATTCTCCCGGGTTGTCGATCATGGCATACAGAAGTTCTCCCGGTGTCTTCACTCCATAAGAATCTTGTAGTTCCTTATTGTAAAGATCCGGTTCAACAATGCTCTCTGCGATCAGATCATTGATATATGCCGTTGTATCCAATTTTGGACGGAACATATTCGGCTTTCCAACTACCGGAACATCTTTTGTATGGCCCTCACGCATTGTTTCATTTCGCTTTGATGTAATCGGACGAAACTCAAACTCCAAAGGATTGCCATTTTCGTCCACAAAAGCTTTCGATGGTGCATACTTCCCGTTCTCTCTTTTAATTTTGTTTTTTGCTAAAAATCTGCTTAAATTTGACATACATTGTCTCCTTTCTTCCTATAAAAAATCCCCTCATGCCAGACACATAAGGGGCAATATTACGCTGCAAGTCCAATAATTTCTTGAAACTCTTTCGGCATATCAAAATCATCAAATGTGAAGCTAACATCCTCGTCCAGATATGAGTCAGAAGATGCATCAAATTTCGCAAGCACTCCACTGTCAATGTTGCACTGTAAAAGAGTGATTGTCTGAGATCCTGCAGCACTGGATGGATCATCATTCGTGATCTGAATTTCGAAATAGACATCCTCACCAGTGTTTTTAAAATCAAGCATCATTTTACGGAAAATGCTCGTATTATAATGTATTGTACAAGATCCGGTTCCTTCCCATGATACCGACTTATTTCCCTTTCCTGTCTTGCCAAGAGTTGGAACCTTTGCCTTGTTCTTCTTGAAATTCGCTTCAAGCTTGATTGCGGTCATCAGATTGTATCTACGTTCACCAATTGTCACGTAGCACTCTGCAAGAGCTGCAGAGATAGAATCCTTTGCAAGCATCACATTATTCATTTATACTTCACCCCCTTATTTCACTACTGTAGTCATGTACATAATACTCATGGCATTTACAACTTCAACCGTATTATTAACGACTACCGATTTCTTTGATTCTCCCTGTTCCACGGTGACATTATCCCGCTTGAAATTCTCAATAGCCCGCAAATTCTGTAATTTTTCACGGATCTCGCACAGCCCACTTTTCAAGCTGTTCCGCCCTGGATCATCATTTGGGAACTTCCCACGGAACCGTGTCTTAAAGAGCAGTGCATCATCATTTGCAAGCTGGTCTACAACCCTGATTGTCTGATTGTCGCAAAAAAATTCGTTGCAATCTTCCGTGATGGTTATGTGTGTATTGATATCACTTAGAATCTCAATTTCATCATCATTTCTATCAAACACAAGCTGTCCCTTTTTGATATAATCTTCCAGATCATTGTCAATTGGCTCAATGGAAAATTCACCATCGTACACTCTGCCCTCGCAGGACTTATTCACCGCAGTGGAGCATTCCACCCCGGTAAGCCAATATACAGCGGATGCTTCCGGCCAGCCCTCGTCCGTCGTTTTATTCGGTGTGGAAATAACTCCCATATAGTCAGCATCCGACTTGTAAAGCACAAGCTGAAACTTCTTACCAACCTCATCACGCATACGCTTTACATATGCCACATACAGCCTCTTGGTCACCTCATCTGTAACCACAACGCCCATCGTATTAAATCCGTAGGCTTCTGCCTTTGCCAGATACTCCGCATGCGCATCGCCATTGACGACACCATTCGTTCCACCAGACAGTGCTGCCGATGCAACTGCTGCAAGTTCCAACGTATCTGTTTTAAATGTCACAAAGTCATTATCTTTCAGATCAGCCGCTTTTTTTACATTCTGTACTTCAATTCTGGACGTATCAAGATATGTAGTTACATTCCACGACTCTGGATCATCCACGTCCTTTGCTATGGAGATCCTGATCGCATTGCCGCGTGTCCCCGTGTGCTTAGCTGTAGCATAATCATTGGACGCTTTTGTCCCGCCACCGTTTAACCGATATGCATACAGCACCAAGGTACCGCCAGCAAACAGATCTCGCAGTCCTTTCATCTTATCGTCAGTATAACTATATCCGAATATCTTTTTCGAATACTTCTGCATATCCGCTGTAGTAACCTTAAAAACCGTATCATCCGGTCCCCAGTCAAGTTCCAGCGGCATTGTGGCAATACCTCTGTCAGACAATGCCGCAGATGCAATCCCCGCACTTACGACATTGATATACGCGCCTGGAAGCACTTTGTTCTGGGTTATCCATGTTCCTCCTCCAAACGGCATTTACTTCACTTCCTTTCTCAGATAATCACCGGTGATCTTATCCACCTGCGCAATCGTATATGTTTTTCCATCTTCCAGCAACGCTTCCAGCAGATCCCGCTTTTTCTTATAGCGTTTGGATTCTGCCAGCTGCTGCTTTGTAAATACATCCGCAGATGCCTGCGGTTTTACTTCTGGCTTTGTATCGCCCATATTGTTCACCTATCCTTTCAAATGTAATATCGTTGTAATGGTTTCCATAAGGGGAGCCGGAGTCTCTACCTTGCGGACGAAATAATTGTAATTTACAAAGAAATTCAGCACTCCGTCTGTAATCTCATGATGCATGTCCGTCCCTCGTACCGGCCTGTCTGCATCCAAAGGCGTAATATTCTCCAACGCCCATAACATACGATCAGCTACATCGCGGCATTCACTATTCGGATTGTCCTCCGATTCCGGGAAATACTGTATACAAAATGGATTGTCCATCAAATACCGTTTGGATGGGAAATCTGTCTTGGATGGATTTAAGAGGGTAATAAAAAAGCAAGGCTCTTTCAAGTCCTGCTTTATTTTCTCTGTATAAATTTCATAATCATCCCCAAACTCTTGGTTCAGGGCAATTGCTATCCCGGCTATCACGTTGCTAATCATTGAATGTACCTCCCAAGAACTCTTCCAGTCTCTTTTCCAGTAACCCAGGAGCCATACGTTTGATTTCATTTTCAGAAATAGTCATCATAAACTGCCCTTTAACCCATCCGTTATGGTTTGCTGTTCGATGTCCGAATTCTACAAAACTCGCATACTCAGTTGGATTCATAATTTTAATGGTGTACTGGTTCCCTGATTTTGTAACTTGAATGCTATCAACAGCCGCCTGTACTCCTTCTTTATTACCTGCAGTCCACCCTCTTCGAAGAGTACCACCAACCTTGCCTGAACTTGCTGGATATTTTCCTACAGGTGTCCTTTTGATTACCTTTGTGAGCAATCTGGCCGCAAGTTCCTTTGCACATGATTCGCAAAAAGAATTCCTTGTATCCTCGCTGCCTGCCAATCTATTCAAATTTTCCTGAAACTTCACCAGTTCCCGCATATCCACGCTTCCCATCCCCATCATGCATACCTCTCTGATAATTGCAACACAATCTCCTGATGCGTCGGATATACTGCTGCCACACTGCCGCATTTATAGTTTTGTGTCACACCAGCCTGTGTTACTGTAATCTTTGCTCCAGGTTTAATCTGCACGTCCGGAGATAAAAACAGCTTTGTGACCTGTGCCGTCTTTGCTGCTGATTCCGTCTGATCCACTGCACTGACACTGGAATATGATAAGCGGCATGGTTCATCTTCCAATACCACCACATCTTTTTCTGTTGTAATTCTGGTTTTTGGATCTTTCAATTTCTGATGCTCCATAACCGTACATCTGCCATCATATGTGGCTTCCTGCGCTTCCCTTGCAAGTGCCTGTGCCTGTTTGATTGCATCCGCGATCATTTCCATGCCACCTTTCTGTATCGGTTCAATGAAGATTTATAATTTTTCAGCACTGTATTCTTGAAATTATCATCCACATACTGACGGAATGATGTAGAAGTATCGCCCTCGGAAATTGAGGAGACAGAACCAACAGCTTCCGTCTCACTTCCAATATTCTCATTCCGATACAGATCCATTGCCATGCGGTAGCCGGTGTTTTGCAACCCATCCGGCATTTCCTCCACATGACAGTAGTTCTTAATGATTTCTTCCACATCTGCAATGACAAATTCAAGCACCACATCCTTAGAATCACCCTCAATTCCAAGTAGTACTTTTAACTTTGCCAGCTCCATAGGCTACCCGATCTTGTGCTTGATCGCTACGATTCTAAGCTGCTTTGGCTCGTATACCGGATTCCAGTTCTCTGCCATTGCAAGCTCTGCTCTTGTTGGTGTCTCCACATGTTCACGCTTTGCTCCGGTGTATGCGATTCCTCTCGGATGCAGGATAAACGCCCTACGGTTAATCAGATAATCAATACCACCACCGGTCTGTTTGTCGCGATCAACCTCTGTTGCTACATGACCGACCGGAGAACCATTTCCATATGCGATTGCTCCATTTCCAAACAGATATGTGGTATACACACCATTTTTAGCATCCACCGGGCAACCATCATCCACGGTCACACGTCTGCCCTGGTAGGTGTCAAACTCAACATCTGTAGAATCACGCTCGGTCTCAATCAGGTTCAGTTTTTTCAGATAAGACTTGGTCGCAGAGTGCATTGCTACGCCGGATAACTGCGCCTGTGCATCACCAAGAAGCTGGCACGCATCGATAAATGCAGATGCACTGATCTGCTTTGCGGCATCCGTCTTTCCAATAGTCAGATCAAGGATATGATCCGCCATTCTGGTCTCTGCCGCCGGTGTTCCACTATCTCCTGCGGTAGTGGTTCCAAACACACCGGACAGGATCGCGATCAACTCTTTCTGCATATCTCTCGCCCAGTAACCAGCTACCAGATCACCGATTGCTTTCATTGGATCAACTCCAGCCAATGCCGCGGAAAGATTTGTAGCAGCCCACATCTTCTGTCTAAGAATTGTGGTGGATACATCTTTGTTAGAACCGATCTTTGCCGGTGTCATCTTCACATCCTCAAGTGTTGGCTCCGATTCTCCATTCAGATCTTCAAAGAATGGCATATTGTGTGTTCTGGCCGCTTCACTTGCCAGTGTGTCAAATTCCGGGCTGTTTACCACGATTCCACTCTTAAAAAACGCGGACAGCTCCATTGTTCTGTTGATTACATACCGGTTAAACAGCTCCGGTACAATCACATCTGCAATTTTTGTAATTGCCATAAATCATTTTCCTCTCTTTCTTAAATTGTCACTCCGGCGGCTGCGGCCATTGCCTTTGCCTGTTCCGGATTAGATTTTAAAAGTTCACCCTGTTTTGTCAGATTGAAGGTATCTTTTGCAAATGGATTTACAGCACCGGTACCACCTGTGCCACCCTGCGGATGATACGGCGGTTTCTGCTCCTGTTTGAACAAATGTACCATCGCTTTATCTTCCTTATATGGCTTTACCGCTTCCTCTACACCGACCGGCTTGCCCTCTTTGTCAAACATAAACTTATCAAGCCCACCTGCTTTGTAGATCAGATAGTCCGGATCAAGCACTCCCTGTTTTGTGAGGGATTCTTTCAGCGCATAGGTCTTTGAGATCTTCTCATTGGCTGTCTGCTGATCTTTTAACTTCGTCTGCAGATCCGCAATGGTGTTCTGTAATGTCTCATTGTCTGCATTGTTCTTTTTCAGATCTCCGATCGTAGTATTAAGCGTTTTGATCTGACCGGCAAGATTCTCTTTTTCTGCCACGGCGGTATCATACTTGCCTTTGCTGACATACTCGCCCTCTGACAGATCTGCATACCTAATATGCTTTAACTTGTCCGATTCATTCGCATTTGCCGCATCAATTTTCTCTTTGACCTGTTTATACAGTTCTTCTCCTAACAATTCTTCTAACTTCATGGGTTACTTCCTTTCTGGCTTTATTTGCAGCCACGCTTATCAATATTTCCCTGATACGGGTTTCTGCCGGCAGTTTTCATGTCATAAGGCTTTCGGACAATATAAAAACAGGACTGCCGGAGAAACTTACTTAGCGTCACCTCTGCGCTGTTCGGTTCATAGATTTCCGGTTGCCCTGTTATTATTGATTTTGGGTATGAAAATACCACCATATCATTTCTGACTGGTGGTAACTTTCAATTTTACATTTCTATCATTTTCCGGATCAGTTCCAGATCTGTCACTTCAAGTGTCACAGTTCCTTTCAACGGATCTATATCTTCAAAACGAAGTCCTGAGAAAATCAGTCTTTCACAAGACTGCTCCCCCTGCACATCTCCAACTGCTTCATATACTTTTCCTGCATTAAACTCATCATCTGTCTGATATTCAATATTCTGACATAAAATGAATGATGCATAGATTTTCTTTTCTCCTTTACACCTTCTACCAAGAACAGGTGTCATACTCTGGTGTTCTGTAATTTCGATTTTCCCGGTAAATTGTGCAAGTGGCAACCGTCTGCCAGCTGTGATCACATTCAATGATGCGTTTTGAACATCTAATGTTTTTATAAGTTTCACCATACTATCACCCCTGCTTTTCTTCAAAATGCGGACATTTTACATTTTTTCCATTCCAAATTTCAGATGGAAGATTTTTGGGATAAGCATCACAATATTTTGAAAAATCGTTTCTTGAGCCTCTGTATTTACTGCAGTTCAAACATACGCAAAACAGATTCAGCTTATATCTATCTATTTCATATGGTTTATATTTGCTCATGACAATTACCGCCTTTCAAATCTAGGTTTGACATTATATAGTTCATACAATCTTTCCCAAGCAGCCTCTCCAAGTAATATGATCGCATCCTCTTGTTTCATTCCATGTTTCACTTCATCATAATATTTATCTTGTAATTCATATATAATTTCGTCATATGTATCACTAAATGTCTTGAAATCTGGAAGTTTTTCTACCTGTTCATTATATTCTAACACATATGTACCGTTTTCCCCACAGGTTCTGAAACTTTTGACTTTATAATTTACCAGCAGATACAGATCTTCTGGGGACGGCGGCGTACTCAATGGATGATTATGAGTAACATCTTTTCCTTTCATCATTTTAAGCTGATACTTCGTAAATTCTATAGTATCCTCATTTCCCAACTGGCAATTTACCGCTTTCCCATTGTAAAATATAACTCCAACCTCATGGTCGAACTTGCAGATTTCCGACTCGACCGTATCCACATTTTTACCCTTAAAATCATAATAGTTCGGGTTGCTTTTATTATTGTTTGTGATAATCCCCAACCGGTCTTTCGCTGCATTGTTACCATCTGCAAAAGAGGATTTCCACTCTTCATATGTCATATTGCCTGGTACATAATATGTTTTTCCATCTTCACCACGCGCTGCACGTTCTCCCGGCACTCCAAAATCATCTTCAAAGTATGGGCAGGTACACCCACGGCAGTTCGGATGGAACGGCGGAGCTGTCACACCAATTTCATACTGACTCATAGGGAAATGCTGCCCGTCCATAGAACCACAAAGGCTGCATGTAAAACTATCTAATGTTTCCAATATTTCAAACTGTTCCACCCCAAGTTCTGCAAAACAATCCTTTTGCGCTGCATTGGAAAAAGCCGCCTGTTCTGTCATAACCAAGCGGCCCGCGTTCTGTTTTGATACATTCATCTTCCGTGCCAGGGCATCAATCGTCTTCTGCGGATCAGCCCCGGTAATTATGTTCTGTACCATGGTGGTGTTCAATTCATTGACCAGCTTCTGTTTGTTCGTCCAGATCCGGTCTGAAAACGTTTGCCCGTCTGCCGCCCAAGGCTTATGGACCACTGTATCAATCAGCCGATCATTCGGGGATGTAAAACTCCATCCGGTTCCAATCCCCTTCTGAATCTCATAGGCAGTATGGAAAAATCCCGCCTGATAAACATTGCGCAGAGTGGCATCCACACTATCCAACTGATTGCCGAACATCACTTCCACAGACTGCTGCATCTGTAGCTTCAGCGATTCCAGTCTGTTTATGTGTGCTTTTGCGGAAGCGTTTTCCAATTCCTGCACCCACTGGCCATTGATGGCATTTTCTTTTCCATACTTGATGTACTGCTGCACGTCCCACTTTAATTCCTCAAGTTCATTGGAATTCAACAGCCTATGTGCTTCTGCAAGAGAAATTTCATTGTTTTTTGCAAACCGCTGATACCATGCATTTATCTTTGCCTCCAACTGGCTCTGCGCGATCATATACTGTTTTTCAATATCCTTATAGCACTGTAGCCCTTTCCGATGTTGGGATTCTTCTATTTGCTTAAAGCGTTTCTTCCAGTAGGTACTATTTTTCATCAGCAGCCCCTTTATTTTGCATAGTAGAACTTAGGAATACATATCAGGTAGATTTTCTGTCCATAAATCTCTGCTTTAATTACTCTGATGCCTAAAAGCCAAAAGAACAGGATTAAAATTCTACCAATAATCGGCTTTATAAGCTCTATTTCAAGCTCTACTCGAATTATCTTGATTTTGTGAGTTTTTCTGATTTTCCTCGGCATCACTATCTTTGCCATCCCCACTTCCTCCGCTTTTAATAAATGCTCCTGCATACAGATCAGCCTTTTCTTGTGCTTCTTTTTCTTCCTTTTCGATCTGCTTCAATTCTTCGTCTGCGTCCTCAACAAGCGGATGATTTTTCAGAATCGTCTTTTTGCTGACAATCCCAACTGAATCCCTGCAGATCTGCGCCTGTTCCGTATCGTTCTTGATGCAGGTACGGGTCCATGTCTGGATAATCGTGCCACAGGAAATGCCAAGTGCCTTGCAGATTGCCCGGATGAGCCGCGCAAACCCAAGCCGGAATTCCGTTTCCATCAGTCCTGTTTTCATCTCTAATAAGCTGTACATAAATTTCAGTGCTTCACCCGACTGATTCCCGAAGTTCTCCGGCTGCGGGTCAAAGCCCTGTCCCTGCTCAAAGATTGCCTTTCGGGTAGCTTCCAGCACACTGTTTCTGGCTTCAATCGGAATTTCAATATTGAGAGTAGAAACCGCACCGCCCTCATCCCCGTCTACCTTGATGGTCTTATATTTTTTCAGGTCTGACAGGAAGCTGTTCAGATCTTCCCCTCCGTATCCGGATAACACAAAAATCAATTCCTGTATATCATCCAGATCATTAATAAAACCGCTGTAGACCTTATCATATACGTCTATCAGCGGCTTTATGTTACGTAGATCATCAGTATGCACATTGTTGTTATAAAACGGAATAAACGGCACCTCTCCAAAATCATGTCTGTAGCTGGCAGTCATCTCTCCGCTGGCAGGATCAATAAACATGTCATAATACGCAAGCATTTCCAGTTCATCACCGGTTCTTCTCAGGAATGCCTGGCATTCTGTGTTCGTCCAGTATTCGTACACTGTGTAATTATCTCCGGTATCCTCATCAATATCCGGATACACGCGCATGGCACCAATCAGACGTCTTTTCAAACTCCTGTCAAATACCGGGATAATCTGTGCACTTGGAACTACCGCCCATTCAAAACCGTTATCGCCTGTCCAGTAATGTACCCAGCCGATTGAAGTATTTGCGGCATTCACACACAATCCCATGCAGTTCTTGGCATATTCGTCCCCAAGCGCTTCCGTAATGCGCTTGTTTGCTGTCACATTCCCCACATCGAACAGTGGTGGGGCTGTGAATGCATAAGACGCTTTCTGGTTCACGATCAGTCCGTGGAAGTTCCGGGGAATCCGGTTGTCTGCGTTGCGCAGCGGATTGTCGGGTTCCTCTTTTTTCTCATTTTTCTGCTTATCGCGAAACAGTATGTCCGTCTCATTGCGGTAATAACGTTCTGCTATATCCGCACGTGTCACAAATGCCACATGACCGGGCTCATATTTTTTTATCAGTTGTTTCATTGTATCAATATCCATTGTTACCTCACTTCAAAATACCGATGCTTCCCGGCTTGCGAATAATTGTATAGCAGAAGTACCGCAGTGCATCCATTGCATGATCGTGCTGCTTCACCGGTTTATCCTCTCCACGCTCAGATGCTTTCTGATCCCATATGTACGATCCAAATTCTTTAATTGTGTTCTGGCACTGATCACTGATTGCGATTTTTCCCTGATTCAACAATGATGCCACAAATCGGATGCCATCCAGTACGTCATTTTTTGCTTTCTTGATTGCATAACCTCGTTTTTTCAATTCTGCTATGAACGATGCTGCGGACGGGTCAATGATGATCTTTACCGGTTTTATCCCGGCAAGCCATTGTTCCAGATCATCCGCATACTCGCTATCCGTTTTCTGCCTTTCTTCATCACGGCCGGAATAATAATACTCGCGACAGCATACCCATCGCCCGGAGCGCTCTTTACACCACAACAGGAATACAGTTGCATTCTGCGTACCATAGTCACACGACACATAATAGTTCGCATTGACCAGATTATTCAGACTGGAAAGCACATGCTTGGCAGTGTCGAACATATCATAGATAATGCCCTCTGCCATCGCCCATAAACCAAGAATGTACCGGCGATAGAATACACCGGTGTACATACTTCGATATCGTTCTTTGATTTTCTCCGACAGGCTTAGGTTGTCATCCATCGTAAAATGCAGATGCAACAGATGCTTTTCTTCTCGCTTATCAATCCATCCGGTCTTGAACCAATGATATGGTCCATCCGGATTACAGTTGAACCAATACTTCGAACCGTCAACGGAACATCGTCCGGTTGCCTGGTTCACGAAGCTTTCCGGCATCAACGCAACTTCATCAAAAAAGACCCCAGCCAAGGTAATACCCTGAATGAGATCCTGTGATCGTTCGTCTTTGCCGCCAAATATATAGAAATAGTTGGTCACATCTCCTTTTGTGATGATAACCAAATTGTCAGCCCGGTGATCTGCCACGGTATAACCGCGACTACGGAGCATCAGCTTAAGCCAAAATAGTACATTTCTACGAAAAGAGCCAATTGTCTTACCACACATACCGAAATTTTCGCCGTCAAATGAGTTCATCGCCCACATAACAAACGAAAGTGACATGCTCACTGTCTTTCCAGATCGAATAGCACCATCGGCGATAATACCATCCTTATCTTTAACCGGAGAATCTTCACACCACCAGTTCAATACCTTGCGCTGCTTCTTGGAAAATGGCTTGAACTTGAAAATCCGCTTGATCTTACTGATTCTCTTCATCGCCCCAGTCCTCCGCAGCTGTGCCGTTCAGAGCATCAAGGAACCCATCGTCTGCAATCTCCTCGCCATCGTCTGTCTGTACCTTGGCTTTCAGTAATGCAATCTCTGCTTTCTGCTTCTCGGTGGCAAGATCCATGTGATCCGTAAGCCACTGCAAGGCTTTCATTCGGTCAGCAAGTTTTACTTTTACGCCGTCCTTGCCCTTGGATACTTCGGAAATGATTGTTCCGTCCACGTCCGCATCATTCTTGATATTGACATGGCTTACTGTGATGGTCTTTCGCTCTCCTGTGTCCAGGATCACATCCACATCCTCATTTCCAAACTCTACAAAGTCAGTCACATCTGCAAAAGCAATGTCCATGTACTTCTGAAATACATCGGATTCACTTAGAAACTCTCTGTTTAAACGTTCCTGTTTCAACCGGAAGATTTCATCCCGGATGTAAGTATTTGTAAGTAATTGGTAGCCATTACTTTGTGCTGTACGATAGTCACAGCCATACGCTTTCTGGTATGCCTTGGTAGCGTTGAAACATCGGATGTAATGTATACAAAAAAGCTGTTGCTTATCGGTTAAGTTAGTATTCTGTATTACCTGCCTGACTTCATCAGCTACAGCCGTTTCTTCACTTTGTTTTTTTGATGCATTACTCTTTGAAACGTTTCGTTTCGTTTCATTTTTCTTTTGAAACGTTTCACTTTCATCCGCATCCCATTTATAACGATTCTTCCATGTCCTAATTGTAGCGGCAGAGCATTCTAGTTGACTTGCAATCTCAACCAGCTTCATTCCACCCTTATACAGTTCTCGGGCTTTTTCTGCCTTTTGGTTCGGACTCCTTGCCAATAGTATCACCTGCCTGTTTCTTTTATAGGGAGAAGTGGGACATCCCTGTGTTTCATGATGCCCCAGTAGTCAAAAGACGAAAAAGCGCAAGGGGAATCATTTCCTCTTACGCTCTTTCACGCTACAATCATATCACAGATAAGTGTATCATTGTGTATCATCTTTCATTTTTTTGACCAAAATCTCATAATATCCACCAGTCGGATTGAAATGTTTCAATGCCCTGGCGTGAATCCGATGGACCTGCGCCCACTGATATCCCATCTTCACACAGATTTCTTCCCAACTTTGTCTCCGAAGGTATCTGTATGTCAATACCGCCTTTTCCGTCTCATCCTCTAAACGCTCAATATCTGCGAATATATCTGCATATAGATCTATACGCTCATACCGTGCTTTAATAAGTTTCCTCTCCAGCTCGTCCAACTTTGCAGCGTAGTCAGAGAGATCTTTCTGATCATGGGCGTGTGGCATATCATCCATGACAAGCGCCGGTGCCATCTTATCCGCTCTTAACTGCTCAATTTCTTCCTCTATCCGGCGTGCAGCACTGACCGCTGGTGTATATGATCGTAGGTACTCCTTTTTCAGTTCGTTTTCTTTTTCCACGCTTCTCCCTCCCTGTTCAATTACTACTCTATAGTAATTTTAACATGGGAATTTAGCGGATTTGTACCAAGTTGATAACGCTCACAGAAAATTATAATCATATATTAATAAAAAGCAGAACATATGAAACCAATCATAGTCTCATATACTCTGCTTTATAGTGTTATTTTTATAAATATTTAGCCAATACCTCGTTCTTTTATATCTGTGCATACAACTACATCATGAGTGCTTTCTCAAGTACCATAGCATATATAATCTGCTCATTTTGAAATTTTTTCTCATCCTTTATGCATACCTCATCTCTTAATGTCACTTCTGGGTTTCTTAAATAGAAATCACTATTTAGCCTTTGTGAATCTTCTAATACATATTTCATAAAGTTACTCATATCATTCAAATCAAAACATTTACTATTAAATTTTTCTTTCCACTCCTCAAGGTTGACACAATTACCAGCAAAATATTCTCCATTTTCACCAGCCCACTTACTTACACTTTTTTTCAATTCACACTTATCTCTCAACAATATGCTTGGAATACCCAGTATAGCAATTTTAACATTATCTGGTATCTCTTTCTTATGATATCTAACCAAGCTAAGAAGTTGGCTTAGGTCTGAAACTGTCGCCCGTCTTTCTCTGAGTTTTACCAAAATCTCAGCAAATTCTACTTGCACTTCAACTGCTAACATAATACATACCTCCTTTTCACCTAATTTATCATATTCCTTTGCAGAACTCAACTACAAATATAAAAAATAATGTTATATCACCACACCATCCTCATTTGCCCGTCCTTTTCTTCCTCTATTCGCCCCAGCCTCTGCTTCATAATCCTCTGCACAATCCGCCGCCTGCGATAGAAGCAATTGCGGCTGATCGGGAGAATGCCGTGGTGTGCTTCCAGCATGTCATAGCTTGTCCCAATCACAATGGATTCCGTCAGGTATTCCGCTATAAATGCATCTACGCTCTGGCAGATCTCATATATTTCTTTTTCATCCACGCACATTCCCCCTTTTATTAGTTAAAGTTTAGTTTAATATCTCATAGATAACATCGTCGTGATAATTGCCAGCGGCGTCTCTGACACTATCTTTCAGGACGTGTTTATTTCCGTTATGCTTTCGGCAAAATTTATCATAACTGCGTTCTGCCGGATTGCCACCGACCATACGCCACTCAACCCGGTGCATGGTTGATACAAGTTCTTCCAACTTTTCAAATACATCTTTCCCGACAACTGGGTTTCCGCGATCAAATGACATTAGCCCAAAGTTATAAGCTGCGGATACATAGTAGTCAACCCTGTATGACAGATATCCGATCAGCCTATCATTATTCACGATTGCGTAATCAAATCTTCCCTCATCGGGACTATCTGGTATCTCCGGGGTCCATTGCCCTAGACAGCCAGTTTCAAACAACATGTCTTTCGTGTAATACAGTTTCTGAAATTCTTTTTCAATCTGTTCTTTGTATAATATTGCTGGTCTTAACATCTTGATTCTCCTTTCGATGCAAACCGAAATTGCTAGGTCTTCTAAAACAAACTCATTTGTAGTTCGTCATATACATATTTTAACTTTGCAGGTGTCTTTCTCTGGAAAAATATTCTCTCAACTCGCTCTTTCTGTTTCTGATTCGCCATATAATCCATATCTACTTCCGGCGGTGGTGAAAAATAGCATTCTTCCGGCAACGGCAACTTGTTTTCCGCACAAATTTCTCGGATCAGACGCTGATCATATAAAATGTGATTCCGCGTCAGGTTCATATTGCATCCATCTGACCAGAACGGATCACTGCACCCGTTCTGATTTATATCCTTCCAGTGGCTTATTTCTTTCCGGATCTGCTCACCATATGATTTTACTTTTTTCTCCGGCGCTTCTTCTTTCATGACGGTATCTCCATAAAATCAAACAATGTCGGCTCGTCCACTTCATTCTCCGCGGCCTGCAGGTACCCAACGCCATCCCGGAAGTAATCCGGATTCAGTTCGCATCCCTTGCCGTTCCGACGCATCTTAACGGCCGTCATTGGTACTGTCATAAGACCGCCGAACGGATCATAGACCATATCACCCTCATTGCTGTATCTGTTGATGATTCTCTCCACGATATCCAACTGCAACGGACATACGTGCATCTGTGCGCGTCTGCGACTCTGTGTGGTGTTAAGGGTACGCATCCGGTTGATATCATCCCATACTTCCAACCGATTCCATGATCCCGGAGCTACAACCATAAATGTTGCCGGGAGCTTTCCGTCCTTGTCCAGATCTTCCGCAAGCTTCACATGGTCCTCATAGTTATATACATTGCCGCGGCTGTACTCTCTGTACACTGTCTGTAAGCTATCAACCGGAAAATCTTTGAGTTCTTCCTTGCTGATCAGTCGGTCTCCTGACGATCTCCAATAACCATGTGCATCAATCTGCCACTGTGCCCGGGTGTAATCCTCTTTGGATTTCTTGACCGGAACATCTGCGTATGCCGTAGATCTGTCGGTCGGCAGCTTTCTAAAAAGTAGAATATATTCCGGGCATCCTACCCCCATCTTTGAACCATCCTTGCACTGTTCTGTCCATCCAAGGCGGTATGTCTGGTTATTTTCCCGGACCACATCAGTCACGACCGTAATCATGCCGAAATATTGGAATCCATGCTTCATGTAGTGCTCAATGCACAGCGCATGGAATGGTTCGATTGTTGGCATTCCGGTGCCGGTCGCATTTCCGAACAGCACACGATCCTTGACATGAATCGCTGCCACTCTCCCAGGTCGTAATACCCGGAGCAGTTCCGGTGTTAGGAAGTCCATTTGTTCAAAAAACCGCTCCGTGTTCTGGTTATGTCCGAAATCGTTATAATTGGCACTGTACTCGTAATGGTTTCCAAATGGGATTGAGGTATGTATTAGGTCAACGCTGTTGCTCTCCATTGCCCGTGTTTCTTCTACACAATCGCCATATACCGCTTCATAGTGATTTCCTCTTACTGTTCTTTCTTTTCTGCTACCTTCCACACCCATCTTCCTTTCCAATCGCTCCGCTTTATTTGCGGAATTAAGTCCATACTTTTTCACAATCTCGATCATTTTTGAAACCATGTGATTGTGATTCTTCCATTTTTCTAACAAAACATCTTTGATCTGCCGCTCATTTTCCATGTAGATGATGTCGATCACGACCGGTTCTTTCTGTAAAAATCTGTAACACCGGTGCACCGCCTGAATAAAATCGTTAAATTCATAATCAATTCCAAGAAAAATCTCCCGGTGACAATATCTCTGAAAGTTGCATCCAGATCCCGATAATGATTTCTTTGTGGCGAATAGCTTTGTGCGTCCATTCGAGAAATCAATAACCCTCTGCTCGCGCAGGTCATAATCCATAGATCCGTAGATATCCACCACTTCCGGCAGCGCTTTCTTGATCGCATGCCGTTCATTCTCCAGATCGTGCCACAACAAGAAATGATCATCCGGTGACGCTTCAACGATGCGCTTCATCTCCTGCACGCGCTTGTCAATGCTATCTCGCTTAACTGCTGCCGCCTCTTTCAATCCCTCTGCTGCTTCTTGGAATAATTGCATCTGTCCATCTTTATCTGCGGTATCTCCGTAATGCACCGGCAATTCATGCCATCTCACGTCAAGCGGTGGTAAATCATATCCTTCATCTGAATAATCTGGATTGAGATCTGAAGGCTTCGTGATAAAAAGCGCCCAGCTGCTTACCCATAACCAAAACTCATCTTCCATATTTGGGTACAACGTGAGGTTGTTCGCCTTGGTGCTATCTCTCTGGAAAAACCGCGTTAATGCTTGCCCGGTATCCATCACTTCCAGATATCCGGCGTAATGGATCAGCTCCTTGTACTTGTTTGGCGATGGTGTAGCCGTTGCAACAAGTTTATATGGCACGTTCTTAAACTTATCCAGGAACGTCTGATAGGTCTTACTTCCGAAAGACCTGAGAACACTGGCTTCATCCAAGGATGTTGCTGCAAAGTAGTCTGGCCGGATATCACCATCCCGGACACGCTCGTAATTAGTCAATACGATCTGACTGCTGCACTCCTGCACTTCCTGCATCGTTCTGCAGTATTGCGGTTTCTCGTATCCGAGCACTTCCACCGCATCATGCGTGAACTCCTGCTTTACTCCAAGCGGCAACACAATCAACGCGCGACCGCTGCTATATTCCGCTGCCAAGTGGCAAAACTCCAACTCCTGCACTGTTTTTCCGAGTCCGAAGGATTCAAATAGTGCCCTTCTGCCGCCTTTTAATGCCCACATAACAGCATCTCTCTGGTGCGGCTTTAATACTTTATTTACTTTTTCAGGCTCCACAATGAATCCGCTTTCTGTTGCAAGCTCAATTTTTGTTTCTAAAAACTCCTTATAAGTCATTTTTCAAAGGAACCCGATATATCGTTACCCCGGCCGGAGGTTCGGCTCCTTTCTTGATTATTTGTTATTTCTACGCTATAATATTGATGTATCATCGATTTAAGCCACAGGTTGCAAATGCACAGGCTGGAGCCACAATGTATCGTCACTTGTCGCACTTTGTCAAAGTAACAATGTTCCTAATCGTCGCATCTTTGTTTTTACTTATCTATACGAAAGGGGGAATTTCTATGGGAAATTTCAGCAAACAGTTTATTAGTGTTACAGTTTCATATATGACAAGCGCAATTGCAGGTGTTCGACCTGTGACTTAAGTCGATATTTACAAAAGATCAAACAGGCTAAGTTGTACAGGCTTCTCCTGTTCTTCTTTTATTTTCTGTTGCCGGATATTCTCCAGCTCTTCCAATCGTTCCGAATCCAGCCACTTATCCGTGTGCACACGGTCAATGGATGTGTCTGGAAGATTCTCATATCCAATTTCTATCAGCTTCTTTTCAAGCCGATCAATAGCTTTTTGTTTTGCTTCCTGCTTTTTCTTCTTTTTGCGTTCCTTGTCTTCCTTTATCTGGTCATCTTCCCATATAATTTCCACTCCTTCCCGTAAATCCTGTAAATCTTGCATTAGATCACGGCTTGGCTTGCTTTCTGCTCGGATATTGTATATTTCCCAAGTAAAAGTCTCATCCTCTAATTTTTCAAAGGAATTATTGATTTCATAATGCCATCGAATATCCTCTTGCGATGTTTTTACGATTGCTTCGCAAATATCCATGCTGCAGGGATGGTCCAGAAAACGAATACCCTTTTTTATACTCTCCCATCTGTCTTTTTCAAACAAAGACATCTGTGCTTCATGCCTCACAGTTCCAGATTTCCTTAAGTCATAATATACATTCCCTCGCTTTCGGCTCAATTGCCGTCCAAGAATCGGGCAATAGCCATTGTGTGCAGCACACATTTTGGCACATTTAATGGGATTATATCGTTGTGTCCAAATATTTGTTCGCTCATCGTAATACATATGATTCTCGCAAACTCTGCCACCGTGAGCATTAGAGTATTCCCTGTACTTCCGTTTCCGTTCTTCCTCGCGTTCCCTATTGGCTTTTTCAATACTGATTTCGTAATCGTATGGTTCATCTGTTTTGTGGCAAGTGCAAAAACACTGAAGGCATAAACCTCCACCATGCGTGCCATATAATCTTGGATCATTGTGCTCGCACTCTGGCTTGTTATATGGGCAGCGGAACACCGGATTATCATTTTCATGGCTCCAATCGATTCCGCATCCCAGATTATCTATCACATGACTTCCCATGATGAACTTACCGCATCCGGTTTTATAAACGATGCTGTCTCTGTAGAACCGCTTATATTCAAACCCGCCCGAAAGATTGTTCAACGGATCATTGCCAGGAAGTCTGCTTGTATCTACCTGTACATAATCAGGATGGTGGTCGGCAGTATAACCTTCTGCAAGCAACCGCTTTGTCAATTCGTTATATTCCATAATCAGATCCCCTGACACGGACGAATGCCCCAAAAATCTTCCATTTTGCTACGAAATGCGTCTTGATCCATGTCATAAATCTTGCAAAAGCACTTCTCGCACGTATTTCGCACCTTAAAAGTCTTAGTCAACCGAGCATCCCAACTATTCATCCGCGCTCCGCATTTATGGCAATTTTCATCAAGCCATCTCACTTTATTCGCCATGCGTTCCACCCTCTTTCGATTTGCTTCAAAATTCTAAACAGGCATTTTCGTTCGAATGTACCTTGTTCCGCAGTTAGGACAAAACGTATAACTTGGTTCATTCGCACCAAAGCCGCATTTCCCGCAATACATCAAATCGTGATGGTGCTTGTAAGCCGCTTTCACAATACGTTTTTTTGCCCCAATATCCTTTGCCGCTTCATAGCGAAATCGGTTTAATCGCCATCTGCACCACCTACTCTTTCAAAATAGAACTTTATAGGATCTCTATTTTCCTTTACCATGCCATACCGCAAGGCTATATTGTATGTACACACATCTCTTTTCAGCCTATCTGGTATCTTCTGTAACTCCTCTCTGAATGTTTCCAAATCCATTGTTGACTTGTAGCGATTGCATGACCCGCAAGACGGCATCAGATTGCTTATATCGTGTACGTCAATCCCGGTAAATTCTTCGGTGTACTCATAATTTCTAAGGCAATGCAAATGGTCTACATTAAAGCCTTTCTCTGGTATTTCACAACCGCAGTAAGCGCAGTGACCATTGTATTTTTCGTATACCTGTTTTCTAACTGATTTAGGAATCGGTTTTCGCATCTACTCCCCCGCCTTTCACAATCTCGATCTTTACCCTCCTGTTCCATGTTTCCTTTGCTTTTCCCTGCGCATCCATCTTGTTAGGAAATTCTTTAATTTTTACATACGGACCAGCACATCCGCATTTACCGCATATAATCCTGTATCCTTCACTTCCCATTTTTCTTACGCTCACTCTGCGGTCATGGCAGCCACAGAACGGGCATGATTTAAGTTCTTCACTCATTCTCCATTCTCCTTTCTTTTGCCCTTCGAAAAAATGTGTACGGCTAGTGCCACATAACCCAAAATAATCAAGATTCCTATAAATTCACTTGGAAGGATTTGCATATAGTCGCACATAAAAACAAGCATCATGTAATTCATGTATACGAGATATGTCATCCTACACCTCCAACAATTCCGGATGTTCAATCGCATTTCCAAGCACTTTACATTCCCCGCCAAGGACTTCCCAGCTTTCAGCAGATAATCTGTTTGTCACTTGGAAAGACAATGTTTCTTCATCCCACAAAACTTCACCGGCACAATCTGCTTCTGCATATCCGCTTTCTGTGCTATATGTGTCAAGATAAACAATTACATCGTGTTCAAATATCAATTTCTCATCTTGATCTGTCCGTCCAGTGCACCGGCAGATGGTGGCTTTCGAGACCTCAACGGATGTACTTAACAAATTATCTACGTGTATTGGCTGCCCTGTATTGTGATGCGGCAAGATATACGAAACATCATTTACAAGAAATGGAAATCCTTCCACCCATTCGCCGGTATCACTCCTTTTGCCACGACATAAAAATCTATTCTCCATTATCGTTGCTCCTTCCAATCCATTCCGTTATATAGACTTTCCGACAACTCCACCTGTTTATCATCAAGCTCTCTTAAAGCCTTAATGAGCAACATTTTTGTTTCCTTGCACGGAAAATAGCCGTATTTTGCATATCTCAGCATTCTCTCAAATGTGCTCATTGGATATGGAATTTTGTCATCAATGACAAGCCTTTTAAGATGTAAATGTTCAAAAAACTTATCATCATATATAACCCTGTATTCAATATGAATTTCAGCCTTGCTATCATTTTCAAATGGCTTTTCTTCTACTTCTGCCCCTGTTTCATCTTCAACCTCTGCTTTATAGTAGGCGAATTTAGTGATTGAAAAATCAAATTGACTTATAATCTGTTCTGCTGTTCCATAGATTTTGCTAATCAGTTCAATCCTTATTCCTGTTTCTTTGTGAACATAAGCCTTTACATTATCGTTTTCATACAAAAACCTATATTCGGCTTCATCTTCCGATACAGTATCTTCCATTGTTCCATCAGTATATCCAGCTGTCATGCTATCAAAGTAATCAACCGCTTTCTCTCTATCTCCCTTGTTTTGAAAGAATATATCAAGGTCTTTCACTTTCTCTTGATTAAAAATATTTTTGAAGCAACCGCCACATATAAATCCTTTATGCCCTTCCATAAATTTATCAAGCCAATTTAACATCCAGTAGTTATCTCTGTTTTCTCTAATCAAAACGGACATTTATTCTCCTTTCCAGCATTCCTCCCTTTTACACAGGTGTTCCAAAATCTGCAACTCGGATCACAGACTTTCGTCTTGTCACCATAGCTGCAAATCCTGCCACTGCCGTAGTAAGTAGGCTCTGCCTTAAATTTCCTGTACGCTTTCGGGTTCCGGTGTTCCGGCTTGGAATCTTCGTATCCTTGGATCTGCCCGATCAGCTTTATATTTTCACGCTCCAGACGTTTGTCCTTATTGCTTTTATGTATTTCTCTCACCCCTTTTGGTAATGGGGCGATTGCCGCCCCGATATTGGCAAGTTAAGATCATGGCCTGTGATAACTATAATTCCGCACTTGCAATGGTTTCTTTTGCTTTCGCTGGTGTTTCAACCGTCCATCAGTTTCTGGATCATGTCCTCCTGATGCTTCTCTGCGATATGATCCCGCACGCTTTCTTCCGGGAATGCGATCTGGTAGGTTCGCTCCTTGATCCGGTTCGTGATGCGGTCATCATACTGCAGCGTTTCCAAAGATTCATTACTGGTAAAAATCGTCACTTTCCGGTTAATGTACCGCTCGTTGATGATCTGATACAGCTTGTCGTTGATCCAGTCTGCCGGCCGTTCCACTCCGAAATCATCAATGACCAGGATATCCGTGGCACAGAGTGCATCCAGCAACCGACTCTCACTGTACTCCGCATCCCGCCGCCATGTATTCTTGATTTCCTGCAGGATGGTCAGTGATACCGCAAATTTGACCGCGTAGCTTTTCATCAGCTCGTTTGCAATCCCGGCCGCAATCCTTGTTTTCCCGCTGCCCTTTGTCCGGGACCAGATAAAAAGTCCCATCCCCTGCTCCCTCTGGTTCTCAAAATCTCCAAGGTACGCTTTTATGATCCGGCAGGCATCTGCCACTTTCTTTTTGCTGTCTGGCTCCCGGTACACATCCATCCGAAATGTTTTCAGTTCCATTTCCCGGAATGCTTCCGGGATATCCGCAAACCGCAGCCGCCGCAACATGATCGCACGCTCCCGGCACTTACACGGCACGGCTGTTTCAATACCGTCCTTTTCGGTCAGAATCCATTCGCTGCCCTTGCAGACTGGGCACACATCAGAACCCTTCGAAACATCCGGAACATCCGCGTTCTTCAAGCAGTTCGTTGAGCGATTTTTCACGCGCTCCAGTATTCCGTTGATCATGTTTTTCATCTGCTGGTCCATCATCCACTCCTTCCAGGTATTGCATAAACAGGTTTTCTTTCAAAAAGTTCTCCGGGTTCTTGATGTACCGGGCTGGTGTCTTTTTCCGCTGGCAGGCAATAGCATAATTCTCTGCCGCTGCAATCAGGCCAGCTTCCGACACTCCGGCATCAACCGCATTGCAGTATTCCGTCTCTGCCAGATAACCAGTGCAGGTTTTCGGATAGGCTGCGGCAAAATCTGCAAACCGTTCCACGGGGGATATAGGGGATGTATTTCTTTCCTTCTTCCCTTCTTTCTTTTCTTCTATTGTTGTCGTTTGAATGTCGTTAGAATGTCGGTTGCCTGTCGGTTGCCTGTCATTTTGCTTGTCGGTTGTCTGGTACAAATCGTACTTAACCACTGTAAATACAGTAAATTTGTTTGTCGTTTTGCTTGTCACTTCGCCTGTCTTTTTCAGATGTGAAATTGCGGTGCGGATTTCGCGCTCCGTAAGCCCTGTTTCGCCCGACAGCTTCCCGATGGATGAGACAAACGATCCACGTGGAACCGTTGTCCCTTTGAAATTTCCATCCTTCCAGTTGGCTTTCAGAAGCATATGGATAAACAGCCGGGTTGTATTGATATCTGTGTACCATTCCCATTCCAGTAGCCCGCGGCTCAGCTTTATGTAGTTGCCATCCAATCACTCCACCTCCCGAATCAGCACTTCTCGCCACCTTTCAAATGTCATTTTCATTCCACCTTCACAACAATTCCATACACCTTATACATCTGCCGGAACCGGATCACTCCCATCTGGTGAGCAATCGTATGGTGCTCCCTGCACAGGCAGATCTTCTTATAACCCGAATCATCCACCTTCCGGCGGTTATTTCCCATACCGATTGCATCTTCATGATGGATTTCCCCATCCTTGCCGCAGATGGCACACTTTTTATGCATTAGGCAGTAATACAGATACCGCCCGATATCATCCGTCCGGTCAATCGCATTGTCTGAAAGTGGGATTCCCCACTCTAAAGCAAATTCCAAGATCGTATTGATAAACTCCCGCGCGGTATCCATCGAACAGTTAGAAAGGCTGAAATAAGGATCTCCTGTACGGATCATATGCTCATACTTCATCCGTTCCTTCATTTCTTCCGGTGGATAGCCTGTCCAGTCTGCAATATCCCGGATCGTTGCATATGCTTTCTTCCTCTGCTCCGCAGAGATATGCCGCCCATCATCAAAGCGGATCTCTGCATTCTTGATCTTCTTTCTCTGGAGCAGCCCCCCAAGTTTCATTCCCGGAACAGAAACAACAAGATCTGTTCCATCGCTGTTTTCCCGGTACTGCTTCACATCTACCATCGTATACATCAGTCATCACCATACTTCGATTTCAGACTGTTCAGCATTGTACCAACATCTTCTGCTGATAAACTGTCCCAAGTCTTTCCGTTGCTCGTGATCCAGTATTCAAGATTCACCTTATGTTTGAGGCACAGGTCTTTCAGAATCTTAATATTTGCCGGGCTCGGCTTCTCCTCATTCCTCGGAATGATGTTGTTAAACGGCTGCATTTCTTCTTTGAGCCACAGGTTAAATCCAAGCCCCGTATGAATTGCCACACACTTTACAAAGGACCGGCACATACTGTTCCATACCCTCTGCTGGCTCATGGAATTATCCTTGACCGGATTGGAGCCATTCATCACCGGTGACTGCATTTCATACTCATTTTCATCAATAACGACATGTATCCGTGTCTCATAGCATCGGTTTGTATTTCCTTTGCTATCTGTGAAATCTTTTGAAACCATACGCAAAGAACTTCCCGTTCCCTCATCCGGAATCGGCACCCAGTAAACTTTCTTTGCACCATTCTCATGCAGCAAATCAATACATTTTGCCCAATTGAGATACGTCATTCCATCCCGTTCCTGGCAATATGGAGTTACGTCAATTTTGCGCATTTCTTCCCACGATTTAAGTGCCATACATCATATCCTCCAACTTCATTTCCATCTGTCCATCCCTGCCACTTCTATATGCTGCAAGGATGTTTTTATTGTTCTCCTTTTTCTTTTCCAGGCAGTCACATGATTCACCCGGATCAAGATGTGCCCCACAATAGGGGCAGGGTCTGTAATACATCACACCACCTTCCGGAAGCATGAAACCATACAATCTTCACAGTAGATTTCTCCGCCAACGTCATAACAATAATCATCCTGAATATGATCACCGCAGCAGACACACACCGGCCGTTGTTCCAGCCATTTGTCCTGCTCATCCTCATGCATCCGGAAGAAATCATAATTATCCGGGATCGTTTCCATTGTCGGCTCCTTCCTGCAGCAGATCATAGATTGCCTTTGCTTCACCTTTTTGCAGCAGATCATAGATCCAGTCCGCTGTCTCATCATCCTGTCCGTCTATCAGCACCGCATAGATCTGCTCCATCGGTTCGTCCATAAGTGGACACGCTGCCTCTGTGTAAATAAATGATCCTGCATTATTCAGAATCTTTTCTGCATCCTTGCAGTGCAAATACGCACTTACAAGGGATTCAATCTGACTTAAATTCATATTTTCCACTTGCACATTAAATATATTTTTTGTAAAATAATAGCATAGCAT
>PPYE01343316.1_pt1 | contig 32059 bp, 24 predicted proteins | sample 1559881 | NCBI WGS metagenome assembly PPYE01 (sample SAMN08240022, study PRJNA423297) | Human gut metagenome, whole genome shotgun sequencing project.
AAGCGTAACGAACGCTCTATCAGCTAATTCGCTACGCTTTGCCCAAATTTACTTTTTCGCTATGTGTTTATTTTATGAAATCATTTCAATTAAAGTCACTTCTTCTGCTGGCTGCCGTCATCATCTCCCTGCCCTCCTTTGGACAAGGACTGAAAGCGTTCAAGCTGAAGAACGGTCTTTCCGTATATATATGGGAAGACGAATCCAAATCGGACGTATTCGGACTGGTAGGCGTACGTGCCGGTTCCATCAACGACCCCGAAGAGTACACGGGACTTGCACACTACCTGGAGCACGTCATGTTTAAAGGAACAGACAAGATAGGCGCGCTGAACTGGACGGAAGAAGAACCGATCTACAAGGAAATCATCGCCAAGTACGACCAGATGGCCGAAGAAGCCGACCCGGTAAAAAAAGAAGCCATCAGCAAGGAAATCAATGAGCTGACCGTCAAGGCCGGAAAGCTGGGGCTTCCCAATGAATACTCCAACCTGATGGAAAGCATGGGCGCCAAAGGGGTAAATGCAGGAACCTACTATGACTGGACCTTCTATCACAGCTCCTTCCCTGCCTATCAGATAAACAAATGGCTGGAGATTTCCTCACAACGTTTCCTGCATCCCGTATTCCGTTCCTTCCAGTCGGAGCTGGAAAACGTGTACGAAGAATATAACCGTTCACAAGATGACCAGGGACGTGCACAGAACCAGTTCGTGATGGAGAAAGCTTTTGAGGGACATCCTTACTCCCGTTCCATCATCGGCCTGCCCGAACATCTGAAGAATCCCCGCCTGAGCAAGCTGATTGAATTCTACGAACAATGGTATGTACCCGAAAACATGGTACTGGTACTCGTAGGAAACATCAAAGCCCAACAAATCAGCGGACGCATCAATGCTGCCTTCGGACGTCTGGCTGCTAAGCCCGCACCCGAGCGCAAGGTCTACCAGAACCTCGAAATAAAGGGCCGCAAACAGTATTCGGCTAAAGTGGGATTCTACCCGCAAGTGGCAATGGTATTCAATGGAGTACCTGCCGGACATCCCGACGAAGACGCTCTGAACATCGCCCTGGCACTGCTGAACAACAACAGTCAGACCGGAACTATGGACAAGCTGGTACTGGACGGTGAACTGACCAGCGCCGGAGCCTACACCCGTACTTTCCGCGAACAAGGACGCGCCATCGTAGCGGCCATTCCCCTCTACGACGAAAACCAGCGCCGTTTCGAGTCTACCAAGAGCGCCGAAAAGAAAGCCTTGAAAGCCATCCAGCAAATCGCCAACGGAGAATTCGAGGATTGGAAAATTGATGCCATCAAAGCCGAGAAATGCCGCCAGTTCGACCTGGAAATGGAGTCGAACGAGGACAAGGCCATGATACTGATGAACGCCTTCTACAACGAGCAGGATTTAGGCGACATACTCAACTACAAGGACAAGATTATGGCCATCACTACTGACGACATCAAGCGGGTAGCCAAGAAATACCTGTCGGACAACTACCTGGCCCTATATATCGAAAAAGGGAAACCTGACAAAAACGCCAAGATTGAGAAGCCGGGGTACAAACCCGTAGAACCTCCGGTAGGCAAGGAATCGCTTTATGCAACGCAATTCAAGAACCTGCCCATCGGACAGATGGAAGAGAAATTCGCAGACTACGGCGAAGTGCAAATCAAGCAGCTGAACGACCGTTCCAAGATGTACTACACGCCCAACAAGGAGAACAACGTATTCCAGCTGATTGTACAATACGGAGCCGGTGAACGCGAATTCCCGAAACTGGGCTATGCCGCCCAACTGATGAACAACGCAGGTATCATGGGAGCCTACGAACCGCAAGAGCTGAAAGAAGAACTCAGCAAGCTGAACGCAACCTGCCACGTGACAGCCGATGAAGACAACCTCTACATCATCATGGAGGGCTACGAAGCCACCCTGCCGCAAGCCTGCCAGCTACTTTCACGCCAGATTCTGATGCCGAAATTGGACGAAAAGCAACTGGCACGTCTGAAAGGTTCGGCAATGGGTATGCGCCAGCAGCGTAAAGACAACGTCAGCATCCTGAACGAAGCGCTGCGCCAGTACATGCTCTACGGAGAGAAATCAGACTACATCAAGGAGCTGACCGACAAGGAGATTTACGAATTGCAGATTTCAGAACTGACGGGCGACATCAACCGTGCCTCCAACTACGAGGCAAAGGTATTCTTTACCGGAACACTCCCCTTCGACCAAGTATACGACATCCTGAGCAAGAACCTCCCGTTGGTAGCCAACGAACGCCCGTCCAACTCCCCGCAGGCAAAGGAGATGATGCCGGTAACCGAAAACACCGTCTACTTCCTGCCTAACAACGATGCAGAACAAGCCCAAATCCACCTCTACATCCCGATGCAGAAGGCTGACAAGAAGGACGACGTGCTGCGTAGCGCATTCAACCAGTACTTCGGTCTCGACTTCACCGGCATCGTTCTGAACGAAATACGCGAAAAACGCTCCATGGCCTATACAGCCTACGCATTCGTCGGCACGCAAGGCATAGCTGGAAAAGCAAGCTACCTGCGCGGCTACATCGGTACCCAGAACGACAAGGCAAACGATGCATTGGACGTACTGATGAGTCTCGTCAATGACATGCCGAAGAATCCGGAACGTATCGGCAACATCAAGAGCTACCTCCGCCAAGCCATGCTGACCAGCCACCCCAGCTTCCGCAACAAAGCTATGGAACTGGTAGACTTGGGCTACAGAGGCTACACGGACGACCCAGCCAAAGAAAACCTGCCGAAAGTAGATGCACTGACCTTTGACGACATCGTGAAGTTCTACGAAGAGAACATCAAAGGCAAACCTTACTGCATCTCCATCATGGGCAACCCGAAGGACATCGACCTGAAGCGGCTGGAGAAATTCGGCAAGGTAGTGAAACTGAACGAACGCAAGCTCTTCAACACGAAGGATGCATTGTTCTAACCTAGTCTTATCTCTTTAGCAATCCTATCCTCGCTCCCTTTAATAAGGGGAACGAGACATATGAAAAATTCCCCGACATTTCGGTTTGAAAATGCCGGGGAATCTTATTTTAAAACATCTGGGAAGTGCTTCTCCGGAATGTCCGAGTTTCACCGGAAAATCCCTGAGGTTTTCAGACTGCAAACAACGGACTACATTTCCTGCTCCTCTTCATTACCCGAAAGGATAGGAAGGCAAATCCTATACTTTACTGCCAGTATACGGGTAACGAACACCGTCACACCACCCACAATCTGGCACACGAAAGACTCCATCCCCAGAAGATGGCACATCCAGTAGAAGGTCCCTCCCACCACACAAGCCATCGCATAAATCTCCTTCCGGAATATCAGCGGAATTTCGTTGATGAATACGTCACGTATCACACCTCCCGCAGCCCCGGTAATGCTGCCCATGATGATGGCCACCCAGAAGGGATAGCCCAGAGCGATGCTCTTGCCCACACCAACGACCGTGAACAGTGCCAGGCCGATACTGTCGAATATGAAAAACGTATTGTGCAGATGGATGAGATGCTTACCGAAGAGGATGACCCACAACAAGGCCAGTCCGGTACAAATCAAATAAATAGGGTCCGTCATCCAACCCGGGGTGACGTCCAGCAGCAGGTCGCGTATCGTACCGCCCCCGATGGCCGTCACAAAACCCACCACATACGCTCCAAACCAGTCGAACCGCTTGGCCGAGGCCAGGCGTATGCCACTGATGGCAAAGGCAAATGTGCCAATGAAATCGAGTATCTGAACAAATGTTGGCATTATCACTTTGAGAATTAAAAATTAAAAATTAAACAAGTGCTTCGAGTATCCAAAATTAAATCCGAGTATCCAAAACCGAAAAAGATAATACATATTTCAACAGACACTCTGAAAATAATAGGCAAAGTAACAAATAATTTCCCTAAGAAAGCGTATTTTTGTATCGACATTTTTTTACCAATTACGACAATGAAAATAACAATCGTATCGGGCGCACGCCCCAACTTCATGAAAATAGCCCCCATCTGCCGCGCCATCGACGCCGCCAGAGAGGCAGGAAAGAACATCTCCTACCGCATCGTCTATACCGGTCCGCAAGATGACACCAGCCTGGATGCCTCGCTCTTCTCCGACCTCTCTATGAGGAAACCGGATGCCTGCCTCGGCGTCACCGGACATGACCACTCGCAGGTGGCAGCCTCCATCATGCTTGCCTTCGAGCGCGAGTTGGACGAGCACCCGGCACAAGTCGTACTGGTGGTAGATGACATGACCGCCACCATGAGTTGCTCCATCGTCGCCAAGAAGCGCGGGCTGAAGGTGGCGCATGTCATAGCAGGCACTCGCTCCTTCGACATGAACATGCCCCGCGAAGTGAACCGAACCATCGTGGACGCCATCTCCGACTATCTCTTCACTGCCGGCATGGTGGCCAACCGCAATCTCAACCAAGAGGGTATGATACCCGACTATATCCACTACGTGGGCAACATACTGATTGACACCATCCGCTTCAACCGCCACCGCCTGGTGCAGCCCATGTGGTTCTCCAGCCTCGGCCTGCGGAAAGGAAATTACTTGCTACTCACCCTCAACCGCCGTGACCTACTGGAGAAGAAGGCCGTGCTACACTCCCTGCTCCAGACCGTCATCGAAAAGGCCGACGGCATGCCTATCGTCGCCCCTCTGCACCCCTATGTACAAAAGGCAGTGAAGTCACTGGGACTGGATGCCCCTAACCTGCACATCCTGCCTCCACAGAGCTACCTGCACTTCGGGTTCCTCATCAATCAGGCACGGGGCATCGTCACCGACTCGGGCAACATTGCCGAAGAAGCCACCTTCCTTGACGTCCCCTGCATCACCCTCAACACCTACGCCGAGCATCCCGAAACCTGGCGTATCGGTACCAACGAGCTGGTCGGCGAAAACTCCTTCGCCCTCTCCGCCTCGCTCGACAAGCTGCTGCACGGAGAATGGAAGCACGCCATCCTACCCGACCGCTGGGACGGACGGACGGCGGAACGCATCGTACAGACACTACTGAACGGCAACAATTCATAATCCTCCATAAATTCTATCCCAAGCTTGCAAACGTCTATCCCAAACCTACGGACGCTTATCCCAAGCTTGGGTCTTTCTATCCCAAGGCTTGGGATAGAGCTTTCTCCATACATTGCGCAACTTTATCCTTTATATCCGGCAACTTCTCTACAAGGATTCCGTACATTTTTTATCTGTATCCAGCAAACAAGACATACGACTTTCACGTTCATTTAACCATATCTCCCGTTTCTTTAGTCTATATTTGCTTCTTGATTAACCTTAATTTGTTAACTTTGTGCCCGAATTATCTGTAACTTATGAAGCAAAGATATATAATTTATGCCCTTTTCCTGCTGTCACTGTTTGTCTCCATCAGCGCATCCGCCCAGATAAAGGGTGTCATCACAGACTCTCTCACGAACGAACCGCTGATGTATATCACCGTACAGTATGAAGGGAAAGGTGTAGGCGGCATCTCCAACGCAAACGGTGAATACCAGGTTGAAACCCACAAAGGCTGGGATGAGCTGACATTCTCCGCTGTAGGTTATATCACCAAGAAAGTGAAACTGAATCCCGGTACCCGGGTGCTGAACGTCAAGTTGCAACCGGATGACATCATGCTCTCCGAGGTCGTCGTGAAGCCCAAGAAGGAGAAATATTCCCGCAAGAACAACCCCGCCGTGGAGTTTATGAAGAAGGTCATCGAGAACAAGAAGGCCCTGAAACTGGAAGAGAACGACTACTATCAGTATCAGAAATATGAAAAGATGAAGATGTCGCTCAACGATGTCACCCCCGACAAAATGGAGAAAGGTATTTACAAGAAATTCTCCTTCTTCAAAGACCAGGTGGAGGTATCGCCCAAGACCAACAAGATGATTCTACCCATCTCCATCAAGGAGACGGCGAGCAAGACCATTTTCCGTAAAAGCCCCAAGAGCGAAAAGACCATCATCGAAGGCATGAACTCCACCGGTATCGAAGAGTTCTTCAACACCGGAGACATGCTGGGGACCATCCTTACGGACGTATTCTCCGACATCAACATCTACGACGACGACATCCGGCTGCTGCAACGCCGCTTCGTCAGCCCCATCGGTCGCGGAGCCATCAGCTTCTACAAGTACTATCTGATGGACACACTCATGGTGGACAAGCAGGAGTGCGTGCATCTGACTTTCGTTCCGCAGAACCCGCAGGACTTCGGTTTCACGGGGCACCTCTACGTGGTGAAGGACTCCACCTATGCCGTGAAGAAATGTACCATGAACCTGCCCAAGAAGACTGGTGTCAACTTCGTGGAAAACCTCGACATCGTGCAGCAGTTCGAACAACTGCCCGACAGCAACTGGGTGTTGACCGACGACGACATGACCGTGGAACTTCACTTCGTGAAAGGTATCCAAGGCCTGGAAGTGCAACGGACCACCAAATACAGCGACTATCAATTCACGGAAATAGAGCCCCGCCTCTTCCGTCTGAAAGGAAACGTCATCAAGGAAGCGAACATGCTTGCCAAGAGCGACGAATACTGGGCGAAAGTCCGCCAAGTGCCCCTCACCAAGAAAGAGAGCACGATGGACGTATTCATGAACCGCATCGAGCAGATTCCCGGCTTCAAGTACGTTATCTTCGGGGCGAAAGCCTTGATTGAGAACTTCGTGGAGACGGGTGGCAAGAAGCATCCCAGCAAGTTCGACTTCGGTCCCATCAACACGATGATAACCAGCAACTACGTCAACGGCACGCGCTTCCGTCTGAGCGGTATGACAACCGGTAACCTTGACCCGCATTGGAGCCTGAGCGGCTACGGCGCCTACGGAACCAAGGACAAAAAATGGTTCTACTCCGGACAGGTGGCCTACTCCTTCAACAAGCGCGAATACGTATTGTGGGAGTTCCCGAAGCACTATATCGCCTTCAAGTACACCTACGACGTGATGTCTCCCATGGACAAGTACCTCGCCACGGACAAGGACAACTTATTTGTCGGCTGGAAATGGACGACGGTGGACCAGATGTCCTACATGCGCGACGCCACGCTGACTTACGAGCTGGAGACCAATACCGGCTTCTCCGTACAGGCCATGGCGCGCCATCGTAACGACCAGCCTGCGGGGCAACTGCAATACTGGAAGAACAACGGAGGGACACCCGGACAATGGGACGAAAAGAATACGCTGGTGCACGACATCACCACCACCGAGCTGGGTGTGACCCTGCGTTACGCTCCCGGCGAGACCTTCGTCAACACCAAACAGCGCCGCGTGCCCGTATCGTTGGATGCGCCCACCTTCACCCTCTCCCACACCGCCGGATTCAAGGGCGTGCTGGGTGGAGAGTATAACTTCAACCTGACGGAAGCCAGCATCCGCAAGCGCTTCTGGCTCGGCTCGTGGGGCAAGCTGGACGTAACGGCACGTGCCGGTGCGCAATGGAACACCGTTCCCTTCCCCCTGCTGAACCTGCCGATGGCGAACCTCTCGTACATCACGCAGAACAACGAGTCCTTCAACCTCATCAACAACATGGAGTTCCTGAACGACCGCTACGCCTCCCTCAACCTAAGCTACGACATGAACGGAAAACTCTTCAACCGCATCCCGCTCATCAAGAAGCTGAAGTGGCGCGAGATGTTCCGCATCCGTGGCTTGTGGGGCACGCTGACGGACAAGAACAACCCGTACAAGAGCAACAATCCCGACTTGTTCCTCTTCCCCATGCGCGACGGTGTACCCACCAGCCACGTCATGGGCAAGACTCCCTATGTGGAAGCCAGCGTAGGTATCTACAATATCTTCAAACTGCTCCACATAGAATATGTACGTAGGCTGACCTATACGGACATACCGGGAGTGAAGAAGGGCGGTATACGCTTCATGATATTAATGATATTTTAAGAGTTACATACTATGCAACCATTAGCAGAACGGCTTAGACCAAGAACATTAGATGAATATATCGGTCAGAAACATTTAGTGGGACCGGGTGCAGTGCTGCGTAAGATGATTGATGCAGGACGTATCTCTTCGTTTATCCTATGGGGTCCTCCGGGAGTGGGAAAGACAACCTTGGCGCAGATTATCGCCAACAAGCTGGAAACTCCTTTCTATACGCTCAGTGCCGTGACCAGCGGTGTGAAGGATGTACGCGACGTGATAGAGCGTGCCAAGAGCAACCGCTTCTTCTCGCAAGCCAGTCCCATCCTCTTCATCGACGAGATACACCGTTTCAGCAAGTCGCAGCAAGACTCGCTGTTGGGAGCCGTGGAGCAAGGCACCGTGACGCTGATAGGCGCCACCACGGAGAACCCTTCGTTCGAGGTCATCCGCCCGCTACTGTCCCGCTGCCAGCTCTATACCCTGAAGTCACTGGAGAAGGACGACCTGCTGGAACTGCTGCAACGCGCCATCACCACGGACACCGTGCTGAAGGAACGGAAAATAGAACTGAAAGAAACCACTGCCATGCTCCGCTTCAGCGGAGGAGACGCCCGCAAGCTGCTCAACATCCTCGAACTGGTGGTAGACTCCGAAGCCGCAGACCCTGTCCTCATCACCGACGACATGGTGACCGAACGCCTGCAACAGAACCCTCTTGCCTACGATAAGGACGGCGAGATGCACTACGACATCATCTCCGCCTTCATCAAATCCATTCGCGGCAGCGACCCGGACGGCGCCATCTACTGGCTGGCGCGCATGGTCGAAGGAGGTGAAGACCCTGCCTTCATAGCCCGCCGCCTCGTCATCTCCGCCTCCGAAGACATCGGACTGGCCAACCCCAACGCACTGCTGCTTGCCAACGCCTGCTTCGACACGCTGATGAAAGTGGGATGGCCCGAAGGACGTATCCCACTGGCAGAAGCCACCATATACCTTGCCACCAGCCCCAAGAGCAACTCCGCCTATATGGCCATCAACAATGCCCTGGAACTGGTACGCGAAACGGGCAACCTCCCCGTCCCTCTGCACCTGCGCAACGCCCCTACCAAGCTGATGAAGCAGTTGGGCTACGGCGAGAAGTATAAGTACGCCCACGACTACCCCGGCAACTTCGTCAAGCAGCAATTCCTGCCCGACGAACTGAAAGACCGCCGCATCTGGGAACCACAACTCAACCCTGCCGAGCAGAAACATAAGGAACGGATGCAGCAACTCTGGGGAGAGGAAAAGAAATGGTAAACTATCAATTCAAATTAAAAATTAAAAGTTAGAGATTAAAAGTCGGATACAGAAAATCCCCACAACAAATAACTCATAACTTATAACTCATAACTCCATGAATATAGTAGTATTAGACGGCTATGCCGCCAACCCCGGCGACCTTTGCTGGGACGAATTGCAAGCCTTGGGCGAGTGCACCATCTACGACCGCACCGCCCCTGCGGAAGTATTGGAACGCGCCGCTGGTGCAGAAATCCTGCTGACCAACAAAACCGTGCTCACCGCCGAGCACATGGCGGCACTGCCCGAACTGAAATACATCGGTGTGCTGGCTACCGGATACAACATCGTAGACACCGCCGCTGCCAAAGAACGCGGCATCATTGTCACCAATATTCCCGCCTACAGCACCGACTCCGTTGCCCAGATGGTCTTTGCCCATATTCTGAACATCACCCAGCAAGTGCAACACCACTCTGAAGAGGTGCACCGGGGCCGCTGGACAGCAAGCAAGGACTTCTGCTTCTGGGACACGCCGCTCATCGAACTGCGCGAAAAAAAGCTCGGAATCGTAGGCCTGGGGCACACCGGCTTCACCACCGCCCGCATCGCCATCGGCTTCGGTATGAAGGTATGTGCCTACACCTCCAAGACCAACTTCCAGCTTCCTCCCGAAATCCGCAAGATGGAGCTGGACGAACTGTTCCGCGAATGTGACATCATCAGCCTGCACTGTCCCCTCACCGGCTCCACCCGCGAGATGGTAAACGCAGAACGGCTTCGGTTGATGAAGCCCACCGCCATTCTCATCAATACCGGACGCGGCCCGCTCATCAACGAACAAGACCTTGCCAATGCACTTAACAACGGCACCATCTATGCCGCCGGCGTAGACGTACTCTCGCAGGAGCCTCCCCGTGCCGACAATCCATTGCTCTCTGCCCGTAACTGCTACATCACTCCGCACATTGCCTGGGCAAGCACGGCCGCGCGCGAACGCCTCATGCAGATTATGCTCGAAAACATCAAAGCCTACCAAGACGGCAAGCCGGTGAACGTAGTGAATAAATAACAGACATTACAGCATCTCTTCGCTGTATATCCCGGTGGAAGAGATACTGTAACAAGCTCTGCATGGCAGGGTACCATAACAAAACAAACAAGCAAACAACATGGGAAAGTCCGCCGTAAAAGGTCTGTTCTACATCTGCCTGATAGCAGCGACATTTGTCTTGGCCACCATCACCATAGTGGCAGCCTTCTCAGGAAACGTGGCTCCGGTCGATTCCGTCATCATGCCATTACTGGGGCTGGCAGTGCCCGTACTCCTGATTGTCAATCTGATAACGGCACTCTGCTGGGCATTGGCCCATAAGCGCTGGGCACTGGTTCCGCTGGTGGCATTCTTCTGCAACTGGGGATATCTGACGTCTGTCTTCCAGCTCCACCTGCCGAAAGACAAAACCCCGGCAGGCAAGTATCTGAAGATAGCCACCTACAACATACACAACTTCGGAGGTGAAATTACCGGTTATTCCTGCAAGGAGATAGCCCGGTACATGCAGCAAGAGGGCGTGGATGTGCTGTGCTTCCAGGAGTTCGGAGACAACAGTGACTTCCCCACGGACAGTATACGGCGCGTACTCTCGCATTGGTCACACGCGCTCATCCCTTCTGAAGACTCCGTCAAGGGCGTACTGCCTATCGCCGTATTCAGCCGCTATCCATTGGCGAACCACCGTTTCATCACTTACCAGCACAGCTCCAACTGTAGCATGATGTGCGATGTAGTGATGGGTACGGATACCATACGTCTGATAAACAACCACCTGCAGACCACCAGCGTCAGCCAGAAGCGCAGGAAGTGGGAACGCGAGCTGGCCACCGACGACACCCGCCGCGAAGTCCAGGCAGCCAAAGATGCCGCAGGCACCCTGCACGAAAACTTCGTGAAACGGACCACACAGGCTTATGTCATCAGCCACTACGCCAAGGCCAGCCCCTATCCCGTGCTGTTATGCGGCGATTTCAACTCGATACCTTCCTCCTACACCTACCACCATTTGAGGAAAACCCTCAAAGACGGATTCCGCACTGCCGGAAACGGATACATGTACACCTACCGCTATGCCAAACGCATGTTGCGTATTGACTACATCTTCCACTCCCCCAGTCTGAAGGGTATTGCATACTACTCTCCGGACCTGGATTTGTGCAGCGACCACAATCCAGTGATTATGGAGGTTGAAATACAATAAAGTAAAGAAAGCCCAAAACAGCAAGGGCTATCCCGGAATTTCCGGGACAGCCCTTGCCTCATCATATTCCGCCATTCAGCGGAGGTTGTCTACATCCGGTTAGTTGAACACATAACGGATGCCGACTTGCAACTTCCAGCATTCGCTGTAGTTCTGATAGGTGTCGTAAGTCTTGGTAGGATATTCACCGTTCACCTTATACATGGAGAATACCGGAGTCAGATCAGTGACGCTCTTCACCCCTTCATACTTCAGGATTCGGTTGCTGTTGGAAACGGTGTTGGTCTTGGAGATACCCCATTTGGAGTTAATAAGATTACCCACGTTCATGATGTCGAAACTCAACTGGAAGCAATGCTTGGTCTTGCCAATCTTGAATTCAAAATCCTCCAGCAGACGGAAGTCAAAGCGGTGCACCCACGGAGCACGGGCAGCATAAGCCTCGGCATACTGTCCTTTGTGATTCTTCAGGTACGAATCCTGCTCTACGAATTTCCAGAAAGCAACGCGGTCTTCCTCTGTCTTGAAGTTGATTTCACTATCGTCCTTCGGAATGTACATCAGGTCGTTGTTGATGCCGTCACCATTCATGTCATTGGTGTAGCAGAAGCTGTAACCGCCGGAAGAATAACCGGAATAGAACAGATTCAGGTGCGTACCGCGAAGCAGGCCTTTGTGTCTGAAGGGAATGTAGTAGCCCACGGAAGCAATCACCTTGTCGGGAACCACATACTGTGAACGTTGTGCATCCACATAATTGGAACCGTCAATCGTGTTCAGTCCCTGCCAAGTAGAGATGGGGTCGCTGCCCGGAAGACCGGAAACTTCTTTGGACTCCGTGTGCGTATAAGCCAGCATCAGCATCAGGTCGTCCAACGGCTGGGCATTCACCGTGATGTTTGCCGTATAGCCGTAGCCTTTGGATGTATTGTCGAGCACCACGGCATTCTTGCCATTGTAATGCACGAAGTCGCCTGCATATTTCACATTCTTATCGGGGTTGTCATAAAGAGAATAAGAGTACACCATGCGGTTATCCGCACCATTGAAACGTTGCATACCTGTATGCAGCAGTTCCGTAGTTGTCACCTCTTTTCCATCAGCGCCCTTGACGGTGGTCAGCTTATTGTATTTCCATTCGTCGGGGTTCTTGATATTGATATTGTTGATGGTAACGGCATTCACATTCTTTGTAAACATGAACTCTCCCGTCACGGTCAAGGGGAAAGATACGGGTACCTGATAATCCACCGCAATAGACGACTTCCACACCTGTGGCATCTTGAAGTCCTTGGCCACACCCGAAATCTTACTCCCCGCCACGTGTTTCTCAATCGTGGTGGGGAGGTTGAACTTGTCGATTATCTGGTTCATGTCCGTAATCATGCCACCTGCCAACTGATCCAGACGGGAATCGTGGCCCACCACTTTTCCATTGTCATATTGGGTCTTAAAGGTAACGGAGTTCTGTACCATAGAAGCATTGGTCGGCATATTGGTGAAGAAAACCAACGGCAGACGTCCCGTAAACACACCCGTACCTCCACGTACTTTCAGCGACTTGTCCTTGAACACATCCCAAACGAAACCTACACGGGGAGAAATCTGCCATCTGGAATCCGGCCACTTGCCGGTGTCGATGTGCTGCCCGTCGAAGTCAAGCTCATAGATGGCATCGTTTCTCTGGAGGTCGTCGTTGTCGAACATCAAGTTGTCGAAACGGATACCGTAGGTCAGTTTCAGACTGTTGCCGAGATTCCATTCATCTTGGGCATAGAAGCCAAGCTGGTTGAAGGTAACCTGGGCATTGGGGTTGGCCACACCGTTGAAACCATAAGTCAAAGCGAATGATTCGGGAGCTGCGCCACTCAGGAAATCTTCCAGACTGTTGTAGCGATAGTATCCCGTACCGTTACGCATATAGGCGTTATTGGCAAACTGGTGCTCGTAGCTAAGGCCTGCCGTCAGCTTGTGGTTACCGGTGAAGAAGGTGAAGTTATCGGTAATGTTCGTAATCTTGTTCTTCACACCATTGTTGTAAGTGAACAGCTCGTAACCGGCACTCATATACGGTTCCAGAATCTGGTTTCCATTCTCGTCCTTGCCTGCCATGATGTCAATGAAGGGGAAAGGAGAAGAATTGGTGCCGCGCATGTCCTCAATATTGGTGTAGGTAAACAGCAACTGATTGGAAATCTTATCGGTGAAACGACTATTCAAATCTGCCGCCCAAGACTGCACCTTGTTGTCCATAGAATACATGCTGTTGGCAAACGCCATAGACTGCGTACCTACGCGGTAAGTATTGTTCAAACGATATCCCGTATCGGAAGAGTTACCGTTCGGGGCATTCCAAGCCGTATTCTTCGTATTGTTGTAGCGGAGACTCAAGCGATGGCGGTCCGTGATGTTCCAGTCGATGCGGGCCAGCAGCTTGGTGTTCTCCTCGTCGGCAGGGAAATTGGTGTAGGAGCCTGCATCGTAGCCGTATTTGTCCTTCAGATGGTTGTACACCTTCTCCATGTCCGACTTCAGTGTACGGGACACCATACCTTTCGCATCTTCACCGTCCTCGCGCGCGCGATACTTTATAACCTCTCCCGGAGTCTTCTCTTTTTCGTAGTTCACAAAGAAGAACAACTTGTTCTTGATGATGGGACCACCCAGCGTGAAGCCGTAGGTGGTCTTGGACTCATCGGAACGTGCTCCCAGGTCCTCGCCGTTGATGCGGTTACCACGCATGTCCTGGTTGCGGTAATAGGTATAGGCAGTACCTCTGAATGTGTTCGTACCGCTCTTGGTGATGGCATTGATGCCACCGCCGATGAAGTTCGTCTGGCGCACGTCGAACGGGGCGACAACTACCTGCACTTCTTCGATGGCATCCATCGAGATGGGATTGCCGCCACCGGGAAGGTTGGAACTCAGTCCAAAGTTGTTGTTGAAGTTGGCACCGTCGATGGTGAAGTTCGTGGAACGTCCGTCACCTCCGGCAAAGCTCATGCCATTGGCGTAGGGAGAAAGGCGGGCGATGTCGCTGATACTACGGTTCACGGTAGGGAGCTGCGTTATCTGTGCAGAAGAGATGTTGGTAGTGGCACCTGTCTTTTCGGCGGTGAACTTGGTCTTGGCCGCCGTCACAATCACTTCGTTCAGCAGCTCAGAAGATTCGCTCATCTCTACGTTCAGGTTATACACCTCGCCCAGTTGGAGAGTGATGTCCTTATAAATAACTGTCTGATAGCCGATATAGGAAATCTCCACCCGATAGGGACCACCGGTGCGCATACCCTGGATGGAATAGCGTCCATCGACATTGGTCACAGTTCCGTAGCGCGAACCGGAAGGCTGGTGCACCGCCTGAACAGTAGCGCCAATAATGGGCTCATTACTTGCATCCGTCACCTTACCCGCCATAGAAGCTGTGGTGACCTGCGCATCTAGACCTACGGCGGCCAGTAACAGCAGCACCGTCAGTATAATTCTTACTCTCTTTAACATAATGTCTTTTAAATTAGTTTCTTAAAACGTTATATTTCTTAAAACATTGGCAAAGATACGCAAAATTATATATAAAGTTGTTACAACACGATTACATTTTTTAAGCATTTATTCAATACAAGGCAGTATCACTGTGAAACGGCTCCCACGGCCTTCCTCGGACTGGAGTTCGATGCGTCCTCCCATCTTTTCGACGATGAGCACACAGATGGACAAGCCCAACCCGACGCCTTGGGAAAACTCGCTACGCTTGTAGAAACGCTCGAAAATCATCTTCTGCTCGCTGTGCGGAATGCCTATGCCGGTATCTTCCACATAGAGATGTACCTCGCTCATACCGGACGGACAGCAATACCCGAGCCGGATGCTGCCTTTTTTCGTAAACTTGTTGGCATTGTTCAGAAAGTTGGTGAGTACCTGTGTCAGTCGCATGGGGTCTACATTCACCTGCACATCTTCGGGAGGGAAATCCTTGAGGAACTGCAACGACGGCTGGATAAGCAGGCTATGCGTCTGATAGACGTCATCGAGCAGCCGGCGCACACTCTCCCGCTGAAAGGTGAACAAGAGGTTACCCGACTCGATGCGCGACAGTTCCAGCACATCGCCCACCAGCTTCAGTAGCAGTTTGGTATTGGTATTGATGATGTCCACAAACTCCTGCCGCTCTTCGTCTGAAAACTCCGGCTCATTGGCCAGCATATCCGAGAAGCCGACAATGGCATTGAGCGGAGTGCGGATCTCGTGGCTCATGTTGTTGAGGAACGACTGTTTCAATTCGGCCTGCTCTGCCAGCTCGCGAGATTCTATCAGCTCCTGCTCGTGGTCTTTCAGTTCTTGGATATTCTGCAGCAATCCGGCTATGATGGGTGCGTGTCCGGGGGTGTGGATGGTATTGTAGCTGAACTCCCACCACTGGAACTCACCGGTGAAGTTACAGCGATACTGCCCCTTGTGGTGCGTGTGTTCATGCCTTGCCGCTATGTTCTTGCGGAAGGCGGGTAAGTCGTCGGGATGAATGTAGGGAGTGATTTCATCGAGCAGAAGACGGCCGGGGCGATGATGAATAAGCTCGCAAAACTGAGAATCGCAGGACACGGAATCTCCCTCCAGTCGCCAGGCGTAGGTAGAATTTCCTTCAATGGCCAGGCAGAGGGTCTCATGCTCGTAGAGGAGGTTTCGCAGTGCCTCACGCTTGCGCCTGCGTTCGCGCAGCAGGCTGAAGGAGAGCAAGACTATTACCGTCAGCACGAAGACTGCGCCCAAGATGGAACCGATAAGTATAGGATAGCGGTAGCGCTCCGAAAAAGGAATATACATCACAGTGTACTCCACCGGGATACTCTCGAGCGGGATACCATACTTCTGCAGCACATGCCAGTTCAGCACGTACTGCTTGGCGCATTCCGTCACCTGCTGCCGGGGCATCCGTCCTTCAAGACGTTCCTTGATACCGGTAGCCATGTATCTTATCTGGCTTTCCAGTGGAGTGAAATATCCTCCCAGCAAGTAGTCGGCAAAGCCGAAGCCCTCGTTGATGGTCTGAAACGTGGGATTGTCGAAAAGCATGCCCACACGTTTGGTGGTATAGTCTCGCTTGGTGTAGAGCAGCAACGTATTGTCGCCGCGTCCCAACCACATCAGATGGCGTATCGCTATGGAGTCGCTCGTCATGCGCACAATCTTCGTGGTGTCCAGCAACACGTCTATGTTCTGCCGTTTCAGTATAGGGCTGATAGTCTCCCTCTCGCGCACACGGTGATAGGAGGAACCGGCAAAGTAAGCACCCTCTGTAGAGGTCACGATGGCGAACCCCTGCCCACGACACTGCTCATTCAACGCATGCCATATCTTGCGGTCCAGAAACACTTGTCCGTTCATCAGGCAGATGCGCGACTTGCCCATGATACTCTCTATCATACGTATGGTACGCAAGTAATCGGGCGTGTCGGCATAGCCCGTGATGTTGGGGTATTGCAGGAGCAGGGATATGTTGGGATAGTTCACACCGCTGAACACAACGGGTATCTCATGCGCCAACGGGTGTCTGCATGCCATCAGCGCATAGGCAGCCTGGTCGTCGAGCACGGCTATCAACTCGGCTCCCCAGGCAGAGAGGTCGTCCACGAAACCAGCCATACGGAGGTTTTCTGCCTCCTCCATGTAGCGGTCGCAATCCAGATAGTATTCGCGTACATCGCAGTCCAAGCCAAGAAGACTGAACTCTCTTTGCAACAGTTCCAAAGCCTTCGCAGCAGGTGGATAGCCCGGCTCGAAAGAGTGTATCAGCGCAATACGCCGCGTCTCCGCATGGGCAGGGTGTGCACACACGAGGCAGAGAGAAAGAATCAATATGTATCCGGCAACTGCCTTTATGTGCTTCATATCCGGAAGGTCCTTTTCGACTTGTATCAGCAAAGATACGAATGTTTTTTAAGAATAACGGACTATTCCTTCTGTTTCTGTAACAAAGAATACGTTTTCTTAAATCATTGACACATGCCAACTTATCTTTCAAAGGATTTACTGAATATCCCTGGAGAACCGATTCTTCGTCCAGTATCCAAAGTAGAGATCTATTTGTTATTAACCTTCGGCAACACCGCATTCAGTACCATATATCCCAACATACCGGCAACAATCGTTCCCAGCAATACACCAAACTTCGCCTGGTTCAGCAGATCCGGATATTCTCCTGCAAAAGAAAGGTTGGCAATAAATAAAGATACCGTAAAACCAATCCCCCCCAACAAGGATACTCCGGCAACACTTCTCCAATTCATTCCCGGAGGCATCGAGGACAAACCACTCTTGACCGCCAGCCAGGTAAACAGAAAAATACCGATAAACTTACCAAGAAGCAATCCTGCAGCCACCGCTATACTAACAGCTCCAACAACGCCACCGCCTCCACTGAACACCACACCAGCATTGGCAAAAGCAAAAAGCGGCAGTATCACAAAGTTTACCGTACCATGCAAATTGTCTTCCAAGGATTGCAAAGGACTAATCACATAATCAGAAGCGCGTTCTACTTGTTTTAGAGTGGCAATCTGCTCATTGGTCAATATAATATTATCCGATTTGGAAACCGGAAAATCACCGATGATATCGCGGATACGCTTAATGTATTTCCCGGCATCCAAACGGGGACGAGCCGGTATCACAAAAGCCAGTATCACTCCGGAAATAGTGCTATGAATGCCCGACTGAAGGAACAAATACCAAATAATCAGCCCGATAAGTAGGAAAAATATCTTCTGTGTCATACCGAATTTCCCCATATAGTAAAGGAAGAAATAAAGGACAGCGGCTACAATTAGGTATCCGTAAGCCACTTCGGAGCTATAGAAAATAGCAATAACCAAAATACCGCCAATATCATCAACTACTGCAAATGCCGTCAGAAAAATTTTCAGACTCAGAGGCACCCGCTTACCCAGCAGACTGAGTACCCCCAATGAAAAAGCAATATCCGTAGCCATCGGTATAGCCATGCCGCGCGTTTCCGGAGTGCCCTGAACGACCAGAAGTGAATAGACAATGACCGGCACCAGCATACCGCCACACGCCGCCACAAAAGGTAAAGAGGCTTTACGAAAGGAAGAAAGTTCACCCACCAGCAGTTCCCGCTTTATCTCCAACCCCACAGCCAGAAAGAAAACAGTCATCAGGCAGTCGTTTATAAACTCAATCATTTTCAACGGATGACCGCCATGGGAGAACAAGTTGAAGTCTCCGATACGCAGATGCAGTTCCTGCAAAAGAAAGCCCTGATACAGCGGAGCCATCGGCGAATTAGCAATAACAGCCGCCAAAATAGCCATCAAAAACAGCAAGATGCTCGCCGCTATATTCAGCGACGAGAAGTTTTTCACAGTACGCAAAATAATCATAAAGAAGTATATTTGATTTAAGATTTCATCCTTTCGACATCAATCCAGCTTCAAGACTGCAAGGAACGCTTTCTGAGGTACTTCCACATTACCAATCTGTTTCATACGCTTCTTACCTCTCTTCTGTTTCTCAAGCAATTTTCGTTTACGGCTCACGTCACCTCCATAACATTTGGCCGTTACGTCCTTACGCACAGCCTTAATCGTTTCCCGGGAAATAATCTTGGCACCGATAGCAGCCTGAATGGCGATATCGAACTGCTGTCTCGGAATCAGGTCTTTCAACTTCTCGCACATCCGGCGTCCCAATTCGTAGGCATTGTCAAAGTGTGTCAAGGTAGAAAGAGCATCCACCGGCTCACCGTTCAGCAAAATATCCAGCTTCACCAGTTTGGAAGGACGAAAACCGTTGGGATGATAGTCAAAAGAGGCATATCCCTTAGAGATACTCTTCAATTTATCATAGAAATCGATAACTATTTCGCCAAGAGGCATGTCATAGTATATTTCTACACGGTTACCTGAAATATATTCCTGCTTCACCAGCTCGCCACGCTTGCCCAAACAAAGAGTCATGATAGGGCCGATGTAATCAGTGGCGGTAATCACCGAGGCACGGATATAGGGCTCCTCAATACGGTCTATCATGGTAGGGTCGGGCATGCTGCCGGGGTTATGCACTTCAGTCATATTTCCCTGCTTGTCATAGATATTGTAGGAAACGTTGGGCACGGTGGTGATAACGTTCATGTCAAATTCACGGTCAAGGCGTTCCTGCACAATCTCCATATGGAGCAGCCCAAGGAAACCGCAACGGAAACCAAAGCCCAAAGCTAATGAAGACTCAGGCTGGAAAGTCAGCGAAGCATCATTCAACTGCAACTTCTCCAAAGAAGAACGCAAGTCCTCGAAATCTTCTGCCTCGATGGGGTACACACCGGCAAAAACCATCGGCTTCACCTCCTCAAAACCGGCGATGGCCTCTTCGCAAGGACGGGCAATATGCGTAATCGTATCGCCTACTTTCACTTCCTTAGAGGTTTTGATACCCGAGATGATATAGCCCACATCCCCCGTACGCAACTCCGGACGTGGCATCATTTCCATTTTGAGCACTCCGATTTCATCCGCATCATATTCCTTGCCTGTATTGAAGAATTTCACTTTATCCCCTTTACGAATCACACCGTTCACTATCTTGAAATATGCAATGATACCACGGAAAGAATTGAAGACAGAATCGAAAATCAACGCCTGCAACGGAGCTTCCTCGTCACCCTCCGGATGAGGGATACGCTCAATGACCGCAGCCAGAATCTCTTCCACTCCCATGCCTGTTTTGCCGGAAGCACGGATAATCTCATCACGCTTGCAGCCCAACAGTTCGACGATCTCATCCTCCACTTCCTCGGGCATGGCGCTTGCCATGTCACATTTGTTGATGACGGGAATAATCTCCAAATCATGCTCAATCGCCATATAGAGGTTTGAAATGGTCTGCGCCTGCACTCCTTGCGAAGCATCTACAATAAGCAAGGCTCCTTCACAAGCGGCGATGGAACGTGACACCTCGTACGAGAAGTCAACGTGTCCCGGAGTGTCTATCAAGTTCAGAATATACTTTTCGCCTTTATATGTATACTCCATTTGTATGGCATGGCTCTTGATGGTGATACCTCTTTCCTTCTCAAGGTCCATGTCATCCAGCATCTGTCCGTTAGTTACTTGTATAGTATTGGTAAATTCCAGCAGACGGTCTGCCAAAGTTGATTTACCGTGGTCGATATGGGCAATAATGCAAAAATTTCGTATATTCTTCATTGTCAATAACTATCTATTAATTGGGTGCGCAAAGATAGTGAAAACAGAGCAAATAAAAAAAATGCGTTGATAACATATTCATGTACCAACGCATCTTTTTATAACATTCCAATCAATTCCTCGCTTAGTTCAGCTTTACAAACAATTCGCCTTCCACTTCAGAAGTAGAGACCTTGTCTTCTCTTAACAACCAGCCCAATCCCAGGAAGAAGTCCTTGTCGATCAGTTTAGTTGCTTTCTTGATTTGCTTGTGAGTCAAGCCATCTGTGCCATTCAGTGCAGTCCAAATCTGTCCTGCAACATTACCAGCTTTTTCTTTTAACATTTCTATTTGCTTTTAGTTAAACGTTATCCTCATCTCCAAAGATAGAGATGTCGGTGTTTTTATATCGCTGCAAAGATAGGTATATTTATGTTATACAACACGTTATTAGGCATTTTTTTTCTTACTAAGGGGTAAAAAAGTTCTTTTTTCTTACTTTGAGGACGTTTTTTCCAGGTATTCGGTCCAAATTTGGGCAGCTACCTCTACCATCCTGGCACACGGGCGTTTAGCATAATACTGCTCGGTACGGGCTTCCGGAACGGACGAACCTTCCGGTTTTCTCAACCCCAACAATTCAGCACATATCAAAGAGCCATTTCGTTTCTTGAATTCAGCAGCCAGCTCCTGCACCAACGCATAGTTTGCCGCCTTACCTTCACGGTCCTTGCCTTCCACAGCTCCTTTTTCCAATCCGGCCAATAGGAACATGCCGCATGCAGCACCGCATGTCTGCCTCATACGACCTATGCCACCACCAAAAGAGGCGGACATCCGGAAAGCCTGCTCTTCTGTAAAACCATACATATCTGCAAAAGCTCCCACTACCGATTGCGAACAGTTATAGCCACTCTTGAAAAGCTCCACAGCTTTTTCGATTCTGTCTTTTGTTTCCATCATCATTATTCTGTAATTTCCAACAACATCGGACAATGGTCCGAATGAACAACGTCACCCAATATTCTCGCCTCCTTCAACATCGGGCGCACCGGTTCACTCACCATGCAATAATCAATGCGCCACCCTTTGTTCTTGGCACGTGAATTAAAGCGATAGCTCCACCACGTATATTCCTGCTTGTCGGGATGAAGCCAACGGAAGGAATCTATGAATCCCGCATTGAGAAAGCGCGTCATCCACTCCCGCTCTTCAGGCAGGAAGCCACTGTTGGTGGCATTCCTGATAGGGTCGTGAATGTCTATTGCCTCATGGCAGATATTATAATCGCCGCAAAGAATGAGTTTAGGACGCGTACGTTCCAGCTCCAATACATATTCCTGGAATTTCTCCAACCAGACCATCTTAAAGGCCTGGCGTTCATCACCGCTAGTACCGGAAGGATGATAAACACTCACAACGGACACATCGCCGAAGTCGGCACGGATAAAGCGCCCTTCGTTATCGTATTCTTCAATACCCATACCATATTCCACATGGTCCGGTTCTTGCTTGCTCAGAATAGCGACTCCGCTATACCCCTTCTTCTGTGCAGAATATAGGTAATGCTTATACCCCAAAGAATCCAGCGCCTCTGCCGGATACTGTTCCGGTTGCAGCTTTGTTTCCTGCAAACAAAGCACATCCGGCTGCTCTTGTGCCAGCCACTCGGGAAAACCTTTTGTCACGGCAGCCCTCAGCCCATTTACGTTATATGTAATAATCTTCATACTACTTATTTGATTTCTTAAAAATGAATTATTCAAGATGTCAACTCGGATACCAGCAGCATGATATTCAGCACAGTGACCACCGCAGCAATGGCATAAAGTACAAATGTACTCCATTTGCTGTTTACATACTGCCCCATCACTTTGCGCGAAGAAGTCAATCCTACTTGCAGGAAAACCGTGAACGGCAGCTGGATGCTCAGTATCATCTGTGAAATCAGCAGTCCTTTGAACGGGTCTCCGATAAAGAAAATCAGCAGCAGTGCAATGCCCAGCGACAGAATCACACCCACCTGCGAGTGACTATCTTTGATATGATAGGATTCTCCGAAAATACCGGCAAAGATAGAACCTGCCGCCATACCGCTGGTTATCGTAGAAGATATACCCGCCATCAGTAATGCCAATGCAAAAACCACGGCAGCACTGCTCCCCAGCAACGGCTCCAGCAAGGATTTGGCCTGCTGCAACTCTTCCACCTGAATACCGCTTTTAAAGAAAGTTGCCGCTGCCAGCAGTATCATGGCACTGTTGATGGCCCATCCCACAATCATAGAGAACAGCGTGTCGAACAATTCATATTTCAACACCTTACGGATGGACGCATCATCTTTCTTATTATATTCATGGCTCTGTATCACTTCCGAATGCAGAAACAGATTATGCGGCATCACCACCGCACCGAGTACACTCATGATAATCAGCATACTCCCATGCGGAAACGAAGGTGTCACCCACCCTTGTGCAGCCAGCGGCCAATCTATCTTCACCAGAAACAGCTCATAGATAAAGGAGAGCCCGATGACCGAAACAAAAGCAATGATGGAACGTTCTATCTTCTTGTAGGAATTAGTGAAAAGCATGACGACTACAAATACGGTAGTCAAGATAGAGCCCCATATGATGGGAATGTCAAACAGCATCTGCAAAGCGATGGCACCTCCCAATATCTCTGCCAGCGAAGTCGAGATGGAAGCCAGCACTGCTGTACCCAATATGGGACGCGACACCCAGGAAGGAGTATATTTGGTAGCGGCTTCGGACAAGCACAAGCCGGTTACAATGCCAAGATGCGCCACATTATGCTGCAATACAATCAGCATGATAGTGGATAAAGTCACGACCCACAGCAATGAATAGCCAAATTCAGACCCTGCCGCAAAATTAGATGCCCAGTTCCCCGGGTCAATAAAGCCCACAGTCACCAGCAGTCCGGGACCTATATATTTAAAAACGTCCAGACCGCCCAGATAGCGTTTGTGGTCTCTCCGTTTCAAGTCTTTAAAAATATTCTTCATTGTGTCTGTTCAATTAAGAGCGTAAAAATACTCAAATAATAACAAATACCTCCATGTTAGGTTCAAAAAAAGCCCCTGGCATCTTTCAATGTCAGGGGCTCTCATCCATTCTTTCAGGCAGGAGGCTCAATACCCCATCTCGTGCAATGCCTTGCACAATTGGTCGGGGCAGGAAGTGGAACGTCTTCCGCAGCGAATTCCTTCCAAACGAGCAATCACCGCATCTACCGGCATGCCTTTCACCAAACGTGAAAGTCCTTGCAGGTTTCCATTACATCCACCCCAAAATGCCACTTCTTTCACAATACCATCTTCCACATCCAGTTCGATGTTACTGCTACACGTACCTTGCGTCTTGTATGTATATGTCATTATTCTCCGCCTTCTTCCGGTTTCATGTTAGTATAAACCGTCTGTACATCATCAAACTCTTCGAGACGCTCTATCATCTTGTCGATAGTTTCGCGTTGCTCGGAAGTCACATCCTTCATATCGTTCGGGATATAGGTAAACTCACCGCCGACATCTTCAAAACCGCACTCTTCCAAATGTTTCTGGATAGCTGCATAGCTTTTCGGGTCACCATAAATAGTGATAGTACCTTCTTCTTCATCCTCTTCGTAGTCTTCCTCTACGTCATAGTCTATCAAGTCAAGAATGAGCTCCTCCATATCGATACCGTCTTTCTTCTTGAAAGTGAACACGCACTTGTGGTCAAACAAGAAAGCCAGTGAACCCATTGTTCCCAAGTTACCGCCGAACTTGTTGAACACGGAACGCACATCGGCTACTGTACGGGTAGTATTATCAGTCAGCGTATCCACAAAAACAGCTACACCGTGAGGACCGTATCCTTCATAAGTCATCCCCTTATAGTCGCTCTGGTCCTTACCCATCGCATTCTTGATAGCACGTTCAATATTATCCTTCGGCATGTTTTCACGCTTACAAGTAGCGATTACCGAACGCAGTGTCGGGTTGTTTTCCGGCTCCGGACCACCGGCCTTCACCGCAATAGCAATTTGTTTACCCAGTCTTGTAAAGGTCTTTGCCATGTGACCCCATCTTTTCAATTTGGCAGCTTTTCTATATTCAAACGCTCTTCCCATTGGAACTGTATTTTAAATTATGAATTATAAATTCTGAATAATGAATCAACGCAGCTTGGCATTCAACTTGTCCTCCAGGTTCTTCACTAGTTTGGACATAATCTTGTCAATCTGCTTATCGTTCAACGTGGCATTCTCATCCTGCAGCAGGAAGCTCACCGCGTAACTCTTCTTACCGGCTTCCAGATTCTTACCCTCGTAAACGTCGAAGAGAGAAACCTCCTTCAGCAGCTTTTTCTCCGTCTCGTAGGCAATCTTCTCGATTTCCGCAAATTGCACTTTCTTGTCGAGCAGTAACGCCAAGTCGCGTTTCACGGCAGGGAACTTGGAGATTTCCGTATAGCTCACCTTCACATTGCGGATGGCCTTCAGCAATTCTTTCCAGTTGAAATCGGCATAGTAAACCTCGTTGTCAATATCGAATGCCTTCAGCAGCTTCTTTGTTACAATACCGAAAGTAGCCAACCGCTTTCCACCCCTTGTCTGTACGGATAAACCGGCAGCATAGATGTCATCAGTCAGATTGCCGACAACCAAATCATGCATGTGCAGCCCCAATCTGGCAAAGACATTCTCAACGTATGCCTTCAGCTCATATACCGAGCTGTTCTCATCCGGATGAGCCCATGAGTTGGTCACCCTCTTGCCAGTCACCCACAAACCAAGATGATAGTCTTCGGAATAAGCGGCAAGCACCTTTTCCGGATTCTTCTTCTCCTCGTTGAAGTGATAACAATTACCGAATTCAAAGAATTTCAGGTCTGCATTCTTACGGTTGGCGTTGTGCGAGATGCTTTCCAATCCACCGAAAAGCAGTGTCTGACGCATGGCATTCAAGTCTGCACTCAACGGATTCAGCAACATTACCAGATTCTTTGACGGATAAGACTCCAAGTTGTCATAGTAAGCGGCACGCGTCAACGAGTTGTTCAGAATCTCATTGAAACCACAGCCCACCAGCTGCTCGGCAACCAGGTTCTGCAGTTTGTTGGATTTATCATATTCACCCTTGGTAGTCAGGCAAGACTTCAAGGTAGTCGGAATCTCCACATTATTATATCCGTAGATGCGCAGAATATCCTCTATTACATCGCAATCGCGCTGCACGTCCACACGGTAAGGAGGAACATCCAGTGTAAGCCCTTCGGCTGTCTCGTCTACAATCTTCATTTCCAGACTTGTCACGATGCTCTTGATGGTATCCACCGGAATAACTTTACCAATCAGTGAGTTCACTTTCTCATAGGCAAGTTCCACACGGAAATCCTTGGCAGGAGCGGCGCACACATCTTTTATTTCAGAAGAAATGGTACCTCCGGCAAGTTCCTTTACCATCAAAGCAGCCAGCTTCAGGCAGTAAATAGTGGCATTCGGGTCAATACCTCTTTCAAAACGGAAAGAAGCATCTGTGTTCAATCCATGACGACGGGCTGTCTTGCGCACCCATGTGGGATGGAAGTAGGCACTTTCAAGGAACACATCCTTGGTGGTTTCCGTAGAACCGGAATCCAGACCGCCGAACACACCGGCAATACACATCGCCTCTTCCTTGTTGCAAATCATCAGGTCGCGTTCGTTCAATTTACGCTCCACGCCATCAAGAGTTACAAACGGAGTACCTTCCGGCATGGTCTTTACAATCACCTCACCGCCTTTAATCTTATCTGCATCGAAGCAGTGCAGCGGCTGGCCGAAAGCATGGACGATATAGTTGGTAATATCCACCACATTATTGATAGGACGCAGGCCGATAATACGCAACTTGTTCTGCAACCATTCGGGGCTTTCTTTCACTGTAACCCCTTTCACCGTAACGCCGGCATATCGGGGACATGCCTCGCTGTTCTCTACAGTTACTTTAATATCCAAGTCGTGATTTTCTACCGCAAAAGCGTCTACCGAAGGTTTCTTCAAGGTAGCCGGCTTACCGTTCTGTATCAAGTAGGCATACAAGTCACGTGCCACCCCATAATGTGAGCAAGCATCGGCACGGTTGGGAGTGATGTCCACTTCCAGCACGTAATCGCTCTTGATGTTATAGTAGTCCTTGGCAAGCGTACCCGGAACAGCTGTTTCCGGCAGTACGATGATGCCTGCGTGGTCCGTACCGATACCGATTTCATCTTCAGCACAAATCATGCCGACAGATTCCACGCCACGAAGTTTTGATTTCTTGATGGTAAAGCATTCGTCACCGTCATACAGTTTTGTACCCAACGTGGCTACTACCACTTTCTGTCCGGCAGCTACATTCGGAGCGCCGCATACAATCTGCACGGGTTCACCTTGTCCCAGGTTCACCGTAGTGACGTGCATATGGTCTGAGTTAGGATGAGCTTCGCATGTCAGCACTTCGCCGATGACCAGTCCTTCCAGTCCGCCTTTAATAGTTTGCACCTCTTCCACACTTCCCGTTTCCAGTCCGATGGAGGTCAGTGCCGCAGCAACTTCATCCGGTGTCAAATCGAAATCGACATACTCTTTCAACCAATTATAAGAGATATTCATATCATTATATTTTTATTGTTTCCAAAAGTGACTTGCAAAGGTAATAAGATTTTTTGGTTGGCAGGGAATTATAAATGAAGAAAATAACAAAAAGGCGATGAAGTGCTTTTCCTTCACCGCCTTTCTCCTAATATTCTATATAAATCTACAATTTATACATTCATTGCATTGGCGCCTAAAGCTCCCAATATGGCGGAAGCAACAGCTATCACTACCTTCAAAATCTTGTCCCAAACGTTCTTTTTCATAGTCTTAATCTTTCAAAATTAGTAAATACATCTTATCCTAATGGGTTCTCTCCCTGGTCACCGTCGGAACCGCCACCGGAATTACCACCATCACCGGCATCATCCTTACCGTCCGTAACCACTCCCATCCATTTCTCAAACTCCACACCCTGGAGCATGGCACGCGTAGTGCCGATGGCAGCCGGGCGCGTGTATTCCGGAGTAAACTGGCAGCGCAAAGCAGTCACCTGATTGGGATTCACGTCTTCAGATTTGACCACTCCCTTACCTCGCGTACGGGCCTTCATAGTGAATGTGCCCAGGCCATCCAGACGCACCGTACGGCTGTTCAGCAACTGGCTCCTCATTACCGTCATCAGGTTACGAATTACATTATGTACGTCACCCGGAGTCAGGGAAGACTTCTCGGCAATCACCTCAGCCAGCTGTTGTGCATCCACGGCTCTTCCCACTTTCTTCAAACTCAGATGCCAAAGTTTGGCACCCTCTTTTGTCGCCAGAGACGACTGTCTTGCATAATAAAATAAAGGCATACTTTCTTTCTCCTTTTTACATTTTTAATTCAACATGGTTTTTAATCTCGTTTTGTTGATCAACAATGCAAAGGTGAGGATATATTTGCCTGCAAACAAAGAAAACAGCCTCGCTGAAGCTGTTTTCTGAGATAAGTTTATAAAGTATTGATTTACAAGTCGACAGATTAGGCAAGCCAACTTAATCAAGAAAAGGAAAGCTTATTTCAAATTGATTGATGTAATCCAAAATACCTCTTCATGAAACAGACATAAATAAGACTTAACAAGAGGATGGTACATAGCAGATACCAGTAGCCTGAATCCAAACACATTATATATCCTACGATGATGATTGCCTGTACTGCCATGTAAATAGAAGAAACCATTACATGAGGAATCTTCAGCTCATTCGCCATAATCTGATACAGATGTTTACGATGCGGTAGTCCGATATTCTCATGAAGCATTAGGCGGTGAATGATAGTCAGCACACTATCCACACCATAAACGGATAAAAGGACTATCCAGCTGAAATCTTCTGTTTCAATGATGAGCCTGCCTATCAGGAAAAGAAGGATGAAGGCAATGCTCACCGAACCCACATCACCCGCAAAGCATTTGGCTTTCTTACGAAAATTGAAGAAACAGAAAACTAGAACGGAACAGATAACGGTATAGATGAAATCCGCTTCCACAAAAGTAACCACCTCCTTATTGACATAAGCCAACGCAGCAAGAATAACCAGAGAATAACCGCCGGTTATGCCGTTAATGCCATCCATAAAGTTGTAGGCATTGATGATGGGAACTCCGCTCATTGGGCTTGTCGATGATATTGCACCTATCAGCCACCTTAAAATAAAAAAGTTCTGCCAAAAACAGCAGAACCAATATTAACAGATAATACATAACAGTATTTTCCTCTTTAATTTTTAATTATCAATTTTTAATTCTTAACTTTTAATTCTTAACTTTTAATTTGAGAACGATTTTATCGTTCTCACTATCCCCTCCTCTGCCCTCACCGGCATTCTGTCAATACCAAGGGCAGCCTTTATCTTCGCATTACTCACCACATAATTCTCAGTTAACTTACGCAGACGCTCTTCATTCAAAGGCAAATGGAACAGAGTCCCAACACGGGCACAGAACTCCATCAGTCCTCTGTTTATTTTCCAGATATATGGCTTACGCTCCAAAGTCCGACACATCAAAGCTATCAGCTCATTCGTGGACAAGGCTTCATCATCCCCCATGTGGTAGATACCACTCGCTACCTCCTTGGTCAACAGCCCTTCCACCACGTAGCAGAGATTGTCTATCGAGGTAAAAGACCTTCTGTTCTCAAAAGCCCCCAAAGGCCAGGGAATGCCTTTCCTCACCACATTATAAAGAAGATTCAGATTGCCTTTATTGCCGGGACCATGAATCATACAAGGACGCAAGATGTACACCTGCTTGCCATCAGCTACCTTCAATTCTTCCCTCCTTTTTAATTTCGAGAGAATGTATTCTTCTGCCCTTATCTTGCTTTCTCCATAAGGCCCTACCGGAGCCGGTATTACGTCCTCCGTCAGTATATCTCCAAACACACTGTCAGCAGCAGCTTTCACCGAACTGAAGAATACAAACTTCTTTGCAGACGATTCCAGAAAGAAATCAAATATCTTTTGAGTCAATCCCGTATTGATATCAAAATACACTTGAGCTGCAGACTGATTCTTCGTATCATGGGCTTTACCCGCCAGATGAATAATGGCATCGAATTCAGGAAGATTCCGCATCGGAAACCAGGAAAAAGTCTTTATCACCCCCGCCTTTTCAGAAGCGACTATATCCAGCCCATAAAGGTTGTGACATTCCTTTAGAGCAACAACAAGATTAGAACCCACAAAACCGTGAATACCTGTGATTAATATATTCATAATCCTCTCACTTTAAATCATCTAATTGTATTATAGGAATATCATCCCAATTAATCAATTTGTCTGCTTGCTCCAAATTACAAAATTCATAGTAATCTAATAGCCGTTGAAACTTAGCAAACGCCCCTTTTATACCAACATAACTTTTAAAACGACGCATAATAGGCAAACTTTTCATAACAGGTTGGCCAACATCAAAATCTCTTGGATGAAAATAAGTCATCATATAATCACTATGTTTTCCCCAGTGATTAATCAGCCAGTAGGGAAATAAACGGAAGAAACCACCACCGGAAAAAACAATATGCTTACCCATTATCTGCTGGATATTTATAGGGAACTCTTTGATAATCCTTCCATCGCCAGTATCAATACGTTTCGGAACACCTTCTCCATAACTCGGCATACCACCATAATCATGAGGAGCAGGAAACATCGAGCAATCATATATGAATCCCATTTCAGCTAAATAACGAAGTGCCCAAACATTATTCTTGGTAATAGAAAAACCCGGAGCACGAAAAGCATTCACCTCCTCTCCCGTTATGTCCTCTATCAAGTGTTTTGCTTTTGATGTATCTGCTTTAAATGCCTCCTCATCAAAACGGAAAGACAACTCATGCTGATAGGAGTGACAACCTATATGATGACCTTGCTTTTGAATAGAACGAATCACGTCCGGATGTCTTTCCGCAATCCAGCCAAGGCAGAAAAAAGTACCTTTCTGATGCCGTTTCTCCAATTCCTCGAGAATACGGTCTACACCTTGGTATATGCGCACTTCATGCTTATCCCAGTCAAAGTCGCCTGAGATAAAGTCGCAATTATACCAGTCTTCAATGTCGAAGCTCAGTATATTCATTAAGTAAGCACTCAATTTAGGGCATCCCCCTTCGAAAGGGCACTTTTCAGTGCCCTAAACTGAGTTTTGTTAATTAATTAGTTTTGAATTTAACATTGGCTTGTAGCCAAAGTGATTTTGTCAGGAACCATGTTAACATAATCCCTGCCCCCGTTAAAGATATTTTTGAAAAAAGTTCCGATGAAGTTCCAGATAGAACTGCCATGAAGCTTTACCGTTCCTATCACAAGATCTCTTTCCAGAACCGGTTCAGATAATTGAGAGCTTCTTATAATACTGACTTCTAAATTCTGAATCCTTTGTCAGTTCACTATCTAACAAGCTGCGCAACTCTATCAGAAGTTCCTTCGTTGCCAGGCTTTGCCTTTCTTGAAACCTTTCTTTTGGAGTTAATCCGGCATCATCGTATTTACGATCCCTCATAAAGAACTCCTTTAAAATTTCGGAAAAGCGTTCTGCATTCGGTTCACTACCCTGATTGGAAGCCTTGACAAACTTGTTCTTGGCATGTGACATACAAACTTGGTGTACAGTATCTTTAAACCGGCCTGATTTCAGCTCATTGCCGATAAATACATAAGCATTGTATCCGTCGGACATAATACTCTTCAATTCTGCATCGCCCAAAAAGTCTGTTAGTACATCACGACCACGCGAGCCATTCTCATAGAAGAAAATGGCTGTTTTCCGAGCCTTGTTGACCAGAACCCAAATGTAGCACTTCTTATAGTGATCGTATTTGCGCACTTTACACCAGGTCTCATCGCAGTTCACAATCGAATCTTTTTCCAAAGCTATAGACTTCAATACACAAACCAGTTCGTCCAGGTATGTCTTGCCCTTCGTAAGCCAGTTGCGCAACGTGTTTTTAGAAATGGTCATGCCCATATCTGTCAGCCATTGATGAAGAAGACCAAAAGTCACATTCTTTACATAAACTTCATAGGAAATAGCCTGCAGAAATTCAGGAGTAGCCTTAGTGCCTTCAAAATTGGTTACTACCTCAGGATGACCTTCGGAAGGGAAATAACCCCACTTGGGCTTTTTTACCAGGCTCTGCATAATGAACCATCTCGAAGCATTCTTCCGTCAAGAAAATACGAAAACTGAATACCCGTACCATTCTTCTTTCAATGATGCGACCGGGAACCTTTGTCAAATCGGAAGGATGCTCTAT
>PPYE01662031.1_pt1 | contig 32054 bp, 29 predicted proteins | sample 1559881 | NCBI WGS metagenome assembly PPYE01 (sample SAMN08240022, study PRJNA423297) | Human gut metagenome, whole genome shotgun sequencing project.
CCCAGGGCGACCAGCAGCACCCCCGTTCTCCTCTCGTTCACAGGGACCCCTCCTCTCCCAACAGCGCCTGCTTGATGCGCTTCACATACCGCCGGGACACATAGCACACCGCCGCCCCGTCCCCCAGGGTCATGCGGATGGTCCCCGTGAGGGACAGGTCCAGGGCCGTGATCTTCCGGCTGTTCACCAGCTCCGAGTGGGACACCCGCAGAAACCCCCGGCGGCCCAGCCGCTCCTCCAGCTCATACAGCCGCAGGCGGACGGCGTAGACTCCGGCCTCGGTCTGGGCGGACACCCCCTTGCCGTCGGTGTAGAAGCGGTAGACCTCCCCCGGCTCCAGCAGCACCGCCCGCTCCCCCTGGAAGGCGGGCACCGGCCCCAGAAACACCCCGGACAGGCGCTGGACCAGCTCTTGCAGCTCCGGGGTGTCCGTCCCGGCGTAAATCACCGCCCGGGGCTCCTTCCGCCCGGGCTCCAGTCGGATCTCCACCTCCACGGCACTCCCTCCCCTCCCGATCTTCTTGACCTCAGTATACCCGCCTTTTCCGCCCCCGTCCACACTTTGGGGACAGCCGGTCGTTTTCCCCGCCTACTCGGCGGGAGGCCCTATACAGGCAAAAAAATTCCCGGGCCGCAGGCGGCTCGGGAATTTCAGCTTGGTTATCAGCCGATGGCGATGGTCGTACTCTTGGGCAGCTCCTTCTTCTCCTGCTTGGGCAGGGAGATCTTCAGGATGCCGTCCTCGTACTTGGCCGAGATCTGCTCGGGCTGGATATCGCCCACGTAGAAGCTCCGGCTCATGGCGCCGGCGTAGCGCTCCTGGCGGATATACTTGCCCTCCTTGTCCTTCTGGTCCTTGTCCAGGCCCTTGGAGGCGCTGATGGTCAGGTAGCCGTCCTTCAGGTCCACGTCGATCTCGTCCTTCTTGAATCCGGGCAGGTCGATGTCCACCTCATAGGTGTTCTCGGTCTCCCGCACGTCGGTCTTCATCAGGTTCTTGGCGTGCTTGCCATACAGAGGATTGCGGCCGCCCCACACGGGGAAGCGCATAAAGTCATCGTCAAAGAAATCATCAAACAAACTTTCACCAAACATGCTGGGCAACATAAGTCATTCCTCCATTCTTCGCACTTATTTCTTGCCCTGCGGGGGGAGCCGCATCTTCTCATCCGGCCCCTCTCTCTTGGAACAATTATGTTATAGCACGTCGGATTAGCACTGTCAAGTGGAGAGTGCTAAAATTCATAAAAGAAGCAAAGTTTGTTCACAAATTATACGATTTTTCCAACTGCTCCTCATATCTTTCCCCTTTTTTCACATTCTATCCCGCGCCGTGCGCCCCGCTGCCGCGGCCAGCGCCGCGTCTTGCCGCCCCTTTGCGCGCTCCAGGTCCTCAAAGTCCCCCAGGGCCCGCAGGTCCACATGGGAGGCGTCCACCCCGGCGTCCGGGCGCTCCGCCTGCTGGGCCAGGGTGGAGGGGAAGGTCCCCTCCAGCTGTCCCCGGGCGCTTTCGGAGCGCAGGCGGCACACCTCCAGCAGGGTGTCCACCGCCAGCAGGTGGTCCTCACAGGAACAGAAGGCGGTGGGGTCGGCCTCCACATAGGGGGCGATAAGGGCCTGGGCCTCCCGGACGACCGCCTCACACCGGCCGCTCTCCAGGTACTCCGCCAGAAACTGGTCGAAATAGGCGTGGTATCGGGCAAAATATTCGTCGTTCTTCATCAGGTTGTGGTAGAGGGGCCGCTCCAGCATGGTCTCCCCCCGGGCGGGGGTGTTGATGGGCCAGTTGAGGAGCACGCCGGGGTCCCGGATGGGGTCGGTCATCCCCAGGGCGTAGGTGCCGAAGGCCAGGTTGTAGTCCCAGGGCAGGATGGAGAGCTCCCCATCCTCCTCGTAGAGGAAGTAGTTGTGTCCCGTGTGCCCCAGATAGCTGTCCCAGTTCATCACGAACACCTGCACCACAAAGTAGCGCAGCACCTCATCCACATTCACCGCCGTCTCCAGGTTCTCCCCGGAGGCCAGGGTTTTCAGGGCCTGAATGAGCCGGGTCTGGTCCGCCCCGCCCACATCGAACTTGGCGTTGTCGAAAATATTGGGGTAGCGCTCCGGCTCGTCGCCCACATAGCGCAGGGCCACGTCGGCGTTCTCGGCGTTCAGGGAGGTGTAGTCCGGCTTGTAGAGCTGTCCGTGGTCCGCCCCGAAGTTCCGCCGGGCGAAGGCCTCCTCCGGCTCCTCCACGGCCAGGAACAGCCCCCAGGGGGAGCCGTTCACCGTCACCCACACGAAGCTCCGCAGGGGGGCGGGCACCCCCATGTACTCCATCATGTCGTAGACCAGATAAGTCTTTAAATAGCTGTTGTCCTGGAAGGAGGCGTCCAGGGAAAATTTGTCCAGGCCGTGGTAACTCCCCCCGTCCACATAGTGGTCGAACTCCAGCTTCAGGCTGTACCGGCTCAGGCCGTATTCCTCCGTCAGCCGCCGGGAGTTGTTCCCCTTGGCCCGCAGGCCCACCTGACGGAACTCCTCCCCGTCCACGGACACCGTACAGGGGATATACTCCTCCTCCGGCGCCTCCGCGATAAATTGCGCCCAGTCCTCCACCTGAATGTCCACGGTGTGGACCCGGCTGTCATCGAACAGGCGGTAGGAATATTCCGGGGCGGCGGAGGCGGGCTGGAGCCCCAGGGCCTCCCCGAAGAAAAGCAGACCGGTGAGGGCCAGTGCCAGCGCCATGGCCAGGGCGCAGAGCCGGTCAATCTGTCTGTGGCGGATCATGGCCTCAGCCCATATAGTCCCCGTTGTAGGAGACCAGGACCACATGGTCCACCCCCGACATGGCCCCCAGCTCGTTGACAAAGCCGGTGTCCGCCTCCCGCAGGCGCACCTCGAAGTTCAGCTCGATCTCCCCCGGGGAGACCGCCTTGCTCTTCAGGTTCAGGCGGCGCACCCGGGCCTCCACCAGGGCGCGGACCTGCTCCTCCTCCCGGGGGGAGGCGCAGCGCACCACCAGGATATAGGGGGACTCCCCGTTCTTCTGCCGGGAGAACACCAGCAGCACCGCCCCCACAAAGAGGCTCCCCAGCACCGCCAGGGGGATGAGTCCCGCCGCCAGCACGATGCCCGCCGCGATGGACCAGAACAGGAAGGCGATGTCCATGGGCTCCTTGATGGCGGTGCGGAACCGGACGATGGACAGGGCGCCCACCATGCCCAGGGAGAGGACGATGTTGCTGGTCACCGCCAGAATGAGCAGGGTGGTGATGAGAGTGAGGGCGATGAGGGTCACCCCGAAGCTGGGGGAGTACATGACCCCGCTGTAACTTCTCTTGTACACCAGGAAGATGAACAGCCCCAGAAGAAAGGCCAGCACAAGGGCCAGGGCGGTGTCCAACAGGGAGACGCTGTCCAGGCGCTCCAGAAAGCTGGATTTGAAGATGTCCTGAAAGGTGGTCATGGGAAGGCCACTCCTTACCTTAGTTTAGTCGTACCGGCGGCACAGGGCGTACTTGGAGCAGGCGGCCGCCCTGAGGTTGGGGATCTGGACGGCCAGGCGCACCAGATCGGGCAGAAAGGCGTCGTACTTGACCTCCAGCACCGTGAGGCCGGAGAGGGGCTTGAGGGAAAAGCGCTCCGGGCGGAAAAAGTCCAGCGGGCTCAGCCCGGTACGGATGTCCCGGTCCAGGGTGATGCGCACATTGCCGGGGGCGTACAGGAAGGCCTCCCGGTCGTAGCACACCGCTGTCCGGGGGGCCAGGAGGCTCCCCCGCAGCTTGTGGTACAGCTCGGCCAGCAGGGGCTCCTCCCGCTCCAGAAGGAAGTCCAGCTCTCCCGCCAGCAGCCGCTCCCCCTCCTCCCGGGAGAGGCGGGCGGAGCGCTTGCCGCACAGGCCGTTCACCTTGAACTTCTTCTCCAGCTTCAGCCAGGCGGGATCATCCCCGTAGTACCGCAGGCGGAACTTCTCCCGGCGGTCCACCCCGTCCAGCTTCTCCCGGAGGGCGGCGTCATAGGGGGTGTCCAGGTACAGGCTGGTCACCCGGTAGGAGCCGTCCGCTCCCGCGTGGCGGTCGTGGGGGAACAGGCGGCGCAGCCGCCCGGAGAGCACCAGATCCTCCGGGGGAGAGATCTGGTGCTTGAGCTCGTGGCGCATTGGGGCGGGCTCAGTCGTCCCAGTCGTCGTCATCGTCGTCCCAATCGTCGTCGTCATCGTCGTCCCAATCGTCGTCGTCATCATCGTCCCAGTCATCGCTGTCGCCGGGGTAGTCGGAGCCGGTGGGGTCCCCGTACCAGTCGTCGTCATCGTAATCGGTGACGCCGTCGGCATTGGGGCCGTAGTCCGTGTCGTCGTAGTCGGTGACCCCGTCGGCGTTGGGGCCGTAGTCCGTGTCGTCGTAGTCGGTGACCCCGTCGGCGTTAGGGCCGTAGTCCGTGTCGTCGTAGTCGGTGACCCTCCGTGTCGTCATAGTTGGCGGTGGGGACAGCGGTCCCGGTCCCGGCAGAGACATTGTAATCGGTGACGCCGTCGGCATTGGGGCCATAGTCGGTGTCGTCGTAGTCCTGATATTCGGCGTCCATCTCGGTGACCTTGCCGGTGACGGCATTCACCTCGTACTCGTACTCCACGCCGTCCATGACGAACTCCACCTCGTACTCCCCGTCGTCCAGGTCGTACTCCTTCTCCACGAACTGGATGTCGTCCCGGCCCAGCTGGGTGGACAGGATGTTCTGGGCGGCGGCGGCGTTGATGTAGCCCCTGTCCCCGTAGGTATCGTCGTAGTCGTCCCCGTCCAGGGCCACGGTCTGGGAGCCGATCTGGTCGGCCTCCACCACCAGGCGGACGGCCTCGGCCAGCTCGTTCAGGAACTGGTCATTGGGGTAGGCGGAGCCCCGCTCCAGCTTGAGCACGATGTTTTTTTCGTGCCCGTCGATGGTGGCGTCAAAGTAGCCCCCCGCGTTGATCTCATCCACCAGCTCTCCCACCACGGTGGTGCAGGGCTTTCCCTCATAGCCGGTGTAGGAGGCCAGCACCGCTTTTCCGTCCTCATTGAGGCCGGTGAGGGTCACCACATTGCCCACCTCGTCATAGTCCATCTCGATCTCCGGGTTGACGCTGAGCAGCACGGTGCCCACGCTGCCGCCGTCCCCGCTCTGGAGGGCGGAGCCGGAGGCGGTTCCGGAGGCGGTTGTCGCCGCTCCGCCGTTCCCACAGGCGGTCAGAGCGGTCAGGGTCAGGGCGGTCACCAGGGTCAGTCCAAACAGCTTGGCGGTGAAGTTCGTTTTCATAACATTCATCTCCTTAAAAAATGTCAGGTCTGTATGAGCTGCCGGTTCCGGGCCAGAGATGGCTCCGCACGCGGCGCGCCGGGAATTTCCCGTCTCTCTTTGTCTTACATCCGAAGAATACGGGGCAGGGCAGTAGAAAACCTATCCGCGTAGTCGGTCACCCCGTCCGCGTTGGGACCGTAGTCCGTGTCCGCGTAGTCGGTCACCCCGTCCGCGTTGGGACCGTAGTCCGTGTCCGCGTAGTCGGTCACCCCATCCGCGCCGGGGCCGTAGTCCGTGTCCTCCTGCCCGCCGGAACCGGCGCTGGGGTCCGCCGCCGTCTCCGGGGTCTGCTCAGGGACCTGGGGGGCAACCGGCACCACCACCTCCGCCGGCTCCTCCGGAGCTGCGGCGGACTGTGACTGATCTGCCGCCCCATCTCCCAGCTGAATGACGATGGTCGCGCCGTACCGCTCCTCCAGCTGGGCCTGGACCTGGGCCTCCTCCCGGGCCTGCCAGTCCGCGTCGTCGCTGCGCACCGTGACAGAGATGGTGTCGCCGTCGGACAGGTAGCCCATGTCGATGGCCCGCTCCACCAGCTCGCCGGCGGCGGTCTCCCGGTCCTTGCCCCGATAGTCGTACCCCTCGATCAGATCCTCGCCGTCGGCGTTGAGCCCCTCCAGGTCCAGCACCCGGTCGGTGCGGCTCACCGTCATCTCCACATCCGGGTTGATCTGGATGCGCAGGGTTCCGTAGGCGGTGTAGTTGGGCTGGTAGTAGCCAAAAAACACCAGGCAGAGGCAGGCGGCCGCGGCGGCCAGCCCAGACAGGGGCTTCCACAGGGCGGGGGATCTGGGCTTCGCCTGCCGGAGCTCCACGATGGTCTGGACGGTATCCCCCACCTGGTAGTGCAGGTTGGCCGCCTTGAGGAACCGGCCCTCCTCGTCCAGCACCACCGCGTAGGCGGGGTGGGTCTCCATAACTAAATATTTCATCCCCGCGTCCCCCCTCTCTCAGAGCCGATTTGGCACAGGTGCCCCCGGATGATCTCATAGCCGTTGGTGAAGGCCAGCAAAATGGCCACCAGGTACTTCCGGTGCCGCTCCAGGGTCTTCCGCTCCGCGCCCGAGCCAAGGGCCAGCTCGTTCATGGGCAGCTTTCCGGTCTCTGCTACCTTGTTTAGCAGCGCTGGGTTTGCCCGGGCGTAGTCCAGCACCCGGCGGCAGGCGGCCAGCGTCCGGTCCTGGCGGGGGCAGTTGTCCGCCACGTCGGAGAAGGAGAGCCCGAACCGGGCCAGCTGGGCGCCGAACTCCTGGATCTCCTGCTGGCTGGCCGCGCGCAGCTCATATGCCCCGATCTCATCCCGGGCGTCCGGCAGCGTATCCATCAGCGCGCTGTCCTCCTCTCCCCCGCCCGGGGCATGGAGGGAGAGCACATCCCTGTGCCGCCTTTCCGTCCGGTAATGGTCGATGAGCCGGTTCCGGATGGCCCTGGCCGCAAAGGGGAGAAAGGCCCCCCGGCTTTTCTCGTACCCCAGAACGGCCTCATAAAAGGCCAGCATGGCGATGCTCAGCTCGTCCTCGTGGCCGTCCTCCGGGGCCGCGTGGACAAACTTCACCGTCTCACTGCGAATAAATCCCATGTACTGCCCGATCAGGGCGTCCGCCGCCTCCGGGTCCGTCTTCGCCGCATATACCTGGCCCACGATGCTGTGCTCTGTCCCCACCATGTCGATCCCTCCGCCCCCTCCAGCAGAAGAATACGGAGCCGCCGCTGGATATTCGGGGTGACGCCCTGAAATTTTTGTCAGGGCGCAAAAATCTATTGTGACAGTATAGCAGAGCGGGGGCGGATCTGCGCTCCGCTCCCTGTCAAATTTTTGTAAAATATATGTAAAAATGGATGTTGGCAGGGAGCGGCGTTCCGCCCCTCCCCAGCGGGCCGCCTCGCACCGGAGTGCAGAAAAGCGCCGGACGGAAAGCTCAATCTTTCCGTCCGGCGCTCAATCCATTCCAGTCCTCCCCAGAGGGAGTCCTCAAATATATCTACATCTTTATCCGCAGGCCCGGACCGGGTTAAATGGCCTCTGCAAAGCCCTTGAAACCCAGTCCCAGCACCTCCGTCGTCTCATTGACCATGACAAAGGCGTTGGGATCGCACTGGCCGATGATGCGCTTCAGCCGGACAAATTCCGACTTGCGCACCGTGCACAGCACCACATTGGTGGGGCTCCCACTGTACGCCCCTCTGGCCGGGAGCACGGTGGTCGTCCGCTCCAGCTCCTGGATCACCCGCTGGGAGATCTCCTGGGGATACTGGGTGATAATGACCGCCTGGCTGCCCGCGTCGCTGCCGTAGAGGATCATGTCGATGACCTTGGTCTGCACGTAAACGCTGATCAGGCCAAACAGGCCGGCGTCCACGTCCTGAAAGACAAAAATGGACATCAGGAGAATGATCCCTTCAATGATCATCAGGGCGTGTCCAATGGAGTAGTGGGGGAATTTCTTTTGGAGCAGATACCCGGCGATGTCGGTGCCGCCGGTGGTGAAGCCGGCCTGAAAGATCAGGGCCATGCCGATGCCCACCACGATGCCGCCGTACACGCTGCTCAGCAGCCGGTCCCCGCCGTACATGGGACAGATGGGGGTGACCAAAAAGTCCAGGACCACGCTCACCAGCACCGTGGCGGCCGCCGTGCGGACCGTGAACCGGTGGCTGAGGTAAAACCAGGCCAGCACCAGCAGGGGCAGATTGATCAGCAGGGTCAGCGTACCGATGGGCAGGCTGGTCAGGTGATTGATCATCAGGGCGATACCTACGGCTCCGCCGGGGGCGATCTGCGCCGGGACGATAAAATACTGGGTTCCAACGCTGTACACAAATGCGCCCGCCAACAGCAGCAGCACATTTTTGACCGATTCTTGTTTCATGGCAGCTCTCCTAACCGGTCCGACGGCCTCCGGACCGCAGGCCGTATTCCTGAATCCTCCGGCAGAGCGTCTGTCTCGGAATTTCCAGGAGCTGGGCGGCCCGGGAGACGTTCCCGCCCGCGGCCTCCAGCGCCCTTTGAATCAGCCCGCGCTCATATTCCCGCACCGCCTGGCGCAGGGGTCGGAGGGGAGGCGGAGACTCCGGCCCCTCCCCCTTCTCCGTCAGGGGGAGGGGCGGCTGGGCGCCGGACGTGGGAAGCTCCTCCAGATCCTCCAGGCCCAGCACCTGGGAGGAGGGCTCCACCCGGCTCATGGCCGATACGATCCGGTGCTCCAGCTCCCGCACGTTTCCGGGCCAGTCGTATGCCTCCATCCACTCCGCCAGCTCCCTGGAGATATACTGAATGTGCTTGTGGAAGGTTGCGTTATGCTTGTTGACATATAGATTGATGAAGGGACGAATATCCGCCTTGCGCTCCCGCAGGGGAGGGATGCGGATGGACATCACGCTCAGGCGGTAGTAGATGTCCTGGCGCAGCTGGCCGCTGCGGATGGCCTGGAGGGGATCCACATTGATGGCGGCGATGACCTTCACGTCCACGCACTTGGTCCTCCGCCCGCCCAGACTGCGGAAACGGCCGTCCTGAAGGACCCGGAGCAGCTTGGACTGAAGCTGGACCGGCATGGCGTTGATTTCGTCCAAAAAGAGGGTCCCGCCGTCCGCCAGCTCAAAGAGCCCCTTGTTTTCCTCCGCGCCGGTGAACGCCCCCTTGGCCGTGCCGAAGAGGATGCTCTCCAGCAGGGTCTCCGGCAGGGCGGCGCAGTTCTGGGCAATGAAGGGCTTGGCGCTGCGTCGGCTGGCATTGTGAATCGCCTGCGCCACCACTTCCTTTCCGGTGCCGGTCTCCCCGTAAATCATAACCGGAAGGTCGCAGGACGCCGCCACCGGAATATAGTCCCGCACCCGCTTCATGGCCGCGTCCTCCGCAACCAGGTCGTCCAGTGTGAATACGGCGGCGTCCCGCATGGCCATTTTTCGGGTGTCCCCGTGAAAATAGCCGGAGACGTCCACCTGGAGCAGCCCCTCCGGGGCCTCCGGGCAGACGCCCGGCTCCTGGGTGGACAGGTCGATGGCCCCCACAATCCGCCCCCCGCATTTGATGGGGATGGACAGGGAGGTGATGGTGATTCCGTCCCGCCCCCTGGTCTTTAAAAACTGGTTTTCCACGTAGGCCGGGGTTCCCCGCTCCATCGCCTTGATGGTGGTGCTGGTCTGAGGGGTCAGATTCTCATAGACATCCAGGAAATTCTTCCCCACCAGCTCCTCCGAGCCCTGGTCCTGGCCCAGCTTGTTGTTGAACTTGGCGGTGAACAGAATCTCCCCCTCCAGGTTGATGATGGTGATTCCGTCAATATAGCCCTTTCCGTGAAACAGCTCCTGCAAAAACTTCATTGCCGCCCGCCGCCTTTCTGATGGACCGGTTTTCTCCTATCATATCAGACGGGGCGCGGAATCACAAGATCACTTCAGCTCCCCCTCCGCCGGGCGGTTCAGGGGCAGCTTGATCCACCACCACTTGAAGATCAGGTTGACGACGATACAGGCCGCGAAAATCACCAGGTAAAGCCCGATGAACTGCCAGTGCTGCCCGTGGAGCAGCATGCCGGGGGCCATGGACCAGGCAACACCCCGGTGGAGTAGCCCCACACAAAGAGGGAGCGCTCAAACCAGCTTCCCTTGTTCATGGCCGGGCCAAAGTACATCAGGGTGAGCACCACCAGCACCATGCCGAACAGCAGCAGCATCAGCAGGGGGACGGCGTACTCCACAATCACGGAGATCTTGATGGAGGCGATGCCGAAAAACACCAGGTAGTCGGTGGCTGTGCCTGAAATACGGCTGATCACCGTATTGTCGATATAATGCCCCACTCCCGTCTTTTGAAAACACAGGAACATGACAATGGCGATGATAAAGGCCAGCAGATAGCTGGGCAGATCCAGCCCCGTGGCGTTTTTGATCCAGCCGTTGGCCAAAAATCCGGCGCCGGAGGCCACCAGCAGCAGGGCCAGGTGCCAGGCCAGTGGGTCCAGCACCACAGAGGCCACCGTCTCCCTGCCCATGGAGCCGCGCTTGTCCTCATCCCGGATCAGGCCGGTCTTCAGGTCGCCGGAGATGTACTGGAAGCTCTCAATATACTTGGTCCAGCCCCGCTTTGTGCCGATCTTGATGAAGAACAGCCCGCCGAAGATCCCCGAGAGGATTCCCACCGTGGCGCAGGTCATGCCGATGTCGGTGGCGTCGGTGAAGCCCAGCTCCGCCATTTTAGAGCCCACCGCGGCGGCGGTGCCGTGGCCGCCGGAGAAGCCGGAGGCCAGCAGGAATCCGAAGCCGTAGTTGATCTCCGGGAACAGCTGGGAGATCACCAGCACGCCGAACAGGGGCGCAAAGGCGAACTGGATCGCCTGGGCCAGCACTTTATAGGAGAAGTAGGAGCCCACCCGGTCCAGCTCCGACTTAAACTCCTTCTTGGAGAAGGAGAAGCCGTTCATGCCCACGGCGGCAAAGATCAGGATGATCAGCGCGCCGGGGTAGTCCCCGATGGAGCCGGAGAAGGGCAGGACGTTCAGCCCCTGGTTGCCCAGGGCCAGGGCGATAAAGCCGGCAATCATGCTGGCGGGGACAAAGAACTTCTGAACCAGGCCCACCTTGGCCCGGATCAGCTGTCCCACCATAATAAAGAGAGAGGCAATGGCAAAATCGAGCAGAAAATCGTTGACAGTCACTTGAGTTCCTCCTAGATTTTCCCCGCCCCCCTCCGGCGGAGAGCCCGCCGGAGGGGCACAGGATCAGAGTTGGATAAAGTTGCTGGACTTGGTGCCGGTGGCGGCGGGAGCCGGGTCCAGCTTCTCTCCGGCGATTCCCAGAATGTCCTCCGGACGAATCCAGGGCCGGTTCTGGATGGCACTGGTCTCCTCGTGGGTCAGATAGCCCCGGTAGGCGGTGAGGCTGCGGCGGAGGAAGCCGTCCTTGGCACAGGCGGCGGCCACCCCGTCGTTGAGGATGGAGCGGAAATGGGGCAGCATGGAGGCCGCGTAGGCGATGGAGGTGGACTGGGCAATGGCGCCGGGGATGTTGCTGACACAGTAGTGGACCACACCCTCCTCGATGTAGCGGGGGTCGTCATGGGTGGTCTCATGGAAGGTCTCAATGGCCCCCACGTCGTTGCTGATGTCCACAATGACGGAGCCCTTCTCCATGGAGCGGACCATCTCCCGGTCGATCATAAACTCGGTGGCGTCCTTGGGCCAGCGCACGCAGTTATAGACCACGTCGATCTCCGGCAACAGCTTTTTCAGGTTGTAGCGGTTAGAGATCTGGGTGTTGACCTCCTCGTTGAACTGCTTGCCGATGTCCCGCAGCGTGCCGATGTTGATATCCATGACCGTCACCCAGGCCCCCAGGGCATGGAGCACGGACACACAGGCCCGGCCCACGGTGCCGCCGCCGATGACCAGGGCCTTGATGCCGGGGGCTCCGCCCAGGCCGTTGACGAATTTTCCCTTTCCCCCGTGGATGGACAGCAGGGAGTCCAGACCCATCAGCGCCCCCAGCTTGCCGGCCGCCTCACAGTTGGGGGAGCCGTACCGGTGGGCGTCCTCGGCGGTAAACGCGATGCACTTGCTGTCCAGCAGCGCCTGCACCTCCTGGGGGTGGGCGGCGGGGTGGATGCAGGTGAGCACAATCTGGTTCTCCCGCAGCAGGGGGAATTCACAGGGCTCCAGTTCCTTCACCTTAGTGACAAAATCGCAGGTCCCATAGATCTCCTCCATGGTGTCCACCAGCTTGGCGCCCTCCTGGGCGTACTGCTCGTCCGCAAAGCCGGCGCCCGCGCCCGCGCCCCGCTGCACATAGACCTCATGGCCGTCGCGTACAATGGCCTCCACTTCCGCGGGAGTCACGATGGTTCGGTACTCGCCGGGCTTAATATCCTTCAACAGTCCAAATTTCATAGGGAATCCCTCCATTGTTCTTCGCCGCAGCCTGCTGCACAAACTGATTTTGCCTACACGGCAGCTTCGGCTCTCTGTTTCACATGGGGTGCAAATTTCATGCCAACTTCAGACCAGCCATTTCCTCCGGTCAGGGGAGACCTGGGTTTGCAATCCCAGCAAAATCCCCCCCAGGCCGCAGAAAAGCGCCCATAATCGAGCCTTATAAAAGCCCGATTATGGGCGCATGCTCAATTTTGGTCATTTGAGGCAGGAGCCGTCCCCGGAGTGTTCGGAAGGCCCAGGCCCCCCGGTTTCATCCGGGCAGGCAAAGCGTTTGGCCCGCCGCAGAGGGCGGCCAAACGCTTTGCCGCGGTCAACTGACCGCACCTTCTTTCTTTGTTTCCCGGGACATTCCCCGCCCCTTCAGCGCCTCTGAGCGGTCCCCGCTGTCTCCGGGGCGATCCGCCGGGCACTCCGGCCGGGCGTGCTGCCCTGAAATCGGGAGCCCCCCACGTCAAACAATCGTTTTTCGATTTTACCATAACTTCCGCAAAAATACAAATCCAAATCCATCCCCATGCCGGAACGCCGGATCTGTGCAAGCTTTTTCTCATAGGGCTCCACACAAGCGTCCGTCAGAAAACCCAGGCCGTTTTGAACGCGGATCCATCCTCGCTCAAAGCAGCCTGGGTCTCATTCACAGCTTTTCTGCCCGCCCCTGCATCATCCTAACAGCAGCGTAATGGCGTGGTCCAAAATATGCGGAGTGCGGTCATAGAGATCCTCTAAAAACACACGCTCCGTCAGCTTATGGAAATCTTTTCCCCAGGGCCCGATGTTGATTCCCGCCATGGAGATCTTCTGGATTTCCTCAAATGGAATATCATAATATCACCCAAACAGCGGCATGCTCTCCGAAATGCTTTTGCGCTGAGCGTCGGGATCATCGATGTTGATGTAGCTCAGATCACAGATTCCGGTATAGAAATACTCTTTATCATACTCCTGCCCATATACGCTTTTTGTATACTCGTTGAGCTTCTCGCTCATGTGCTGTGCCTCTGAGTCGATCGGGGAAAAATAGCAGTTGGAGACGTTCGGGTAATAGGGCGGCATCAGACCATAGACAACCCTGGGCGATACGTCCTCCACATAGTCGTAAATGCAGTCCACCAACCGGAAGTTTGCTTCGATCATGTAAGCTCGGCCGGCCTCCATATCCTTCTTCACCCGGACCTTTTCCGCCTCAAAGGCATCTAGGAACGCCTGTCCACCATCCACACAAGCCTCTTGGTACAGCTCCCCAAAGGTCACCGCCCTTGCTTTCCATGGAAGTACGCTCTGCGGCTGCCCCGTCCTCCGGCAGAACTCCTGATAGCTGGCGTTCAGCCGCGAGATAACCGCCGCAAAACTCTCCTCACAGACTTTTTTGACTTTGTCCATCAGATCCGCCGGAGTCTGCTTCAGGGTCAGCACACTAAAACATCCCTGAGCATTGAGGGGCATGGAAACGTCATAGCGGTCTTTGCTGTCCTTCAAATACAGCCAGGTGGGCGGCGGAGCGGCCTCCCCGGCAGAAGAGGAAGTTTCCAGATTTCAGGTCCTGCTCCGCATCCTCCGGCAGCATATCCATATGCTTTTTCAATTCTGCACAGAGTTGGTCCGGCGTATAGGCAAAGGGCTTCAGCGTCTTATAGTCCTCGATGTCCACCACATCGTAGTGGTGGACCAGAACTACGGTCCGCTCCCCCTCGCCCCGCACCATCGCCCAGCAGACGTTCCGGTCCAGGCCGTCATTCTCAACGGGATAGAGGCCCCAGTACTCCGGATTTTGACTGAAGTACTCTATGCCGCGGATGTATTTCTGAAAGAATTCTTCTACTCCCCGCTCCGCAGGGGTATTGGTGATGCTCTGCACCGCCACATAGTCATAGAGCAGCTCCTGAATTCTCCCGCCCAGATGCATGAAATCAATTTCATGATTTTTCATACAGCACCCTTCTTACTTTCTGCACACAGGGCAAGTCAGGCAGGTTGGCCCGGATAATCTCCTCAAATCGGCTGTATTCGCGCTTGGCCTCCTCAAAATCCGGACAACCGAAGTATTGAAACGCCTTCCAGTTATCATTCAAGTTCTCCTGGCTGACATACGCAGCCTGGGGCCGTTTCAGCAAAATGGCATCAATTTTCTGTACCATACTCTGACATCCGTAATTCATTAGCAGAAAAGTCAAACTGTTTTAACTAAGAAGCGCAAAAAGGCCGTTTTCGCTCTGCAAACGGCCTTTTTGCGCTGTTAAAAGGATTGAAAGATTCATCCTCAATCCCGATCTTCTGACTGAGCGGATGAGGTTTGCTGCTTTTTGAGCTGTTCCCCTTGTCAATCGGAGAAGGCTGACTGGAAAAACTGATCTAGGCAGCAGATCAGATTACAAAATACCGGATGATTGTCAAACATAAAATCGTTGTGCCTGCCGTCAATCAGATAGAATTCTTTGGGAGATGTCAGAAGAGAGTAATACTCCTCCGCTCCAGAGAGGGGATGCAGCAGGTTATGTTTCCCGTGGCCAATCAGAATGGGGATTTTCAGCTTTGGAATAAAATCTTCTGCATTAAAATCCAGCAAGGACTGCCCAAATTCCAGAGATATCTCCTGCCCATAGCCGTCTACCTTGTACAGGTGATCCCGCACCACAGTGTCTGTAGCAGGGTCCAGAGGATAGTACACAAAAGGCTGGTCAAACTGTCGTGTCCCTTCCGTCACGAAGCGAATCCGTTCCTTAGCAACTGCCTCCTCCAACGCCACATAATCCGCAGAGGAATAGACGCTTTGAAGCCACTTCCGGCCATTATAGAACCCATTCAAACCGGCAGCCGCCCGCACTGCAGGCTCCTTGGCGGCGGCACCCATCACCAGCGCGGCCGCCATCCCCCAGCCAATCAGGCCGATACGGGCGGCATCCACCTGAGGAAGCGTCTGCACAAAGACCACTGCATTGCGGATATCCTCCACCTGCTCCTCCAACTTACAGACCCCAGCTGGTCCCTCATTATCCAGGAATCCCCGATAATCGAACCCAAACGCCGCATATCCCCGCGCCGTAAGGGCACGCGCGTAAAGGGAGGGATAAATCGCGTTCAATCCCATATAACCTGAATTGGGAATGATACAGGGCAGCTTCTGCCCTTCCTCATAGTGATCGGGCAGGTAGAGCGCAGCGCTGAGGCGGTACCCATTGCTGTAAAAACACATCTCTTTGGTGATCATCTGTGTATCCTCCTTTTTCTGATTTATGAAAGTTCTTCCGGTGTTTTTAGAATTGCTCCTTGATCTGCCGAGGTAACCAGCGCCGCATATCGGGCAAGTGCCGGCGTTCGCTCTTTATAAATATGGGCCACTCGTGCAAGACGGCGCCGGATCTCCTCTTCCGGAACGCAAAGCGTGAGGGAACGGTTTGGTATGTCAATAATTATTTTGTCACCCTCCTGAACCGCAGCGATTGGGCCCCCAGCTGCCGCTTCCGGCGAGACGTGGCCAATGCAGGGTCCTCTCGTGGACCCGGAAAAGCGGCCGTCAGTCACCAATGCACACATTTCATCCATGCCGCGCCCCACAATCAGGCTGGTCACCATGTGCATCTCCCGCATCCCCGGTCCACCCTTTGGTCCTTCGTAGGTGAGCACCAGGATATCCCCCTGTTTGATCTGATCTCCGGAGACTGCGGCGCAGGCCTCCTCCATGGAGTGGAAAACACGAGCGCGCCCCTCGAAATAGTACATGCTCTCTTTGACTCCGCTCTTTTTTACCACGGCTCCGCCTGGGGCCAGATTCCCATGGAGGATGGCAATTCCGCCCTCCTTGTTTTTGGGCTGCGACAGCGGAAAGATTACATCATTTTCCAGCACCTTTACTCCTTCCAGGTTCTCCCGCAGAGTCTTTCCGGTCACAGTCAAAACGCTGGTATCCAGTTTGGACTCAATCGCCTTCAGCACCGCGGGAATCCCGCCTGCCTCCTCCAAGTCCACCAGCGGATGCTGGCCAGACGGCTTGATATTGCAGATATACGGCACTTTCCGGCTGATCTCGTCAAAATCTTCCAGGGTCACATTTAAGCCGCCCTCATGGGCAATGGCCGGAATATGGAGCGTAGAATTTGTGGACGCCCCCATGGCCATCCCTGCGGCAATGGCATTGCGGAGTGCTTCCCGAGTCATGATCCGGCGCGGCGTCAAGTGTTCTTCCACCATTTGCACAATACGCCTGCCCGACTGCTTGGCCAGACGGGCCTTTTTTGCACCCACCGCGTGGGCCAGGCCACACCCAGGCAGCGCCATGCCCAACACTTCGGTCAAACAACTCATGGTATTTGCAGTGCCCAACATAGCGCAGGTGCCCACGCCGGGCAGAGCACACTGCTCCGCCTCCATCAGTTCCTCAACTGTCATCTTTCCTGTCTGAGTCTGACCGATCAGCTCCCTCATATCCGTAAGCGTCAGCCGTCTCCCCTGATAACTGCCGGGCAGCATGGGACCGCCTGTTACAAAAATGGCGGGAATATTCAGCCGCATGGCTGCCATCAGCATGCCGGGCACGATTTTGTCACAGCCAGGCATCATCACCATGGCGTCAAACTGATGCGCTTCAACCATGCACTCGATGGAATCGGCAATCACCTCCCGGCTCATAAGGGAATACTTCATTCCCTTATGCCCCTGGCAAATGCCGTCACAAACCGCAATCGTATTAAATTCTCTGGGAATTCCGCCGGCCTCATAGACGCCCTGCTTTACATAGTCCACCAGACTCCGCAGGTGGATATGCCCTGGTACCATCTCCGTAAAGGAATTGACCACGGCAATCAGAGGTTTTTTCAGGTCGTCTTTCTCCAGTCCTGTGCTGTACAGCAGCGCACGGTGTGCCGCCCGCTCAATTCCATTGGTCAAGATCCCGCTTCGATAATCTTTAAAGTGCATCATTTTTTCGTCATAGCTCATAACTACACCACCATTTTTCGCGCCAAAATAGTTGTTGTGCTGTTTTCGCAAGTGTAGCACAGTTCATCCACAAACAAAAGCAGGTTTTTTCCGAAATCTCACAAGATTTATCTTGTAAATCTTCTTTCAACTTGGTATGGTTTTAGCAGAGGTGAGTTGGCATGACAACAGGCATGGAATATTTTTTAGTACTGGCAGAGGAGCAGAGCATCAGTCGGGCCGCCCAGCGTCTTTTTGTCACCCAGCAATCTATGAGCGAGCAGATGAAGCGTCTGGAACAAATCTATGGCGCCAAACTGTTTATCCGACGCCCCCGGTTTCAACTGACCGCCGCCGGCGAGGCGCTTCTCTCCGCCGCCCGCCAAATTCGGATTTTGGAACAGGGACTGACCGTCCAGCTCCACAACATTCAGGAGAAGGGCGGCGGCCAGCTTCGAATCGGCATCCATGCCACCCGGGCCCGGATGTTTCTCCCACAGGCGGTAGAACAATTTTATCGTGTCTTTCCCAACGTGGAGTTGATTTTTTTCCATGACGACACCCGTGATTTTGAGCAAATGCTGCTGAATGGAGATCTCGATCTTTTTTTTGGGGTGGACGCCGCTCCGTTTCCGGAGTTTGAAACGATCTCCCTGGCAGAGGAACCGATTTACCTCATTGCGTCAAAATCCCTTTTGGAGCGCCAGCTGGGCTGGGATCTCACACTGCCGCGGAATACGATTCTCCCCCAGGAATTGGAACAGCTCCCCCTGATTTTCAGCCATGACCGCAGCAATCTGCAGCAAAAAGTAGATCATTTTTTCCAGGAAAATTCCATAATCCCCCGCAAAATTCTTACCATATCGGACTTCGAAGCGCAGCTTATGCTGGCCTGCAGAGACATTGGCGCTTGCTTCTGTCCCAAGCTGATGCTTCAGAAAGTACAGGAACTCAACAACCAGAACCCCTGCAATCCCCTGCATGTTTTCCCTGTAAAAGGGCTGATTTGGACGTCGCAGCTCTCTCTGGTACTGCACCGAAAGGCCTACCATTCCCCCGCCCTCCTCACATTGATCCGGCTTCTGAGAGAATCTTTTTTAACCAGCTTTTCTGCCCTTGTATGAGCTTCTCTTGTTCCAAGGATGCCAACACCCCTGGCCGTGGAATTCCACACAGCCAGGGGTGTTTTGCTCTGATCACAAGGCGGATGACTCTGACCAATCCGTTATATTTTCTTTTGCCAAAATGCGGTCCATCTCCTCCAGCTTCTGCAAAGAGCCCGGGGCCTGCCTGCGCCCGATTTCTTGGGCCAGAGCTTCGATCACCACAATATACGGCGCAATCGTATAGCGGCTGTTCGATTCTGGAACCAGCAGAATTGTTTGGGCCAGAGAGGACAAGGGGTGCAGGGTACTGTTTGTCAGCAGGATAATATAATACCCTTGCTGGCGGGCAAATTGGGCCGCCTGTACCGTTGTTTTGGTATTGGGCCAGCTGGAAATGACAAACAGGACGCTGCCTCTGGGCATCCCCTTAATCTGTTCAAAAATAAAGTGTTCGTCATAGCTGAACTGTCGGACAGAGCTTAAGAAGGGAATCAGCAGCGCATGGAGATACAGCGCGGGGGACTTGGAGGAGCGCAGCCCTAAAATTCCCACCTCTGCGGCAGACAGCATCATATCCGCCGCCTCCAGAAGGCTCCGCTCCAGATTGACGTTCATGCTCCGCTGCAGCAAATCCAAGGTTTCCAAAATATGCTGGTACAGGATATTTTCCCGCTGCTCTGCCCCCTGGAGGGCCGCCTTCATCTGCCAATACGAGGACTGCGTATGCTCCACGGCGTACCGGTGAACCTCCCCCCGGAATTCCCCATAAGAGGCATATCCCATTTCTTTCAAAAAGCGAAAGACCGTAGCCTCCCCTACGCCTGCCTGCTCCGCCAGCTGACGGGCCGTCAAAACACCGATTTCCTGAAGGTTGTTCTGAATATAGCGGCATAAACGCTGCTGTTTTTTTGACATCATCATTTGAGAGGCTAAAATCTGTTCCCACTTCGTCTGCATGACAACGCCCCGTCCTTTCCCACATGTTTACATCCTATTTTCCTATATTATATTGCACGCTCTGCTGAAATGCAAGTGAAAGCTATCATTTTCTTGATTTAGATTGTATTTCCGTTCTTTAGTGATTGTATATAAAATCAAAGTCGGCTTTTTGTGGGATTATATGATTGATTTTTCAATCGAATTGAGGTACTATGATTTCGCAATCAATCAAACAGATTGCTTCTGTCACATACTCGGATCAAAAAAGGAGTTGCATACCATGGCCAAGGAAAATAAAGTTCTGTGGATTTCTCAGGAAGAAGCCATCCAGTGCGGCGCTTTGGACATGAATTTCATTATGAACAATGTCATTTGCGCCAACAAAATGTTGGGCCGAGGCGAGACGATTGAAATTCCTCTGTTCCATATGATGTGGGAAGAGGGCAAGCATGCCGGAAAGCGGATCGGGCTCCACGCCTGCATTATCAACAGCGATACAGAGGACATCCATATCGCCGGCGTGAAGGAGATTCCCAGCAATCCAGCCAACCCCCGGAAGCTGGGAAAACCTCGCTCCAATGGACTGGTAGAGCTGTTTGATGAGGACACTGGGTACCCGATTGCCGTAATTGACGATACGCTGGTCAGCGGAATGCGCACCGGCGCAGGCAGCGGACTCGGCGCGAAGTGCTTTGCCCGGGAGGACTCTGAGGTGATCGGCCTGATCGGCAGCGGCGTAATTGCTGGTTACTGCTTGGAAGCTACTTCCATGTTCATGAAGCACATCAAGAAAGTCAAGGTCTATGATCTGGTTCCCGCCAATGCAGAGCGCTTCTGCAAGAAATACGCGTACCTTGGTTATGAATTCGAGGTCGTTGACAGCGCAGAGAAAGCCATCCGGGACTCGGATATTGTTCATACCTGTTCTCTGGTGGATGTGGGGGAGGAGTACGTGGAGCCGGAATGGATGAAACCGGGCTCCTTCCAGTCCTTTGTTTCTCAGTACGACTATAAGGAGGCATGCCACCTGCTTCCCAACGTAAAATTCGGCATGGATTGGGAGGACCGGCTGAACGACCGCGATTCCTGCACTCTGGCCAATATGGTTCTGGACGGCAAAATGCCCCGTCCAGAAGTTACGCAGGTCAGCGACGTCCTGCTGGGCAAGAAGCCTGGCCGAACCAATCCAGATGATATTTACCTGTTTGCAACCATCGGACTTGTCATTACCGATACTACCAACTGCTATCGAATTTATCAAAAGTGCCTGGAAAAGGGCCTGGGGACCTGGGTATATCAGTGGCATGAGCCTGCAAAGGTCTGAGGCAGAATAATACAATTCGCAATCAAGAGGCGCCGTCTCACAAACGAGGCGGCGCCTCTTTAAAATCAATTATTTTTGCTTTATTTCCTCCAAAACTCTATGTTTGTCTGGAATCTCCAGAAGGGTCGGAATGTTAATTCTTTTTTTAGTAATAAAAAACAAAAATGCCGTCCGATTTTTATTGATGTGGTAGAATTTATTCTTTTTATTAAAAAACGGTTGAAATATTCCTTTTCTTGCGTTAGGATACCCTCGACAGGACAATCTGTGTGGCCACAACAAACACAAAACACGAAGGAGATGCAGAAAATATGAAAACCAGAGACATCGTATTTTACAGCGAGGGCAGCAAGATGATCGGAACCATTTACCTGCCCGACGACTACAAGGACGGGGAGAAGCGGCCCGGCATCATCGCCAACTCCGGCTGGACCGGCATGAACAAGGTGTATCCCGCCATGTTTGCCCGCCAGATGACCAAATTCGGCTATGTGTGCATGGGATTTGACTACCGCGGCTTCAAGCCTTCCGGCGGCATCAGCGGCATGGACAAGTACACCACCCTGGAGATGGAGGTGGACGATGTTTGCAACGCCATCACCTTCTTTAAGCATCAGCCCGAGGTAGACCCCGAGCACATCGCCCTGATCGGCTGGGGCGTCGGCGGCGCCGTCTGTGTCACTTCCGCCTACCGGGATAAAACTGTGAAGGCCGTGGCCACCCTGAACTCCTTTGCTGACGGCCGCCGCTGGATGCGCATGGGCATGGGCAATGATAAGTTCTACAAGATGCTCCGCACTCTGGAGGAGGACAAGTACAAGAGAGTCACCACCGGCGACCCCGTCCTGCGTCACCCCTATGAGTTCTATCCCAATATCGACGAGTCCGGCGACTTCTACACCGACCACACCCTGAAGGAGCTCAACGGCGGCGTTCAGGATTCCATCGAGGGGGACTATGATAACGAGCCCTTCCCCACTCCCATGTCCTCTGTCATTGCCGAGTCTTTCGTGCGCTTCAACATTCAGGACATTCTCCCCAAGCTGGCTCCCGACTGCGCCGTATTCGTGGGCCACGGCAAGCACAACGAGCTGCATGATCCCGAGGAGGCAGTCGACGCCTATCAGCGGGCCAACGAGCCTAAAGCGCTCTACTGGGTAGACGGCAAGCACAATGAGTGGATGTTTGACGGCGACCCCAAGCTGGAGGGTCTGTGTTCCGCTATGAACGACTTTTTCCGTGCGCATATTTAAAAGACAAGGGTAAGAGCAAAACTGAAGATTGAATCGGAAGAATTTGCTCTTTGATATGATAGCTTCTTCCCAGTATAATGCCCTGTCTATCGTGCTTTTTCATAGACAGGGCATTATTAAAAATCCTTGCTTACCTGCTCAAACTACTGTGTGAATTTTTGTTGTAACGAAACGGCTTACCTTCGTTTTCGAAGGAGACTAACAAAGGAGTGGTATCAACGTGAACAGTACATTCGCCCCTTACACCATCGCGCTGGTACAGATGATCCCCTCGTTTCTGGACCGAGAGGCCAACCTGCGGAAAGCAGAGCAAAATCTCCGTCAAGCCGCGGCCCAAGGTGCCAAACTGGTGTGCCTCCCGGAATCTTTCAACCTGGGTTATGATGGGACACGCATTCCAGACATGATGGCCCAGGCCGAGACAGAAGACGGCCCTACCCTCATCCATATGCGATCCCTGGCAAAAGAACTGGGCGTCTATGTTCTTTCCCCCATCTTCTTCCGCCGAAGCGACGGCGGCGTGGAAAACCGTGCCTTTTTGCTGGACGACCAGGGTACTCTGCTGGGCGGCTATTCCAAGACCCATCCGGTGGGCGAGGAGCGCCGCCTGCTCCACCGGGGCACTGAATACCCAGTCTTTGACACAAAACTTGGCAAACTGGGAATTTCCATCTGCTACGATGCCTGCTTCCCGGAAACCAGCCGGATACTGGCTCTAAAGGGAGCGGAGGTACTGCTGGTTCCAGCTGCCTGGCGGGGCAACTTCTACTTCAAAGAGTGGTGGGATATCAACCTGAGCTGCCGTGCTTTGGACAACCTGATGTACGTGGCAGCGGTCAATATGGCCGGTCCCACCGGAGAACAGTATTTCGCCGGCAAGAGCCAGATCTGTTCGCCCATTGGTGAACGTCTCCATACCTGCGGCGTGGAGGAGGAGACCATTCTGTATGGAGAGATCGACTTGGCCCGCATCTCCAAAGAACGGGAGTTCAATACGGTTTTGACGGATCGGCATCCAGAGGACTACGGTGGACTTCTGCAGGCACTGGAAGAAGAATGAGAGGAGAGATTGCGTATGAAGGACCAGAAAAACAAGCTGCGGCTGACTACCTTCCTGCCGCCGTTTATCATTCTGTCGCTGTTTGTAGCGCTGAGTATCATTAATCAGGAAACATTTCTGACCCTGGTCAACAACATTAACAACTGGATCATCTCCAACCTGGGCTGGGCGGCCAGCATTCTGGCGCTGGCCATTGTCGTGGTAGGCGTGGCTGCTATGTTCACTAAATTCGGCGATGTACGCATCGGCGGCGAAAATGCCAAGCCGGAGCTGTCCAACTTTGCCTGGTTCACCATTGCACTGACCACCACTATGGCAGCCGGAGTGCTGTTCTGGGGGCCGGCGGAACCCATTGCTCACTACATGTCTCCCCCCACTGAGCTCACCGGCATCGAACCCATGACCAATGAAGCCATGAAGTTCTCCATGGAGACCATGTTCCTCCACTGGACCATCGTCCCCTACGCCATTTATACCGTGCCCGCGGTGGTGTTCGGCTTCATGTACTACAATGCTAAGCGCCCCTTCTCCATCGCCAGCGAGATGGCACCGGTGCTGGGCAAGTATTCCACCCGCCCTCTCACCATGAAAATTATTGATGCCATCACCCTCTTCTCCATCGGTGCCGGCATGGCCGGTTCCGTGGCCCAGGGCTTCCTGAACATCTCCGGCGGCGTCTCCAATATTCTGGGAATCCCCAGCGAGCCCGGTCTTTGGCTCATTGTGGCCATCGTCACCGGCGTCGCGGTGGTGTTTACCTCCATCTCCGGCATCCAGAAGGCCATGAAGCATGTCTCCAACATCAATGTATATGGTTATATTGTTTTCCTGGTCTTCCTGCTGGTCTTCAGCAACGCCCCCTTCCTGCTCAATCTGGCGACCGAGGCTATGGGCGGTTTTATTGACGGCTTCTTCGACAAAATCCTGCTGACCGGCGCCTCCGCAGACAGCCAGTGGCCTCAGTGGTGGACCACTTTCTACTGGTTCAGCTGGATGGCCTGGGCCCCCACCTCCGGTGCCTTTATGGGCCGGATTGCATACGGCCGGAAAGTCAAGCATGTATTGGGCCTGTACATCGGCGTGTGTGCCGCAGTCAGCGCCATCTGGATGACTCTGGTCAGCGGCACCGCCCTCTGGACCCAAAAGTCCGGCGCAGCTGATCTGGTGGCCTCCTACAACAGCGGCGTGGAAAATGTCCCCTACGATATGCTGGAGTCCATGCCGTTCAGCGACGTGGTCATCATCCTCTTTGTAATCTTGATTTTCCTGTCCCTGGTAACGGCCTGTAATTCCAATACCATCGCTATGGCGGGTATCTCCACCCACGGCATCTCCCCGGACAACCCGGACGCCCCCAACTGGCTGAAGTTCGTGTGGGGCTTCATCGCGATGGCTCTGGGCTTCATCATGATCGCCACCATCGGCGTGGACGGCGTAAAGATTATTGCTAACTTCGGCGGTATGTTCGCAGCTTTGATCATGATCGGAGCGGTAGCAAGTCTTGGAATCCTAATCAAAAATTATAAAAAGTATGATTTGACTGCGCAGGAAACTCAGCCTCCAGCCGTTGAACCCGCTGAATCTCCAAAAGAAGAATAGCCAATATTGCGGGAGGGGACTTCCCCTCCCGTTCTTTTTCTCATTTCCCATCTATATTTTGTGAGGTGACAAAATAATGAATCAATCTACCCAGGAGACCGCGGCCGAGCTTCTTCACGGCGCATATGATCTGCACATCCACCCCAAGCCCTCTCATTTCCCACGGCTGCTGGACGATTTTGCTCTGGTTGAGCAGGCGGCGGCAGCAGGAATGGCGGGGGTCATGCTGAAAAGCCACTACGAGCCCACCGGCGCCAGAGCCGCCATGGTCAATCTTCGGCTGGGACACCTGGGGACAACCGCTTACGGCGGAGTTGTCCTCAACTGGCCGGCGGGAGGGCTGAACCCCTATGCAGCTGAGTCTGCACTCAAGATGGGGGCCCGCTTTGTGTGGATGCCCACCCGAGACGCCGCCAACAGCCTGGCTGAAGGCGGCAACATGCTGGGGGATTTCTTCTCCCGCCCCGGGATTTCCATTCTGGATGAAAGGGGAAAACTCCTCCCGACCGTCTATGAAATCATGGAAGTGGTAAAGAAATACGGCGGCGTCTTGGCTACCGGCCACATCAGTCCGCGGGAGTCCGTGCTGCTGTGCCGGGCTGGCCGTGCCTTTGGGATCAAAATGGTGCTGACCCACCCGGAGTTTGACCGCACCCTGATCGACTCTGACACGCAGAAGGACCTGGCCTCCCTTGGCGTCGCGGTGGAAAAATGCTGGTTCAACCTTGCGGTGGGCACGGTAACCCCCCAGGAGATGGCGGCCCATATCCGGTCCTGTGGTCCGGAAAACTGCTTCCTCACCACCGACCGCGGGCAGGCTGGTCAGGAGCCTCCGGCGGTGGCAATGGAGCGCTTTCTTCAAACCTTATTGGACGAGGGGTTCTCCCAGGAGGAACTCCGCACGATGGTCTCCCGGGTTCCCGCCCAATTAGTCCGTTCATAGCCGTTCATTTGCCGCCCCAAGATCTCCCAATAATTTCCTCCGCCTATTGACTTTTCTACCCGTTATGTTTAATATCAACTTAAAATCACTCTTTGAAAAGGAAGCGGATGGAAATGAGTGGGACCATTGTCGACCACATTATTGAGATTAAGGATTCACTTCCCAAAAAACAAAGGCAGCTGTGCAACTACATTGTTCTCCACAGCGGGGAAGCTGGCATGATGACGGTTGCCGAGCTGGCCCAGCACGCCGGAGTCGGGACCACAACCGTCATGCGTCTTGTCCAGGATTTAGGGTATGACTCCTATAATCGTCTGAAACGGGACATTATGAGCGCCTCCATGCGTCAGCTCGGCTCCAGCTATGGAAATCGGATGCAGACCCTCTCGTTTGACTCCAAGTCCGGGAAAGAGCATACCTTGGAACACGTGCTGACCGATTTTCGACAAGTATCTGTCAATTTGCTTACCCAAAACAATCAGGAGCAATTCAATAAAGCGGTGGATCTTCTGCTGAAGGCCAGCTGGATCAATGTGCTGGGGCTGCGCTCCTCTCAAGTTGCCGCGCTGTACTTTGAGTATGCCGTGGGACTTTTTTATCCCAAAGTGCGGCAGTTAAGCACCGAACAGGAGTATCTGTTTGACCGCCTGCTTCTGCTCCATTCGGACGATGTGCTCCTGGTCATCTCTCAGTGGCCCTGCACCAAAAAGACTATCGACGCCGCTCTGGTATGCCATCGGCGGAACATCCCTATCATTCTGGTGACCAACACCCGGATCAACCCCATTGCGGAGTATGCCTCGGCTGTAATTGACACAGATTCTGTCAGCAGCAGTTCAGACATTCTCCCGGTCATGGCGGTCATGGAGGCGCTTTCCTATGAGATCGGCAAACGAACCGCCCCACAATCTACCGAAAACATGACCGCACTGGAGGAGATGCTGCGGGAGAATCACTTGATTCTCTGGGACTCGGTGTGAGCAGCTATCTTTCGCTGCATCCTCGTCCACTGCAAAGAGATGCAGCTATATCCAGTTCTCTCATATACGCATAGAGGAAATACGCCCGCAAATGGGGGGCCGCAGCAACAGGCAGGCCGGAGGAGCAGCACTCCTCCGGCCTGCCTGTTTGCATTGCCCGAGACATAGAACCGGCAGCCACTGTCTTACACGTCGGCTCCGTCCGGGCAGGCAGTTCGATGCAGCATACCGGTATTTCCCCGTTTACAGCAGGTTTGATTTGAAATCCGGCTGCAAGAAGAGATCCAGCAGCTGCCCAAAACACATCAGATTATAGTCTCCGGCAGAGCGGCGGGCGGAATCGCCGATGCCTACCGTGACCATTCCAGCCGCCCGGCCCGCCTGGATGCCGGCCACCGCGTCGTCCACGGCGGCACATGTCTGGGGTGGGAGATCCAACATCTTGGCGGCGGTCAAAAAGATTTCCGGGTCGGGCTTCGAGCGGGTGATACATCTTCCGTCTGCTGCCGCATCCAGATACCTCCCCAGCCCAGTGCGCGCCAAAATCAGCCCGGCGTTCTTGCTGCCCGAGGCCAGGGCCAGGCGGTACCCTCTCCGCCGCAGCTCCCGCAGCGTAGGCAGCACATCAGCCGGAAGGTCTGACGGAGAGAGCCGGGCGAGCATGGCCCGATAGGCCTCGTTTTTTTCCTGGGCAAACCGCTCCTTCTCCTCTGCGGAATAGATATGATCGGTGTGCTCCAGCACAATTTCCAGGCTCTCCATCCGGGAGATTCCCCGGCAGCGGTCTCCCTGCGCCCGGTCAAAAGGGATTCCCAGCCGGTCGGCCAGCCCTTTCCAGGCCAGGTAGTGCAGGTTGTCCGTTTGAACCAATACGCCATCCAGATCAAAGCAAATTCCCTGTATCATCCTCTATGTACTCCTTTGTTCGCGGGCAAGTGTCCTGATATTCCGAGGGAGAGATCCCCACCACCTTTTTAAACGTGGCGGAAAAATAGGTCACGTCCCGATAGCCCACCTGCTCCGCCACCTCATAAACCTTCAAACGGCAGTCCCGCAGCAGTTCCATAGACTTGTGGATGCGGTACCGGGTCAGATAGCTCAGGAGGGTGTAATCTGTTTCTTTCTTGAACATGTGACTCAGATGCCCCTCGCTGATACCCAGGCTCTGTGCGATACTCCCCACGGTGATGCCAGGATCATTGTAATGTGCGCCGATATAATCCATGGCCTCCAGGACATATTTGCTCTTATCTCCTTTTTTCAGTCCTGGGATTCCATGGACGGCCTCTTTCTGCTGCATCCGGCTCTGGAGATTCCGCACCGCCTGTTCCAGCTCCCCGTCGTGGAAGGGCTTCAAAAGGAAGTCTACCGCCCCCAGCCGAAGGGCGCTCTGGGCATAGGAGAAGCTGTCGTAGGCGGTGAGGATGATGACGTACACCGGGTTTCCCGCCTCCCGCAGGCGGCGGAGCATCTCAATGCCGTCCATCCGGGGCATCTTCAGATCGGTGATGATGAGGGATGGGGAGAGCCGTTCCACCGCAGCCAGGGCCTCCTCGCCGTTGGATGCCTCCCCCACCACGACACAGTCCAGCGCGGCCCAGTCCACAGCCAGCACGATTCCCTTGCGGATGAGCTCCTCATCCTCGACCACAAGTATCTTCAGCATGGTTCCTCCTCCTTGATATGCAGAGGCAGCACTGCGGTAATCTGCGCCCCGGCACAGTCGGTTCGGTTGCTTAAAAAGAGTCCGAACTGTGCCCCATAGTGCTTGCGCAGGATGGTATCCACATTGTACAGCCCCAGATGTCCCCGGGACCGTTCCCTGTCCCGGCTGGCATAGGGGCCCTCCAGCTCCGTGGGCAGGCCGTGCCCGTTGTCCCGAACCGCCAGAGTCAGCACGTCCCCCCGGCTCCAGGCCTGGATCTGGATTTCGCCGTCCGGCTGTCCGGACAGTCCGTGGAGAATGGCATTCTCCACAAGGGGCTGAAGCATCATCTTGGGGACCAGGGCCTCCTCCAGCTCCGGCGGGATATTCAGTACAAAGGCAAAGGAGCCGGACAGACGGATACGCTGAATCTCCACATAGCGCGCCACAATTTCCGTCTCCCGGCTGAGGGAAACAAATTCCTCCGGAGAGACGCAAAAGCGCAGAATGTCGGCCAGGTTGGTGGACATATCCGCCACCTGGGGCACGTGGTGGATTTTGCTGATCCACTTCATGGTATCCAGCGTGTTGCACAGAAAATGGGGATTCAGCTGGGCCTGGAGCATCCGGATCTGCGCCTCATTCAGTTCCTTTTGATTTTCCACCAGCTGCTCCTGATTTCGTTTCAGCGCCACCAGCATCCCATTAAACCGCTCCGCCAGCTGTCCCAGCTCGTCGTTGCGCTCATGGGGAACATAGACATCCAGATTGTTGTGGACCACCTCGCCGATGGCCCGGTGAAGCCGTTCAATGGGGTGGAACAGCTGGCGGCTCAGGGTGAAGCTCATGGCCACCGCCAGGGCGAGGCATACCAGGGCGCTGGACAGGCTGATGGTGTATAGGATATGGATGGTTCCCCGGTCAAAAACCTGGGGCTGACGCAGGACCACGTACAGTCCGGTGGTTTTGTCCTGAAGCGCCGGATAGGAAAATTCCTCCCCCGCGCCGCTGAGGGGCTCTCCGTCCAAAAGGCGCCGCCGCAGATCCTCCGCCAGAGAGGCGGCAAGGGCGGGCTTAGAACAGTAAACCGCCCGCCAATAGGGGCTCATCAGAAGCAGGTCGCAGTTGTCTCCCACCGTTCCGTCCAGCAGCCGGTGAAGATCCGACTGGTAAAAGCTGACCAGCAGAAATCCCAGCACTGTGCCGTCCGCTCCGTTCAGCGGAACCGCCCCTACCAGCAGCGGCGCGCTGGAGGCCCCGGGGTCCTCAGGGGTCAAAAAGGTCAGCACCTCCCGCTGGCCGGCCTGATACAGAACCCCCCACCGGGTCGACAAGCTGCGGCCGGCGGTGCTCCGGGTGGAGCAGTACCAGTTCCCCAGACCATCGTACAGGTCCAGGCGGGCCAGCGTCTGGGCGGATTGGACGTCCTCCAGGAACAAGCGGTAGACTTCCCCCTGCGTGGGGCTGCCCTGAAGCAGGGCCTGGGAGAGCACCGCGTCTCTCTCCAGGGCCGCAGCTGCGGAGGTGAGTGACTGGCACGCCTGATCCAGCACCTGAACCGCGCTGTCCAGATAGCGATCCGCCTCCGCCTGAGTGCGGTCCTCCATTCGGAGGCGGAAAATTTGCAGCAGCAGAGCAGAGCACAGCAGCAGGGGAATCAGAGAGGCGGCCAGAAAGGCGGCGAACAGCCGGTTGCGGAAGGAGGAGGACAACAGGCGTCTCATGGCTCCTCCTCTCCGTCCAGGTAAAATGCCCAGGACATTAAAATTGCGTCGTGGTTCTCTCTGCTCCAGTCTAAATCATAGTCCAGCAGGGTCAGCTCAGAGCTGTCGGGCAGGGCAGGATTGACCTCCACGTCCCCCCGCACCGGGCGGCGGTACTGCTCCGACAGCAACTGCTGCACCTCATAGCTGACTGTGAAATCCAAAAACCGTTTGGCGTTGTCCGGGTGGGCCGCCCCCCGGATCAGGGCGCTGCCATCTGGAACCGCGCTGGTCCCATCCTGGGGATAGACCACGGCGATGCTGTCCCCGGCCGTCACCCGTTTCCAGGCGCTCTCCTCCAGGGTGACCCCCACCCAGCAGCTCCCGTCAGACACTGCGGTGAGAATATTTCCCGAGCTTGCCAACTCCCGCCCGTCCAGGTTATAGGCAAACTGGCGCAGGGCGTCGTCCTGGCTTCCCCCCACCGCCTGAAGCAGCGTCGCCAAGCCAGTAAAGCAGGAGCCGGATACCCCCGGGTCTGCAAAGGCGATCTTCCCCCGCAGCTGCGGCAGCAGCAGGTCCCGCCATGAGGTCACCTCCTCCGCCGAGAGCAGCTTGGTATTATAGATCAGCACCACCGGCAGGGCGGAGAAGGGGGTCCACAGCCCGTCCTCTGAGCGGTACCGCTCTAAAATATCCTCCTGCCCGGCACACAGGTAGGGGTCGAAGCAGTCCTGATAGACCTCCAGGCTGTCCACTCCGCCCCCAAACATCACATCCGCCGCCGGGTCCTCCGCCTCCTGGGCAATGCGCTCCAGCAGTTCATTGGTTCCGCCGGTGACCACATCGACCCAGATTCCAGTCCGCTCCTCAAACTCCCGGACAATGGGCCACCACACCTCCTCCTTGTGGGAGGTATAGACCACCAGGCGGTCCCGCTCCTCCGGCGCGAAGGGGGATGGGCCGGAGTCCCCGCCCCCCGCTCCGCAGCCGGAGAGCAGCACCCCCGCAGCCAGCCCCAGCGCCAGCCCGCGTATCTTTTTCATATATTTCACTCCTCCGCCGGCAGTTCCTCTTCCGTTTTGCCCAATTATAGCACATTTTCTTTTCTCTTTTCATTGTGTTTGACGAAAAAAGCAGAGAACAACAAAAAAGCGCAGATTTGTCCCCTACTCTTTTGCCGGAAAGCCAGATACAATAAATTTACCAGCGGACCTCCTGTCCGCAGACTCTATTTTATGCAGAATACCGAAGGAGGAACCATTATGAAACGCGCACTTGCACTGCTGCTCTCCGCGTCCCTTACCCTCTCTCTGGCCGCCTGCGGCGGCGGAGGAGGTGGAACCTCTCAGGCGGGAGGCAGCTCCGGCCCCGCTTCTTCTGGCGGCACCGGAGAATTGACCGCCACACAGCAGATCATCCAGGAAGCCCAGGGCATGACCCTGGAGGAGCTGGCTCAGAAGGCCATTGAAGAGTCCAACGGCCAGAAGTTCTACGGCGTGGGCAACTCCAGCCGCGGCGCCACCGCTCTGCCTCTGTTCGTGGAGTACCTGCAGTCCATCGATCCCAGCTACACCCTGGAGTTTGAATGGCAGCAGCCCAAGAACAACAAAATCTTCGATCAGCTGACCTCCGATTCTCTGAAGGACACCGGCACCTTTGCCATGACCCTCATCCAGGACGGCAACCAGATCGAATCCAAGATGGTCCAGACCGGTATTCTGGACACCTTCATCCCCAAGGACTGGGCGGACGCCAACGGCACCACAGCGGAGGAGTACAACGGCTATCTGCCTCTGCAGACCTTGAACAAGGTGTTTATGTATAACAACACCGGTTCCAAAACCTTTGACAACTGCTGGGACTTTGTGGGAGAGGACGCCCACGGTCTGTTTATGGACATCGACTCCGAGCTGGTGGGCAAAAACTTCCTGTACATGCTCACGGAGGACACCTACGCCGGCTGGCTGAAGGACGCCTTTGAGGCCCTGTCCGCCGATGAGCAGGCTTACTTCCAGCCCACCATTGACGAGATGGCCTCCGAAGCCGAGAGCCTGGGCCTGGGTGAGAACGGCAAGTACGCCCTGGCTTGGATCAAGCTGTGGGTGGGCAGCTATAACGCCCAGACCGACGACGGCCCCATCTGCAACACTCTGGTAGACCAGTCTGCCACCGACCAGTTCGGCCTGCTGGTGTACTCCAAGCTGCGCTCGGTGGAGGAGTCCGCCACCGTCTCCAAGAACAACATTACTGTGGCTGCTTATAACGACGGCTACACCGGCATCGGCGGCTTTGGCTACTGCCACTATCTGTTCGTCACCGACAACAGCCCCCTGCCCT
>PPYE01106901.1_pt1 | contig 31964 bp, 28 predicted proteins | sample 1559881 | NCBI WGS metagenome assembly PPYE01 (sample SAMN08240022, study PRJNA423297) | Human gut metagenome, whole genome shotgun sequencing project.
CAGCAAATCATGCTGCTGCGGTTTGGACGAAAACCATAGGCTTCTGCGGCTTGTCGGGCGGTAATATTCAGCTTTACGACTTCAAATAAATTGTTGTTCTTGAAGATTTTCCTCCTTCTTATTTTCAAAAGTCCCTGCCGAACGGGAAAGTCCTCTGTGGACTTGCACATCCGGCTGGATTCCGGGGTGTGGGGCGGAAGACAGCGCTGTTTAAAGCGAACAATTACGTTATGAGTCCTTCTGATGCCTTTCTCCTTTTTGGGTCGATTCATAGGTGTGATCCTCTTGAATTTTTATCGTTGCGAAGCAACTCCCGATAAGCCGCAGGCGTTCGGCTGCGAACACATTGATGTGGAGCCAGATAGCCAGAATTTAAAATTTTGTGCGCACCGTGGGAATGGGGAACGGGATCCCCATCAAGATTTCCAGCCGGAGAAAACTACGAAAGTGAGTTTTGAGCGGCTATGGGCGAATCTTGCTCTAAGCTACCGTCCACTCTGTCCCAGCCCGTTCCTGCCCGATTCTCTCCGACGTGTTTTCTGGTAAGACGCGCAGAATACACATTCCATACCAGAGATATCCTGCTGGGGGGACTCATAAAATTTTCAATGTCCGTTGCAAGGTTCTCTTGTGTATCCCCTACACGAATAGGAATCCGCAGGGCCGTTTTGGTATACAGTTTTGAAAATTTCACAATTTGGGACAAAAAGAAAAACGGCAAAGCAGATAAAATCCACTTTGCCATTTTGAAGAAAGCGCTTCTGCTAAATACTCTACATTGAAAATGCAATCGTACACTGCTATAATAAAATTGTGGTATTATCACCAAAAATTCAAAATGCAAAGCGTTTGCGATTGGCAAACATTCAGGAGGAACGCATGGTAACAGGAGCCATCAAAAATAAGGTAGACAAGATCTGGACAGACATCTGGGCAGGCGGCATCACCAATCCGCTGACTGTCATTGAACAGCTGACCTATCTCATGTTCATCCGGTCACTGGACGAGAAAGAGCTTGCCACCGAAGATTTTGAGAACATGGCGGGCGAAAGGATGGAGCACATCTTCCCGGCCAGCGCGGCAGGACAGTCTATGCGGTGGAGCCGCTTCAAGGACAAGGACTCCCGCGAGATTTTCCTGACCATGCAGCAACGGGTGTTCTCTGCCATCAAAAAGATGAAGTATGGCCGTCTGCCGGACTTTGACGCAAACGGTGAGCTGGTGGAAATCGAGGACGACCCCACCCGCCCGGATGAGGGCAACACCGCCTTTGCGCGGTACATGGACGATGCCATGTTCCTCATTCCCACGCCGCAGGTGCTGCAAAAGATTATCACCGGGCTGGAGGATCTTTACACCCACGACATTGCTGACCTTGATATGCAGGGCGACCTGTACGAGTATATGCTGGGCAAACTAGCAACCGCAGGGCAGAACGGCCAGTTCCGCACGCCCAAGCACATCCGCGACATGATGGTGGAGCTGGTGCAGCCCACGCCGGACGACTTCATCTGCGACCCCGCTTGCGGCACGGCGGGCTTTCTGGTGTCCAGTGCACAGTACCTCTGCGCCCACTACGAGGACAGCATGACCCCGGAGCAGTGGCAGCATTTTGCCGGCCCGATGTTCACCGGCTTTGACACGGACCGCACCATGCTACGCATTTCGGCCATGAACCTGATGCTCCACTCCATCACGAACCCGGAAATCGACTACAAGGACAGCGTGTCGAAGCAAAACTCCATTTGCAGCAAGTACACCGTCTGCCTTGCGAACCCGCCGTTCAAGGGCACTGTGGATGCCGAGAGCATCAACGACGACCTGAAGGCCGTCACCAACACCAAAAAGACGGAGCTTCTGTTCCTTGCGCTCTTCCTGCGGATGCTCAAAACCGGCGGACGCTGCGCCTGCATCGTGCCGGACGGCGTGCTGTTCGGTTCCAGCAAAGCGCACCAGAGCATCCGAAAAGAACTGATTGAAAACCATCAGCTGCGGGCGGTCATTTCTATGCCCTCCGGCGTGTTCAAGCCCTACGCAGGCGTGTCTACGGCGGTGCTGGTGTTTACCAAGACCGGCGCGGGCGGCACCGACAAGGTGTGGTTCTACGATATGAAAGCCGACGGCTTTTCGCTGGACGACAAGCGTACCGAGGTGAAGGAAAATGACATCCCGGACATCATCGCCCGGTTCCATAACCTTAATGCCGAAACTGACCGCAAGCGCACCGAGCAGAGCTTCTTTGTGCCCAAAGAAGAAATTGCCGCCAATGGGTACGATTTATCCATCAATAAGTATAAAGAGACGGAGTATGTGCCGGTGGAGTATCCCTCGACCACGGAAATTCTGGCCGACCTGCATGAGCTGGAAATGGAGATCACCAAGGGTTTGGCAGAGTTGGAGGAGATGGTGTGATGGCGAAGTTTTCAGAAGTCCTTACGATTGTAAACGGTAGAAACCAGAAGCAAGTGGTGCGTGACGATGGAAAATATCCCATATATGGAAGCGGCGGTATTATGGGATATGCAAATGATTATATCTGTAAAGCAGAAACTGTAGTAATCGGGAGAAAAGGGAGCATCAATAAGCCCATATTTGTCGAAACACCTTTTTGGAATGTTGACACTGCGTTTGGTTTATGCGCAAACAGTGAAAAGCTGAACCCGAAATATTTATACTACTTTTGCGAAAAATTTGATTTTGAAAAGTTAAATACAACGGTAACCATTCCAAGTTTAACAAAATCCAATCTTTTAAATGTTGAAATTCCGCTTCCAAATTTGGAGAAGCAAAAGCAAATAGTTGAGCTTCTGGATAAAGTAACGAGCTTAATTTTTCTTCGCAAACAGCAGCTTTCCAAATTGGACGAGCTGGTAAAGGCACGATTTGTGGAGAAATCTAAAGAGTGGCAAGCCGTACCGGGACAACTAAATGAGTTTCTTGAAGATATTACGTATGGCTTTACAAATCCCATGCCGGATGCAGAAGAAGGGCCATGGAAAGTTACGGCAAAAGATGTTGTTAATGGACATATAAATATTTTAACCGCCAGAAAAACAACCAACGAAGCATTTGAACGGCTTACCAATAAAAGTAAACCGCGTAAAGGCGATGTTCTGCTAACAAAGGATGGAACTCTTGGACGGGTTGCTGTTGTTGATGTTGAAAATTTGTGCGTAAATCAATCAGTAGCTGTAATGAGATGCAATAATAAAATCTATCCTGAGTTTTTAGCGATGATACTACAGATGCCAGAATATCAAAGAAAATTATTAGAGGATTCAGGTGGTGGAACGATAAAGCATCTTTATATTACAAAAGTAGATAAAATGCTTATAAGTGTTCCTGATTTGGTAATACAAAAAGATTTATTGATGTTCGCTAAACGTGTAAACCAGCAGAAGCAGACCGTACAGCAGAGCCTTGAAAAGTTGGAATTGATGAAAAAGGCGCTGATGCAGGAATATTTTGGGTAAAGTGTTGTACTATTGAAAGATTGTGCGGTATAATGAAAGAAAAATGTAGAAAGCAGTGAAAAAATGAACGTAACATTCTTAATTGGAAATGGCTTTGATTTGGGCATTGGCTTAAAAACTGCGTATTCGGATTTCTATAACATTTACTGCAAATCGGATTCTAATGATTCCTTGGCCGTAAAGAAATTCAAGTCAGAGATTCAGGGTAATTATGAAAATTGGTCGGATTTTGAAGCGGCTTTTGGCGAGTATGCCACTAATGTGGAAAACGGCGAAGATTATTTGGAAGTCTTTGAGGACTTTGTCGAAAAGTTTTCCGATTATCTTAAACGTGAAGAAGAAAATTTCGACCCTTCAAAAAGCACTCTAATAATCAAAACATTGAAGGAAGCATTAACTTCCTATTATAATATCAGGCCAGCAGATAAAGACGCTCTTGTAAATGTAATAAACGGAAATAAAGTGATGTTCAACTTTGTTTCGTTTAACTATACAATGTGTCTGAATGAATGCCTTGCAGTTCTTAAACATCAGGCTGGCTATGACTCGGACATAAAAGGGTATATCAAAGAAATTGTTCATGTGCACGGATTTACAGAGCATGACATGATTATGGGCGTAAATGATGCAAGCCAAATCAAAAGCCAAGTATTAGCTGAAAACGAAGATGTAATTGAAGAATTGGTTAAGCCTTTGCAAAATCAAATTATTCGTATGAATTTTGATAATGAAGCTACACGGCTTATTAGAAATAGTGATATTATTTGTGTTTACGGGATGTCCATTGGAGCAACGGATAAAAAGTGGTGGAAATTAGTGATGGATTGGCTTCAGGGAAGTGCGTCACACCACTTAGTGGTTTTACAGCATAGGGTAGGAACGAGATTCACGTTCCGTTGGAATCGATTAGTAAAAGAAATTCGCTCAAATCTCTTTCTGTATGGCGATGTACCTGAAGAGAAAAGAAAGACTTTGGAGGGAAGGATACATATTGAAGTTAATCATGATATTTTTGCTATGAAACTAAGAAAGCAGCCCTCTCAAGCTGTACAAGATGCTGTGTTAGATATGAATAAATTGCTTTCGAACGGTAACGATAAAGATTTGCTGGCGAATAGAGTCTAAGGTGAGTTATAGGTAAAGATGCTGATAAGAGCTCTCTCCATATCTAACTTCTCTTAGCTTCCTGCTCCTATCACCTATTCCATCTCCAACGGCGAAGCAGAGATGTATCAATGGAGTGCTACAGGTGGAGTGTGCAGACTGGTGGAAGCAAGCTATATAGCGGAGTTTGGAAAAGTGAAAGGTGAAACTAAAATGACTGACCAACAAAAATTCAAAATACTGTATACAGAAATTGATGTGCTAATAGCGCATCAGGTGACTATCGAAACGCCAGAGTTTATTGCGTGGAAGTTAAAAGTTACACGCATATTGAAAAAACTATACGGCAAAGATAGTGATGAGATTACAGAATTTGAAAATACAAAATTTAGTCCAATGATATATAGCATAACCGATTTGGAAAATAAGGAATTGGACATTAGAGCATGTGCTGATGGACTACAAGTCACAAAGCTGGTGTTTAAAGAGTACATAGAGGAGTTTAATGACTTTGAGGTATTGAAAAAAGTGGACATTGATAAAAATATGAAAAAGAAATATCAAGTCTTTATCAGTTCTACATACGAAGATTTGAAGGAAGAACGAGCTGCTGTAATACAATGCCTTCTTGATAATGATTGCATACCGGTTGGAATGGAACAATTTCCATCAAGTAACATGAGCCAAATGGAATATATCAAAAAGATGCTTGATGATTGTGATTATTATATTTTGATTGTTGGCGGTCGCTATGGTTCTTTGGATGACGATGGTACTGGTTATACGGAAAAGGAATATAACTATGCACTTCAGAAAAAAATTCCGGTAATGGCGTTTGTTTTTGATCATCCTGAAGAACTTCCTAACAAAAAATGTGAGCAAACAGATACAGGAAAAGAGAAATTTATAACATTTCGTAATAGGGTTTGGAACTCCAAAAGACTTGTAAAGGGCTACTCTGATATTGGAGACTTAAAAGCAAAAGTTATCACAGCAGTGATTGCTTCGATAAGAGATTATCCTGCTGTCGGATGGGTGCGAGGCGATTCTATTCCAGAAATAGACGAAAATGAATCGGATGAAGTGTTTAAGAAGAAACTTGCAAAACATATAGCAACAGATGAAGAAGTTCAATCTATGTTCAACGAAATCTTTGATAAGGATTCAGAAAAATAGGATAGAAAAAGGAGCTGATTTTATGCCCAACTTCTCCTATCTCTCCACCCATCCCGAATATTCCCTCTTTGCCAATTCTGCCATCGAGGCCGAGAAAGTGTTCTCCACCTCCCCGGCGATGTGCGCGGTGGGGTGCCGGAAGGCGTTGGAGCTGGCGGTGAAGTGGGTGTATGCGGCAGACAAGACCATCACGATGCCCTACAAGGACAACCTGCAATCCCTCCTGCACGAGCCGAGCTTCCGGTTCGCGGTGGACCGCAATGTGTGGAGCGTGCTGCCCAGCATCGTGAAGGCGGGCAATCTGGCGGTACATACGGGGCATAGTGTGTCGGCGGCGGATGCAGTGTTCAGCCTGCGGGGGCTGTTCGACTTCATCCAGTGGGTGGATTACTGCTACGGCACGGACTATGTGGAGCGCTCCTTTGATGAAACAGCCATCCCCGGCGAAAAGGTAACGCTGGACGAAAAGAAGATCCGGGAACAGGAAAGCCTGCTGACCCAGAAGGATGCCGAACTGGAAGCCTTGCGCAAGCAGGTGGAGAGCCTTTCGGTGGCGTACACGGCCAGCAAACAGCAGAACCAGCAGAGCCGCAGCTTCACCGCCGCCGACCTGACCGAGGCCGAAACGCGGCGGAAGATCATCGACATCGACCTCAAGGCCATGGGCTGGAAATTCACCGGGCCGGACGCCGATGTGTGCACCGAGTACGAAGTGGACAACATGAACGGCGTGCTGAGGCAGAAGGGTTATGCAGACTATGTGCTGATGGGCAAGGACGGCTTGCCGCTGGCGGTCATTGAAGCCAAGCGCAGCACCAAAGACCCCAACATCGGGCGCAAGCAGGCTCAGCTTTATGCAGACTGTCTGGAGCAGAAGTTTGGCCGCCGTCCGATGCTGTTTACCACCAACGGCTACACCACCTATTTCTGGGATGAGCAGAGCGGCCCGCAGCGTGCCGTGAGCGGAGTGTTCTGCAAGGACGATTTACAGAAACTGATGAACCGCCGCACCGAGAAAAAGCCGCTGGACACCATCGAAATTGACGATAAAATCACCGACCGCTACTATCAGAAAAACGCCATCCGGGCTGTCTGCGCCCACATCGCGCAGGGCTTCCGGCGCAATCTGCTGGTCATGGCTACTGGCACGGGCAAGACCCGCACCGCATCCAGCCTGACCGATGTGCTGAGCCGGGGCGGTCATGTGACCAACGTGCTCTTTCTGGCAGACCGCACCGCGCTGGTCAAGCAGGCAAAGGACGACTTCAAAAAGTATCTGCCGGACCAGTCGCTGTGCAACCTGTGCTCCTCCAAGGACGATAAGGCCGCGCGCATCGTGTTTTCCACTTATCCCACCATGCTCAACGCCATCGACAACGCCAAGACCAAGGACGGCGTGCCGCTGTTTTCGCCCGCCCACTTTGACCTTATCATCGTGGACGAGAGCCACCGCAGCATTTTCAAAAAATACCGCGCCATTTTTGATTATTTCGATGCGGTTCTGGTGGGTCTGACCGCCACCCCGAAAACCGATGTAGACCGCAACACCTACGACTTTTTCGAGATGGAACATGGCATCCCCACCTACGCCTACGATTACGACACGGCGGTCTACACCGACCATGTGCTGGTGCCTTACTACAACTACGAGGTCAAGACGAAATTCACAGAAGAGGGCATCCACTACGACCAGCTTTCGCCGGAGGATAAGGCCCGCTACGAGGACGATTTTGCCGAGGACGACACCCTGCCCACCTTTATCCCATCCGAAAAGCTGAATAAGTTCATCTTCAACGCCAACACCGTGGACACGGTGCTGCAAGACCTGATGGAACGGGGCATCCAGACGGCGGGCGGCGACCGCATCGGCAAGACCATCATCTTTGCCCAGAACAAGCGCCACGCGGAGTTTATCCGGGAACGCTTCGGCAAGCTCTACCCGCAGCTGGAGACCCAGTACCCGGGATTCATCCAGCGGGTGGTCTGCGACGACGCCTATGCACAGTCCATCATTGACGACTTCAAGCAGCCGGACAAGCCGCCGTTTATTGCGGTCTCGGTGGATATGATGGACACGGGCATTGATGTGCCGGAGTGTGTGAATCTGGTGTTCTTCAAAAAAGTGCGCAGCAAAACGAAGTTCTGGCAGATGATCGGCCGTGGTACGCGGCTCTGCCCGTCCCTTGCCTGCGTGGATGCCATCGACGGCGAATATACGGGCAAACGGCGGTTTCTGATTTTCGACTACTGCGGCAACTTTGAATTTTTCCGTCAGAAACCCAACGGCTACGAGAGCGCGGACACCAAGAGTCTGTCCGAGAGCATTTTCTGCAAGCAGGTGCGGATCGCCGCCGCGCTGCAGGATGGAGCCTATGGGGACGAAAAATACCAGAACTGGCGTAAAATTTTAACAGAAACTTGCCGTGCCGAAGTAGGAGCGTTGAACCCGGAGCTGGTATCCGTGCGGCTGCACCGACAGGCCGTGGAACACTATCAAAAGCCGGAAGCCTTTGTCAGCCTGACCGAAACGGACAAGGGTACTCTGATGAAAGAGGTGGCACCGCTCATATCGCTGGACGACAAAGATGAAGCCGCCAAGCGGTTCGATAACTTTGTGTATGGTCTGCTACTCTGTGAACTGGAAGGTCTGCCGGGGCTGGGCCGCGCCCAGAAACAGCTGCGCAGCACAGCGGCATTGTTGGAAGGGAAAGCTACCATCCCGCAGGTGCAGGCAAAGCTACCCCTCATCCGCGAGGTGCAGACAGACGAATTTTTGACCTCGCATGATCTGCTCCGCTTTGAGGAAATGCGGCAGGAACTGCGGGAGCTCATCAAGTTTCTGGTGGAGGGCGGCGAGGGGCAAAAGCCTGTCTACACGGCCCTTGCCGACCCGGTACTGGAACAGACCGAGGGCAAAACGCTGGATCCCGGCTACGATTTCGGCGAGTACCGGGAACGTGTGAACCGCTACATCATGGAGCACCGCAGCGATACACTGGCCATCCACAAGTTGACCCAGAACATTCCGCTTTCCCGGGGTGACTATACCGAGCTGGAACATATCTTTACCTGTGAGCTGGGCAGCAAAGAGGACTATGCACGGGAGTTTCGGGATACACCCTTTGGTCTGCTGGTGCGTAAAGTGGCAAAGCTGGACCACGATGCTGCCATGCAGGCATTTTCAAAATTTATCAATGACGAATCGCTGAATGCAAAGCAGATCGCATTCGTGCAGAAGGTCATTCATTACATCGAGCAGAACGGTTATGTGGAAAGCAAAGCGGTTCTGATGAAACCGCCCTTTGACCAGCCCATTCTGTTTACCCGCCTGTTTGATGGTAAAACAGGCAGTGAGCTGATGGAAACGATCAATTCGGTGAAAGAGAATGCCACCCATGTGACCGCATAAAGTGGTGGAATGTACTGATAAAATACGGTATAATACGCTTGAACTATATTAGGGCTTAGAGCTTCATGTGGAAGTAGCCCAGAAGCCGACCTTCTACTCGGATTCGGATTTCTTTATCGTCACACTGCCGAATAGAAGTGTAGCGACTCCGGCACAGGTCAGTATGGAAAGTGTGGCAAGTGGTGCGGAAAGTGCGGAAACTTCTACAGTGCTCCACGGAATGAGTACGGATGCAGAAGTGAGTGAACTTTGCGAAAGGCTGCAGAATATGGCGTATACCAATTTGTGAAGAAGTAACACCGCTATCAACAGGTGGTTTTTGAAAACCAAGCGGTAAAGCTGTTACAGCCCATGGAACGTCTTAATATAATTTGAATTATCATAATCGAAATTATATTAACCGCCTGCGCAGAAATGCCCACTCCCCTGAGAACTCCTCAGACAAGTGGGCATTATTCTTCCTATATATCAAATATACCTATGTGGTCACTCAAATCGCCACCAAGTCATGGATCAAAAATCATCATTTTTCATTTGTCCCAGAGTAAGTGCACGGTTTCTGCACTGTTTTTGCACGGTTTCAAGGGATGCAATGGGCACTCTGACTTGCAAAATACGACAAAGGGCGCAGAAATTACACAGTGAAAAATCACGATGCTTTGCATAAAAATAACGAAAACTCGAAAGTTTCAAAATCAGAGTGTTCTGCCCGGTGGGCTCTTTTAATCAGAGGGCCAGGGATTCGAGTCCCCTCGAGTGCACCAAAGAAAAGCCCACGATTGACCGTTGAAAATACGGTGTAAATCGTGGGCTTTTCTATTTTTATATGCTGAAAATGGGCTGGAAAATGTGACAAATCTGAAAATTTCTGTAGTAAATACCCCCAATACCGGGTGTCCAGTATTGGGGGTATTTATTATTTTGCAGCGGCCCCGCTGCTTTCGGGTGTTATGCCCGAATAGGAGAAATAGGAAGAGATCTCTTGGGCGGTTGTGGATCAGATGACCGGGCCAAGAGTGTAAATATCGATGGAACTGTGATAGCCGAGGGTCTCATTTTTGGTCTGCTTGCCGGAGAGCAGGTCGAGAATGGCGGAAAAGGCCTCCTCGCCTACCTCCTCGATGCTCTTTTCGCCGGTAATGATACGGCCGGCGTTGATGTCCATATCGTGCGACATCCGCTCGTAGGTGTTGGGGTTGCCGCACACTTTCAGGACGGGCATGGTAGGAAAGCCCTGCGGCGCGCCGCGGCCGGCCGCGGCCGGTGGAGAACATCATAAACTGTGCACCGGTGGCGGCCATGCCGGTCAGGATCTCCGGCTCGCGGCCCGGCGTGCCCTTGATGGCGGCGCTGACACCGCCCAGTTCCTGAATACGGATGATGCGGACGGGTTTCTCCGTCTTGCGGATCTCAGCGGTCAGCCGCTCGTGGTCGGTGCCCTCGCAGCCGAGGCTCACCACCAAGACCGCTGTCACATTGGGGCTTTTGCCCAGCGAGATGAGCGTTTCGGTGACACGGTCGAGGTCAGGCGGAAGCTGGCAGCAGCCTTGGTGGTGGAAATAGCCCACTGTTCCGGGATGGTCTTGTCTGGGGGGATCTGCGAGAGATAAGCCTCGATCTCCTCTTACGACGGGGCACTGAGACTGCTCACGGATAAAGGCGACGCCCGCAGCATGGGCCTCCTCCAAGTCACCGGCAAAGGCAGCTACGACATTCTTTTTTCGCCCAAGGCCACATTCAGGATGAACTGCACATTTTGCCCAGAAGCACCGGCTCTGCGGAGCGGACGATGAGGTCTTTCAGGTCGCTCTTCCTGAAGTGATCGACAAAATAGTTCAGCAGGATGACGAAAGCGCCCGCAAAGGTCGCCGAGATGTTGCCGACGATGATGATGGCAAGGACCAGAATCAGAGTCCAAAGGTTGCGTACCAGCGCCATAAGCTCCCTGCCGAGGCCTATGATGGCAGGAGAGATGATGGTGTTCAGCCGCCGGTTGCGCAGGAGGTGGTCGAAGGAGTCCCGGGCGTTTTTCAAACGGCCCTAAGAGAACGATGAAATTTCGGAAGCCGAGAAGTTTCCGCCCGGAAAATTTGTGGAAAATGACCGAGAACCGCCCCGAAAGGGCGCAAATATACCCGATAAATGGCGTTTTAAGAGCAGAAATTTAGTCCAACGTCCAAAATTGGGGTCCGGACGCTTGACAAAGCGGAGATAGGATAGTACACTCAAAAAGAAAATTGATGCATAGCATCTACAAGGTGAAAAAGATTCACAGAAGAACGGGCGTCTCCGAACTGAAAAACGGAAGGAGGCTTGGGGCATGACGCTGTTTTCCTACGAGATTTTCGATGCAGTTGCGCGGCAGGGCAGCTTTAACAAGGCGGCCCAGCAGCTGCACCTGACCCCCTCTGCCATCAGCCACGCCATCGCGGTGATGGAGGCAGAACTGGGCTTTACCTTATTTAACCGCGGCAAAAACGGCGTGACCATGACCAGCTACGGCGCCTCGCTCTACCCGTCCATCCGGGCGGTGCTCAACAGCGACGAAGCCCTGCAGCAGAGCATCGCCCGCCTCAACGGTCTGGAAAAGGGCAAGGTGAAGCTGGGTGCGTTCAACTCGGTCTGCGCCGGTCTGCTGCCCCAGATCCTCAAGAGTTTTATGGCCAGCTTCCCTCAGATCGAGGTGGAGGTCTATCAGGGCACCTACGATGATGTGAAGGAGTGGCTGCGCACCGGTCAGGTGGATCTGGCTTTCCTGTCCGCCACCTGCCGGGAGGAGTTCAACCTGACAGAGCTGTTCCGGGAGCCGCTGCTCTGCATCGTGCCGCAGGACTGGCCCGAGCCGCCAAACGGCATCATGACCCCCGAGCTGATGAACGGCCAGAGCTTCGTCGTCCAGTGCGACGCCACCGACGCCGAGATGCGCCAGTTCCTCAAGAAATATTCCATCTCTACAGAGCGCCGCTGCCATGTCATCGATGACCAGTCCAACATTGCGATGGTGGAAGCGGGCCTTGGCATCTCCATTATGCCCCGGATGCTGCTGCGCAGCTGCACCGCGGCCGTCAAGATTTATCCCATCGAGCCGGAGGAAGACCGCGTGGTGGGTCTGGCGGTCCAGCGCCCCACGGCGATGGCCCCGGCGGTCGAACAGATGTTCCATCACATCGTGGACTTCTGCCACCAGATGGACGCATAGCCTCTTCAAGAATCGTGAGAGAACGGGCCGCAGCACTGCGGTCCGTTTTTTTCATGCAGAACGGTAGAATTGACGATTGTATCCGGAGGCAAAATACGGTATACTATAGCAAACCTCAAATAAAATGGAGTTTATCATAACAGCAGGGGGGCAAAGAACATGAAACGACGTGATTTCTGCAAAGCGCTGGCTTGCAGTGCCGCTCTTGCGCCCGGGCTGACTCTGCCCCGGGCCGAGGCAGCCGCGAAGAACCAGACGGTGGGCCGCGCGGTGCCGTCGGGAAAATACAGCCTGTCGTTCCGCAGCGAGCTGAGCCAGATGGACATCGAGCACGAATATTACTACAGCGACAGCTTTTTTGCGCACTCGTCCCTCCAGTATGACCACCAGCTGGCGCTGGCCACGCTGGGCATGGTGGGCGCGGCATTCAATACATGGGCCAGCGAGGCGAAATACTGGGCCAACGGGGATGTGGGCCGCGAGAACAGCCTCGACGCGGCCTATACGAAGCTGGGCTACAGCGATGCGAAGTATCGTTACTATGACATCGACGTGGGCAAGGCCGGTGACTTCGTGGGCTGGTCCACCGCCCGCAAGACCATCACCCTGAATGGCAGGCGTACCACCATCGTGGCGCTCATCCTGCGGGGCGGCGGCTATGGCGGCGAGTGGGTGAGCAACCTGCACACCGGCGCAGGCCATGCCCACAGCGGCTTCATCATCCCGGTGAACGAGGTGTTCACCGATCTGAAAAATTATCTGGCCGCAGCCCAGAAGGCGGGTGAACTGGGCCTTGTCAAGCTCTGGATGGGCGGCTACAGCCGGGGCGCTGCGGTGGCGAACCTTCTCGCCGCCCGCCTCAACAAAGAGCTGCCCGGATTGGCGCGGGAGGACGTCTTCGTCTACACCTTTGCCACGCCGGTGGCCCTCGGCCCGCAGGACTACCCCAACCTGCAGCAGGACTACGACAACAACCACAACGCCGACGGCACCCTGAAGGAGAGCTGGGGCGAGAGCAATATCTTCAACATCGTCTCCAGCGGCGACATCGTGCCCTGCCTGATGCCCGAGGAATGGGGCTACCACCGGAACGGCAACGACCGCTTTCTCCCCTCCACCCGGAACGAAGAGGAGCTGAACGACCTCAACGAGATGGGCAGGAACGATTTCGGCCCCGTGCCGCTGGATTTCAGCTGGCTTGCCACCAACGAAGAGACCCATGAGCTTATGCTCAAGATGGAGGAATATTTCATCTCCCGGGAGAACTACCACGAGAACTACGAGGCGGCCCTGATGGACATGGTCCAGTGCACCTTCATCCGCTCGGAGGAAGAGGTGACGGAGAACAAGATCCTCGACGACGGCGAGGTCATCCAGCGTCTGCGCACCCTCACCCACCTGAAGAACATGGACTACTGGAAGATCTCCCACGCCGTCTGGGCGGCGTCCACCATGAGTCGTGCCGTCCTCAAGCGGGTCGATACGGGCAGCATCCCCATCCGTGCCCAGCAGATCGTGGTGCCGGTGCTGGCCGTGGGCCTCTGCTACGGCCTTGAGAGCGAGGCGGTGAGCCTCATTGCAAAGTACATCCTGATGTTCGTGTCGATGCGGAGCGCCCCCGACAATGCGATCCGTGCGGCGTTCTGCCACCACTTCGAGAACTACACCGCCCTGATGGAGTATTACGCCCCCTCGGAGCACTGCATGGAAGCCACGACCCGCACCTGAGGCCCCGGCGGAAGGACGAGAGCAAAACAGAAAAACGGACAACGATTTTGGGTCGCTGTCCGTTTTTTGTTATGCCGAAGCTTCTTCGGCGTCGGTCATGATGAACCAGAACACAGTGCCCCTGCCCACCGTGGAGTGGACGCCGAAGCGGAAGCCGTGCTGCTGGAAGATGGCTTTCGTGATGGAGAGGCCGAGGCCGGTGCCCTGTTTGCCCGCGTCGGAGCGGGAGCGGTAATACCGGTCAAAGATATAGGGCAGGTCTTCCGCCGAGATGCCGGGGCCGTGGTCCTCTACCTCGACGCGCACCCCCTCGGGGCAGCGCAGCGCCCGCAGCACGAAGATGCCGTCCTCGCCGATGTGGTGCATGGCGTTGCCCAGCAGGTTGTGCAGCGCCCGCTGCATCATGTCGGGGTCGGCGCAGACGGGCAGCTCCTCGTCGGGCAGCTCCAGCTTGAGCTGCCAGCCGTTCTGAGCACAGACGGCGTCGTACCGCTCGCTGACCTCGTCGCAGAGCTGGCCCATGTCGAAGTGGACCTTCTCACACTTGAGCGCGCCGCTGGTCACCTTGCTCAGCTCCATGACGCTGGACACAAGGGCTGTCAGGCGGTCGGTCTCGTCCACGATGATGTTCATCTGCTCGTCGCGGTGCTTCTTGTCGTCGCCGGTCAGGTCGCGCACCGTCTCGGCGTAGCCCTTGATGAGGGTCAGCGGGGTGCGCAGGTCGTGCGAGACGTTGGCCAGCAGGTCGCGCTGCATCTGGGAGGCGTGCTGGACCTCCTTCGCCATGTGGTTGAACTCCTGTGCCAGATCGCCCAGCTCGTCGTTCCGCACCGAATCCACATGGACGGCGTAGTTGCCCTGTGCCACCTGCCGTGCGGCCCCGGAGAGGGCGCGCAGGGGCTTTGTGAACCATTCGCTGAAGAGCCACGCCGCCGACATGGAGAAGGCAAAGATGAGGGCTGCAGCCAGCGGCAGGACAGTGCTCAGCACCTTGCCGGCCTCAGCGACGTGCATGAGGCTGGTGGTGACCAGCACGGTGTAATTTCCGTCGGCGGTCATCCGCCCCACCATCAGCTGCACCGAGCCGGAGGGCGAAGGGGGATTGATCTTCCGCACCACCGCGCCGCCGCTCTCCCGGCAGAGCTGGCGCATAGCGCGGGCCGTGGTATAGGCCGCCTTCTCGTCGGAGGAGTCGGTGGGGCGGGTGCGGTGGAGGTTGCAGTAGGAGAGGTTGTCCACCTTGAAGATCTGCCGCAGGGTGGTGTCGGAGATGTCGATGCAGAAGCTGCTCATCCCGCCCGTCTCGAAGATGTCGTCCCGCAGCGAGTTGAAGAAGGTGTTGTTGACGTAGAGCTGGCTGCCGAAGGCCCAGTAGGACAGCGTCTCGCCCCGCTCGATGGCTTCATCCATCCGGGCGACGATGGCCTCGGCCTGCTCGGTGAGCTGCTTCTGGATATGGGTGGTATAGAGAGGCTCCAGCAGCTGAGTGCTCAGGAACCAGAACAGCCCCACCAGCAAAAAGCAGATGAAGCAGAGAAAGCCCATGAGCTGGCCCCGGATGCCGATGGTGCGCCGTGTCTTGCTCGTTTGCCGCATGAAGAGCAGAACCTCCGCTTAACGCGCCGCGTCGGGGTCGAACTTATAGCCGATGCCCCAGACCGTGGCGATGTAGCTGCGGCACTTGCCCAGATGGCCCCGCAGCATCTTGACGTGGGTGTCCACGGTGCGGTCCTCGCCGAAGTAGTCGTAGTTCCACACCTTCTGCAGGATCTTCTCCCGGCTCAGGGCGATGCCCTTGTTGGAGGCGAGGAAGACCAGCAGGTCGAACTCCTTGGGGGTCAGGCTCACTTCCTCGCCGGAGACCTTGACGGTGTGGCTGGCCGTGTCGATGGACAGCTCGCCGAAGGTCATGGTGCTGTCGGAGGCCTCGGTGCGGGGCATGGTGCGGTTGAGCACTGCCCGGACGCGGGCCACCAGCTCCCGGGGGGAGAAGGGCTTGACCACATAGTCGTCGGCACCGCCCTCGAGGCCCGCCAGCTTGTCGTACTCCTCGCCGCGGGCGGTCAGGATGATGACGGGGGTGTTGATGCGGCGGGTGCGCATCTCCCGCAGGCAGGTCATGCCGTCCATGAAGGGCATCATCAGATCGAGGATGACCAGATCATAACCGCCGCCGGACAGCAGGGACAGGGCAGCAGAGCCGTCGCCGGCCTCCTCGCAGGTGTAGCCCGAATATTGCAGATTCTCCCGGATCAGCTCCCGGATGCGCGGCTCATCGTCAACGATCAGAATTTTTGCCATAAGGCATTCCTCCTCATAAGCTTATATCTCTCAAAGCGCCGGGACGGCTCAGATGCAGCCCGGCGGAGCTGGATACGAAGTCTGATTCTATCATACCCTATCAATTAGGAATTTCTGTGAATTTTGGGTAGATTTTTTGGGAAAACATCCCAGCCCGGGCATAAGGGGCGTGTCAAGTCCAGCACCGTCTTGAAAAAAAAAACGAAGTGTGCTATACTACAATGATAAAAGCAACACCCAAAATCTGACACAGCAAAGGAAAACTGTTCATGCGCATTGGATTCGTAGAGCTGGTACTGCTCCTCTTCATCGCATCCCTCACGGTGGGGCCGAACGTGGCCCTTTTCGTAGACCGGTGGCTCCGCCGCGCCCAGCGCACCTCGGCGGCAGCGGCCCGCCGGAAGGCCCAGCTGGAAGCACAGGCCGCCATCGAGCGGGAGGCTCTGCTGACCCGTTTCCGGGTGGCCAGCAATGTCTTTGCCCTGCTGCTGCTGGCGGCGCTGGCCTACGGCCTGCTGCTGCGGCCCATCGAGACGCCGCCGAAAGCCTACACCGTCCCGGATGTCCGGCAGGACACCGGCGCGGCCCGGACGGAGCTGTCCGCCGACAGCAAAGACGGCTGGAAGCTGGAGGACTATCTGGGCGTGGACTGTGTCCGCACACAGGACGGCCTTGTCTACGCTGCGGCCTACGACGGTGCATCAATGAAAAAGCGGAAAAGCGATCTGGTCCGCACCGACGGCGGGCACGATGCGGCGATCCTGTCCGTGGAGGGGGAGCTGACAGGTTTTGCCTTTGACGGAAACGGGGATCTGTGGCTGACGGTCGTGACGCCCACCGGCGGGACCCTCTGCCGTGCCCGGCATGACAGCTGGGGCACCTCGGTGGAGCCGGTGGTCACCCAGCTGGACGGCGCACCGCTGGGTGCGCTGTCGGCGGTGGAGGCCGGCCCGGACGGAAAAGTCTATTTTGCCGCCGCGGCGGAGACCAGCGTGAAAAACGGGCTGGAAGGTGCGCTGCGCACCGAGCTTCTGGCCCACACCGGCACGGGCTGGGTCTACGTCTACGACCCGGCCGACCGTTCGGTGCAGCGGGTGCTGGGGGGCATCGCGGGCGCGTCGGGGCTGGCCCTCTCGGAGGACGGCAGGACGCTCTATGTCTCCGACCTCGGCAGCCGCTGCGTCTGGGCCGTGGACGCCGACGCCCGGGAGCTGACTGCCGGGGGGAAGAACTGCAAAAGCTTCCTTTCCGGCCTGCCGGGCTACCCCGGCGCACTGGCGCTGGACGAGGACGGCATCCTCTACGTCAGCTACCGCTGGGCGCGCAGCAACTGGCTGGAAAAGAACGCGGACCGCACCCTGCTGCGGAGCATCGCCCTGCGGGCCGGTGAAAATATGCAGCAGAAGCTGTTCGGCCTGTCGGCGGACGCGCCCTGCGCCGAGGCGGTGGATACGGCGGACGGCAGCTGGGAGCGGACCTTCACGGGCCGGGAGATGGACGGCTGCACCGCAGTCTGCCCGGCGGGCAGCAAAGTGTATTTCGGCGCGGCAGGCTCTGCCGGCCTGCTGTCGGCAAGAGTATAAACGAGGTGTTTTTTTATGACGGAAGAGTTCAAAAAGCAGATCGAAAACGAGGCGCGGCAGGCTGTGACCGAGCTGCTGGCGCAGGCAAAGCTGAAAAAGGGGGATGTCTTTGTGGTGGGCTGCTCGTCCAGCGAGATCGTCGGCGGGCACATCGGCAAGGATTCCAGCCTTGAGGCTGCGCAGGCGGTCTACGCGGGCATTGCGCCGGTGCTGGCCGAAAACGGGATCTGGCTGGCGGCACAGTGCTGTGAGCACCTCAACCGGGCCATCATCCTCGAGCGGGAGGCCGCCGGGAAATACGGCTGGGAGGAGGTCTGCGTCGTGCCCCGCCCCTACGCGGGCGGCAGCTGGGCCACCACCTGCTGGAAGCAGTTCCGTGACCCCATCGCCGTCGAAGAGATCCGTGCCCACGCAGGAATCGACATCGGCGGCACCCTCATCGGGATGCATCTGCGCCGGGTGGCCGTGCCGGTGCGGCTGAGCCTTTCGAAGATCGGCGAAGCGAATATTCTCTGCGCCCGCACCCGCCCGAAGCTCATCGGCGGCGAGCGCGCAAAATATACCGAGGAGGATTGAGCTTTATGGCAGAAAAGAATCTGGACGAGATGCGGGAGGCCGTAGAGGCCATCCGGGAAAAGATGGCCGTCGCGGCCCGGGAGGCGGGCCGCGACCCTGCCGGGGTGCAGCTCTGCGCCGCCTGCAAGACCCGCACCGCTGACACCGTCGCCGCCAGCGCGGCCCTTGCCATCGACGTCTTTGGCGAAAACCATGTGCAGGAGCTTTGCGCAAACTTCGACGCCGGAGCCTACTGCGGCAAGCCCAGCCACTTCATCGGCCATTTGCAGACCAATAAGATCAAGAAGGTGCTGGGCCGGGCCAGCCTCATCCAGAGCGTGGACAGCGAGCACCTGCTGACCGCCATCGAGAAGGAGGCGGCCAAGGCCGGTATCGTGCAGGATGTGCTGCTGGAGGTGAACATCGGCGGTGAGGCGTCGAAGTCGGGCGTCTCGCCGGAGCAGCTCTGGCCCCTGCTGGATGCTGCTGCCGCCGAAGAGCATATCCGGGTCAAGGGTCTGATGGCCATTCCCCCGGTCAACGACGACGATGCCCAGAACCGCCGGTATCTGGCCGAGGTGTACCGGCTGTTCGTGCAGGCCGGAGAGCGCGGCTACGCCAACGTGAAGATGGAGACCCTCTCCATGGGCATGAGCGGCGATTTCGAGAATGCCATCCGCGAGGGCGCGACCCTCGTGCGCATCGGCACGGCCATCTACGGCGAGAGGGATTATAGTAAGAAATAAACGGCCTTGCCCTCTCCGTCATTGCTTCGCAATGCCACCTCTCCCAAAGGGAGAGGCTTGGAGCTTGACGGTAGGCGAAAGGCTCTCCCTTTGAGGAAAGACTTTCCCCGGCCGGGGGAAGATGTCGCGCAAGCGACAAAAAGGGGAGTCTGTCACCGAAGGTGACTGAGAGGGCAAGCCCGCTATAAAAATTGGAGGAACTATGCAAAACGTCAAAGACCCCGCAGCGCGGCATACCAGCAGCGGCGCACTCATCCGGCGCTTCCTGCCCTATCTGGCAAAGTACAAAATGACCCTGTTCATCGACCTGTTCTGCGCGGCGATGACCACCCTGTGCGACATCATCCTGCCCAAGATCATGAGCACCATCACCAACTCCGCCATGGGCGTGGGCATCACCCTCACGGCGGGCATCGTGCTCAAGCTGGCGGCGGTGTACTTCGTGCTCCGCATCATCGACGGCGCAGCGCAGTATTTCATGTCCGGCATCGGCCACATCATGGGCGTCCACATCGAGACGGATATGCGCCGGGACGCCTTCGACCACCTGCTCAAGCTCGACCACACCTACTACAACAACACCAAGGTCGGCACCATCATGGGCCGCATCACCAACGACCTGTTCGATGTGACTGAGTTCGCCCACCACTGCCCCGAGGAATTTTTCATCGCGGGCATCAAAATTATAGCCTCCTTCCTCATCCTGTGTCAGGCCAGCGTGCCCCTGACGCTGGCGGTGTTCGCCTGCGTGCCCCTGATGGGCATCGTGTCCGTCAAGCTGAACCAGCGCCTGCGCGCCCGGTTCCGCCAGCAGCGCATCCAGATCGGTGAGCTGAACGCCACCATCGAGGACAGCCTGCTGGGGCAGGGCGTCGTGAAGGCCTTCGCCGCCGAGGACGAGGAGCGGGAGAAATTCGCCAAGGGCAACAAGGATTTTGAGCACATCAAGACGCTGGGCTACTACGCGATGGCGGCCTTCAACACCTCCACCCGCCTGTTCGACGGCCTGATGTATCTGGTGGTCATCCTTGCGGGCGGCCTGTCGCTGGTCTATGGGAAGATCACCGCCGGCGACCTCGTGGCTTATATGCTCTATGTCACCACCCTCATCGCCACCATCCGCCGCATCGTGGAGTTCGCCGAGCAGTTCCAGCGGGGCATGACCGGCATCGAGCGCTTTGCGGAGATCATGGACACCCCCGTCACCATCAAGGACGCCGAGGATGCCAAGCCCCTGCAGCCCGGCCCGGGTGGCATCCGGTTCGAGGACGTCAGCTTCGAGTACCCCGACGATCACAACAAGGTGCTGCACCATGTCAGCCTCGACATCCGGGCCGGAGAGCGTCTGGCGCTGGTCGGACCCTCCGGCGGCGGCAAGACGACCCTGTGCAACCTCATCCCCCGCTTCTACGAGGTGACGGGAGGCCGCATCCTCATCGACGGGCAGGACATCCAGCACGTCACCCTCAAGAGCCTGCGGGAGGACATCGGCATCGTCCAGCAGGAGGTCTACCTCTTCAGCGGCTCTGTGGCGGACAACATCGCTTACGGCAAGCCCGGCGCGACCCGGGAGGAGATCGTTGAGGCGGCCCGTCTGGCGGGCGCAGAGCGGTTTATCCGCGCCCTGAAGGACGGTTTCGACACCTATGTCGGCGAGCGCGGCGTCAAGCTCTCGGGCGGTCAGAAGCAGCGCATCGCCATCGCCCGGGTATTCCTGAAGAACCCGCCCATCCTCATCCTCGACGAGGCCACCAGCGCCCTCGACAACGAGAGCGAGATCCTGGTGGGCCAAAGCCTCGAGAAGCTGGCCCATGGCCGCACCACCCTGACCATCGCCCACCGCCTGACCACCATCAAGGACTACGACCGCATCCTCGTGCTGGGCGCGGAGGGCATCGAAGAGTCCGGCACCCACGACGAGCTGCTGGCCAGAAAGGGCGTCTACTACCGCCTGTGGAACCAGCTGCCGGGGGAAGATACGTTATAATTTTTCCATAAAAACAAGGGACTGCTTGCAGCAGCCCCTTGTTTTTTTTTTATAGTGAGAAATATCAGTCGCCCACGATGAGCCGCACTGCGCCGTAGATGCCGGCGTCGTTGCCGAGGCTTGCGGCCTTGATGGGCGTCTCGCGGCAGGACTTGAAGGCGTAGGTCTTGTAGTGCTCCACCAGCGGGTCGAAGAGAACGTCGCCTGCGCGGGACACGCCGCCGCCCACAAGGAACATCTCGGGGTCGGTGGTGGCAGCGATGGTGGCCAGAGCCATGCCGAGGGTGTCGGTCATCTCGTCCACCTCGCGGGCGGCGAGAGCGTCGCCATTGCGGGCGGCGTCGAAGACGTCCTTGGCCTCAAAATCCCTGCCGCGCAGTACACAGTCAGCGTCGGGATTCTCGTCCAGCAGCTTCTTCATGCAGCGGACGACGCCGGTGGCGCTGGAATACTGCTCGAGGCAGCCGTGCTTGCCGCAGCCGCAGGTGGCCGTCTCGTGGCGGTTGACGGTGATGTGGCCGATCTCGCCGCCAGCGCCGTGTGCGCCGTCGATGACCTTGCCGTTGACGATGACGCCGCCGCCCACGCCGGTGCCCAGCGTGACCATGACGGCGCTGCGGCAGCCCTTGGCCGTGCCCATCCAGATCTCACCCAAAGCGGCGACGTTGGCGTCGTTGCCCACCAAGACCTTCATGCCATCCAGCAGGCCGGACAGCTGGGCCGAGACGTTCCGCTCGCCCCAGCCGCCGAGGTTGGCGCAGATGATGGGGACGATGCGGCTGTCCAGCACAGGGCCGGGCACGCCGATGCCGACGCCCTCCACCTGCTCGGAGGGGATCTCCTTCTCGACCATCTTGGCGTGAATGGCGTCGGCCAGATTTTCGAGGATATGCTCACCGGCGTTCGAGGTATCGGTGGGGACTTCCCACTTTTCCAGCAGTGCGCCCGAGGTGGTGAACAGGCCGACCTTGGCGGTCGTGCCGCCGAGGTCGATGCCGAATGCGTATTCTTTCATGATTCATTTACCCCTTTTTCTGCGGCGGTCGTCCGCCGTTTTTAGCTGACAACAGTATAACATACTCCGGCCCAAAAGAGCAGAGGGCAGGCCGGATTTTATGCAATCGGACGGAAATGGACTGCGATTTTTGGCGAAATCGCAGAAAGGAAGCGCGGATGCAAAAACTCCCCGCCATGCACGCTGCACAGCGGGGAGAAAGAGGGAGGAAGGGGCAGAGTTCAGAGAGCCGAGTAGCCGAAGCTGTTCACCAGCGCGTCGATGTGCTGGCCCGCCTTGCACATGGGGCAGTCGCGGCTGTCGAAGCTGGCGTAATCGGGCAGGCTGGAGGGGTCGAAGATGGATGTGACCGGGATGCCCAGACACTCGTGGGTGGTGGCAAAGATGGCCGACAGGCCCGCCACAGTGCCGCCGTAGTAGTTGACGGCCTCGATAGCCGCCTGCGCGGTGTAGCCGGTGGTGATGGAGGCGGCCAGAATGAGGACGTGCTTGCCCTTGACCATCGGGGCGAGGTTGTCGCGGAGGATGATCTGGCTGCCGCTGGTGTACTCGGGGGTGATGACGTAGATGGTCTGGTGGGCGTTCATATTGGCGAAGCCGTCCTTGGTCAGCTCGTTGGCCAGACAGGTGCCGATGACCTGCGTGCCGTCCAGACAGAGCACGGTGTCCACGATGGTGCTGTGCTGATAGGCGGCCACCAGCTCCTTGGCGACGGCCTTGGCCTCCGAGAGGCGGGCTTTCTGGGTGGTGACGTCGATGTAGTAGTTGATGTGGCTGTGGCTGGTGGCAAAGTGGCCCTTTGCCACGCGCAGGAACAGACTGCTCTTGTTGGTGGGAAGCTTTACCATATTGATCATAAACTGCACACTCCTGTTCTTGTGAAATCAGGCAGGACGCCCATCCCTCAAAAGGAAACTGCGCGGCGGCACTTGCCCGTCCGCTGCGCTCCCCGGTTGGTATGTCCCTATTGTAGCAGGAAAAGCCCCCTGTGCACAAGACATAAAACCACTAAAATTCTTTGCCCTGAATTTAGCATATCGACGAAACAGGGCGAACAAAAACGCCCAAGGCGTGAGCCTTGGGCGTGGAGTGCGGAAATAAGAAATTATTCGAAGGTGACTTTTCCAGTGGTAGCATCGACCTTGGCGGTCATCTTCCAAGTGCAGAAAGCACGGGTGTAGCCGCTGTTGCCGCTGCTGGCCTGAATACGGGGCCAGTACTTGAACTCGACCTTGTCGTTGTTCTTAAGAGTAACGCCGGTAACAGTAATATCGAAATCCTGTTCACCGTCATCAGTCGTCAAATCGAACTTTCCGCCAGAAGAGCCTGCACCCTGACGCTTGACAGTGATGGCATTGTCCAGATAGTCTACGTCATCCTTGCTCTTGCCAGTACTGTTTACAGTAAGCTCGAAGTTACCCCTAGTCACGCAAAGAGGAACCTTGTCCGTAGTGCACTTAATGTTGATGGTGGTCTTGAAAGTACCGTTATCGAATGTGGGCGCATCCTTCATCTTGAAGGTGCCCATCAGCTTCAGGGTGCTGCCGATTTTACCGGTCTTCTGGTACTCATCCTCACCACAGCCGGTCAGCAGGCTGGAACCAGCCACAGCCACAGCAGCGGCGGCGCTGTACTTCAGGAAAGAGCGGCGATTGAATTCTAAGGACATGATCGTTCCTCCTTTATGTAGAAACACAGAAATCATTGTACTGCCCCGAAGGGCGTCTTGCCTATACAATAGGCGAAAAATGAGCAGATGTCAATGGTTTTCACAAAATTTTGTGGGGAAAGATCTGCCCGTGGGACGGAATTTCGTCCGGGAAAAACGCCTTTAGGCCTGTGCAATATCGGAAGAGCTGAGGGTGAAGGTCAGGCTCTTGTTGGCCACGAAGGTGGGGACGAAGGTGACGTTCAGCTTCTGCCAGCCGGTGGGGACGCAGCAGATCAGCTCAATGTAGCCGGAACCCTGCGGGGGCAGGTTGGTGGACTCAGAGAAGCTCTGGGCGTCGGCGTTGTAGAGCTGGATGTAAGCGCCCACCTCGGCCTCGGCACCGTCACAGGTGGCGGTGAAGTCGGTGGTGGAGGCAGCCAGAGCGTGGAAATACTGGCGGGCGACGTCGATCTTGGTGGCCTCATTGTCCAGAGGGTAGGCCGCATCCAGCTCGGCGAGGTTCTGTGCGCCGATGTTGAAGGTGGTCGCGCCGGAGCGGTTGACCGCAGTGATGAGGACGGCGACGTACTCATGGTCGGGCAGGTCGGGGGTGGTGCTCATGGTGAAGACGCTGGTGAGCTGGACGCCCAGATTGTTCCAGTTGCTGACCTTATCGCCCACCTTGACCTCGATGGCGTCGCTGGTGCTGGAGCCGCAGCCGCCCAGCATGGCAGCAGCGCCCAGAGCGGCGGCGGAAGCGCCGGTGCACTTGAGGAAGGTGCGGCGGGAAATCTTATTGGACATGGATGTGTCCCTCCTTGAAATCGTTTTTATAAATAAAAAAGCACGATGAAAATGTTCTGTCTTGTTTATAACATTTTTTGCACGCAGATGCAAGCAAAACAGAGCAGAATTTACACTAGTTTCACAGAGAGTTAAGTGCGGTCCTCGCCGGTCAGTTCCCGGGCGCGGGTCTCGCTGGTCTTGACCAGATTGAGCAGGCTGGGCGTATACAGCGGGTATTCCCGGGTCAGGCTCTCGGTGGTCATGGCGAGGCAGGACGGGTCGGCTACGCCCTCGCCGCCGGGCAGCTCTTCTCCGGCCAGCAGGGCCTCCACGTTGGCCTGTGCGGAGTGCATCACGGCGTCGGAATAGCCGGGCCAGCGCCGGGCGTCCACGCTGAACATACTGGGGGCGTTGTGCGGCTCGGCGGAGTAGAGCAGCCGGAACATCTTGGCCACGGCGGTCATCAGGTAGGCGCTGACCTCGGTGGTCAGCGCTTTGCTGTGGCACTCGCCGATCTTGGCGTAGAGCACGTTCAGGCTGTTGGAGATGAGCTTCTTGTTCATGGTGGGAAGGACGCTGCCATGATAGATGTTGTCCTTCATCTTGTCGGGGTTGGGGATGTCCTCTGCCGAGAGCATCATGCCGTTGCGCTCTGCCGAGCGGCCCAGCAGGTAGTCGCAGGAGACATTATAATAATCGGCGACCCGTACCACAAAGTCCAGGCCGCACTCCCGGATGCCTTTTTCATAGTGGGAAAGCAGGGCCTGCGAAACGCCCAGATCCTCTGCCGCCTGTTTCTGGGTGATGCCGCGCTCCTTGCGCAGCAGTTTGATGATACGATTGAACTCCATGATGTTTGGCTCCTCAGATAAAAGATGGGACTTCCTTGATTTTTGGTTTACAGCACGTTGATTATACACAATGGAAAACGACTTGTAAAGCGAAAAAGTGACGGATTTTCCGCGATAATTTCGGCGTTTTTGTCAAAGGGGTTGCTCTTTCCACCATATCTATGTTAAACTAAAGCCTGACGGCATACATTTTGTGTCTGAGGATGCCGGGAATTTTAGCAGAAAAGCAAGATTTGTGCGAACCAGCACAGTACAAGATAGCTCACAAGAGGTGTTTTTGCATGAAAACCTTTAAGCTCCATCTCATCCGCCACGGCCTGACGGCCGGTAATTTACAGGGCCTTTACATCGGCAGCGGCACGGACATCCCCCTGTGCGACGAGGGCCGCGCCCAGCTGGCCGAGCTGAAGGAGCGGTTCGAGTATCCGCAGGTGGATACCGTCTTCTCCTCCCCCCTGATGCGCGCCGTGGAGACGGCCAACATCCTGTTCCCGAATGCCACCCACCAGTTCTCGGTGCACGACCTGCGGGAGGCGGGCTTTGGCGTCTTTGAGAACCATCCCGTCAAGGAGCTGGTGAAGAACGAGGACTTCAAGAAGTGGATCACCCCCGGCTCGGGTTTCGTGCCGGAGGGCGCAGAGCCTACCGAGCAGTTCCACGCACGCTGCGCGGAAACGCTGCTCAAGCTGTTCGAGTATATGATCCGGATGGACGTCACCGAGGCTGCCTGCGTGACCCACGGAGGCGTCATCATGAGTATGCTGAGCCAGCGCGCCCTCCCCTCCCGCCACCCGGAACAGTGGATGGCTGACCCCGGCTGCGGCTACACCGTCCAGACCGATGTTCAGCTCTGGATGCGCGACCGTCTGGTGGAGGCCATCGACATCGTGCCCTTCGGCTACGCCGACACCCTGCGCGGTCAGGCCGAAGCAGAGGAGAACGAGGCCTTCGAATAAGACTGCACCCGCTGCCGCCCGGCGATTTTGACGCCGGGCGGCATTTTTGCGGCTTTTTGGTACAAGATCGGCAAAGAAAATGCAAAATCTGCGGCAGAACCCGTCCAGACTCTTGACAGGGCGCAGAGAAACCGATACTCTATAAAGTGAATGATTTTTCTCGCTGCAAGGAGGAGTCCCCCATGTCTCAGTCCCTTTCCCGCCGGTCGTTCCTGAAATGCGCCGGTTCGGGCGCGGTCAGTCTGGCCGCTGCCCTGCTCACAGGTGTCTCGGCGGCTGGGGCACAGCCCCGGGCCGTGGGTCAGCCTGCCCTGCTGGACGGCAAGGCGGCGGTGGAGCTGCTGGGCTATGCGCCTGCGCCCGGGCTGAACGGGGTGCTGGTCTACCTCTCGGTGGAGAACCTTTCGGCCCGCACCCTGCCGGTGGGGGCAAGCTACCTCCACAGCCGGGACGTCTCCACTCTGAACGAGCTGTACAGTCTGGACAGCGGCGTCACGGCCCGCTGCGGGGGGCAGAGCATCCCCTGCGGGAGCTTCGCGGCCCCGCTCTATGCAGAGAACGCCGCCGACGCCTCGGCCTTTACCCTGAACCTCGCCGCCGGGCGCGGCGCGATGCTCCACTGCTTCTGTGCCGTCCCGGGCGAGTGGGAGACACTGGAGCTGAGCTATCGCCCCGCCTTTGCCGCCGGCCAGCCGGTGGAGTTCGTGGTGCGGCGGGATGCCGATGCCGTCCGGCTCGGCCCGGTGCCCGCTGCGCCGGGAGAAGTGGGGAGCGTAGTGGACCTGTGAGGCGGACGCTCCGTTTCTGCGGACAACAAAAAATGAGACAGGCTTCCCCGCAAAGGGGCTGCCTGTCTCATTTTTGTTTTAAGAAGCCTTAGTCCTCGTCTTCCTCGTCCTCTTCGTCGTCTTCCTCAGAGCGGGGCTTGTAGAAGATGCCACTCAGGAAGGTGCTGACAAAGTAGAGCAGGACCATCGGGATGGCTACCATGCACTGGGAAACGATGTCCGGCGGGGTGACGACGGCTGCAACAAAGAAGATGAGCACGATGGCAATGCCGCGGCCCTTCTTCATGAGCTGGGGGTTCGCAATGCCCATCTTGGCCAGAATGATGGTGACCAGAGGCATCTCGAACACGCAGCCGAAGATGATGAACATAGTCAGACAGAGGCTGACGTAGCTCTCGATACTGGTGGTGGTCTGGATGTAATCGGCGCCCTCGATGCCGGTGCTCAGGAACTGGAGCATGAAGGGCATCATGAGCTTGTAGGCGAACATCACACCCACCACGAAGAGGGCCAGACCCAGCAGGATGACCAGCTTGAGGAAGAAGGTCTCGCTCTTCTTCAGGCCGGGCTTTGCAAAGGCGTACACCTGATACAGCGCCACCGGCACCGTGACGACCACAGCCGCCAGCAGGGAGACGCGGAAATACTGCATCAGCTTTTCCTGCGGGGCGATGGACACGAAGGTGTAGAAGCCCTGTCCCATCGCGGTCAGCAGGTCGATGAGGCGGTCGGCGTAGGACAGTGTGACCACGACCGCCACCACGAACACCACGGCGCAGACGATGAGGCGGTTGCGCAGCTCTTTCAGGTGGCCCGTCAGCGTCATGTTGCCGTCGTCAGCCATGACTTCGGCCTTTTTTTTGCGCTTTACGTTCGTAGCCACAGATTACTCCTCGTCGTCCTTCTTCTCAGTCTTGGTCTCGGCCTTTGCAGTGGTGGTATCGGCCTCGTCGTCAGACTCCTCCATGCCCTTCTTGAAGTTGTTCATGGTCTTGCCGAACATCTTGCCCAGCTTCGGCAGGTTCTTGGGTCCAAAGATCAGCAGGACGACGACCAGGATGATAAGCAGCTCGTTAGTACCAATACGCATAATAATGATCTCCTTTTTACTTTGCCGCGCCGCGAGGCGGGCTGATTACGATGTATAAGGCAACCGCGGGCGCGGGTGCATCGGTGTGGATGTTCAGGCCTTTGCCTCTTCGGCGGGTGCGGCCTCGGCAGCGGGTGCGGCTTCTTCGGCCACAGGAGCTGCCGCAGCGGGGGCGTCGGCCTTTTCCTCTGCCTTCACAGGCTGCTCAGCCGTCTCAGCGGCGGGAGCCTCAGCAGGAGCCTCCTCGGGCAGCTCTTCGACCTCCAGCTCGGTGACTTCTTCCGGCTGCTCGGCCTTGGCGGCTTCTTCCTTGCTGGTCTTGCCGATGCCGGTGAAGCTCTTGGTGACGTCCTTCACGCTGTTGTCGATGTCCTTCTTGATGTCGGTCAGGGGGGCGACCGCCTCCTTGAGGGGGGCCTGAATCTCGTTCAGAGGCTCCACGACGTTCTTCTGGATCTCCTCGGAGGCAGCGCCGGTGTACTTCTTCAGCTCACGCAGCATCTTGCCCAGCTTCTTTGCGTAGACGGGCAGCTGGTCGGGGCCGATGAAGACGAACGCGATGACCACGATGACCACGAGTTCCCAAAAACCAATTTTCATATCTTCTGATTCCTTTCCTTTGCCGCCCGGGCGGGGCAGCAGCATGGAGTGTGCCGTCAGCGGCTTTTTGGCGCGTTGTGCGCCTTGGATGCCATACATATACCGAAGTTGCGTGAACGGAATATGAATTTAATATGAACTATTCGTGAATAAAAGGCTGGTTTACACAAAAAACAATCGATACAGTAGAAATTGCAAAGAATAATACTAATTGGAATCTAACGCACTCAGCGGACCGTGTTCGTCAGGGTGCCGATGCCCTCGATCTCGCACCGCACTTCGTCGCCCGGGACGAGGAAGCGGGGCGGGTCCATCCCCATTCCGACGCCTGCCGGGGTACCGGTGGCGATGATGGTGCCTGCGCGGAGGGTCATGCCCTGCGACAGCTCGGCGATGACGTGGTCGATGTTAAAGATCTGAAGGCCGGTGTTGGAGTCCTGCCGCTTTTCGCCGTTGACGAAGCACCGGATGGGGAGCTTGGGCGGATAAGCCTCGAACTCATCCGCCGTGACGATGCAGGGGCCGATGGGGGTAAAGCCGTCGAGGCTCTTGCCGAAATACCACTGCTTGTGCGCGGTCTGGACGTCCCGGGCCGAGACATCGTTCAGGATGGTGTAGCCGAAGACGTAGTCTCTGGTCTGCCCTGCGGGAACGTCCTTGGCATCCCGGCCCAGCACGACGGCCAGCTCGCACTCGTAGTCCAGCTTTTTCACGAGGTCGGTGTGAGCCTCGATGAAGCCGCCGTCCGGCACGGCCCGAGTGACCCGCTTGGAAAAGTAGATGGCATCCTGATGCTGGGTGGCGAAGGCGTCGGCAGAGTATTTCTCAGCCTCGTCCGAATGGGCCATGTAGTTGATGCCCAGACAGATGACATCCTGCGCCGGGGCGGGGATGGGGCTTTCCAGCGTGACGGCCTCGATGGGCAGGGCCGGGATGCCCGCGATGGCCAACGAAAGCCCGGCCCGCACCTGCGGGGTCAGAAAGGGGATGGCGTCGGACAGAGTCTCGTAGGACAGGCCCAGCCAGCTCAGAGGCCAGACCTGACGGCCATCCGCCGACAGGATGGCCGGGTCTTCTACGCCGTCGGGCAGACGGCAGGTGATGAAGCGCATCGAAAAGCCTCCTTCTCAGTGCCGATAAGCGATGGCCTTCTGGATGCGGTCGGCCTCGGCGGGGCCTGCCAGCTGGCGCACCAGCTCCAGAGCGAAAGGAATGGCACCGCCAAGACCGTAGCTGGTGGTGATGTTTCCGTCTACGACGACTTCCTCGTCGTGGACGATGGCACCGGCCAGCTTATCCTGAAAACCGGCGTGTGCGGTGGCGTTTTTACCTTCCAGCAGGCCGAGGCTGGCAAGGACGCTGGGGGCGGCGCAGATGGCGGCGACCTTTTTCCCAGACTTGGCAAAGGAAACGCAGGTGTCGGTGACGGTCTTGTTCTCGGCGAGGTTGGGGGTGCCCGGGATGCCGCCGGGCAGGACGACCATGTCCACATCGCTGTAGTCCACGTCCTCAGCCAGTGCGTCTGCGTTCAGGTGGATGCCGTGGCTGCTGACCAGCGCACGGCGGCCCATCGCAGAGGCGATGATGACCTCGACTTTGGCGCGGCGGAGCAGGTCGGCCACCAGAAGGGCCTCGCACTCCTCGGTGCCGTCGGCAAAAAACAGAACAGCTTTGCTCATAAGAACATCTCCTTATAGATCAACGAAAAAAGCGCACCGCAGGCGGGGCGTCCCCGGCCCGCAGTGCGCAGCGGTCAGTGAAAGATCATTCCTCGGCGTCAGTAGAGACGCCGTTTTTCTCCAGAATGCGGCGCAGGACGCTGTCGTCCCGGCTCAGCACCCGGCTCACACGGCTGATGATCGCGCTGGAAGCGCCGATATTGCCCATGATGCTGGTGTAGCTCTGCTTGCGCATGAGCTTTTCGGCGATGTTGTAGCGCTGCTCCATCGCGCTCAGCTCTGCATAGCTGCATACGTCCTGCAGGAAGCGGTAGCATTCCTCCGGCGTTTCAAGCTCCAGAAAAGCGGCATACAGGCCGGATTTTCCGGTCGGATGGTCCTTAGCCATATACAGTTCCTCCCCGGTCATTCATTGATGGTCGGCCCGCAGACGGGCACTTCAATACACTACTTTAGTGTAGTACAAATGCAGGAAAAATGCAATGGTCTTTTTCTTACAACATCCGCTCAAAGATCAGCTCGTTGCGGTCGATGCCGCCCTCGCTCTCGGCAGGGCCGAGGGAGCGGTAGCCCCGGGCCTTGAAGAACTGCTGCACAGGCAGGGCCTTGGCGTTAACGCCGCACCAGACCCGGCCCCGGCCCTCGCCCCGGGCCAGACGTTCGCAGGACGCCACGATGTCCCGGCCGATGGCCTTGCCCCGGTATGCGGGCTTGAGGTAGAGATGGAGCAGGTGGAGCGAGGTGTTTTCCATCTTCCACGCAAAATAGCCGATGAGCTGGCTGCCGAGGAAGACGAGGAAGTAGTTCACATCGTTGTCGATGTCCTCCTCGATGGCGTCGGCGCTCTGGAGGCTCTCGACGAGGGCGTCCAGCTGCTTTGCTGGGAAGTAGCGCTTGTAGACCTCGTGCCAGAGCTCACTGGCGAGGTCGGCGGTCATGTGGATGTATTTGGCCTTGGCGACCAGCTTGTAATCGGGTTTCATAGTCCTCCTGAAAAGACAGCGCACCGCTGCGTATGATAAAGTTCGGTGGGGGAAAGCGGCTTATAGAGATAGTGTATCACATCCGGCCCCCGGGTGTAAAGCAAAAAGGCTGCCGTACCCCGCAAAGAGTACGGCAGCCTTGATGGCTTTTTCGACGTCCTTGGACGTGATGCGTTTTACAGCGCAGCCTTGAAGTCGTGATGAGTGGAGCTGTAACGGACAACTGCTTCCATCAGGGTGACAGGCCACAGCAGGACCTTGCCAACCATCTCAGCCGGCTTGACGCATACCGTCTCCATGCTGT
>PPYE01320117.1_pt1 | contig 31964 bp, 30 predicted proteins | sample 1559881 | NCBI WGS metagenome assembly PPYE01 (sample SAMN08240022, study PRJNA423297) | Human gut metagenome, whole genome shotgun sequencing project.
CCGAATAGCGATAGGTAAGACCTGAGCGGCGCGTCAGCGCCGCTTTCCGTCTTTTCCCCCGCTTCACACCGTGCGTGCGGCTTTCACCGCACACGGCGTTCCATCGACTTTGAAAGAATTGTAAATAGATACAGTTTTTAGTGAGCGATTGCGTTTAGATTGAGAATAAGCCTGCTATTTTGCGCAAAGTGTTTAACTTCGCACGCTGTCTTGTGTTTAACCGCAATGTTTGAACAAGGCGTGCAATTACCTCGCTATCAGTGGCATGAATCAAAATATGGACGGTCTCTGTAACCAGCACCAGATTCCCGTATTGGTCGTTACCGCCTTTCTCTCGCGGGAGCTTGTGGTGACAATGAATGTCCCCGATTTCAAGCGGCTGTTTGGTAACGGCGCAGCACCCATGTTGAGCGCAATACAGTGCCAGTCTGTTGTTGTTCAGTTCCACACTTGCAAACTGTACCGGGTTCCGCATGAGGTAGTGTAAAATGCTCATATTTACGGATTTCAGATTTTTGTGAATACTTCTGCGGCCTTGTTCTGTGTACTGGTTCACTTCCCGCCGTTTGTAGAGCGGTGCTTTGGCTTGGATATATCCAATGGGGATAACAGCCTGACCGCTCACATAGCGAATTTGCTTGCTTCTTCCATACCGCTCCGCAATGTAGGCGGGCAAAGGGTTTCCTTGCTTTTGCAAGCGCTCTCTCAATCTGTTCTGCATGGTTCGAGTAATGCCGAAGGCGATTTTACGAATGTCTTTGCTGATGTGGGTAGCATAACGATAGTAGTTATGAACACCTGAAACATAGGCGTTATAGGCTCCAATGGCTTTGTATTCCTCATTCACATTTGCCGGGGATTGGATTCTTTTCACCATTTCCCGCGTTTGCCGCTTCACTTTCTTGACTGCCTTATCGCTCATGTGCGATTCTACCGCGTACTTTGCTGTGCCGTTGCTCTTGACGCCTTTTCTCACAGCTCTTAGCTTGAAGCCGAGAAAATCGGAGTATTGCCTTTTCAAATTGACAATTCTGGACTTTTCGGGGCTGATGTCCAGCCCCAGCCGTTCCTTTAGCCAATCTCTTGTAGCGGCAAAGAGTTTTACTGCGTCGCTTCGCTTGCGGCAGAAGATTTTGAAGTCATCGGCATACCGGACGATGTAGCACTCTTTTAGGGCAGAGCCTTTTCGGAGCATTTCATACTTCTGGCTTTTGTCAATAACCCCATTGTCAGACCGCGCATATTCACGGTTTTTGCGTGTAGGCATATTCTCCCACTGGCTGGCAATCCACCAATCCAATTCGTTCAAGACAATGTTGGATAGCAGTGGGGAAATGATACCGCCCTGCGGCGTCCCCTTTTGCGGAAAACCGATTCCTGCTACTTCCGCTTTCAGCATGGCGGATATGATACTCAGCACACGCTTGTCCTGTATCCCCATATTCCACATCTGCTTGAGCAGTTTTCCGTGGCTGACATTATCGAAGAAACCTTTTATATCAATATCAACCACATAATGCAGACCGCGTTTTTGTATCATTGCATAACACTGTGCCAGCGCGTGTTCTGCGCTCCTGTTGGGACGGAAACCGTTGCTCCGCTCATGGAATTTCGCTTCGCATATTGGTTCCAGAATTTGCAGGAAGCATTGCTGGATCAGCCTGTCGGCAATCGTAGGGATTCCCAGAGGGCGAGTTTTCCCTGTGTCTCCTTTGGGAATTTCCACCCGGCGCACCGGTTGGGGCTGGTACTGCTCCAACCGCCTTTTTATATAGTGAATGAGTGCTGTGTTTGTGTACTTTGACAGGTAGCGGACAGTTTTTCCGTCCGTTCCCGCCGTTTTGCTGCCCTTGTTTTTGCTGATATTTCGGTAAGCAAGTAAGATATTTTCATCGGCGGACACCAGCTCCATCAGCACGGTAAAGCGTTTGTTTTCCGCACTTTGGGCATAGAGCCTGTCCAATACCTCCTGCAAGCCGAAGTATTCAGCGTTGCGCAGTTTCGCTTTCTTTTGCAATTTCTTCACTGTCATAGTCGGCATACCTCCTTTGGGGTGTGCCTTTCTTAGTCATACTCGAACCTATGAATACTGTTCTTTTATTCTTGCTTTCAAAGCCGACTGGTGCCTGTTCCTCCACCGCCATTACAGCAGCTTCAACGGTCGTGGCACCGCTCTCAGTTGGATAAAGGCACGTTATACAGTCTGCTTTCCGTGCCAGCACTTCACAGCGCCGCAATGCGCTCCATGCTCCAACCTTTCCACGTTCCGATATTCCTATCTGTGCATATACCTTTAGGTGGCCCCTTTAAGCCAGTGCGCTTGGGCGGCGCCTGTAACGCCGCAGGGAGTTTCATACTAACAACTCTTACTCGTCCCCACGCACACCGCCATAGGCGGCAACCGCATTTCTGCGGCTCATTCGTCGTGACCCGTACATTCAGGGCTTCGTCAGTGCGCATCACCGCACATTCTCACCATGGGCATTTTGTAGACCCCCGGCGTATCATCCGCACACCCCACCGCTGGGGCGCTTTCCTCGGCTTGACCCGTTAGGACAGACTTCCGCCGACTTCCGCGCGCTCTCGGACACAGTGCGTCTTTGCGCTTGCACCATGCCCGGCGCAGTCTTAGGGCAGGCGTTTCAGGGCGTTACCCCATCATTCCACCTGTCGGAATATCAGTTCTATGAAACTGATTTATTCTCGAAACTCCTTTCAATTTTCATATATTTTTCTCAGCTTCACGCCTAACCTTTTCAGTTAGGAACGTGTCGCACTGTTGGCAAACTCATCGAGCAAACACCTCACGTGGACGGGAAGCCGTCCGTTGTAAACGTCATCCGCCTTGTCGCAGAGAAGGTTGAAGAGCTGGGAATACATGATCGCCACGACGAAATTGAAGGTATCATCGGTGTCGGAAATGATGACGAACAGCGCCGTCTTCCGGTCTCCGATGGTGTCCAGCTCCATCTCATCATAGCTCATCAGCTCCCGCAGCTCTGCGATGTCGAAAGGCGCAAGCCTTGCACCGCAGGAAATCAGGATCGACTTCGCGGTTTTGCCAGCCGCCAGCTTGTATTTGCGGTACTGCTTGACCGCAAAGTGGTCAGGCTCACGGGCTTCCAGCTCGTCGAACATGACATCCACTGGGTTCTTGAAGGTCTCATCGTCCTCTCTGGCTTCTGAGGCATTGATCATCTCAAGGAGCGTAGTGAAGTTTTTCTCCTGTTCCGGTGCCTCGTACCAGATGTAACCGATGAGGGCTGTGTAGTAGAGCTTTTCCGCCTTGACCCAAAAATCTTCGCCGGACTTATCGCCATCTCCCTTGGTATTGAGAATGATGGTATTGACCAATTTGAGGATGTCCTTCTCACTGCGGATGTACGCGAACGGGTTGTAGCGCATGGATTTCCGGAAGTTGATGGTGTTCAGCGACTTGATGACATAGCCGCCCTTTTCGAGCATCTTGCCGCACTCCACCAGTACCGTACCCTTCGGGTCAGTCACAACATAGCTGCTGTGCATCTGCATCAGGTTCGGCTTCACGAAAAAGCGTGTCTTACCTGAGCCGGAACCGCCGATGACGAGGATGTTCTTGTTGCGGGCGTATTTTGGCTGCTTTGGACGGCTGTTCATGGTCAAGAACTCCGTCTGCGTCAAGATGACGTTGTTGGAGAACTCCGGGTCCGTGTACGGCTTGATGTCCTCCGGCTTGCCCCAGCGGGCAGATCCGTATTCTTCGCCCTGCCGTAACTTCTTGCGATTCTTGCCCTTGACGTAGACTGCCAGCTTGAGCAGCGCACCGGCAATCAGCCCGATAAGCAGATCGACGGGATGAAAGCTGGGCAGCGGATTTGCAAAGGCTGTGCCGAACACGGCAAAGCCGTTTGTCAGCTTGTCGATGAACTCTGTGCCGGATGCGAGGCGGAACACAGCGGCGATTTTATCCGCAAAGTAGAAGGCAAAGACATACGGAAGGTTCAGAAGAATGAGCTTCTTCACATCGGGTTTGTTCACAGCTCCACACCCCGCTCCTTGGTCTTGACCTTGACTTTCTCTTTGTGCTGTGCCTTGCTCTGGACTTTCTCCTGATCCAGCTTGTGCCGGATGGACGGCTGCTCCTTCTGCTTGACTGTCTTGGCGGAGAACTCCTTGAAGGCGGCAGTCATGACATCCACGTCCCGTCCTTTGAAAAAGACAAGATAGCTGGGCGGCTCAACGGAAACGTCCTTCTTGAGTGCAAAGTCCAGCCCGTATTTGCTTGCAGTCCGCTCGAAGGACTTGATGTTGCCGTCTGTTACTTCGATGTTGGAGATGGCGGCGTTCTGGCTCATCAGATGCTTGATGGACTGCTTGCCGCGATAGGTTTTGGGCTGCTGCATCTGCTTCTGCGCCTTCTCGATCTCCTGAACGAACTTGTCCAGTGCCTTTTTCAGCACCTCGGCAGAGATTTTGCCGCCCTTGATCATGATTGCAACAACTTTGGTGTTGACTTCATCCTGCATTGCGGCGTTTACCTCCTTTCGTTGGAATGATTTTGGGGACTGCTGCCGAAGCTAAGGCGGCACAATCCGGCGATAGATGCTTTTCATTTACACTGTCCTCCTTTCCGAGCATTGCTCACGATGGTATTCATTAAAGAGTGTCTTCACAAAGGCTATAATCGTAGGTCTTCGGCTTCTTTGACCCTGCCGATCTGTCCTGCCCGTAGAAATCATGATTGACGAGGGCGGAGTAGTAATTGTCTATCGTCAGAGAGGCGTTATACAGAGCGGTCAACAGGTACGCCCGGATATTACGGATGTCTGACGGGTTCTTGTTCATTGCTTCCAGAACGTACTCAATGTGGCTGCTATTCAGCTTGAGAAAGCGGGATTTGACTACTTGCTGCGGCATATCCTCGCCATTGATGCGGATGGTCGGCGCAGTGGAACAGACGGCATCCAGCATGATGTCCATGATCTCCCGGAAGCGGTCTTTATCGAACTTCGGATCCTGACAGAGAATGTCGTAGTCAAGATTCTCTTTGATAATCTCTTCATACTCGCTTCGCTCATCCATCCTGTCCATCCCATCAAGATTGATGGATTGATAGTTCTTTGAGAGAGTATTTCTTCCTTGGGTAATTACTTGATCAGTATTTATTTGTGCGGACTTATCCCCGCGTGGATTATCCACATCTGGATTCTCCACACATGGATTTTCCGTGTGTGGTATTTCCCGTTCTGGCGTGGACTCCTGCGGCTCTTCGTATATCTCAAAGATTGTGCTGCTCATCCTGCCTTTACCGTCTCTCTGCCGGTGCCGGACAAGGTAGCCATGCTTTTCAAGCTCACGGAGCGCAGAGAGAATGGCATCCGGACCTTCCTTGCAGATTGCAGAAAGTCCCTTGGTTGAGAACTTCCAGCCATCATTGAACGAGAGCATCTTTGAGAGAAGACCGACTGCCTTGAGTGACAGGCTCTTGTCTCGAAGGTGGAAGTTCGCCATGACCGTATAGCCACGATTCTTATTTACGCGATAGACTGCCACGAAAATCACCTTGCCATCTTGGGAAGCAGCTCTTCGGCACACTTTTTCTGGAACTTCATTCGGATGACCTCCTTGCCCTTCGGCGTGAAGTAGGTCTGAGAACCGGTGTAGCAGTACGTCACAAAATCGCGGACGATGAACAGTCCGGCGTTGCTGTCCTTGTTGTAAGGAAGAAGCTGACCGGAGGGAGATCGGAACAGGTACTTCTCTCTGAGAAGGAACTGGACGAACTTGCGCTCCGGGATTTTCAGTTCCTTCGCCGTCGTTCGGATATTGGTGCAGTCATCCGGATTGATGAAGGCGTCGTAGTAATCGGCTTTGGGCTTCGCCGTGTTCAGCTCACACTCAAGAGCCTTCACACGATTCTTTTCCAGAATCAACGCCTGAGCAAACTCCACAATGACCGCAGGTTCCTTCTGAATGCGTTCCAGGAGGGAGTCTGTCATGTAGCCACCGGTTTTGCGGATCATGGGGATGACATCATGTGCGATCCAGCGTTTGAAGGCTTTGGCTTCGGGCTTACGGCTGCTCAGAATAAGCGTGTAAAGTCCAGGTTCGTTCACCACCGTCATGTTGGGATTGCCTCGTTTATTACCCTCATTTGAAATGAGGGTAATCATCTTCTCGTCCGCATCCAGCCGTGAAATGGCTTGTGACGAATTGCCGATCTCCAAAGCCCTGCACACGTCTATCGCCACAAACCACGGCTCGTTTTCAATCAGGGCTGTTCGGATTTCTCCAAACTGTTCATTCTTGAAGACTTCGATTTTGTTATCCATGATTGACTTCCTTTCCGGCAGCAGATGTGCCACTTTGGTTTTTGAGGGTAGAAACGGGATTGCAGCAGTAGGGACACTCTGCAAACACGCAGGACTGATATTTCCAGAAGGGGCGATGAAAGCGGCAGCTTCGGCACTCAGGGAGAATGCCATCCGCGCCGCTGTCAAAATGCTCAAAGCCGGGTGTGGTCTGCATCAGCAATTCCAGTGCTTGCAGATCACCGGCTGTCATGCGTTTCATGCTTAAAAACTCCTTTCTTTCGCCGCATCGCCAGCAAATACTCCGGCTTTTGGGCAACAAAAAAAGAGGGTTTGCTTCTTACTCCAAATTGGAGAAGAAACAAACCCTCTTCGTTTACGATGTAGTTCAGATGATTTCTCGGATGGTATGAATGATACCGAGCAGCAGCCCGATGAAGAAGGCGAGTCCTCCGATGAGACCGCCTATGATTAAGTTCAATGCGAAAATGCCGACTGAGCCGGAGATGCCGTAACCGCTTGGAACGAGCCAGAGGCACATCCTCCGGATGCCGAATGGCAAGCCGACGCAGATCCACATTAGGAAGTAGTCGCATACGCCGTCAGGCATATAGATCGGCTTGAGAAATGACGCGAGGCAGAACGCAAGCGCGATTGGAAGCACAACTTCCTTCAAGAAGACTTTGATAGCACCCACTATATCCTCCTTCTGCCGGAAGTGTGCAGCGGCACCCTCCGGCTTGCTTGATTATTGTGAAAGTCCTTTGTTTTCGGTCAAAAAAAGAAGGGACTAAGCCAGAATGCCTTGGTTTTCAAGGTCTTTCTGATTTAGTCCTATTATCGCACAATAATCTTTCACGATGACAGCGTCGATCATATCAGCGTCTACAGCCGCCGTGAGCTTGTCCAGCCCACGGCGGTCAAAACTCATGCCGCTTATGTTGTCATCGAAGGACTGTCCTACGATGGTGTATCCGTGCTGCTCGGCAAATACCTGGCAGATCTCCCACTGATTTAGCAGAGAGTTCATCTCACGGTCATCATCATTTGACAACCGCGCATAGAGCCATACCCGCACCTAATATCACCTACCCCGCATAATAATCGCCATAAATTGCCGCACCCAGCCGGTCATAGTCAAAATCTGCGGTGGGGAAGCAATCTGTCTGCGCTCCGTTTTCGAAGACGTCCAGATGGTCACGGAAGGGCGCTTTCAGCCGGATCTCCAAATCCAGCCTGCCATCCTCCTCATGAACGAGTATCTTCTCCACCAGCATTCTCAGATGTGCTTCTGACATTTTACCCTCTCGCAGGATGTCGTCGATCAGGCTGATGTCCCGCTTCAGCTTGGCCTGTCGGCTGCGGAGCATTTCTGAAATATTCTGCAATTCTTCGATTTGTTTCTTGGCCTCCGCGATCTGCTCCTCACGCTTGGCGATCATGCGGTCGTAGCGTTCCGCGTTGGCCTTATCCCTGATGCGTTCCATCAGGATCACCTCCACTTCTTCCTCCAGTAAGAGGATGTGTTCTTGCAGTTTACCTATTTTGGCACTGGCCGTGGAAGCCTTTGGCGTCCATTTCTCAACGAGCCATTCCATCCGCGACCAGTTTTCCTCATACATTTTCTTTGTTCGCAGGATCTCCGCGCCGATCAATCTGTCCAACGATTCCTCGTCCACCATGTGAGAGGAGCAGTGTTCCTTGCCGTACCGATGGTAGGTGTCGCAGACATAGACGACCCGTTCTCCGCTTTTCAATTTAATGCGCTTCCCGATAAAGGTTCGGCCACAGTCCTTGCAGCGAAGCAATCCGCCGTACTGGAGGATACCGCGGTTGGTACCAGCACGGACATTTTTCTCTTTGCGCTCTGCAAGGAGCGCCTGCGCCTGTTCCCATATCTCACGAGTCACGATTATTGGCAGATAATTTTCATGCCGGAACTGCTCCTCCGTATCTGTGAAACGAAAGGTCTTATTGATCTTATTGCGCTCGCTCTTGTGGCAGATCAGCGTGCCGATGTAGCTTTCATCTTTTAAGATTCGGGCCACCATCGTTGCATCCCACAGATATTTCTTGAGGATGCCATCTTGGGTGTTGGGAAGGCGCTTGCTCAGCAGTTCCACCTGCATGAGCGCAGGCGTTTTTCTTCTCTGCTCATTCAGTGTGCGGGCGATGGCCTTCATGCCGCAGCCGCCGACATAGGCGGAGAAGATCAGCCGGACCGTTTCGGCGGCTTCTTCTACGACAACGACCTTCTTTGTGTTCTTGTCCTTGAAGTAGCCAAAGGGCGGGATGGTCACGATACCTTCCTTTTGCTTTTGCCGGTAACCGGTTCGCACACGGCGGCTGCCGTCGCGGGCATAGAAGTCGTTGACCAGCCCCTTGAAGCCGATGATGAGATCATCGTTCTCGTTGAAGGTATCGATATTTTCTGTTGCGGACAGGACCCGCACATCATGTTCTCGGAGGTAGTCGATAAAGAGTGCGGTCTGCGTCCGGTGACGGCCCAGGCGGGACAGGTCTTTAACGATGATCGCTTCGATCTTGCCCGCTTCGACCACCTCATAGATTTTGTCGATTCCCTCACGGTTGAAGTGCATACCGCTGACATTGTCATCGAAGGATTCGCCCACCACCTCGTGGCCGTTGCTGACAGCAAAGCTATATATGATTTTCCGCTGGTTATTCAGAGAGTTCAGTTCTTCATCCTCATCTCTGGACAGCCGATAATAGAGCCAGACTTTCATAACCGTTCCTTTCCGCTATGGTGTGCCGATCATGCACGACACACCATAGCACACAATTTTTTGAATAGCTATCAAAACAAATCAGGCAACTTCTGTTTCTACTTTAGCAACAAAATCAGCGGGCTGATTTGTATATGGATGATCCACAGACAGATAGTCGTGGATCATCATTTTCAGAAAATCATCAAACTGATCGTCCGTACCCACATAGGAATACATGACGCTTGCAATATTGGATTCTTTTCTCTTTCTACCCATAGCGTTCCTTTCTCCCAAAGTCAATTTGGGCAATAAAAACAGCAGACTTCACATGGTCTGCTGCCAGTCATAACTCACCTCGTCCTCGTGGTCATCTGCCTTGTGACCGAGGGCGATTTTCTTTTCCCGTTCTTTTTGCAATACCTTTCTGTCGGTGTAGTGCCGCGCAGGAATCACAGGCTCAACAGGCTGGATCTGCTCCAGACGGTGCCCAAGCCCCACCAGAGCAGAAGCAGTGCTGCCGCCGCCATCAGCAGAGAAATCAATGCCGGAATGCTGATGTGTGGCAGATGCAGTCTGGGAAGTCTGATTCTGTGCAGAGAAAAAGAATTCTCTTTCGGCTTCCCAGCCTGTTCGGTCATCTGCTCCAGATGCCGCACCGTCTTCAGCAGATCGTCCAGTTGCGTCCGTGTGGGAAGCTGCGACATCTGCCTGCTGACGCTCTCCAACAGATCCGTCTGCCGATTCGCATGGCACCACAGTACATCCATGTATTTCATCATTCGCTCCCAGTCCGCTTTCGAGGGCCACGCTTCGTGAGGTGGTGTCGGCGTCGGAAGTACTGTCTGCTGGGTGTTGCGCTGCTTGAGTTCTTGCAGAGACAATCTCTGCCCTGATTCTGAATTCATGCTCCATGGCCTCCTTGCAATACTTTTCTTCGTGCAGTTTGTTGTCGCGGCACCTCATGCCGTTCGGCGTGGTGTAGGTGATGTACTTGCGCCCGCTTTCCCAGCGGACGGCATAGCCCTCGGACGCCATCAGGGAAACGAAGGCATCCCTGTCGGCGGCATATTTCATGCACTCGTCAATGGTGTCCATGAGCCGCAGCTTCCAACTCTGCCCCTTCAGTGCCGTGTGGTATTCCGCACCGTTCATACCTCGGGCCTGCCGTGTTGGTGCGTTAAAGACCGGCAGGCCCATCTCCTGACAGATCGTATCGTTGCGCCGCATCAACTCTTGTAGCTGTTCCTTCGCCATGTGCAGTTTCTTGCCAGTCTCGAAGTTGACGGAGTTGATGACGCAGTGGGAGTGGATGTGTTCCCGGTCAACATGGGTGCAGACCAGCACCTCGCAGCCGCCGAAGTATTCTGCCAGCCGCCGCGCAGCTTCGTGGGCCTGTCGGGGATCGACTGCTGCACCCTTCGGAAAACTCTGCACCATGTGATAGAACATCACGCCGCCGTCCTTGTGGTAGAGCAGCTTCGTGTTCAGGAAATCGTCATAGACGCTCTGCGGCTGGCAGTTGATGCCGCTGACGAGCGGCCCGTCCTCCCATGCGGTTTTCTTTTCCTGCATGACGTAGAGCATCACGCCGCGCATGGCGGCGCGGGACTGTGTGCCCTTTTTGTAGTTCACGAAATGTACGATGGCCATACGGCTCACCGCCCTTCCATGACTGCCCGCAACGCGGCGCTGACTTCGGACAGCTCCTGCGCGGCCTTGTCGAGTCCGATGACCTGCACCTTGCCCATGTTGGCGAGGACGGTGAGGCGGTTGATGTTGCTGCCGATGCCCTTGAGCTGGCGGAGCAGCTCCTTCTGCTCGTCAATGACGATGATCCGTTTGCCGAGACAGCATACGGTGACGTAGTCGCTCATAGACATGTGAGCCTTTGCCGCCAATGCCTTGATCCTCTCACGGTCAGCGGACGCCATGCGCGTGCTGAATTTAGTATCTTTTTTCATGTTTTTCTCCAATCGTAGCTAAAAGTGGGTCCGGGCTTCTGCCCGGAATTTGGGTGCAGGGCTTTGTCTCGCCCGGTGCGTTTGGCAGGGCAGCGGCTTCGCCGCAGACCAGACAAATGCGATGCTGGCCGTCGTCCGAACGGACGACGAATCCTTCGTCCCGCCGCAAGCGGCAGGACTTGCTCTCTCTGTCGCTCGTCCTCTTCCCACCGAAACCGCTTCGCTGGGTTTCGGCGGGAACCCTGTTGGGGGCGGTGATAAAAACTCCCGTTTTGCGTTTTTTCGGCATTTCTGTGTGGGGGTGGTATCACTACCCTCGGCGTGCGCTTCGTGCTGTTGAAACGCTGGACGCCCACGGGTCACGGCGGCGTATTCGCCGTTTTTATGCCGCCGCGATGTTCGCCCTGTGTGGGCTGAATATCCCCTCGGCGGGTACACACGCCACTCAAGCCTCGAACCGCGCACACAGCGGCTCACACGCCGAAACACGGGGCGTTTTCACCGCCTGAGACATCGGCAGGGTCGATAGGGTCAACAGCTTGGGTACCCTGTGCATCGTCACTTTCGGCACGGCGCAGCTCGATGAGCCGTTTGCCGTTGCTGCGGCGCACCACGGCGGAAATGCCGATTTTGCTTAGTGCGGCAACGCTTTGTAGGATCAGACGAGATACCTTTTTCGGCGTGATGCCCTCGCTGCCCGCAGGGTCGATCTGCGCAGACAGCTCCGTGGGAGTGCCGATAAATTCCGTGCGGTCACGCATCAGCTCAGAGAAAAGAATGACGATCCGGCCGCCCAGCAGCTCCGGCTGCGTCCGGCTGTCCGACACCAGCTCCCACACATTTTCCGCGTTGCGCTCCAGCGTCAGCTCCCGGTACTCGATGTCGCGCCCGATGCAGGAAAGCTTTGCCTTGCCGCTGCCGCGCTTGTCCTCTACCAGCGTAAAGCTGGAATCCACCGCGCCGCTGATGGCCGTCGTGCCAGAGATGCGGCTGAACACATCGTCGGCAAGCTCCTTTCGCAGATGGTGGATCAACAGAATGGCGATGCCATGAGTGTCCGCAATGTGCTTCAGCACGGAGAGGTCACGGTAGTCATTTGCGTAGGTGTTGTCATAACCGGCGCCGCGGATCATTTGCAGTGTGTCGATGATGACCAGCACCGTGTCGGGATGCTCAGAGAGGAACGCGCAGAGCTGTTCCTCCAGCCCCTTGCCAAGGGTGTCGCTGCTGGTGGAGAAGTGGACGCTGGCGGGAGCGTCCTCCGTGATCTCGAACAGGCGGTTCTGGATGCGGAGGGTGAAATCCTCCAGGCAGAGGTAGAGCGTGGTACCCTGCTTCACACCCATGCCCCAGACGGCTTCGCCCTTTGCCACCGTGACGGCCAGCCATAGTGCCAGCCAGGACTTTCCCACCTTGGGTGAGCCCGCGAGGATGTGCAGGCCTTGGGACAGCAGCGTGTCCACCACAAAGTTCAGCGGTGTGAGCGGCTGGCTCATCAACGTTTCTCCGTCGATGGTCAGCAATCTGTTTCCTTTTTTCAATTTCGAATCCTCCTTAAAAAATATTGCTCCCATCGGAACGATGAGAGCGAAAAAAGCAGAGGGGGCGTTACCACGGGACGGCGCGTGGGTTCTTCCCTCTGCTTGTATTGTGGAGGAATTTATGCTATGCTGAGAAAAAGCGTGGACAGATTAAAATTCATGTAGGACAGATTTTACCAGGAGGAGTACACATGGAGGGCAGCATCGTTTTCTACACCTATGGTAGTACGCTGGAGCTGAACGGTCAGCAGTTCACTGCCGGTATGTTGACCGCCGATCTGCTGAATCTGTCGCCGGACGAATATCGGCCCATGAGTAAACGCATGAAGAGAATCACCAGCCTTGCGGAGGAATATGAGCAGAGCGGGAGCATAGAGCTTTGGTGGAAGCTGAACGAGGAGCTGGCAGCACTCTGTGGGGTACTGCGCCGCTACGCTGTGTTCCGCCTGCTGCTGGACGAGAGCGAAGACGCTTTCTTCTCTGTCATACGGGAGGTCACGGGGCAGTTCGATTTGTTTCCGAAAGAGAAGCACGAGCCGTCAGAGGAAATACAACGGAAACGACTTGAGCGCGTGGCGAATGAAATCTCCGCGCGCAGTGAAACGGTCAAGGATGCTCCGCTTGACCTGTTCCATCCAAGCGAAGCAGCTTTAGAAAAAGGCGATGCCTTTTATTACGAAATGCTCCGCGCCGTCGGCCCTACCAAGGACGCATGGCGTGATTACAAAAAGTACATCCGCCGTTATGAAACATATCTTCACGACATTCGCGCTTTCAACGGTACTATTCGGAATTTCATCAGCTTTAGTCTGTCCAAGCTGAAGCATAACAGCCCAGAGGACTATGCCGCAGCACTCTACGGCTTCTACAATGATGAACGCATTGCGGAAAAGCTCATCGTCAATCCCATCCGCAACAACGGCGACTGCTATACGACCCACGATGCCTACGAGCTTTCCTATGTGCCGCGGCCGCTGCCAGACGGCACTGTCGCTATCTGTCAGGAGCATGTGACCGACAGCTTGCAGGCGCTGATGAAAGCGGATTATATGCTGGCGCTGAACAGTGGGCACAACATCCGCCGCTGCATTATCTGCGGACGGTATTTTCTGCTCAAGAGCGGTGTCCACGCGCTATACTGCGAAGGGGCGTGTCCCCACGCGCCCGGCTACACCTGCCGGCAGTTCGGCACGGTGGAGTTGCAGAAGGAACTGGCGAAGGACATTCCCAAGGTCAAAGTCAAGGTGACCGCCTTTGCCCGCATCACGAAGGATATGCAGCGGGGTACGATCTCACAGGAGGACGCAAGAAAAGCCAAGGACTATGTGCGGGATCTGCTCTATAATGCTCTGCGCGACGCGAATATCTCCGTGGAGGCTTTCGAGCAGAGTATTTCCTCTGAGCGCGTTTACCGGCACTGCGGGATCACCAGAACGGCCAATCCGAGGGGCCGTCCGCCGAAGGAAAAGGCGGGTGAGCAAGCATGACCAACGAGGAATTGGTTCGCCAATATTATGACGGTGACGAGACCGCGCTGGAAAAGCTGTACCATAAAAACATCGGTCTGATCCGCGGCATCGCCAAGGAAGCCGCAGCAGATTTCAATTGCCTGACGGTAGATAAGCACCATCCGAATCGGTTCTCCGCGTATACGAAAACGGTTTTGGACGACCTCTGCGGCGAGGGCACGTTGGAGCTTCTAACGCGGATTCAGAGCAAAGAATATGACGAGAGCCGCGCCGTGCTCACCACCTATCTCTACCCGCATTTGAAGGGGCGCATGGCCCGCTGGCTGGAGCAGAATATTGGCTGTATGGCGTTGAGCAAGGACGAGATGGCTGCCGTCCGGCAGGCACAGAGGCTGTATCATGTTGCATGGAAGGATACCGGCGAAATTGCGGAGGAGTTGGGCATCTCCGAGGCTCGTGTCAGCCGATATGTTCGCTACAACACCCATTTCCTCGGTGTGCATGATCTTGTCCCGGAGGGCTATGACGGCGATCCCTACGAGCGGCTGATACCGGGGATGCTCTCCGTTTCGGCGGAGCGAGCCGTGTACCGCAAGGTCTGCATCGAGCTCCTCCGGGAGCTGTTCGACACCCTGCCGAAGAAGGACAGGGACATTCTCGGCAAGATCTGCGGCGTGTTCGGATACCCGGAGGCGACCTTGAAAGAGATCGGGATGTATCACATGATGAAGGAGTCCGCCGTGGAGAAGGCGAAGATCCGCGCGATAGAAAAGCTGCGAGAATCCTATCCAAGCAGCAGGCTTCAGGTATGGAGGGCTGTTCATCGTATGCTGCGGAGACCGATCCCGTTGCCGGAGAATAATGTTGGACTACAGAGATAGCTTTTTATATAGCAGAAGACGTCGATACAAACTTTTGTACACCCTCTTATGGTAGCATCTATGCAAGCATCACAACTGATGCTATACTATGAGAGGAGATATCGTTATGCATTATTCCAAAACAAACAAGGTCTGTGCCACTTGCGCTTATTGGGCGGGAAGTCGGAATCTTGTCAATTTAGGAAATTCCGCAGAGCCTACTTGCTCTACTGCTAAGTGCCAATCTCCCACCTCACCGAGTCGGAATTGCAGCCGTCCCGGCAGCAACACCTGCTCTGGCTGGATGAAGTGGCCGGTACTGAAGTAAATCTACATGGAGGGACTGCATCATGCTGACGGAAAAAGCCAATGCCATCTGTCTTTTGGAAGTTCTGAAAAAATATTCCGACGCAGAACATATTCTGCCCATGCGGGAGATCATTGGAAAGATGCAGTCCCTCTACGGCATCAAAATCGACCGCCGCACCGTTTACGGAGCCGTTGCGCTTTTGATCGAGCTCGGTTACGACATTTCCATTTATGAGGACAACGGTGTCGGCTATTACCTCCGCAGTCGGGAATTGGAGCAGTCGGAAGTCCTTCTGCTGACCGACGCGGTATATTCTTTCCCGTTTATTCCGGCAAGGCAGACCGAGCAGCTTGTCCAAAAACTGCAAAAGCAGCTCAGTGTCCACCAGCGGAAAAAGTATCGCCATCTGACCGTTGCCCGGCATGGACGCAAGACCGGAAACCGGCAGATATTTTGGAATATTGAGCAGTTGGACGAGGCCATTACACGCAAGAAAAAAGTGACCTTGGATTACTTGCACTACGGATATGACAAACAGCAGCATCCTACGGCGACCTACACTCTCAGCCCCTATGAGATGGTGTACACCAACGAACACTATTACCTTATCTGCGTCCCCGACCACGATCCGCACACGCGATTGTACCGCATAGACCGCATGGCGGATATTCGGATACTGGACGAGCCCCGCAGCGAAACGCCGGCGCAGAAGCATGAGGCGCAAGATGCCGTTTACGCCTTTGTAGGCGAGCCGGAGCGGGTGGTGATACACTGCGACCGTGCCGTGCTGGACGATGTGCTGGACCGCTTTGGTACGGACATACAAGTTTTTGAGCGGGACGAGCAGACCTTTACCGCCGTATTGACTACCCCGCCGCGCGGTGTGCGCTTTTGGGCACTGCAATACCTCTCCTTTGTGGAGGTGGCAGAGCCCGCTTGGCTGCGGCAGGAGATCATAGAAGTGCTAAAGGTCAATCACTATTTGACATGAGGTGATCCTATATGCCACGGAATGAATTAGACTATTTCTTGAATCGGGTGCATCAAGCATATGTCGATGCACGAAAGCCATTGTGCACTGACGAGCTCTGCGAATTGACCATCGAACGTGGACGAAGCAGGACGATTTCAGGCATTGCAGAGGACTATTTTGCCGAGTTGCTTTATAAAGAAATAGGCAAAGGCTACCTTCATTTCTTTGTGGATCAACCCTTGGTTGGGGGGACACATAAAGTTTATCCGGATGTAATCGTCGCACGGCCTTGTGAGGCAAAGAACGAATACTTTGAAATCCTCTATATGCTGGATCTTAAAATGGATGTCGGTTATCATCGGGATATCGCCGTAGGAAGGACACCAACACAAACTTATGTCGCAAAGGCCGAAAGTTTGTTAGAGGACCTTGCCATGTTGAAGGATTCCCCAGAGCTTAGTACAAAAAGCGGCAACAAGAAAAAATCAAAGACGGACCGTTTTGCCCCCCGATACTATTTTTCTATGCACCCACAGTCCAGTTATGATGAGGTCATCATAACTTCCAAAAACGCCGGAAACAAAACGAAAGAGCAGGAACTGATTGAACGTGCAAAAGATCCGGACTGCAATATCTGGGTTCTTAGCACAGGCGACCACCCAAACGAATACGGGGATGATGTTAAAATGTGTCCCTTGGACGAGAGTTGGGAAATTCTTTTGCAAAAAATTAGAAACATATTAGAATGATATTTAGAAACAACACGGCACCCTGTACAGACATTTGTACAGGGCGCTGTGCTATTCTATCAACGTTAATAGAACAAAGATCATACGGATAGTGCCGTAGTACGGTTCCAAGAAAGGATGAGCAACTATGAAATACACTTCCGCACAGGCAAATAAGCTGCTGAAAAAGCTGAATGACGAATATTCCGCCCTACTGGATAGAGAACAGCGCAGTCGGGATTTCCGCGCGGCGATGGGCGAGGACATTGAATCTGTGCGTCCCGCCTATGATTACGCAAAAACACAGGCGCGTCTTGAAGAACTGGAGGGAACGATCCGCAGGCTTAAGCACGCCATCAACCGCTTCAACACGACGCAGGTCGTGGATGGCTTCGGGATTACGATCGACGAGATGCTGGTCTATATTCCGCAGCTGACCAAGCGGAAAATCAAACTGCTCGAAATGAAAAGCAGACTGCCCAAAGAGCGCATTGAAGAGCAGTACGGCCGGCAGTCGAACATTATCGACCACACCTACACGAACTACGATCTGGCGGCTGTGGAGGCGGACTATGAAAAGACCTCTGATGAACTATCTCGCGCGCAGCTTGCGCTGGATACTGTAAATCAGCGGAATTCCTTTGAATTCTGTGAATAAACTCTTTCCGTCGTATCGAGCGGCCTGCCAAAAAGACCAACAGTTCCGTTTCCCACCTGCGTTTAAGGTCATAGACGGGAAACCGTTATTCTTTTTGTTATCTGTTATGACTGCCTGGGTTGAAGGATGGGCCACCAACATTGATCTGGCACGGTACTCGACGCGAAAAAACTTTTCGGGAAACTGAAGTACGGTTATAAGTTCCCACACAGAATATGTTCTGCACAAAGTTACGAGTTACTTTCTAAAATCGCAGAACACCTTGACAGTTTCTACTTTATGGACTTATCATATTAATAAAATCAGCCCTTTGCAGTAGCGTACAACCTAAAGCCAATTTCTTTAGGAGGGACAGCGAGTCGCTGTTCTGGATTTCAAGGTTATCCGCATCGCATAGCGATGCCCAAATCTGATACGCTCCGGCGAATAGCCAATCACTTCATGATTCTCGATTCGCCTCCGCTTAATCAGACCATTTTGTACTGCAAAGGGCTGATTTTTGGGAGGACGCTACACATGAAAATAAAAGGAAGCTGTGTGACCTTTGAGCCGTGCGATGCGGCTTTTGTGAAGAAGTTCGGACCGTTAGAAGCAGCAAATATGGTTTTGGATTACCATTCTGTCCACCCCAATATGCCATTTCTTTATGATGCCGAGCAGCTGGCCGGTTTCTTTGGCATAAGCTGTGGTGAATTAAACCACATTGTCAATCACATTCAAAAAGAGTATGAAAAGGCATTTCTCCCCAAAAAAGATGGTACTTATCGTAGCCTATACATACCAAGTATGAGACTTCGATTTTGTTTGGATCCAATCAAGGATAGGATTCTCTCTCAGCTCCCTGTTTCAAAATTTGCAACTGCCTATCAAAAAGGAAGCTCTACTCGCAAAAATGCAGAGCCACACATTGGGAAAAAGAACCTTCTAAAACTGGATATTACCGATTTTTTCGGAAGCATTTCTTTTGAACAAGTTCTCTGCGCAGCTTTCAACACCCGCTATGTATCGAAGCAGGTCGGCTTTCTGCTGACTTCGCTGTGTTGCAAGAATGATGCTCTTCCACAAGGCTCACCAACATCTCCTGCGCTCTCCAATATCGTCATGCGTCGTTTTGATGACCAGATCGGTCGCTGGTGTAACCAACGCCAAATCACCTATACTCGCTATTGCGATGATATGACCTTTTCCTCCGACCGTCCGCTTTACGGAGTCTATCAAAAAGTCAAAAAAATGTTGTTTGAGATGGGCTTTGAATTGAATGAAGCGAAAACACATTTCATCAGCAATGCTGACCGGCAGACAGTAACAGGCTTGGTTGTCAATGAAAAACTCTCCATCCCCAGCAGCTATAAACGAAACCTGCGGCAGGAAATTTACTATACTTTGAAGTTTGGCATAGAGGACAGCATCGTACACGGTAATCGGTTGAATTTTCTCGAAGACGGTCAACCAATTCGCTGCCCCACATATATGACACACCTAATAGGAAGTGTGCAGTATGTCTTGCAAATCGAACCGGAAAATCGTTGGTTTCTAAATGCCAAGCAAAAGCTGCTGGACTATGCTCGTGCATATTTTAGAGACGAAGGATTAGGGGAGGAATACTATTTGCATCGCAGTCGGTTACGCGAAAAAAGATGAATAAAGTGCAGGGCGGTGACCTCGGACTTCAGGATCGCATTCAGATTTACAATGCATCATACTCACATTACCAACCGTGTCATGCAGCAGCAGAAATTTTCTCCAGCAAGCTATAATCATGCTATACTTTTCCGGCAGAGTGTGCTATGATTTAGCAGATGTTCGGCCGATCACGACCGAATATCTTTTGAAGCGTTGGAAAGATGTCCTTCCCTTATGATATGGAGGGCTCTGAAAATCTTTCACTAAGGTGACATCACCTTTAGGTTCTCGTGCAGCGATGCGTGTGGGTTCGAGTCCCTTCAGGCGTACCAAAAAGAAAGACATGACCGTAGGTCATGTCTTTCTTTTTGGGTTTCGCTCCCGCTGTTCGCTTCACCCTTCGGTATTCCAATGCTCGGGGGCAGATGGATCAGCCCCACAGGCCGGACAGCATGGGAATGATCTGCTTCTTCCGGGACATGATCTTGGGCAGGAAGGCGCAGTTCTCCTCCTCGCTGTGGATGTCAAAGGCCTGGCGGATGGTGTTCTCATCCCCCACATAGAGCAGCTGCGTGCCGTCCAGCAGCACGTCGGTGATCATCAGCAGCACCGTGTCCATCTTCTGCTTCTGACGGATGGCCTGCATGGCCTGCAAAAACTCGTCCCTGCGCTTGAGCAGGCGGTCGGAGTCCATGCAGGTGATCTGGCTGACCGCCAGATTGTGTCCCGCGATATGAAACTCCTTATAATCTGTGTTCAGCATGGCCTCCACCGTCTTGTCGTCCCCACAGGTAGCGGAGAAGATGGCCTTCCCCAGCTCATCCAGAGAGACGTTGGCGATGCGGGCCATGCGGTTAGCCAGATCGATGTCCCGCTGGGTACAGGTGGGAGACTTGAACATCACGGTGTCCGAGACGATGGCCGCCGCCATCAGACCCGCCATCTTGGTGGAGGGCATCAGTCCCTTCTCCTGATACATCCCGGCCACGATAGTGGAGGTGCTGCCCACCGGCTCGTTGCGGACATAGATGGGATTTTTTGTCTCGATGTCGGCTAAACGGTGGTGATCCACGATCTCCAGGATCTCTGCCTGCTCCAGGCCCGCCACAGACTGGGCCCGCTCATTGTGGTCCATCAGCACCACCCGCTTGCGCCGGGGGCGCAGCAGGTGGAAGCGGGACAGCATCCCCACCACCCGCTCATTCTCGTCCAGAATGGGGTAGGCGCGGAAGCGGCTCTCCAGCACCCGGTTCTGCACGTCGTCGATATAGTCGCTCAGATGGAAATAGACCAGGTCGTGGTTTTTGCAGACATGGCTGACCGGCATGGCGTGGCAGATCAGCCGCACCACCTGATAGGCGTCAAACGGGGTGGAGATCACACAGGTCTCCGTCTCCTGCTCCAGCAGCTCCTGGTCCACCTCCGCCTGACAGACGATGACGCAGCTGACATTCATCTCGATGGCCCGGCGGACCATATCCGGCTGCTTGCCGCAGATGACAATGCTATCCGGATGGGAAAACATCAGGTTCTCCCGGTCCGTGGGCAGGGCGATGGACACTGCACCGGAGATGGTGTCCTTGACCTCGCCGCAGCGGTTGAGCACATGGCCCTCCAGCACGGACAGCAGGTTGTACACCGGGATGTCCTGGATCACGGGGTTGCGGACCGAGGCCACATCGTTGTTGGCCACATCGCCCGCGGAGATCATCCCGTACAGGGTCCCGTCCTCATTGGCGATGGGGAGGACAGAGAGCTTGTCCGTCTGCATCATCTGCCAGGCGCGGCTGACGGTGACGCCCGGGGAGAGGATCGGGGGCGTATCATAGTCCAGATCCTGGACCTGGGTACGCAGGTTGGAGATCAGCATGGGGGGCTGCGCGCCGAAGCGGTCCAGGACCGCCTGGGTCTCGTCGCTGATCTGTCCCAGGCGGGCCGCCTGGTACTGCCGGTCGCCCAGGGCGTTTTTCAGCGCGGCGTAGGCCATGGCCGACACGATGGAGTCCGTGTCCGGGTTCCTGTGTCCGGTAATATAGATCGTATCCACTCGGATACCTCCTCTTTTGCAGCATAGTCTGGAAATGGAGCCTGTTCTGAGCGACAGCGCTCCGGTCATAGGTGGAATCATGCTTATTTTAGCGTGAACCGCCGCCGATTGCAATAAAATTTTCCACTGGATCAGCAACCAGCCTTTTCGTCCCCGGAAATCCCTGTCCGCCGCTTTTCCCACTTTCTTTTTCGTCAAAACTATGGTAAACTAGTGGCTGTTACCAAAGCAGCATGAGAGGAATGGGACTGTGAGCAATATCACATTGATTGGGATGCCTGGCTCCGGAAAGAGCACCGTGGGCGTCCTGCTGGCCAAGACGCTGGGCCGCGGCTTTCTTGATACCGACCTGGTCATCCAGCAGCAGGAGAACGCCCTGCTCCAGGACATCCTGGACCGCCGGGGCGTGACCTATTTTCTGGACGCGGAGGAGCGGGCGGTGCGCTCAGTCCGCTGTGACCACTGTGTCATTGCCCCTGGGGGCAGTGTAGTCTGCCGTGAGGGAGCGATCAATCATTTGAAGTCTATGGGGCCCGTGATCTATCTCCGGGTGCCCCTGGAGGAGCTGAAGTCCCGCATCCACAACCTGGACTCCCGGGGGATCGCCCTGGAGCCTGGTCAGACGCTGGAGGACATCCTCACCCTCCGCGCCCCCCTGTACGAGCAGTACGCCGACGGGGTAGTAGACGCTCTGCCGGGGCAAGAGCTGGCTCAGACCGTCTCTCATGTGCTGGCCCTTCTGGAGAAGGGTCTCCCCTGACCCCAGCCCGCGGGGCTCCAGCTCCTGGCCGGAAAACGCGGGCCGCCCTGGGATCCCCCACGGGCCGGAATGAAAAGAAGGAAGTACAACATGACATTTCAATCCCTGGGGCTGTGCGCCCCCATTTTGGCCGCTCTGAAGGAGCAGGGCTATGAGGCCCCCTCTCCCATCCAGGAGCAGGCCATTCCCCCTGCCCTGGCGGGGCGGGACGTACTGGGCTGCGCCCAGACCGGCACCGGCAAGACCTGTGCCTTTGCCTCCCCCATCCTCCAGCGGCTGAGCGAGGCCCGGACGCCGGACCACCGGCTCCGCGCCCTGATCCTCACGCCCACCCGGGAGCTGGCCATCCAGATCGGCGAGAGCTTCGCCGCCTATGGGGCACACCTGTCCCTGCGCCACACCGTCATCTTCGGCGGCGTGGGCCAGAATCCCCAGGTGGAGGCCCTGGGCCGCGGCGTGGATATTCTGGTGGCCACGCCGGGCCGTCTGATGGATCTGTACCAGCAGGGGTTCGTCCGGCTGGAGGACCTGGAGATCTTTGTTCTGGACGAGGCTGACCGGATGCTGGACATGGGCTTCATCCACGATGTGAAAAAGATCCTGAAGTGGCTCCCCGCCAAAAAGCAGACCATGCTCTTCTCCGCCACCATGCCCCCGGAGATCGCCGCCCTGGTCAACTCCCTGCTCCACGACCCGGCCCAGGTGGCGGTGGATCCGGTGTCCTCCCCGGTGGAGGCCATCCGGCAGTCCGTCTATTTTGTTGACAAGTGCAATAAGACCAAGCTGCTGGCCCTTTTGATCGGACAGCTAGAGGTAAAAAACGCCCTGGTATTCACCCGCACCAAGCACGGGGCCAACAAGGTGGCCCGGGATCTGGGCAAGGAAGGGATCACCGCCGCCGCCATCCATGGGAACAAGAGCCAGACCGCCCGCCAGCAGGCCCTGTCCGACTTCAAGGCCGGACGGATCCGCTGCTTGGTGGCCACCGACATCGCCGCCCGCGGACTGGACATCGAGGACCTCTCCCATGTATTCAACTACAATCTCCCTGAGGTGCCTGAGACCTATGTCCACCGCATTGGCCGAACTGGCCGCGCAGGCCGGGAGGGTGTGGCCGTCTCCTTCTGTGATTTCGGGGAGAAGCCCCTGCTGAAGGATATTGAGAAGCTCATCGGCCGGACCGTTCCGGCGGTGGAGGATCACCCCTTCCCTATGGTGGTGCTGGAAGCCCCCAAGCGGGACTCCCGCGGCCGCATCGTCAACGAGGAGGATGCGGAGGCCCGGGCTGCCGCCAAGGAGCAGCGCCGCCAGCGGGACGCGGCCAACAAGGCTGCCGCGGAGGAGCGCAAGCGCAAAGCGGCTCAGGCCCTGCTGGAGGCGGAGGCCGCGCCGGACAGTTCCGGGGAGAAGCCCGCCCGAAAGTGCCGCCGCAGAGGAAAGGGTGCTTCCCAGGAGGCACAGGCGGTCCAGCCGCCTCTGTCCCCCCCAAAGGAGCCAGCCCACCGCAGCAAGCTGACCCGGCCAGGGACCCGGATGGAGACCGGCTCCGCCATGCCCCGCACAGAATTTGACCGTCCCGATCCCCTCTCCGGAGACCATATCATGGACGCCACCGCCCGTCTGCTGGCCCCCCGCAAGCCCGTTTCGGCTCCGGAGAGCCACCGGGAGGGCAGCCGCCGCTCAGCCCCCCGGAGCCGGAAGCGCGGCGGGCACGACGCAACTCCCCGTCAGGCTCCCGCCAGGACGGAGGCCCCTCAGAACGCCAAGGGCGGCCACAGCGCTCATTCAGACCGGAAAACCGCGCCCACGGCCGGCGGCTCCCGCCGCCCGGACCGCCGCCGTTCCCGCGGTGGGCCCCGCGGCCCCATCGAGCCTATGAAGTCCAGCCGGACCAAGGACTCCACCGAGCAGCACAGTCTGATGAAGCCCTACTATTTAGATAGCTAATAGCAATTATATCATTTTATAAAACGGAGGGTATAAAAATGGACTATCAAGCTATGTACCAGCAGAAGCTGACCACCGCCCAGGAGGCTGTCAAGGTGGTCAAATCCGGCGACTGGGTGGACTACACCTGGTGTACCAACCACCCCGTGGCCCTGGACAAGGCCCTGGCGGAGCGCAAGGACGAGCTCACTGATGTGAAGATCCGCGGCGGCGTCACCATGTGGATGCCCGAGATCGCCAAGGCGGAGGACGCCGGGGACCACTTCACCTGGCATTCCTGGCACTGCAGCGGCATCGACCGCAAGATCATCACCAAGGGCATGGGCTATTTCTCCCCCATGCGCTACTCCGAGCTGCCCCGCTTCTACCGGGAGAACCTCTCTCCCGTGGATGTGGTGATGCTCCAGACCACCCCCATGGACGCCCACGGCAACTTCAACTTCGGCCTGGCCGCCTCCCACATCGCTGATATTATGTCCCGCGCCAAGTGCATCATCGTGGAGGTCAACGAGAATATGCCCTGGGTGTACGGCCTGACCGGCACCGAGATCAACATTCAGGACGTGACCTACGTGGTGGAGGGCGACAATCCCCCCGTGGCTCAGCTGGGCGCCGGCGGCGAGCCCACCGATGTGGACCGCGCCGTGGCCAACCTGGTGGTGCCTGAGATCCCCAACGGCGCCTGCCTGCAGCTGGGTATTGGCGGGATGCCCAACACCATCGGCGCCATGATCGCCCAGTCCGATCTGAAGGACCTGTCCGTCCACACCGAGATGTATGTGGACGGCTTCGTGGACATGGCCGCCGCCGGCAAGATCACCGGCCGGAACAAGGCCCTGGACAAGGGCCGCCAGGTGTTCGCCTTTGCCGCCGGCACCAAGAAGCTGTACGACTATGTGGACCGCAATCCCGATGTGATGGGCGCTCCTGTGGACTACACCAATGATGTCCGGGTCATCGCCCAGATCGACAACTTCATCTCCATCAACAACGCCATCGACATGGACCTGTTCGGCCAGATCAACGCCGAGTCCGCCGGCATCAAGCACATCTCCGGCACCGGCGGCCAGCTGGACTTCGCCATGGGCGCCTACCTGTCCAAGGGCGGCAAGAGCTTCATCTGTATGTCCTCCACCGTCACCGGCAAGGACGGCACTGTCAAGAGCCGCATCGTCCCCACCCTGACCCAGGGCTCCATCTGCACCGATCCCCGCTCCTGCGGCCACTATGTGGTCACGGAGTACGGCATGGTCAACCTGAAGGGCCTGTCCACCTGGGAGCGGGCCGAGGCTCTCATCGGCATCGCCCACCCCGACTTCCGGGAGCAGCTGATCCAGGACGCGGAGAAGATGCACATCTGGAGACGCTCCAATAAGTAATTTTGCAGAAAAAATACGGTTTGTATCAAAAAGCTGGCAGATGCTTATGCACCTGCCAGCTTTTTCATGCCTCCTGCAGCTCCCACTGGAAATTCTCCAGCTTCAGTCTGCTGCCCACCGTGGTCCCCTCCGGCAGCAGAAACATGGTGATGGAGTGCTCCTGGCCCCCGTCGCTCACCAGTTCCGCATAGTCCCCATTGATCTCCCAGACGGTGTAAAAAATCGGTTCCATTCCTCTCACCCCCCTCTGATCTGAGCCTGACGGCCCGCCGGTGCGTCCTCATCCCTCCACACAGACCCGCCCCGCAAAAGTCCGGTTTATCGGACTTTTATTCCGCTATACTGGACCCAGCATCAAAGAAGGAGGCGTCAGCACATGGAATACAGCATGGTATGGGTACGGGGACACATCGAGGTATATGACGGGGCCGGACGCTTTTGCTTTTCGGCCGACAATGAGCGGGAGGCCTGGGAGGAGCTGGAGGGCGCGGCCTGACCCTCTCTCCCCTCTCACCGCTCCACCCCGGTCCTGGCGCGGACGCCCCAGTCGAAGGGATGGCGGACCTTCCGCATCTCAGTCAGGTAGTCCGCCCGGTCCCGGAGTTCCGGGGCCGGGTCCCGGCCGGTGAGGACCACCTCGCAGGAGAGCACGTCCAGGCAGTCCAGCACATCCTCCAAAGGCAGCAGCCCGGTATTCACCGCGGCGCACACCTCATCCAGCACCAGCAAGCCGCAGGCTGGCGCAGCAGCCGCCTCCCGTGCCTGAGCCAGCAGGCGGATGTTCCGGACCCGCTCTGCTTCCCGTTCCTCCGGAGTAAGCCGGAAGGAAAACTTGACTTTCTCTGGCACCTCCAGCAGCCGCACCCCCGGTACCTGAGCCAGGGCCAGCCGCTCGCCGCTGTCCGACCCCTTCAGGAACTGGGCGACTACCACCTCCCTGTCCCGGCCCGCCATCCGCAAGGCCAGGCCCATGGCGGCAGTGGTCTTTCCCTTTCCTTCTCCACAATACAAGTGTACCATGTGGAAAACCTCCTCAGCGGGTCAAGCCCGCAACCGGAAAAAGGCCGCCACGAGGCGGCCTTTTTCCACTTTTCATTACGCTAACTGACTCACAGGGCGGTGAGACACAGCTCTTCCCCATTGGCAGAGGCGTGCAGCTGGGTCACCGGGTGCTCCCAGCTGTCGATGATCCGGGCGGCAATGGCATCCTCCAGTTCCTTCTGGATCAGGCGGCGCAGATTCCGGGCACCGTAGGCCGCGGAGTAGGACTTTTTCACCAGATAGTCCAGCAGACTGTCCTCCCAGCTGAGGGTGAGGCCCTTCTCCGCCAGGGAGTCCCGCAGCTCGCCCAGCATCAGGGCGGCGATGGCCCGGAAATTCTCCTCCGTCAGCTGGTGGAAGTAGACCACCTCGTCTACACGGTTGAGGAACTCCGGCCGCAGGAACTCCTGGAGTGCCTTCATGGCCCGCTCCTTCCCCTGCTCGTCAGCAGTCCGGTTGAAGCCCACAGAGCCTACCTTGCTGTTGCTGCCGGCGTTGGAGGTCATCACGATGACCGTATTCTCAAAGTTCACCTTCCGTCCGTGGGCGTCGGTGATATGTCCGTCGTCCAGGATCTGAAGGAGGATATTGAGCACGTCGGGGTGGGCCTTCTCGATCTCGTCGAAGAGGACCACGGAATAGGGCTTGCGGCGGATCTTCTCGGTCAGCTGGCCCGCCTCGTCATAGCCCACATAGCCGGGAGGGGATCCGATGATCCGGGAGACCGCATACTTCTCCATGAACTCCGACATATCCAGCCGGATCAGGGCCTCTGGCACATTGAACAGATCCTGGGCCAGCTGCTTGACCAGCTCGGTCTTGCCCACACCGGTGGAGCCCACAAAGATGAAGGAGACCGGCTTGCGCTTGGGGCTGATCCCTACCCGGCCCCGGCGGATGGCGGCAGACACCGCCTGTACCGCCTCGTCCTGGCCGATGATATGGGCCTTCAAGCGCTCCTCCAGCCGGGAGAGACGCTGATACTCCTGCTCCCGGATCTGGCTGGCCGGGATGTTGGTCCAAAGCTCGATCACGTTGGCCAGATGCTCCGCCGTCAGGGCGGGGACAGACTGGCCCTCCAGCTGCTGCTGCTCGGCGGCCAGGCGCAGCTCCTGGCTGCGGATGTTGGCCAGACGGGCGTACGCCTCCTCGGTGTCGGCGGCCATCATGACCTCCTTCTCCTTGGCCAGGTCGGCCAGCTCTTTGTCGATCTCCGCCCGCCGGGCCAGGGTCCGGTTTTTCAGGTTCACATTGGAGCAGGCCTCATCCAGCAGGTCAATGGCCTTGTCCGGCAGATAGCGGTCGGTGATGTACCGCTCGCTCATGGTCACCGCCAGCCGGCACATCTCCGGGGAAACGGATACCTGGTGGTACGCCTCATAGTAAGGGGCGATCCCCTCTATGATCCTCACACTGTCCTCAAGGGAGGGCTCCTCCACCACCACGGGCTGGAAGCGCCGCTCCAGGGCGGTGTCCTTTTCGATGTGCTTGCGGTACTCGTTGAGGGTGGTGGCGCCGATCACCTGAAGCTCACCCCGGCTCAGGGCGGGCTTTAGGATGTTGGCGGCGTTCATGGAGCCCTCGGCGTCGCCGGCGCCCACAATGTTATGCACCTCGTCGATGACCAGGATGATGTTGCCCAGCTTGCGGATCTCCTCGATCAGGCCCTTCATCCGGCTCTCAAACTGGCCGCGGAACTGGGTGCCTGCCACCAGGGCGGTGAGATCCAGCAAATAGACCTCCTTGTCCTGGAGCTTATAGGGGACGTCCCCCTTGGCGATCTTCATGGCCAGCCCCTCGGCGATGGCCGTCTTGCCCACGCCGGGCTCGCCGATGAGGCAGGGGTTGTTCTTCTGCCGGCGGTTGAGGATCTGAATGACCCGCTCCAGCTCCCGGTCCCGGCCGATGAGCCGGTCCAGCTGCCCCGCCTGGGCCTTCTTAGTCAGGGAGATGCAGTAGTTCTCTAAAAACTTCCGCTTGGGCGGGCGCTCTCCCTTCCCGTTGGCGGCGCTCTTCTCCCCCTTGGGAGGCTCTCCCGACGGACCGCTCCCCCCGGCGGCGGGGCCGCCGCCGAACAGCTGGCTCAGGAAGGGGAAGGTGGCGGTACGGCCGTCATCCTGCTCATCGCCCCCGCCGTCCGGCTGGGCCAGCAGGCCCTCCATCCCCTCCGCGCCGCCAAAGGCGGACATCATCTCATTGGTAAGGTTATCCAGATCTTCATCTGAGATCCCCATCTTCTTCATCATGTCATCGATGGGCTTGATCCCCAGTTCCCGGGCACACTTGAGGCAGAGGCCCTCATTCTTGGTCTCGCCCCCCTCCAGCTTGCTGATAAAGATCACCGCTACATTCTTATGGCAGCGGCTGCACAGTGTTGGCTGCATACTATATTCCAACTCCTTTCAGGAGAACGCTTTTGATTCCCAGGCGCGGCTCCCGCCGGGAGCGCGCCTGTACGTTCCGAGAGTACACCATAATTATGAACTGGTGATGAATCTTTTAAAAAAACGCGCCCGGAAGGGCCAGCGGCCCGGCCCCGCAGAAGAAGCGGAGCAGGACAGACTGCTCCACCGCCTCCGGGGGGAACAGCCCCCGGAACAGCCAGCAGGCGATGAACAGCAGGACACAGCCCTTCCCCAGCCCCACCGCCGCGCCGCTCCAGTGGTTCAGGGTGGACAGGACCGGCAGGCGGAAGGCCAGGTCCAGCACCCGGCTGAGCAGGGTCCACCCCGCCAGCACCAGCGCAAAGCAGATCAGGAAGAGGGCCATCCGGGCCATCTCCCGGGCCAGATAGCCCGCCACCGCCTGGGCCGCGCTTGTGGTCACCTCCAAAAGCCCCTGGCTGACCGCGCTGTGCAGGGCCCCGGAGAAGCTCTGAAAGAACTTGCTCTCCTGGATCAGCTCCAGCACCTGCTCCAGAGAGAACTGATCCTCCGGATCCGGGGCCTGGGAGCCGCCCCCCGGCTGCTCCCCCTCTCCGGCAGACCACCCCTGCTCCTCCAGGCTCTTCTGCATGGCCTGCTCCAAGCGCTCCTCCACCACAGGGCGTATGGCGTCCGCCACCGGCCCAGCCAGGGCGTTGGACAGGACGCCGGCTCCGAAAAAGGCCACAAATACAGCCAAAAAGCCGCACAGCGTCAGAACAAAGCCCTTTCGATAGCCCTGGACCACCGCCAGGACCAGCACGATCCCCAGGATCGCGTCAAAGATCAACCAACTCATGGGACACTCCTTTACATCGTTCGGCCCCCAGGCCGTCAGGACGGAAGATACAGCCAGGCCCGCTGGGCATTGGCCAGCAGCGCCGCGCCGGAGTCGGACAGGGAGAGATGGCGCGCGTTCTGGGTATGCTCCAGACTGCTGTATGGCGTCAGGTCCGAGGTGTACACCTCCAGCCGTTCGCCGCTCAGCAGGGCCAGATACCGCCCCGCCGCGTCCAGATCCAGCACATTGACCGGCAGGGTCAGAGACGCGGTCTCCGTTCCATCCGGTCCCACCACCACCGCCTGGCCAGCGGAGCCCGCCCGGTAGCGGCTGAGCAGCAGCACGGCAAAACCGTCTCCGCCGAAGCTGCATCCCTTCAAATAGTTCCGGCCCAGGGAGTAGGAGCCGGTCACGGAGCCGTCCTCCGACACCGTGGTCACCCGGTCCTCTCCCAGCACCCAGAGCTGTCCATCCTCATAGTCCAGATCCATCACCACCATGTTGCCCAGCGGCACCGTGGCGGAGGGCTCCTTCTGATCGACAGGGTAGAAGCGGATCTGGCTCTGGAAGGAGCCGTTCTCCTGCCCCATGGTGACGATGGCCACGGTCCGGCAGTCGGGAGAGACCGCGGCGTCTACAATAAATGTGGACAGATTGATTTTTATGATCTCCTTGGTATAGGTCCCGTCATATACGGTGACCGACCCCTTGTGGCCGCCCCCCTGATAGGTGACCGCCAGCCAGCCCGCGTCGTTCAGCCGGGCGGACAAAAGCTCCCCTCCGCTCCCCAGGTCCAGGTGGAAGGCCTCCTCCACCCCCCGGAAAACAAACAGGTCCTCCCCTCCGGCGTCGTACACCACCCCCGCCTCCTTCGAGGCGGACAGCACAGGGTGCTCCAGATTCCGGACCTCCTCCGCATACAGCTCGCCGGAGAGTGAGTAGTACCGTGCCCCGGCAGCGGAGGCCATGAGCACGCCGTTTTTCAGGTAGGCGAAGGACGCCTGCTCCCCGCCGGCATGGGTGAATGGCTCCGCCTCCCCCGTCTCGCTGGTCTCCAGCTCCCGGTACTCAAACCACCGCCGCAGGGCGTCCAGATTGAAGCGGTCCCGATAGACCACCAGCGCCAGCGCCCCCAGCAGCAGGGCCGCCGTCACCGCCAGCGCGGTCAGCCGGACCAGGAGGCCCGGCCGCCGGGGCGTCGCCCCCTCTTCTTTTTCCTTCATGGTATCGCCCCTCATCCGCTGTGCCTGCACCAAAGGACCGCCCTCACAGCACGTCCTCCTCATACCACAGCTTGGTCATATACAGCCCACCTGGCGGAACTGTAGGCCCCGCCAGGGTCCGGTTCCCGGAGGCCAGGATCGCTGGGATGTCCTCCGGCGCCAGCTTCCCCTCTGCCGCGTACACGATGGTCCCCGCCATAGCCCGCACCATATTATAGAGGAAGCCGTTGGCACACACCCGGCACTCGATCAGGTCGCCAGTGCGGGATACATCGAAGTAGTACACCGTGCGCACCGTGGTCCGGGTCTCCGTCCCCACCGAGCGCACCGCCCGGAAGTCGTGAGTACCCACAAACTGGTCCGCCGCCCGCTGCATGGCCGCCTCATCCAGATGCTTGGGGTAGAACCAGGCCCGGTCCACAAAAAAGGGGTTGCCCAGGCGTGAGTTGTAGATGCGGTAGGTGTACTCCTTCCGCAGGCAGGAGCCAATGGCATTGAAGCTGTCAGGCACCTGGGTGGCCTTTACCACCACGATGTCCCGGGGCAGGCGGGTGTTCACCGCCAGCGGGATCCGGTCACAGGGGATGGAGGAGGTGGTGCGGAAGTTGGCAATGTAGGTCTCCGCGTGGACGCCGGCGTCAGTCCGCCCCGCCCCGGTGCACTTGACCGGGTGGCACACCACGGTGCTCAGGGCCTTCTCCAAAGTCTCGGCCACGGTGACCGCGTTTTTCTGCACCTGCCACCCGTGGTAGGCCGTTCCATTGTACATCAGCTTCAGCGCGATATTGCGTCCTTCCATGTCATCACCATTCCAAACCGTGCTCATTCCGGGGCCGGGCCGCGGAAAAAGAGACCGGGGCACCCCGCGCGCCCCGGTTGCTATCGGGATTATAACATAGTATAATCAGTTGGGCAAGCGCCCGCCGCCCCCCGCGGCGGCACATTTAATCGGATTTTAAGAAACAGTAAAGTACGGTTCAAGGCCGGTATGGTATCCTGAGCATGACCGGGACCGGAGGGTCCCGCCCATTCCGGTACGAAAGGAGCTGTTATCATGGAGATCACGCTGGAGCAGGTGGAGCGTCTGCGGGAAAAGGCCGCCGTATCCTATGGGCAGGCCAAGGCCGCCCTGGAGTACAGCGGCGGCAATCTGCTGGACGCCCTGATTTATCTGGAGGAGCGGGGGGTGATCCCCCGGCCGGAGGACACCTACTACTCCAC